>BNJU01005084.1_pt1 | contig 48877 bp, 75 predicted proteins | sample 8539281 | NCBI WGS metagenome assembly BNJU01 (sample SAMD00202456, study PRJDB9452) | human saliva metagenome | isolation source: human saliva | place: Japan | reverse complement strand
AATATAAGATCTACAGCTTGTCTTGCGTACTTCGCTTTACAAGATAGGCTTTCAAGGCGGCAACTTTCTTTTTATCTTCCTTTTCCGGATCTTCTCTGATTTTATAGATATATTCATGGGCAGCTTCTACCTTTCATTCACAGACTTTCTTTTGAAGCTCTGTAACACGTTCTCCCGCAGAAAGCGCTATGCTGCTGATACTATCACGCTCGCGCATCGCATTAACTGTTTGGCTGTCTGCCGTGCAGAGCTTTCGGCGACCAGCGAAAGCACGTTTGCCTTTAATTCATCACGAATTTTCTGCTGCGGCTTTTCTTCAAAGAAAAGCTGCAGACAGTATCCTTTATAATGATTTCCGCCTTTCACTCCCGTCAGACTTGGCTATATAAAGCGTTTCCTTATTTACAGAAAGGCTTTGAATACGGGTTTTAATTCTTCACCGGTTTCCGCATTGTTATTGGAAGAGCCCATGACGGATAGGGCTTATCCTGTATGCCTCAGTTTCCATTCTTGCCTTTAGCTTTTCCGGTGACTTCCCTGTCGAGCTCCGGGCGGCCATCGAAAGGCTTTGTGTTTTCCGGTAGTGGCATTGACCGCCTTTCATGGTTTCCTGTGCCTTTGTCAGCTTTTCAGCTTTTGCATTCAGTTTTACGGCGTCGGATCATCTGCGCTGATTCCGCCCATTCGGTGCTTCTGATTTTCAAGAGTCCCTGAATCTCTTTCCATTCACTAAAGTTCTTATCACGGGCGGCGTTTTGCTTTTCCTTCTTTCGCTCAGAAGTGGAACCTCCAGCAATCGTACAGAGGAACGCGTGCGTCAATGGCAAAGCCGTTATTCATATTTGCTGCAAGTCTTTTTGCATGGGTATCCAAGCAGGCATCGATTTTATCGTGAAAGGACGGATCAACTTTTCTCTTTCTGGCTTTTGCAATTTCCGTCGCCTGATCCACAAGACTTTTGTATTCAGAGTTGCGCTTCCCAGCGTATAGTCGGAAAGACTGTTCATTTCCTTTGCCCTTTTTGCCGCTGCTTCATTGATGGATAATCTTACTTTTTCTCTTGTCTGCCTTTTCCTGTGAGCTTCTGCATCTGTTCAAAAGTCATTTACAGAAATTTCTTCTGATTCTTTTCCTGAAAGTTCGTGCATTTTCGAAATTTCATCACGGGCTTTTTCAATGGAGATTTCGGGGTATCAAGCTTCCGCCGTCAAGGTCTGTAAAGATCCGGCTGATACAGATTACTAGGTCATAGCCTGTTTCAGAAACTTGGATATAGAGATAATTTCCGCTTTCAAGATGGTAGCTGTTTCCTGTTTTTCTTCCTGCAGGAAAGGCTCACTTTATTTTTCTGAAAAGCTCATTTTCTCTTGCCCTTTTAGAGCTCCTGAAAATGCTCATCTATGCTGTCGATTGCTCCGAAGCGGCAAAGGCGGACGGTTTCAAAGAGCCTTTCAGCTCGGTAAGCTCCTGTCCCGCTACTCCAGCCGGCGACATATCCGAAAGAATAGTCGGGTATCAAAGCCCATAGTGCTGGCATACGGTATGAGCGACGCTTTCCGCTTCAACCTCGCGGGTACGCTGATCAGGTCTTTTTCTTTTCCTCTTTTGGAGCATTTAGGTCAATATCGTGCGGCTTTGCATGGGCGATCTCGTGAATAGCAGTTTTTAGTGTTTTGCAGCTCACTCATATCATCGTCAATCGCAATTCTTTTTCTGCAAGGTGATAGTAGCCGTGAGCGCTTCCTCGATATGTCTCAAGGGGCAATCGGAACGGGAGAAGCCTTTTCAGTGCTGCAAAAAGTCCTCATGCTGCGACACATCTGCCGTCAGCTCATTTACTCCGATAGAGGAAGCTCTTTTCCCTTCCGTCTGCGATACATCAAAAACGGACACCACCTTGTAGGCGGGAATCGTGATTTCTTTTTCTTCGGTCAGTGCATTTCCGTCTGCTCCGATGACAGGCATATTGGTTTCGGATCAAGCTTTTTCCATTTCTGCTTTACCTTAAAGGAGCAGGGTGCATGATCACCAGATTCCTTTTTCTCCTTGACAGTTCTTCCGTGATTGTTTTTCCATGCACCAAAGCCTGCAATCAGGGAAGCGTCCGACTTTTGCAGGGCACAATCAGCAGATATTATTGAAAGCTATAATGATGAAATTTTGACATGATGCGAAGATATTCCTTGTATCCTTTCACTTTCAAAAACTTCTAAAATACCTTAGCTCAAACGATCCGTAATTTCCTTAAGCCTGTCCTTTTTGATTTTTCAGAGGTAAGGATAATCAGCTGAACCTCTTTTTGTTTCTTCCGTCCCATATATGGCATGGTTTGTTCTCCTTTCATTTTTGAGGGTCTGGGACTATCCCATCTGCATAAATCTCCGCTTTCGTATCTTTGGAAAACGGGTTTTTACGGAAAAGGGCACCCTTCTATGCTCTGTTATTCAACTTTTTCTTCTTTGGAATCTCAATACGATAGTTTATATACTTCTCTCGGTATGGGAAAAACCACATTGCCGTCATAGGTTTTTGCCTGTTTTGGGAAGTAGATATTCTTTACTTTGCTGTCTTATCTTTCAGAAGTTCCCTTGCAAGTTTGGGCGTAAGGTGATTTTTCCTGTCCGTAAAAAGCGGTCATTCTTCCACATGGAAAAGCGGCAATCCCTGTTACTGCAATAGTAGTTTTTCTTTCCCTCATAGACGGGATTTTGACAACGCGGGCATACGCCGATTATCGTTTTTCCTCCTTGAATAAGCCCTGTTTTCACTTTTTCGGCATTTATATTTTTCGATAAGGTCTTTTTGTCAGCATTTCGATTTTTGCATAAAGTCGTCTGCATTTGCTTCACCCTTTGCAATCCTTTTGAAAGTTCATTTTCCCACTCGGCTGTAAGAAGCGGAGAGGTAAGCGTTTCAGGAAGTACAGAAAATCAGATTCATTCCGTCTTTGGTGAGGATGAGCTGCTTTTTCCCTTTTCTTGTAACAAAGCCTGCCTTGATGATTTTTCAATAATGGCTGCACTGGGGTTGCAGGAGTTCCTAAGCCTTTACGCTCTGCGTCCTTTGATTTCCTTATTTCCTGCGTGCTCCATTGAAGATAGCAGTGTACTTCCAGTATATGGCTTTGAGAATGTGTCATGCTCTGTAACATTTACAGGGAAGTTTTCAAAATGCTGTCCTTTCCTAAACACAGGGAGTTCTTTTTCTTCCTGAACTTTACGTCCGGTTTTTCCTTTAGGCTCATTAGAAAAAGCTGTTCTGTTTCTTTTCCATCCGGAAGATACACGGTTTTCCCTTTGCCGTAAAAGTAAGCTCTGTGCAATTAAATATCGCAGTAACCGTTTGCATATACATGAGAAGAAGCGGTTGCTGAGAACCTTGTACCTACAAGAAAGAGGATGTTTCGTTCACTTTCTGGAAGCAGAAAAGATCCGTCTTTTTCAAGCTCCGTTGTGGGAATAACGGCATGGTGATCCGCACCTTTTGCTGTTAAGAACGGACGTTACTCAGGGATAAAGAAGCACCTTTCATAAATGGAAGTTTTGAAAGATACGCAGAATAACCGTCTCCGCCGTTTCCTCCATGTCGTCCGTCAGGTAACTACTATCCGTTCTCGGATGGGTCGAAGCTTCTTTTCATAAAGGCTCTGTGCAAGGTCAAGGATGCTGCTTTGCGTATAACCAATGCGGTTTTGCTTCCTTTTGAGTGCGGTAAGGTCAATAACTTCGGCAGCATGCTATCCTTTTTCATGGGTAACAGAGTGCAGACTGCACTTTTTCTTTACAAGCTTTCGGCGCTTTCTTCCGCCTCTTCTTTGCTTGAAAAACTTTTCGCTGACTGCTTCTGCGTCTCCTGAGGTAAGGCGCACATGGTAATACTCTTTCTTTCTTGAAATTGATAATCGCATCATTTCGATCCGTCAGCATAGGGTCGGGCTCTGCACCGTCCACATTTACAGTATGGTTATATAAAGGAAAACAGGCGGCTCGCGTTGATTCCGATAAATCGATCTGCCTTTGCTCTACACGAGCGCGAAAATAGAGATTGTCATAGTCTTTTTCCGTCGCTTTAGATTGTCAACCCTTTCTTTTATGTGCGGATTCTTCCATAGAAAAATCCAGAGTCTTTTACGGTTCATAACCTGCCTTTTTCCATAACAAAGCGAAAAATAAGTTCTCCCTCGCGTCCCTCGCGTCACCCGTTGATAACCTCTGTAACATCGCTTTCTGAAAAAGTTTTTTAGAACGATAACTGCTTTTCCTTGTCGCTGATACGGTAAGCTGCCAGTTTTCCGGGAAGAACAGGCAAGGCTTCAGGGCTCCATTTTTCGTACTCGTCCGTATGCGGACGGCTCGGATAGCTCCGCAAAGGTGTCCAATGCAGCAAGATACAGAAAGTTTTTCCTCCATGTATCCGTCCTTTTTCGTTTTCTATTCAGTGCGGACGCTATTGTCGCTGACACCTCGGTTTTTCACTATAATTACTGCATAAAATACCTCCTTCGTGGTATAATAAAAACAAAATATATCGTAATAGGTGGTGATGAAATGGGAGTTAGAATCACTGGCATTGATACACCTTTAGGTGGCATATCGTGTGAATATACCGAAGCAGAAAAAAATAGCATTCAAGAAATATTCTTCTTTCTTGAATCTAAAAGGCTGTTGGTAAATCCCATTGAAATGGAAGTTAAATCATGGTGTGAACAGTCGGCTCTTGAAATAAAAAATGGAATTGTTTCCATTCTTGCAAAGAATAAATTTTCCGATGATGCAAAATTCTTTTGCGTGCAATGATAGCTGCATGTAACTGACTTTTTGGATGATGTAAGTAAAAGTGGGTAGACAGAATCATCTATAAAAATCACAATGGCGATTGGGAAAAGCTACATTTTCTTCGTCAATGAAAATTTCAGAACAGTTTTTCGTGATAATATCAGCACACTTTCATTGAGATATGATTTTAACTTTCCACAAAACAATTCCAGGAAGAATATTAGAATTATGACTACTGCTTTATAGGCAGTGGTCTTTTTCTTTATTTTCCTGATACAGTACCGATGCAGAGGGACTTTCCCTGTAGAGCAGCCCTCGCATTTTGAGGAGCAGCAGGCGGCTCTTTTCGAACCGCCCCATTTCGGTTTTCACTCATCAGTCGTTCATAAATACTGTCTGTAAACCACGTCATACTGTTTCATCCGGCTCTGTTTCTTCTAAAGCTTCCTCGCCGTCCTCGTCGCCATCTTCTGTAAAATCGTCCTCGTAATCCTCAAAGTCGAACTCGTCAAGATCGGTTGTACCCTTTTACATCCTGCTTCGCTTTAGATACTTTTGAAATAGTAGAAACGCTCCCGCCTAGCAAGTCCGAGAATTGAGATGAGGATAAGCGCAATCATTCACGCAGGGTTCTTTTTCCTGCTTTCCTCTGCCTTCGGTTTTTCCGTCTCTGGCTCTTCTCTGTTTCCTCCTCTTTTGAAGCTCCGGCTTTTGCGGTCAGGATGTCTTTTTCATCAATGATGGAGAGCAGAGTCCTTTTTCATCCACCTGATTTAAAGAAATGAACTGTTTTTCTCCCTGCGCGCATGGTCGATCACGATATAGAAGTACTTTCCGCCCTTGCTTTTACAATGATAAATTCCTTATCCTTTGCAGCATCACCCTTGACATTATCCATAAGGCTCATTTGCCGTCAGGGGTAAGGGGCGTTTTTCTTCTTTCTTTTCCTCTGTCTTTACATTGCTGTCATTCGGTAGCATCGCCTCCGCCGTTTGCATAAGCGGAATCTGAAAAAGCCGCCCATAAAGGATCAGGGCGGCAAAGAGAGCTGTCGTTATTCTCATCATGATTTTTATTCTTCATTTTCCATATCCTCCATATACTCATTTTCTGTAACAGATTCATTGTCAGGGAATTACGCCCTTTGCTAAAAATATCGGAAAGCTCGGCAGGGGTCATGTGAAGCGATCTTACCATCTGTACGATCTCAAGATTTTTCCCTGCCCGTTTTCTGCATTTCAAGCTCTTTTAGCCTGTTCTGTTGCTCCGTGATTTTCTCACGGGTCTTTTTGAATTTCTTTTCGATTTTTCAGGATTTTTATTTGCCATAAATATGTTTCTCCTTTCGTTTTTTAATCCCAGTTCATCAGACCGTAGCCTTTGATATGGCCGGAATTTAAGTCATAGCTTTTTATCTTGCAGGCATCGCCTGAATTTCCCTCAACGGTATAGACGCGACTGCCGTCCGTTCCGATAACGATTCCCACGTGATCGGCTCCGCCGTCGCCGTCCCAGTCAAAGAAAGATGGCATCTCCGGTGCGATATTTTTATAGCCTCTTGCTCCCCATTGTCCGCGTGAGGTAAACCAAGGAACGCCTTGCGACTGACAGCCTGCAAAACGTGGCTCGCTTTTTCCAGCCTTGTTATAGCACCAAGATACAAAGCAGGCGCACCATTCCACGCGTCCGTTAAAAGCCGTACCAGCTCCAGTAAGGATAGCCGCCCACATTTCCGACCTGCTTCTTTGCAAGATTTACAAGCTCCGGATTTCCGGGACGTGTGCCGTTCACAAAGTGAACGCCGCTTAAATCCTCCGACGCGCTGCCGTCAGGGGAGCCTCCGCCGAATACAAGGGGTTTGTTTCCGCTGGTTTCAAGATAGACGCGGTACATTTTAAGCTGTTCTTCATTTAAGATTTCTCTTGCAATATCAGAAAGCGGTGTCGTTTTCAGCTTTACATGAAAGAATCTAATAGTAGTACGGGACTTCTTCCTCTGTGGTTTCTCCCGGTGTCAGGGATCGGTATGTGTTTCCGTTTTGTAGCGCACCTCAACTTCTTCTTTTCAAAGGGTCAGAGAATACTGCTTTTCCAAAATCTGCTGTAAGTCCGCCTGCACTTTGGAAAGAGTGTAGCTTTGGTGCTTTTGCCGTAAGAATGGACGCAAGCTCATGAGGGATTGTGCCCGATGCCGTCAAGCTCATATTTGTACTCGTCATAGCCGGGATGATCCTTTTCTACACTATCTATTTTCCCCTGCAGCTCACTTTTCCATAGCGGCATAGGCATTTTCCACCGCCACAAGATCACTGTCCTCGGATGTATAGCTTGTTCTAAAAATCGCTGTTCAAAGCCTCCGGGATAAAAGAGAGGAGCAGGACGATAAAGCCGGTAAAATCAGAATGAAGATTAAAGAGCAGAGCAAATCAGCGCAAGTCCTCGTCTGGCACGTATAATAAAGGACCTGCCTGTTTTGTTTTCTCTGCAGACTTCTTTGCCGCCTTTGCCGCTTTCTGACCTTTCTTACGAAGCTCTGCCGCATACTTTCTTTAAGTCTTTTCTGCCACATACGCTAACAGGTTTGCAGATGACAGATTCAGATTTTCATACTGTGCTTTTTGTAAAAAGTACTTTTGCATTTGCTTTTCTGCGGCTTTCTCCGCTTTTCTTGCAGTGCGGTAGGGCTTTAGCTTCTGATTTCTGTAATTTTTGTCTTGCCTTTTCTTACGCTGTATCTATCCAAGTGTTTCAGCAGCCTTTTTCAGTTTTTGTGAGCTGCTTTAACACCTGCATTGTCATGCTCCGCCTCATGAATTTTCTTATGCAAAGGCGTCGGCTTCATTCAGTGCGGGAGAAAAGAGGTTCATACCTTTTCCTGTTCCGATTGGCTTTTCCTTTTTCTTCAAAGTGAAGTCTCGTTTTTCCCTTTTCACTGTTTTCGTCAAACTCACGGTCAAGGAAAGGGACTTTTTCTTTGGAATTTTATCCCCTTGCCTTATCAAGACGATCCGCCCACGCTGATCCGATTTTGATATACTCTTTGAAGCTCCGGAATACTTTCTTTCTTCCTCGGTGAAAGGTAAGCCTTGAGGATTTTCTGTTTCAGGATTTCTCTCTACCTTGTATCAGGCATTATCAGGAACATCTGAACGGTATTTTCTTGTTTACTCTGCTCGATATATTTTTCCGTTTTCTCCTGTTGTCATATTTTCTCTAACAGTCCGTCCCGGCTCATTTTCTGCCTGAACTTATCACGGGGCTTTAGAGGTCTTTCAAAAGTGCATCACCTTCCTTTCCTGAAAAGACGCAGACGCTTTTTGCAGCGTCCAAGTTCAACATCTGCAATGTATTTCAGTATCGGGATAAACCTGTGCGGGAACAGACGGCATTGCCAGAGCCTTTAAATCGCTTTACCGGTCTTTTTATCCTCTGTAAGCCTCGGAATATCCGTAGGCTCCGTTATCAGAGAGATGTCCGTCCACGCTCGAGGAATCCCATCAGCCACTCCACCACTCCGGATTGAAGCGAAGATTTGGGTCTGCATCCTTCTCCAGATAGTGATCTGCCTCCGAAAGATTCGCCGACCAGTGTCCCGTTTTCTTCTTTCCCTGAAAAAGAGCCTCGCAGAGATAGGACTACCTGCGGCACTCTCGATCGCGTTCCGTGTCGGATGCAAGGGCGTTGAAACATCTGCCCCACGATAAAAGTTCGCTTGCGTTCATGCCATGCGCCGACGCTGCAAGCAGGAAGTAAAGATGTCCAAACGGCATATCCGCTTTCCCAAGTCAAGGATCGTTTTTGTTGAGCCTTATTGATGAGTGTAACATTTTCGCCAAGCACGAAACAGGGGCTTGAGCTCTAATAACTCTGCATCATGCGGCCAGAGAGCTGAGGTCTATAAAGCCTCTTTTTGCTCGATGGCGGAAAAGGGCTGGCACGAAGCCTCCGGATATGAGGGTGACGCTGTCTTGTCCTGTTTTTCAATAAATGCCTCCTTTGTAACTGTGGTAATATCCTGAAAACGCGGAACATCAGCAGTGCTTGTGCAGTACGGCAGTTGGAAAGCCGCCCATTCGCACTGACAAAGCGGTGGAAAGAGCCTGCGGCTTCCCGCCGCAGATCGATTCCTCGATTCCGCAAACAGGCTGCAAAATGCGTTGGTTTCTTCATTCGCTACTCACTTCCTCCGGCTTTGTCGTCATAACCTTGTAAAGCTTTGTATCTTTCGGAAGTGATCCACAAAGGCAGGATCACATTTCCGTAAAAGAGAGTCCTTCGGCTTCGTATAGGTTACATATTTCATCTGCTGTGGAGAAATATTAAGCTGCTTTGCAAGGGATATTTCTGTCGCTTACCGCCTGATTTAACATCAGTACAAAGTCGCTGTTTTCAAAGATGTTTTCCACCTCCCTGCTGGATAAAGATCCTTTACATTTTGAGTGATACCTGTCGGGGATTCCTGACCATTTTCTGAAACGTTCCAGATTTCAACGCTGTATGCCGCTGTCTGTTCCTCACGAAGCAGAAGATGAAATTCGTCCATGTAGTAGCGGGTTGCTTTCTTTTTCGCTCTGTTTATGGTAACGCGGTTCCATATCTGATCCTGCACAATGAGCATTCCCAGTTTTAAGCTGCTTTCCAAGGCTCTTTATATCAAAGCAGACGAGGCGGTTATTTAGCTCTACGTTGGTTCTGTGGTTAAATACATTAAGAGAACCCGTTACATAAAGCTCAAGCGCTGCCGCAACTCTTTGCGCTTCCGGCTCCGGGTTGTCTTAAAAAGCTCCTCATAAAGATCTCCTAAAACAGGCATCCTTTTCAGGGCACAGGATCTGCAGAAACTCTCGTAAATCTTCTGACCGCACGATCGATGACCGTTTTTTCCACCGGGGAAAGTCCTTCCTTTCCTCCGACTATAAGCTCGCAAAGGGAAAGGATAAAATCCGATTTTAGTGCAAGGGGATTATCATCATCGCTGTAATTAAGGTTTATATCCATCGGGTTTATATATTCTTTACTTGTAGGAGAAAATGCGGATTACCTGCCTGAAAGGCTGTTTACCAAAGGAGCGTACTCGGCTTCAGGGATCGGATATATAGATGTCATCGTCCGTGATTAAAAAGGCGTTTGTAATTTCACGCTTGCCGCAAAGGATTTACCGGAACCGGGCGTCCCCTAGTATCAAGCCGTTCGGGTTTTTAGCTGCTTTCTGTCGCATAAAAATCATGTTGCTACTAAGAGCGTTAAGCCCCGTAGTAGAGGCTTCTCCGCCTCTGAAAAAGCTCCTGCGTGATAAAGGGATGAATACGGCGGTGCTTGGTGGTGAAGTCCTCTTTTGAATTTCAATTTCATTTCTTCCAAGCGGGATGCTTGACATCAGGCCTTCCTCCTGCTGAAAGTCAAGGCGGTTAAGGCGCAGTTATATTTCTGTGCGATTCCTGCGGCGGCAAAACTATCGTTATCCAGCTTTCTTTGCTGTCCGCCATATTCACCACAAGAAAAGGTAACAAAAACATTCTTTCGTTTCTGCTCTGTAAATCCTGCAGAGAGATTTTTCGCTTCGCCTCCGTAGGTAGCAAGGTCTGACGGGATGATATCCATGTCATGCAGCCGGAGCATACCGCTTTTTCTGCTCGTCAATCTTCATCTTGTCAGGTCGGTGATTTTCTTTTTATCGTCTTGATCGCCTCCGCCTGATCGATGCTTTTTGATATGCAGGTTTACAATCATTCCCGTTTCCAGATCCAAAAGGTCGGACAGGATGCGGTCATTTAATTCCGGGGCTAAGATTTCAAGAAAGCTTACCGCACCGAGCTTACTGCCCATACGGAAAGTTCTTCCCTCGAAAGTAAAAGAGGACGGTGCGATAAAATCCTTTGTCGATAATCCTGACGGTACAAGATAGTCCCAAGAGAAGAAGAAAGGCTCTCCCTCCGGATGAAAAATACCGTGCAGGGTTTTTAACCTTTCATATCCGCTCATAGCATGAGCGCTTACGCCAAGCACCTTGAAATTGTTTAACATATCCGTTTCAATGCGGTTAAGCCTTGCCTTTGCCGCGCTCATATTTTCCGCTTCCACGCTGAATGTTACAAATTTCAGCTTTACAAGACCGTTGTTTCCTTTGGAAAGCTGATCGGAGAGCATGGTCTGATACTCGCTCTTATGGACTGAAAGCCATCCTCACGCATCGAATTTTCGATTACGGCTTTGCTTCCCCTCGGCTTCCCTGATTGATAAAGGAAAGCTGCACATCCACAGAGGAATCAAAGTAGTTTAGAAAGTCGCACCAGTTTTCAAAGATAGCGGTTTTCTCGTCCGCCCCTGCAAGCTGATAATTGATGTCGGAAAAGGAAATGCACTTGCTGTATCTGTTTTCATGCACTCTGCATATCCCGTCCGGGTGCATGGAAAGGTAGGATACTCTCCTGTGCGGAAGAAGCCTTTTTATCCGGCTTTGCTTTTCTGATCAGCTCCGCAATCTGTTTCTTTTCGCTTCTTGTGAGCTTTCTTTTATTTTTTACGCTGTTTTTTTCCTTTGTTTTGTCCTTTAACAATATGAAATACCTCCTTTTCAAGTTTTCTCTGCTTTATTAACAGGGCATAATAGTTTCTCGTCCTGTGGACGCTCTTTCTTTCTGATAAACTTTGTCTGCACGATGATGTTTCAGGATGACCTCAAGGGGCTGTCCGTGCTTTTCGTACATGGCAAAGAGAGAGGAAAGCATGACTAATATCATGAAAAAGCCGCAAGGCTTGTTCCTGCACTTCCCTTGAGGAGAAAGAAAACAGGCAGCCCTGCGATTAAGGCTGCCGTAAAGCAAATGATCTGCCTTTTTGTAAGGTTAAAGGCAACCTTTGTCTTGACCTTTGTTAAGTCCTTCGGTACGGGTACATACGCCATAAAAGCCTCCTTTCTGCTAAAGCGTTATGCTGCTTTTTACTTCATTTCCCCATACATCCCAGCCGGAACTTTCTTTCCTTGCAAAAAGCTCTATTTTAGGAAGATCTCCCATAGAGGCTGTGATTTTTCTCTCACTATATCCGGCTTTTTGCTGTGCGCTTCAACGGGGCTTATGATAAGCTGATGAACATTTTTTGCCTGTCTTTTGGGATGACCTTTCGCTGCAAGCAGGCAGATTTCAGCATTTCCTCTCGTCCAAAAGCCAAGCCCGTAAAACCATGTTCCAGCCTTTTTGTTTGTTTTCAGCCATACGAAAGCGACTGTCTTATACTGAAAGCCCCATGCCCTCAAGTTAGCTGCAGGGCTTCTTTAAGCTGCAGGAAAGTAGCCCATAGTACGCAGTCCTTTTTCCGCATTTCAGAAACGGGAAGCGCACAAAGTTCCTCTATGCTCATGGTGGGGTAGTGATTTTCCGCTGCGCCCTTGTACCTTACTTTCTGTACTTCCACGGCGGATCGGCATAGATAATGCTGTATTTTTACTGATTGTTCTGATCCCTCCTTTCCATTGGGGCTAATGCGCTCCCGAAAATTGATTTTGAAATAGCACTTGATTTTAGAAGCATAAAGCAAAAGCAGCACGGTATATGCCGCAAGGAAAATATCGCGGTATGCAGGTTATCCGATATGTCATGCGCCTTTACCAAGACGGCATAAATTCCGACGCATACCATGATTAAAAGCCCTGAAACCAAGGTGCGAATAAAGCTTTTCAGATAATTGTTTCCGATCTGATCCCATTCCTTATTTGTCATGGTGGCAAAATGGAATCAGGGGCGACGAACGAGACTAAATAGATCTCTATCATTCTGCCGTAGATGACAACGGTAATAAAAATGGACATAATCTTTCATAGAAATGCTACAGTCCGGTTTCTATGGACAGGAGCAAGCTCCCGGTATCCATATCCTCTAATTTATCTCCCATAGATGCTTATAGTTGAAGAAACATCCATACTTGTGTCCGAGCTGATAACACCGGCGGCACCTGATACGACATGCTGCGCCACATCCGAATACCGCCATAGTAATATCAAGGTATGGGTGACGATAAATACCGCTACCCATGCCTTTGAAAAACCACTTGAAAAACATAAAGGTGTCCAGCTCGTGCAGATTATTTTTATCAATAATCGCTGATAAGCTCATAGCAAAGAACATAGGTAATGACAAGTCCCGCGATGGGAACGATCATTTTCCGACAAGGTTTTTATCATGGAAAATACGCTGCCGTTCCAGCCCTGCGAGTCTTGCCTACCTCTGCCGCTATGGTTCCTACCTTTTCGTTGACATCGCGAGCAGAGCTTCAAAGATTTCCTGAATGGAGCCGATTAAAATTTCCTTGATCCATTCGTTGATTGCATCAAGTATGTCACATTTTACCTCCTTATCCGAATAGTCCGCGAAGAAGCGGAACAAGGGTTGTACCGATAAGGGCAACGCCTCACTCCTGCCATAAGCTGCTTAATTCCCTGTGATTTTGCGCCGGGATTGTCGTTCCCATATCCTTCCAAACAGGTTTACAATGCCCCAAATTCCAGACCTGCGCCAAGTGCGATAACAAGTGTCTGTAATACTCCGACTGCTGAATTAAAAATCCCATCAGATTCATCCTTTCTGCCGATACTTCAGCTAAACACAATTTCGTTTTTCTTTGTTTTCCTCATAAAAAACCGCTTTTCTTGCGGATAGGTGCTTAGGCGTCAGGCGCCCGCGCTCTGATATACTGCTGTCTTATATAGCAAACTGTTCCTCCTTGGGTGCTATTCTGTCAGTTTCTCCCATCGATTTCGTAGTGAGTCAAAGATTTCATGTTGCCTTACAACTGCGGGACGGCGCTTAATATACTTTTTCCGCATCAAAGGTGTTTTTCTTGTCATAGTCGGAAAGATATTTGTAATTAAGGTGTGCTGTAATATCGTACTTATCCGAAAAGAACGGTCTTACCCCTCTTATTTGCAAAATGCACTTTCCGCCATCCATTACTGCAATCTCATCCTGCGTCATAAGCTCCTTACCGAGCTTTTGATAGTTCAGTCCGTGAGATAATTCCCGTCCTCTTGTTTCAGAGGTATTAAAGCTGTCGATGGTTTCCTTGCCGAGTATTTCAGATACATCCTTTAGCGTTGTCTTTTCCTTTCCTCCAAGAAAGAGGAAGCTGTCGCAATTTCCTGTGATGGTGTCCGCATTTTCCTTATATATGGCTTTAAGCTGGGATTGGGACTGCAAAATAATAGAAGCCGATATTTCACGGCTTCGGATGGTGGCAATGAGCTTTTCAAACTTTGGAATCTGCCCGATATTTGCAAACTCATCCAGTAGGCAGCGCACATGAACAGGCAGCCTTCCGCCGTACACATCATCGGCTTTGTCGCAGAGAAGATTAAATAGCTGGGTGTATAGAATACTTACAACAAAGTTAAAAGTATCATCGGTATCGCTTATGATAACAAAAGTGCGGTTTTCGATCTCCTATGGTATCAAGCTCCATTTCGTCCTTTTCAAGTAGCTCTCTAAAGCTCTCTGATGTCAAATGGAGCAAGACGGGCGCCGCAGGAAATTAAGATTGAGGATCTTGTTTTTCCTGCGGAAAGCAGAAACTTCTATACTGCCTTACCTCAAAAATGCTCCGGGTCTTTTTCCTCTAATCTCTGAAACATTAGGTCAACCGGGCTTTGAAATTCGGATCGTCTCCCTTGCCTCCGATGCGTTTATCATTTCAAGAAGCGTGGTGAAATTCTTTTTCTTCCTCTGGTGCTTCATAGAAGATATATCCAAATCAATGCAGAGTAAAAAAGGCGTTCCGATTTTTGTCCAGAAGTCCTCTCCGAGTTTTTCACCGTCGCCTTTTGGTGTTCATAATGATTGTGTTTACCAGCTTCAAAATGTCCTTTTCGCTTCGGATATATGAGAAAGGGTTGTATCTCATGAACTTTTTGAAATTGATGGTATTAAGCACCTTGATTTTATATCCGCCTCGCTGCAGTAGCTTTCCGCAGGAGAAGCAGCTCGCCTTTCGGGTCGGTAAACCACATAGCTTGAGTGCATCTGCATAAGTGACGGCTTTACGAAACCTCGTCTTTCCACGCCGGATCCTCCGACCACAAGGATATTTTTGTTTCTTGCGTACTTCGGATTTTTCGGGCGGCTATTCATAGTAATGCACTCCGTTTTGGTAAGAGAATATTATTTCTAAAGACGGGATCTGTATAGGGTTTTATATCTTTCTTATTTCCAAAACGGGCTGATCCGTACTCTGTTCCTTTCCTGTACTTCTTTGCATTTTTGCCTTTCACATAGACGGCAAGGCGTATGAGTGCCGCCGCCATAACTCCGATTAAAAGATCGGTTAAATGAAAGCTGATAAATGGAGAAGAAAAGGCTTCTGTCAAACCCTTTTGGAAGAGCAGAAGCTTTGTTCTAAATCCGCCCCGTAGGATAAGCGAAAGCCCTGTGCTATCTTGTCAAAGAGATAGACAAAAGAACAGATAAGGCAGATGCAGTAAAATTTGTTTTCTTTGTTTCTTCCGTCATCTCTCAATCCCCTGTCTTTATTTTTCACGACCTCCCGACCTTTATTGATTGCCTTTGCCTGCTCCTTAAAAGGCGGAAAGCACTTTTCTTACAGAGGAGCTTTTCTTTTGTGGAGCTTCTTTTGGAAAAAACTCGTCAAAGGCCGCCTTTAGAACATCCGCATCCCGTCCCTTGAAAAAAACACAAGGTGGCGGGGCGGTGCAATCTTTGTCTTTTTAAAGGCAAAGTCAATTCAGTATTTTTGCGGTCGCTTCAAAGGCTTTGATATTTTTCATCGAGTGATTTCGATATTGAAACAGTCAGCATTCTGTTTCATAAGCTGCTTTAGGCTCTGCTTTCCGTGAGGAAAGCCTTTGCTTTTTCCGCCTGCTTTTTATTTCAGCAGAAATATCTTCATTGCCTTTTGTAATAGTACTTGCCGTGATTTTCCGCCCTTGATATCGGGGCAATTACTTTTTCGTTTATTTCTTCCTGCAATTTTCTCCTCCTTTCTCCGCTTCCTACGCGGTTATATCAATTAAATTCGTACCAAAAGCCCGTTTAAGTCCTCGGTGCGTAGCCCGTAAGGTACCAGCATTATTGCCGTACTCCATTCGTGCGTGCTTCCACTTGCCGCGGGTAAATACCTCAAGACAGTCCCCGCAGTGTAGCCTCCGTAATATCTCGGATAAGTCAAACGGATGTCGTAGCGATCGTGTATTCATCAAAGATAAGGGTTCCCTGTTTCTACATTTTCTCCTTTTGAAGTCATTTCTTCCGTACATATCGTGATTGACAAGTGCGGTGTAATAGTTTCCGATGGTGGACGGGGCATTAAAAAGCACCGCCTTTAGATGCTGCTTGATGTTTCGTACCTTTGTGGTATTTTTCCTGCATACAATCAAGGACAAACTCAATATGGCTGCTGTCAAGCTTCATGAATTTTGCCTTTTACAAGCTCACCAGGTATTCATCGCCTGCAATTATGATTTTCTTCTTTTGCTGCATACGGTTTCAAGAATGAGTCAAGGATTTCATCAATACGATCACGGTCAAGGCGTTTTGCGTTTATGAGGTGTTCATACTCGATATTGTCGCTGATAATTTCTTCATAGATTTTGTATGCGTCTTTCTGTTTCCTTTCCGTTCTTTTCAGGTAAGGTGTTCTGCTCACTCAAAGGAGAGGGTCGAGGGAAAAGGATAGGAATGGAATCGGTATTTAATCCATCTATTTATTTCTTCTTTTTGATAGATCAGTATTTTGTATATCTTTATTTAATTGCATTGGATTTTTCCGATGTCGGATTATCCGCTTTCGGTTTTTCCAATATCGGCTATCCGATGTTGGATTTTTGGGACACCAGACTAATCGGCTGCTCATAAATGGTGTAGGTAATAGGTCATTTTTCCTTTCTCATCTCTGCCTTGCACTCTTTCGATATATCCTGCCTTTTTCAAGCTCCAAGACGGCTGTATGAATGGCATCGATGCTTTCCTTGTTGATAGGGATAGTCCCGCAAGTGTAGTCCCAGTTTTCCGGAAGTGAAAGCATTTGAGGAAGCAAGCCTTTCGCCTTTTAGGGTCAGTTCCTTTATTTCGCAGGTGGTGATTGCTCATGACAGTATAGCCCTTGTTTTCTCTACTCTGAAAACTGCCATAATCTCTGCTCCTTTTATTTTTATGTGTATGCAGTTGAAGGGCGATTTTGAAAGAAAAGGTATATTACCCTTACTTTGTCAAAACCGCCCTCTAAAAGCCTTTGTATTTCAAGCCCTGATTGGCTTCTACTTAGTACATGAGCATGAAAAAGCGGTGTTCTTACTCCTTTACAGAAGCGAAAGATCACCGCTTTTACGATTTCCTATTTAATTTTTGATCCCCGCAATATACCTTTCTTATCTGTGGTAAAAATACTTTTTATCTGCAAGAGTTTTTACAGCACATCAAGGCTTTTTCCTCAAAAAGTAGTAAATTGGTAGTAAATTCAACTTGTTCTCTGCAAATATCCTTGTATTTCAAACGATTTGAGGGTTAATTATTAAAGTTTTTATTTAGTAATATATAAAGGAGAGCTTATGTCTGTTTTACGAGGTGAAAAGCTAACATTATCTATATTCGGCACATCACACGGTACGTCGATTGGCATGATTCTCGACGGTTTGCCACCCGGCATCCGGATTGATGAAGAAGCTCTGGCGACCTTCGCGAGCGCAGAGCACCAGCCAAAAGCAATTTATCGACAGCGCGCAAGGAGCCGGATCACCCTGAATTCATCAGCGGGATCAGGACGGTATGACAACCGGAGAACAGATCAAGGCAATTATATACAACACGGACGTCAAATCCTCCGACTACTCCGCGCTGGCTCGCACACCCCGGCCCGGTCATGCCGACTATACAGCTCACGTCACATAGGGTCACGAGGACTCGCGCGGCGGTGGCGCATTTCGGGACGCATGACAGCGCCTCTCTGCATCACGGGAGGAATTTGCAAGCAGATACTGGAATCCGAGGGCATTGCTGTAAGCGCTTCCATTCACGACATTCATGGAAATTCTTCAGAGCCTCTGTCCGAAATTGTCAAGGCGCAGGCGCTCCGAGATTCCGTCGGCGGCACGTGATCTGTACAGTAAGCGGATTGGCCGCGGGCTATGGTGGACCTCTTTTGAGGGGCTCGAAGGAAGGCTTTCACAGGCGATTTTCGGAATACCTGCCGTAAAGGGTATTGAATTTGGCACCGGATTTGGCGCAGCTGAAATGTACGGCAGCGAAAACAATGACGAGTTTTATTACGATGCAGAGGGAAATGTGCGCACTCGAACCAACAACTGCGGAGGAATACTCGGCGGTATCAGCGACGGTATGGATATTGAATTCAGAGTCGCTATCAAGCCAACCCCTTCTATTGCAAGGATTCAGCGCACCATAATATATGACAGCGGGAAGAAACTGAAATCGAGGTTCACGGCAGGCATGATCCGTGTATCGTTCCGAGGGCACTTCCATGTATAGAGGCTGCAACCGCAATTGTGCTGGTCGATGTAATGCTATCACAGCAGCCAATGGAATCGGCAGATATCAAGCTCGAATACGTGCAAATTGAGAATAGCGATAAGGACGCTTCGACTGCCGGCCAAGCTGCATCCACTGCGCCGGATGAGCAGCCTGATGGCATGTTGAACAACGGTGACTCCGGTGTTCAGCGCATATCGGATTGCGAATCCGAAATAGATGCCATCGATTCTCAGCTGCTGCCACTAATCGAACAGCGCCTTAGAGTTGCAGAAGCCGTCGCGATATACAAGCAGGGAGCACAACCTGAGATTGTTGATCAACCTAGGGAGGACTCGTTGTTCTCAAAGCTGCAGTCACGTTCCAGCCGTGATTTGGCGGATTTAAATAAAGATATATTTAAAGCTATAATAAACGCAAGCTGTAAGCACCAGAAAGATTTCATTACGAGGAAATGAGCAGACTCATTCATCTCGAAGACGTCTCAGTGCAGCCCGTATTACCTGCTTCGCATATCGCTCATCGACGTTATCCACACCGTTCACGATTGCATCTACCATCGAAATTTGCAGCAGCAGCCGACTCCTTGTCGGTGGTTCCGGACAATAGCACCTTCTTGGATACTGCCATAAGGAATTTATCGAGCCCCTTCCCTTCTCCGGGAACATAACGTCCGGGGCAAAAGTACAGCAGCGTATTCTGCATATTCACGCCATCCTTAAAGTTGATCTCGCATATCTGCTGATAGTTCGCCGGATTATACTCCGAAATTCCGGTTACAAACAGGATAAGCTTATCTTCACACCCCTACAATCTGCTTCCTGAACTTATCGAAGCCCACTATACCGCTGCCCTGAGCCAGCCTCCAAATATCACGACATCGAATCGGTCGAGTGACCCGTAATCAAAGTTAATCAGCGGGACAGCAGTGCAATCGAGCTCCGAAGCTATCCATTCTGCGTACTGCTTAGTCGAACCGCGTTTAGAATGTGTATATCACTATGGCTTTTTACCCACAATATCTCTCCAAATACGAAACTGTTGTTAATCTTATCTTTATTTCAAACATATCTTTTTACCCGCAATATCTCCTAAGTACACTAATATTTTAATATTTTTACATTTTCCTTACCCAGCAGCTGCTCAAGCTCAATCAGAAGGTTTTCATCAATTGAAAACTCCGTTTGCCGAACGCATAGGCTTCTGCCCGGGCAGATATATCAGCATCACTATCCGCCCTCTATGCGCAGATGCCGATCCGAGGATTCTCTGTTGAATCTCGTCCGCACCAAGCTGTTCGACCAGCTCGTTGCTTACCCCTAAGCTTAAGGTAGCGTTCATCGCTATGTAGCTTCAATTTATCGGATTTACTATAATTAGCAGCTGTTCCGGGGAATGAGTCAGCTCGTGCAGGTCCTCTGCCGTCCGCAAGCTCTGTCAGCCAGAATTGCGATTTCCATATGAGCTGCGTGAATATCCTCTCATGCCGGAGCGCTCATTTCCGTAACCCTGTTCCTCAAAACTCACTGATACGCTCAATCTCCGTAACTCTGTTGACAAGAATCTCAGGATCTGAATCCTCCTTAAAGCTGAGCGTTCCCTTGATTGCGACGATTGCATCATTTGCGAGGATGTACTTGTCTTAGCATAATCTCTGGGAATACAATTGCCGTAATCACACCATAATAATCTTCAATGGTGAGTCGCGCCATCTCCTGATTGGATTTTTGTGACCATTCGCCTCATGTTTCAACCAAGCCCGCCATGATGACGCTGTCACCTATCACGGAATTCTCCCATTATTGCTGCCGCTATCCACTGCAAATTCGTGCAGCTTCTTCATCTCTGCCATTCGTATTCGAATCAAATATCTCACCTGTATTCGCGGTAATATTCTTCCCAATCAGCTCGCGGTACTTGTCGAGAGGATGGCCGGACAGATAAACACCCATCATTTCCTTTTCCATAGCCAATAGATGCGCCATGTCAAAATTCTGAATATCCGGCAGCTCCGGAGCAGTCTTGACATCCTCCATCAGGTCAGAATCCAATTGGAACAGAGATATCTGATCCTTTGAAAGCTTTACGTGCACTGCTCTGTGCAGCTCCGACAGCATCGTCACTGATTGCGAGAAGCGCCGCTCTATTCGGATAAACTCATCCATAGCGCCCGCTTTAATAAGGCACTCGACAGCCTTCTTGTTGAGCTCGAGGGATCTCATCGACTTGATGAAGTCGCTACAAATTATCTATATTGCACCCCCGTCTGCCCTCGACGATAGCATCTACAATCCTGTACCTACGTTCTTGATAGCCACAGACCAAATCTAATCTTGCCATCCTTCGCAGTGAACTTGCGCCTGCTGTGCAGCACGGAAGGTGGCAGCACCTCTATTCCCAGCTCCTTGCAATTCCTAATGTATGCAGCGATGTGCCTTGGCTCTCCCATAACGCTGGACATCAGCGCGGCCATGAACTCTACAGGGTAGTGCGCTTTCAGATATGCGGTCTCATATGAAATGACAGCATACGCGGCAGCGTGCGATTTGTTAAACGCATATTCCGCAAAGCTAACCATGTCGTCAAATATCGCTTCAGCAGCCTTCTCAGGAATTCCGTTAGCGATGCACCCCCTGATTGCAGGTGTTCCATCTGAATCGTCTTTTCCGTGTATAAAATATTTCTTCTCCTCAAGCATGACGCTCATCTTTTTCTTGGACATTGCACGGCGCACAAGGTCCGAGCGTCCATAAGAATATCCGCCGAGGTCACGCACAATCTGCATTACCTGCTCCTGATACACCATGCAGCCGTATGTAACATTGAGGATTGGCTCCAGATGAAGATCAACATATTTGACATGGTCGGATTCTTCTTATTATCTATATACTTCGGAATCGAATCCATAGGCCCCGGCCTGTACAGCGAGATTCCGCTACTATATCTTCGAAGCACGAAGGGCTTAAATTCTTCATAAATTCGGTCATCCCGGTGCTCTCGAGCTGAAAGATTCCCTGAGTGTTGCCCTTGGCAATCATGTCATATACAGCAGGATCGTCATAATCCATCTTGCCGAAATCAATCTCTACGTCATGATTTTCCTTTATCAGCTGCAGAGCCTCGTTGATCATAGTGAGATTTCTGAGACCCAAAAAGTCCATTTTAAGCAAGCCCAGCTCTTCGATTGTAGTCATGTTGAACTGAGTTGCCAGCCCTTGTCCGACATATACAGAGGTACATATTCGTCCAACGGCATCTTGCTGATCACGATACCTGCAGCGTGTGTAGAGGAATGACGAGGCATCCCTCAACAGCCATCGACATATCAAGGATGTTTTTAACCAGCGGTTCAGTCTCATAGCGAGTGCGCAGGTCGCGATTTATATCCAGTGCCTTGCTGATAGTTATTCCCAATTCATTCGGGATAGCCTTGGCAATCGCATCCGCCTCTGCATAGCTGGCGTTGAGCACCTCCGACATCTCTGACTGCAGCCTTGGCTTTGAGCGTTCCAAAGGTTATAATCTGCGACACCTTGTCCTTCCCATATTTGCGTACAACGTAATCGATGACCTCCTGCCTGCGGTCGATATAGAAATCGACGTCGATATCCGGCATGCTGACACGCTCAGGATTTAGGAATCTCTCAAAATCAAATTATATTTAATCGGATCTATCTCGGTAATCGCCAGGCTGTACGCCACGATACTTCCCGCCGCAGAGCCTCTGCCCGGACCAACCGGGATTCCTGTTCTTGGCATAGTGGATAAAGTCCCACACAATCAGAAAGTACTCGACATAGCCCATCGACTCGATCACCGACAGCTCGCCCTCAAGCCTTTCGCGATAAAAAATTGCCATCTTCAAGCGCTTCACTGCCGTAACGACGTTCGAGGCCCTGATAGCAGAGCTGCCTGAGATATTCACGATTGGTTAATCCACCCGGTGAGATGAACTCCGGCGATGGTAGTTCCCGAATTCAAACTCCACATTGCAGCGTTCCGCAACCCTGTGCGTATTCTCGATAGCCTCCGGTAACCGGGAAACAGCGAAACATCTCCGACTCATCCTTCAGATAGAACTCGTCATTTTGCAAAGCGCATACGATTTTCATCGTCCACGGTTGTTCCCTGTTTGGATAGGCAGTACATCGTGTGCCTTGGCATCGCTCCGCTTTATATAGTGCGCATCATTTGTAGCGACCAGCGGTGCAGCAATTTCCTTAGCAAGCCTGACCAAGCCCCTCAGTTACCGCCTTGTCCTCATCAAGAAAATGGTTCTGTATCTCCAGAAAGAAATTGTCCTTTCCGAATATCTCCTGTAGTTCAATTGCCTCCGCCTCAGCTCCGGAGTAGTCACCGCCCAGAATTTTCCGAGGAATTGCTCCTGCAAGACACGCAGACAGGCAGATGATTCCTTCGCTGTGTTCGCGCAAAACTTCCTTATCAACCCTTGGCTAAAATAGAACCCTCCGTGAAACCGATTGAAACAATCTTGGTAGATTCTTGTATCCGGTCATGTTCTCAGCTAACAGGATCAGTGGAACATACCCTGTCACGCTCCGGATCCTTGTCAAATCTAGTGCGTGCAGCCACGTAGACCTCACATCCGATGATAGGCTTAATACCGGCCTTCTTGCACGACTTATAGAAATCAACAATTCCGAACATGACACCGTGATCCGTACAGCTAGAGAATCCATTCCCAGGCTTTTTGACGTATTCGGGCGCTTCGCTGATCCTGGACATTCCGTCCAGCAGACTGTATTCAGAGTGAACGTGTAAGTGCGTAAATGCCATCTCTACCTCATTCTGTTAATTTAACCATGATATATAACGGGAAATTAAAAATTTTTCTCTAATTCGATTGGTAAATTGTATCACATCAGGGCTATAAAAAGCTAAATATAAATCACTTGATAAATCTTTTAACAATAACTACATATTATCTTTATATTATTGACAAACATATATCAAAAGTACTATAATCAGAACATAGACAGACGATCAGGGTCTGTTTGGAATTATCTTTTACATCGTTTTAGACGTATGGAGTTATTATGTTAATTGTATTAAAAGGACTTTGCGTAATCGGAATGGTTCTCTGTATTGCGTGACAGCAACGAAGATTAAATCTAATCTTGCAACAGAAGAAGGCAAGGCTGAATGGGCAGAGCAGAAGAGATTTGCTCCTTGGAACGCTATGGTAGGTCTTGTTGCCAACTTCTTTGATACTCTGGGTATCGGCTCGTATGCTACATCCTGCGCACTGTTCAAGATCAGAGGTTCCATCAAAGATATTTATATTCCGGGAACTCTGAATGTCGGAGATACTCTCCCTGTACTTTTGGAGGCATTCCTGTTCTTCGATTCGTTGAGGTTGACACTCTTACACTTATTTCCATGCTGGTCGCAGCTGTACTCGGTGCATTCGTGGGAGCCGGATTCGTTACAAAGTGGGATCAGCACAAGGTTCGTATCGGAATGTGCATCGGTCTTCTGATTCTCGCACTGTGATGGCGTGCAAGACTGCTCAGATTGGACCTTTCGGTCTCGTTGGAACTGCAACTGCTCTGCACGGGGTAAAGTTGGTCGTGGCTGTAGTAATTAACTTCTTCCTCGGTGCTCTCATGAACATCGGTGAGGACTCTATGCTCCTTGCTTTAGCCTCGTATCCGTACTCGGAATGAACGTCAGACTGCGTTCCCAATCATGATGGGCTCTTGCGCATACCTGATGGCGTTTGGTAACGGTCCTAAGTTCATCAGGAAAACAGATTCGACATGGTTTTGCACGCTATGCCAGATGGTAGGTGGAGTTATCGGTGTTTGCATCGCTTACTTCCTCGTAAAAGAGCTTGCCGCTTGATATCCTGATGAAAATTGTCATTGTGGTTGTATTCTTCACAGCATTCATGTTTTGGTAAGGACGCTGTTGCAGACAACAAGAAGAAGAATGCTTAATCGCATTGTTTGATTCAACGTTCAAAAGGTCTCCTGACGGAGACCTTTTAATTTTTCGTATTCAGTTACTGTCTAAACTCAAGCACCTTTTTCTATGATTGGCTTTATTGTCTCTATCTCACACCATCATATCCAACCTTGAACCTATCTCTAGCGGCCGATATTTCTTCCTTTGAGAGCGGTGTAAATATCCTATCACCCATCGCCTTGAGTGCCAGCCTATCTGCGCTCTTACATCCGCTAGGATCATATCTGCCGGGAAGCAGATGGAAGCATCCTTCAGGAAGCGCTTGCATCCATTGAGGCTTTTTACGTGTGGGTATACTCATCTGACGGCTTGATGATGCCTGTGGCAAAGACGATCAAATTGTTGTTCTCTATTCCGAAGTTAACAAGATTCGCTCGCAGCATATTGTAGCGCGTAATCTCCCCGCCTCTTATCCAGCTTCCGAATATTATATTCTGATACATCGATGCATACCCGAGCTTTCCTCGAATACTTCATAACATCGCAGTCTAACGCCTTAGATATCCATTCTGCGTACTGTTCGGTAGCTCCGTTGCTCGAATTGTATATCAGTATTGTGTCAGAGCCTTCCGATTCTACAGCTCTGCGCTTCGCCGCCTGTCTGTTTGGATTTCTCATGTATCCCACACCTCTTATGTTATCTACAAAATGAGGGATGCCGAATTATCCGTCATCCCTCATACGTATATAGCATAATCGCATACACCAGGTTGCGATTTATCTATTTTTAATTCTTTTTCCTTCATGCGGATCTTAAGAATCATCAGAGCCTTCTTAACATCGTCTGCAGTCATGTTATTCTCACCCACAATGTTCGATTCAATACCCTCCGGGTTCTTGTTGATGTCTACGATATTGTTCTGTAAATATTCATTCTCTACCACAAACGTAGCCACGGTTCCGCTGAAGTTGAGTCCGGACATCGGGATGCCCATCTCTCCAAGCTCTTCCACGCAGTTTGTATAGTCTACATCACTGTTACCCCAACCGTCAGAGGTAACGATAACGCCATCTGCACGCATACCCTGCGCCATTACAGCTGCACGCTTGCTGTTTCTGAGCTTTTCCTTGTTATCATCGGATGTACCGAACAGGAGCACTCCCATCAGGTCAATTCCCGAATCTGCACCAACGATCTCTACCAGTGGATCTCTGAAGTGGTGCAAAGCTTGTTTCTTTAGTCGAAGGACCAATTCCCATATCAGCACCTCCCTATTGCATCGAACGAATAGCGCCGTCTCTGTACCTCATTTGGAGTCAAGAACACAGGGCATGTTGTTCATCTCTATTATAGAACGTCCGCCGAGCACCTGATGGCTCATCCGGGAACAAATATGTGTCGTACATAGCACCCTGACCGGCGACCTGTCTGATTATCAGCACTTTCTTCTGTCCGGGTCTAACAACATCATGATACTCATGACGCTCTGTAGCTTTGTTACCGTCAAACTTCTTCATCTGCTCTCTATAAGTCTGAATGAAGTCATCACAAGCCTGATGCCCCTGTAGGCATCCGTATCTCTCTGACCCATCTCCTTCTTAAAGGTTACATCAAAAGAAATGATATAATCGTCACTCTCCCGGTGTTCGGCTCTACCGAGCACCAGTTGTTCACTGAGTTTTCCTTCCGAAGATCCAAACTCGTGAGTTTGCTTGCCCTCAGTATCAACACCGGTAAGCATCACATACACTCCTGTGATAGTATGCGTTATTCCTTCTCCGCACTTTCCCAGAACCTTTGCCGAGATAGGAATAATATCCATGATGGTATTAGTCCATCTATCATGATCTCCCGGCTTTATAATCTGAATACCAATGTTGTCGATAGCATCATATTTCTCCAGAAGGGATGGAATAATTTCCTCAGATACGACCATCTCGCCATTGTACGCTACATGGTTGTGCTCACCCATCTCAACGCTATTCATATGAAATGCCTTGATGACAAGTCTCTCAAATCAATTTCCTGTACACTCATTTTGCATACCTCAATACTTTAACTTCCAGTAATTACTATACTTAAATAATTGCTACATCATCCGATCATCCTTATATGATTAGGTGGCAAATGTGTTAAAATTTCTCGAATGTGAAAAAGGGCAGATATACATCTGCCCCTGTCTTCGCTTCCGATGTCCTATTAAGTTCTAGAACTAGATTACAGCGTGATACTCGAAAGGCAGTGGAACAATCTTTCCCGGAGTCTCGATTGTCTCGAGAGCTCAAGCGTTGCCTTTACGATTGCCTTCTGCATCACTACGTCAGTGTGGAGCACCTGCATAGCACCCATAGGTACGATTGGAGCTGCCGCGCGGAGATCCCTGCCTGTCTTACAACAGGTGGAAGCGCTGCAATGATAACAGTAGGAATTCTGCTTCCTCAATTGCTCTCTGCACGATTGTTGCAGAGCGGTGGCAGGTTTCCTCATCCGGCTGTAAGGATTGCAGCGTCAACGCCTTTCATCCTTGAGCATCTGAGCGATCTGTGGACCGGTTTCGTTAGTGAATTTCTCGATGTTTCCACCACCACCCATGAATCCGGCGTGTAGGAGCTGTTGCCTTGATGAATCCTCATCTCTCAGCTCGTGGAGTCTGTCGATTGGGAACATGCAGTTGATGTCCTTGTTAACATCAGAGTTGTCATATCCACCATGTGTTACCATTAGCTCGCTTGATGGAATATCATCCGGAACCTTTCTCCAAGTGAAGTCTCCAGCGAGGTTGAATTCTTATCTGTCTTTACGTGTACACCTGCAGCAGTAGCAAGAGCAACTGTCATCTCTTTGAGTGGCTTTTGTTACTGGTGTAAATACTGACTTAGGTGTAATAGGAACAAATATTTCAGATTGTAAGCCTTTTACAACTGTCATACTCATTTGTCTTTTTCCTCCTTAGTTTATTTGTGCTTTTCAGCATATTCAGCACGACGTCTATTTAGAATATCGATATTACTTACGTATTTCTCGTTGACCTCGGTCCCTCCTGCTCTATGAAACTCATATTCCAGGCAAACCGTCTGGCCTACTTCCAGTGGATAATCCGAGATAACCATCCTCATCAGCACCTTGAGTTCTCCCAATCGACCCTTGATGTCAACACAGATTCCTCCATCATGCACTTCTGTAATGATTCCCTCAACCTTGATTATCTTATCTCCATACTTCATCAGTAATATCTACCTTCCTAACTATAAACTAGTCGTACTTTTCCTTTCTCTTCTCACTGATAGGAAGCGACTGCTCGTTATCTACGAGTTCCATCTTCTTGCCAGTAACCTTCTCGATGAGCTCAACGTTGTTATTCTTAACATTTTACGTTGTACTTTCTCTCCGGAGCCTTAATCTCTCGCTGGCCATCTTAGCCTTCAGCATAGCAAGCCCACGGAGAGCATCCTCTGTGCAGAGAGTGTTGCAAGCAAGAACCTCGTTCTCGATTCCGGACATGGACTTGTTGTTGTCGATCATAGCATCGCAGAACTTGTTACCCGTTACAAGAGCACCCTGTACAGCGCAGAATGAGAATCCTACAACCGGAATTCTCTCTACCAATCTGCTCGATGTGGCTTGTGAAGTCAACATGGTTGTTTCCGAATCCTTCTGTCGTAACGAATGCACCGTCAACGCCCATGGACTCAACCATCTGACCGAGTCTTCTGGATACGTAGAACTTATCAGCGTTAGCCTGAGGTGATCCAACGAAGATTACACCAACTACGTCAACATCCGGGTCATGTACAGCCTCAAGAACCAGCGGCTCTCTCCAGTAGTGCCTTGACATCTCCTTGGAAGCAGGTCCGATGCATGTCAGAGCGTGGATACAACCATCGAGTACCTCAAGAGGGTTAGCCATAACCGGAACGTTACCGAGGTCAACGTTTGGCTTAGCTCCCAGTACACCTACAGGGTCGTTAGGAATAGGAAGTTGTCGTGCATAGCACCCTGTCCCATGATCTCCTTAACGATAACGATCTTCTTCTTTCCCGGGTGTCTTGTCTGCTGAAGAATCTGCTCCTCAGCCGGTGCTACATCCTTAAGATCTCTCTTCATAGCTTCTCTGATCTCAGAAGTTACGTGATCTACTGCAGTGTGAACTGCTATAGGTCCCGGCCTCTCCATGTTCTTCTTGTTGTCGATAACTGCGTGAGCAACGATCATGATCTCACCCTTATCAACAGCACCGGGACGACCCCACATCATGTTCTCGTCGATGTATCCTCGGAAGAGCCAGAATTCACCGACCTGAACACCTTCTTCTGTGATACCGGTTACTACCATGACTACACCATCGAGAACCTTTGTAACGCCCTCGCCAAGTCCCATGTCGGAATCTTCCTTAGTAGCAATTGGCTGGATATCCATTACTGTCTCTGTGTCACGTGATAGTCATCCGGTGTGATCAGGCTAAGCTCAGGGACTGAACCAGTCTCTGAGCTTCTGCACCCTCTGTTGCTGCGCTCTTGCGAACGTAGAGAGTGTCTCCCTCAATCTTAGTCTCATCTCCAAGAACAACCTTGTTGATCTTGTAGTGCTTTCTTGTCATCTCCCTTAAAACAGTCTCAGCATCCTCATCTACCGGAGCTGCGGTTGCAACTGCCGGCGCTGCTGCACTGCTGTCTGAGCCGGAGCTACAACTCCGCCACCGAGTCCTGCAGGGAGTTCAATGTCGATGTTCTTGCCCTCTCCAATGTGCAGCTTGATTGTTCCTGCTGCGGAAGCTACAGGAGCTACTGCCGGCGCTGCGGCTACCGGAGCTGCCTCCGCCTCTGCTGCCGGAGCTTCTTCCTCTGCAGCCTCATCAGCATCGTACTTATCTACGATGTCCGGTGTAACTGGAGTTAAGGAATCAACAGTTTTAGTTAGTTTCGATCCGTTAAGTACCTGGCCCAGCTTGAGAGCTCCCTCGGTATTCAGCAGACCAGAATCAATTGAATCTGGGAAAAATGCTGGATCTTCAGTTAGCCGGCTCAAGAACAGTGCCTTCCTCTGCTCTGCAGCATAGTACCGCTGGGTCGTTCGCATGTTGTTTAGCTGTTTCCAGCTGTGATTGACATATCGATCTTCCTCCCTAAAAATATTGCCTTTGCAAATGCAAAAATTCTATATTTACTCTGATCGCGCCTCAAATGATCGGGCAAATGAGGCACTCGGATTAAATATCATTAGTTGCTCTCAACGTTATCCACACGTCGAGATCCTGATCAACCTGCTTAGAAACTCTCAGAGTTCTGTACAATGGATGATCAACAGCCCTCATGACATGGTCTGTCTGGTGAAGAACCTTAAGTCCCATCTTAGGGACCGGAGGCCATTACAGTGTTCGAGCAGTCGGAGCAGTTTCCTATGATGATGTACTGCACTTGTCCTTCTTGAATTGTAGGTTGTTAGCAACCTGTCCCGGACAGTTCCCCGGTCTCTCGCACTTTCTCGAGCCATTCTTCTGCTCTTGAGCCTGCTTGCAGTAACAATGCGAAACCTCCTTTGCATTGTACTTCTTGCAGAGCTCCTGCATTCTCTCATAATTACCACCGCATGCACATACCAGGATTCCCATGCTGGCTCCATGCAGATCCATGAACGGCATCGATACCAGGATAGCTCCGGTCGTCTTAGTGATAGGGGTATCCAGATCAGTGGACTTGCCTGTGAATGCACCACCCATTACGATCTCGCCGTACTCGCCGTCAATACCGCCGGCTCTCTCAATTAGAGAACGCACGCTTGTTCCAACCGGAACATCTATAAATACGTGAGCCTCAGAACCGCCGTTTAGCTTACTGCGAACGGTGAGGTTCTTGAGGAACGATGGCTTTCTCGTCTACAGCCTCAGCAACTCTTGCTGCAAGTCTCGCTGTTGATTACAAACCGAGTTTGCAGCAGACGGCAGCTGGCTTGGCTCCAGCTCTATTCCAAGACATTCTCTGACTACAGCTCTTTCTTCTCCCATCGGGTAGATATCCGGCAGAAGATGCCTCGAGATATTCGGTTCATCCTTAAGAAGTGCATCAAGGGTTTCAACAGCTTTGCGATTCTTCTTCTTGATAGCGAAGATAGCCTTGTCAGCTCCGGAAATCTCCATCACGAGCTTAACTCCGCGGATAACCTTCTCCGGCTCATCTTCTATCTGCTGAATGTTGTGCTGAGTCCGGGCTCGCACTCAGAAGCATTAATAAGAACGTAACCGCCGTTCTCAAAATGTGTATCAATCTTAACTGCAGTTGGGATCTGGCTCCGCCCATTCCTACAACTCCAGCAGCCTTTAATCATCTCAAAGAGGTGTTCCCTCCGGAATCTGAACATACTCGTCTTTCTGCTCTTCATCAGGCTTAATAACAATCATCTCGTCTGTTATTTCTTCTACAACGCCATATGCGCTTGAGAAGATATTTGCGCCGAGACCTGTTGGTTCCGCTATGAGGGTGCCCTTCTTAACTTTGTCACCAACTTTAACAATTGGTGCATGACTTACCCACATGCTGGCTCAACAAAATCTGCAAAATTTTTCCATGACACATGTCTCCTTAAAATTTTTGACTCTACAAATCATTAATCGTATCGTTCGAAAAGCCGTGCAAATAAAGGGCTGCACGGTATTTTTCTAGATTGATGATAACATAACAATTTATTTATTTCAATGATAATTGCCAGATTATCTATTGAGTTTTTCTATATATAATTCTATGACACTCATGCACTTATCAGTAATTTTTCAAGCATATTACATAATTTATTGGACAAATATTTTTTTATGGATACGTGGGTTTACACATATTTTTCGATAAAACGTTCACAACATTTTTATAAAACCGCCGCATGCCGTATATTCAAGCCTTTGTAAATCCAACGAGCTAACATGATGTATTTATTTCTAATAGAGCTTGTTATATTATTGACTTTTAATATGCCCTGTTCTATAGTTTATTTAGGTGGCAATTATTTATTTCATAACTTGTTTGACCTAAGGAGGTACATGACAATGGCACTAACAGCTAAGATTGATTACAAAAGTATACTGATCCTATCAGAACTATCGAAGCTCACACTGAAGGTGAGTACTGCAGAGTGGCTCTTGATTGCCCGGAGACAGAGGGTAATACAATGATCGAGAGAAAGCACTTCCTGGAAGAGCATTATGATTATTTAAGAACAGCTCTCATGTTTGAGCCTCGTGGTCACCACGACATGTTCGGTGCTTTCGTTGTAGAGCCTTGCAACAAAGAGGCTGATTTCGGCGTATTCTTCATGGATGGCGGCGGCTACCTCAACATGTGCGGCCACTGCACAATCGGTGCTGTAACTGCAATTCTTGAAGGCGGACTTATGGAGATGAAAGGAGCCTCAGACCGAGGTTGTTCTCGAAGCCCCAGCCGGAATCATCAGAACAATTGCTGATGTTAAGGATGGAAAGGTTACCGGAGTAACTCTTACGAACGTTCCTGCATTCAGATATAAGAAGGATCTTCACGTTGAGTACGAAGGCAAGGATATTGTATATGATATCTGCTTTGGCGGTTCGTTCTTCGCTCTTGTTGATACAGAGAAGAACTTCGGTATCAAGGTTGGCCCTGACACAGCAGGCTTCTTAACTAAGTTCTCAAGCTTCATGCTGCGGGAAGTTAACAAAACAGTGGAGATTCAGCACCCAGAGCTGGACATCACATCTGTTGACCTGGTTGAGAACTACTCAACAACAGATACTCCGGATGCCGACCTGCGCAACCTTGTTGTCTTCGGTGATCCTGCTGATCCTCAGCTGGACAGATCTCCATGCGGAACCGGTACATCTGCTAAGATGTCTCTGCTCCACGCACTCGGTGAGCTTCCGGTTGGTAAGAATTCGTATGAGTCATTTATCGGACTAAGTTCTACGGCATGATTCAGAGCGAGACTAAGGTCGGAGAATTCGATGCAGTTGTTCCTCAGGTTAAGGGAGCAGCATACCTCTGCGGAGAAGCTACTTGGTTCATCGATCCGGACGATGCTCTGGGAAAGGGATTCGTAGTACCTAAGTAATCGCGATTAAAAGAACTTCTTTAATAACGAGTCACAGGGAGGGGCTGACGTCGGTCGGCCTCTTCTTCTTTTTATATGATAACTGCCATTTGAGGTTATTTGCTATAGATGCTATAGAAATGTATTACTTTGGCAGTTATTTCGTTGTATTAATTTACCGGTTATTTCGTCTTATCGTCTTATAGATTAGGATTATAGATTGGTAGAATGGTAATTACCGACAGTCGACATCAATTTATATGAATTGTCCTATAAGCCTAAATTTGCATCAAAAAGCAAAGAGCCGGGCTAAGCCCGACTCAAGGAGTAAATCAATTTGTCTATGCTTATCTATGTAGTATATGCAGGCTGAAGCCCTACACAGGGAACTCGATTGCGATGTCCTTGCCCTCCCCGATATAGAGCTTAACAACGCCTCCGACTACCGACATACTTACGTTCTGAACATCACCGCCAACTGCCGGAGCTGCTACTACCGTCTCTGCAGCTGCTTCAGCTTCTGCCGATTCTCCTGCTGCATCGTCAACAGTCTCGTCATACTTATCGACAATGTCCGAGTAACCGGTGTTAACGAATCAACGGTCTTGGTCAGCTTTGAGCCGTTGAGCACCTGTCCAAGCTTGAGAGCTCCATCTACGTTGAGCAGCCCTGTATCAATAAGATCCGGGAAAATCGCTGATCCTCAAAGTTAGCAGGCTCCAGTACTGTGCCCTCCTCTGCTCTGCAACATAGTACTGCAGGGTCATTTTTATGCGCTTGTGCTGTTTCAGCTGTAATCGACATTGCAATATACCTCCATATATCTAATCATTTTTATATTTGATATTGAGGTTATCATCTTGGTACTGCTATAACAATAGGAATATCTATAGGAAAAATCTATCTGAGCACGTTCTATTATTGATGTTGTATCATTGAAATATTCTATAGGCAAATAAGAGCCAGATAGGCTACAAATACGGTTACAATACAAAATTATTTGACCATACAAAATTAGACCAACGGAATCGTTATTGTCGTCAGTTGATAAAATAAAAAGCCTTCTAAAAGTCCGCAATTGCAGACCTTTCAAGGCTTCTTCTTTTGGTGCGCCCACAGGGACTCGAACCCCGAACCTTCACATTCGTAGTGTGACGCTCTATCCAATTGCGCTATAGGCGCTCAAAATGCTCCACTAGAGTACCATGATATATCAGCCTTGTCAAGGGCAGCCTCAGCTAAGATTGTCAAGAGTTCTTAGCAAGAGTCCTTAGCCAAGATTGCCAAGAGAGTCTTAGCTAAGATATCCGAGAACAGACAGTATCATCCTGCTGCACTGATACTACTTGTCGAACTTGCTCTTTTGGCTTCGTGCCAGCACCTTGAGCACTGCCTTCTTAGGCATGAGCCCGGACAGCCTCACTCCAACCCTTACCATCAGGCTCGGGATGATTATTATCGTTCCATTATCAGCCTCGTCTATACAATAGGAAACACACTCCCCGGCGGAGATGCCGCGGAGAGAAAATTTAACATTTGCAACATCGTTGAACTCCGTGTCGACCGGGCCGGGACACAGAGCGTGTGCCTGCACATTGCTACCGAGGTGCTTAAGTTCTTCTGCCATCGAATTTGTAAGGGATACAACATACGACTTAGTTGCATAGTATGTCGCCATGAATGGACCGCCCGGCATCAGGCCTGCCACGGAACCCACGTTGATAATGTGTCCGTGGTCACGAGCGATGAAATACGGCATCATCTGGTGCGCTATGTAGTGGAGAGCTTTGACGTTGACATCGATCATCTTGAGGTCATTGGAAATATCGCTCTTGTCGAACCTGCCAACCGCTCCGAAGCCGGCATTGTTGATAAGCACATCGATTGGCGTATCAGTCTGTGTCTGCAGGTGTTGAACGAGTGCATCACACTCCTGAAGTTCAGAGAGATCTGCCGTTATACACTCGCATGTCACATGATAGTCGCTTGCGATCTCACGAGCCAAGTCTACAAGCCTGTCCTCACGCCTGGCAACGAGGATCAATGAATAGCCTTCAACAGCTAGCTGACGTGCGAATTCCGCACCAATGCCCGAGCTGGCTCCGGTTATACACGCAAGTCCGCCGACGCAGCTAGCGGACTTTTTATTTGGAATATCGATTATCTGCGTGTTCATCTCGGTCTGTTTCTCCTGTTATTCTTGTATACCAGTATGAAATAGTATATACAGAGTGCGAAATAAAAATCCACCTAGCACAATGCTGATTATCCGAATCATTTTTAGCACCTCCTCGTGTGTCAGTTGGTTTTAGAGTAATACTTGCCCTCTTAGGGTAGACCTCCTTGATCGCGCCCTTGCGGAACTCCGCATTGAGCTGCAGGAGATCGTCAATCTGCGATTGAAGCAGCTTACCGATATCGGTATCAATTATCAGCATACGCTCAGGAAGCGTCATCGTCGTCACGATATTAGGATTATTGAACTCCTGAGTGCCGTCCGGTTGAAGCGGATGATATGGCTCGTGCTCTGATAGAGCCATGAACCACGAGTTAAAGATAAACGTGTATCCCGCAATTCCGGTGGTTTTCTGATAAGCCTGGAAATACCTCCATCGATAACTATCAGCTTGCCTTCACCCTTGATCGGACTCTCACCGTCCTTAATCTTGACCGGCACGTGACCATTGAGGATGATGCCCTTGGTTGGGTCCAGGTCAAAATCGCGGATAATCTTGATACAGATGTCCTTGTCATTGATCAGCTTGTAATATGGAACCGTGTGCTCCTTGTGTGTCGCCTTGTCCTCTATGAACAGTCTCTCAAACGTCGTCATCTTGTCCTTACCGAACAGCGGCGAGTCCGGGCCAAAGCCACAGATACCACATGATATTTGCAGCATCCGCCTTGTCCACTCCTTCTCCCGGGTTGAAATACGCCTCGCGAAGCGAAACGATCGAGCTGCTTCATCAGTGCTGCACCGTGGTTAGTCTTGCCGCCGATGGTAACTTCCATAAATCGCCGTCCTCGGTAAAAGGAATGCATCCGTGGAACGAAGGTTGCCGTTGCATGTAGTAAACAGCGAGCCGTGGCTGTACAGGAATTGATGTGCTCCTGCAGCTTAGCAGAATTTACTATGGATGCCTCCAGCGCAACCATTACCTGCTCCTCTTCAGGAGTGAGCCATATGGATCCTTCGGGTCAATCGTAGGGAAGGCTGACATCCCTAATCGGATATGTCTCTCCATAGCAATTAACCGTACCATTTTCAAAGTCTATCTTGTCAAGCAGCAGCCTGTGGTCAGCTTTGTACTCCGGATGCGTCATAATCGTCTGACCCTCAACCTTGAACTGGATGATAGCTATCATCTTGTGCATCTTGGCTGCGAGCTCCTCCGGAATAGGGTCAAATCTGTTCTTCTCAAGCACATGCGGCATGAAACCCGTACAAGGATCATCTCCGTAAATCTGCTGCGCACGCGTTGCTAGCGGACGCAAGTTGATTCCGTATCCGTACTCGAGCATATCGAAATTGTTGTAGCTGACATTCATGCGAACGATATTTGCAATGCAAGGCCTGTTACTCGCAGGCAGCGCCCATCCACACGATGTCATGGTTGCCCCACTGGATATCTACGCTTCGGCGAGACATAGAAGTCCATAATTTGTGAGGCTTAGGGACCTCTGTCACATATGTCTCCTATAATATGCAGGTGATCGACTGCAAGATCGCTTATCGTGTTCGCAATCTCTATGATCAAGGTTTTGGCGATTCTGAATTCGATTACAGAATCGATAATTTCCTGATAGTACTTCTGCCTGTTGTCATCATCATCCGCAAACATCAGCTCATCCATGATATAACCGGTGTTATCAGGGAGGATCCTTCAACCTTGGATCTGGTATACTTGTTGGACACCGCCCTGCAGATGATGATGAGCCTGTAGATAGCAGAGGAGCACCAGGCGTTGAAATCGTCTTCGGCAGCCTCTGCGCCTCTTGGAGTTCATTTACAGGATCGTAGATGAGTGCCGCCAATTGTTCACGGTCAGTCGCGCTCAGGATAGTTCCAGTTCTCATCTATCTTCATCTTGATAGTTCGGAAGCACTTCGCACGAAATACTGAAACGCGTCATACTCACCATGCAAATCGCTCAGAAAATACTCGGTTCCCTTGGGAAGGGCGAGAATCGCTCTGAGGTTTACAATCTCAGTGTTTACAGAACGATGGTTAGGGTATTTCTGAGCCAGCATCTCAAGATACTTGTTGTTAGACATCGTTTTCCTCCACTCTCATGAGGGTCTCCACCGAGACCCTTGAATTTGCTTACAAAGTCCTCATAGCCCCTCTCAATGTGAAAAATCTCACTGACCTCTGTAGTGCCCGATGCCACAAGTCCGGCCAGTACCATGGCTGCGCCGGCACGGAGATCTGTAGATCTGACCTTGGCTCCGTGCAGCTGCTTGCCACCCGGGATCGTAGCCTCTCTGCTGTTGTCCGCAGAAATATCGGCTCCCATGCGGTTAAGCTCAACGACGTGCATGAATCTGTTTTCAAAAACTGTCTCTCTAACGACACTCGTCCCCTCGACTGTCGTCAGAAAAGCCATAAACGGCGACTGTATCCGTCGGGAATCCGGGATATGGCAATGTCTTGATATCCGTTGCTACCAGCTCACCTTCTGTCGCATCGACGAGTATTCCCTCGTCCTCGATTGTAACCTTGACGCCGCACTCCTTGAGCTTGGCGATTATAGGTCTGACATGGCCGGGGATGCCGTTCCTGACGAGAACTCTGCCCCTGGTGATAGCGGCCGCCAACATGAATGTGCCGCACTCGATCCTATCCGGTATTACGGTATGAATCGCGCCGGACAAGCTCTCAACACCCGTAACTCTACTGGTATCAGTGCCGGCACCCTTGATCTTAGCTCCCATCTTGTTGAGCATGTTTGCGAGATCTACAATCTCCGGTTCCTTAGCTGCGTTCTCGAGAATCGTAGGTCCTTTGGTCCAGCGCAGCTGCCATGAGTATGTTCTCTGTCGCCCGACGCTTGGAAAATCCAGATAAATAGCGTCTCCAACCAGTCCGTCAGCAGGCGCTTCGAGGATGATCAGGAATTATCAACATCCTCTGTAACCTTAACACGAGAGCTCTAAACCCCTTTGAGGTGAAGGTCTATCGGTCTCTTACCGATATGCAGCCTCCGGGAAGCAGCATATAACCACCTTACCGCATCTGGCAAGAAGCGGTCCCATCGCCATTGTCGAAGCCCTCATCTGAGACACTAGCTCGGCGTCGCCCTCTACAGTCGTTATCTGTGCTGCGCTTACGGACAACCCTGCCCTGCTCTGACATCGCGACAGTAGCTCCGAAGCTTTCGAGCATTTTTCCACATCACCTTTACATCTGATAGGTCGGGAACATCATCTATCACGCAGTCGGAAGGTGTCAGAGCGTTGCCGCCACGAGCGGGAGCACCGCATTCTTGGCACCGCTGATTTTAACCTCACCGTGTAATGGGCCGCTATTGTTAACTAGTATCTTTGCCACTGAAATTTCTCCTTGCACATATAGATAGAGATGCCGTTAAGCATCTCTTCGATAAAGTTCTTATGTTAATCGCTATCTGAAACGTCTTCTGCGAATCCTGTTAGGGACGTTCGTAATCCATCCCTGTCGTCTCATATCTGTTAGCACGCTTTTTAGACTTCTTTTCTAAATGACCTGAGCGCACCCCAGCTGTTCCGACGTTGCCTGCAGTCTTGATGATAGAGCGATTCTCGTTAATCTTATCGCCAACATTCGTAAACATCTCGATCGCACGATCAATCTGCTCGTCTACCTGTTCAGTTCTCGCGGCTGCGATAGTTGTCATCCTCTTGGTATCCGCCAGCAAATCATCCACGCGCCTAAGCGTATCAATCAGCCTGAACGCCAGTCTAATCAAAAAAACTATGAGGATGAACAGGGCAATCAGCACCAGCATTATTGCCACCTGCTTGATATCTAATGAGACTCTCATCATTCCCTCCTTCTACCATGTGAATAGTAATTAGATTATACCTTAGGCAAATTGTATGTTCAATCGTATTCCGGATGTAATAAGCGCACTGTCAAAGCATATCGCAATCTATACATTTCGCCTCGAAGATTCACGCTAACGGGTCCGGCCTGTCGCCAAAGTCCGACCCGGCTTAGATTATCGGCGAGCTACTTGCTCATATATTCGTTTGATTATATCTGTGTAAGCCTTGCCGTCAGCGCTATACACTGCTATTTCGGGGAGCATCCTGAGCTCCGGCTTTGCGCCCTTGACGGCATGTATGAGAACCAGGTTGGCAGGTTCTCCACTGCTCGGAACGACGAGCTGCAGTTCATGGGCTCTAGCGCTGCTGCTCGCAGGGCTTTCGCTGATGTCCGGCAGGCGCGATGGTCTGTGGATCAGAAGAAGTCGCCGCCGGACTTCAGCATCCGACCGGCACAGCCTGCAAAAATCAAAAATATCGGCTGTCGTCTCATGTCGGGCTATGAATTTTGCATTATCATCATTTGGTATTCCCGCACCGCGTCTGAAGTACGGCGGGTTGGAGACGACTGCATCCGCCTTTCTGCAGAGCTCCGATCCTGCGACTGCAACGTCGGAAAGCACAAAGCTGATTCGATCATTCAAATTGTTTATTTCTCGGCCTCGTATCGCCCTATCCAGCGAGACCCGATTCTTCTCGATACCTAAAAATCTGAGCAAGAGGGAGCTTGTGCGCCAGAATAAAAGGAACGACGCCATTCCCGTGCCGAGATCGGCTATGCGCGCCGGGCTTCTACTCCTGATAGGCTTCGCGCCGGTCTCGCCGCTGGCAAAGGCTGCGAGAAGCACAGCGTCAACTCCATAGCTGAAGCCGTCACCTTGAATTACCTTGAAGTCGCCCATCCCTATTTCATCAATGCGCTCTTCTCTATTATCCATCTTCCTCCAGTCAATTCCTTGATACGGCACGCTGCTCTTAAGCGAGACTATCTAATCGATAATCAGCAGGCCGAATTATACTACGACAGGCTCAGAACCGGAGCTGCCATGCCCGGAATATTTCCATTGAACTCGCCGACTAATCGCGAGTCAACTCTTTGATCTCCCTTAATGTCTCTGCATCCGAGATCGCTGAACTCATCCTTTTTCCTGTTGTAATGCTTCTTATCGATACGCTTAATCTCTTTCTTGAAATAGATATTATAATCAGGTCCCAGCGTATCCTCGCCGGTCTCCTTGTCCTCGACAATCAACCTTGCAATTACCTTGCTGTTAAACAGGTCTACGTTCACCACCTTGGCTATCCCGTCCGGCGTGTCGATGCGCTCCCCTCGTTAGGCATACCCTTGCGAAGTTCCTGATAGGTCTTATTCTCGAGTTAAGACAACACATCAGTCTGCCGCAGGTTCCGGATATCTTGGCTGGATTCAGAGATAGGTTTTGCTGTTGGCCATCTTGATCGAAACCGGCTGAAAGTCATTTAGCCACTTGCTGCAGCACAGCGGTCTGCCGCATATACCGATGCCGCCGAGCATCTTCGCCTCATCACGAACGCCTATTTGGCGAGCTCTATCCTCACCCTGAAATGAGAAGCGAGATCCCGACCAAGCCTCTAAAGTCAATCCTGCCATCTGCCGAGAAATAGAAAAATTACCTTGGATCCATCGATCGTGAATTCCGCATCCACCAGCTTCATGTCCAGCTTGTGCTGAAGGATTTTCTCCTCGCACACCTTCATCGCAGCATCTCGTCGGGCAAGATTGATCCTTGTATCTCTGCAAATCCTCAGTGCTTGCCTTGCGTTCTACGCCTTTGAGCGGAGCCACCAGCTCACTCTCTTCTATCTCGCAGTTGGCTATCGAAACGTGTCCAAGCTCCATGCCCCTGGCCGTCTCAACTATTACCAGCTCGCCGAGCTCGTAGCTCACTCCGGCCGGATCGAGTAGTATGTTTTGCCGGCTTTCATGAGCCTACACCTATGATTTCTACCATCTATCTGTACTTCCCCTTTTCTACTATTTATTGCAATCGAATATACGGTATTCGCCATGTTTACTGTTGAAAAATTAATCGATCATATACCACACACGTGTCTCTAAGCTGTTAGCTGCCTTGATTCACAGCTCAGGCGCTTACCGCTACGGATACCTGTGTTTATCTTTTCTCTTTTGGGAGTCTGGGAGCTGCTTCTTATCTCAGGCGCTTACCGCTACGGCTGCCTGTGACTTGTTGTCAGGAACAGTGCTTCCAGCGCGTAGTCAGGATTCATGCCGCGCTTGATATTGATCTAGTCTGCTCGACCTCATCTATCTCATTCAGCAGCCTGACGGCATCCTGCGGCAGTGCTCCGGCTCCTATCAATCTATCGTGCAAATCCGTCTCAAGCACATCGAGAAAGGCCAAAGCATCCTCGTTGCCGTTTAAATCCTTCTTGATAAGCTCACGAACCTTGAAGAAATAGGTCTTGCTGTTCCACGATGACAGCAACGACTGTATATTTACTCTGTCTTCCGCCTCTTCACCATCTGAAAATACGTGCTTTATGACGCACCTGGATCTGACAGTCGGAAGCAGCGACTCGCGGTTATCCGTTGCCAGTATAATCACTGTGCCCGGATACGGTTCCTCCAAGGTCTTGAGAAGCTTGTTTTGCACTATCTCGCTAAGCCTTTCCGCATTGTCAACAACTCCGACGTTATGCTCGCCATAGGGTCTCATGCTGAGTCGTTCCATCATGTCAGCGGCATCCTCGACCCTGTACATATCCTTGCCGCTCTGATTCATGTAGAATAAATCCTCGTGAGTTCCGCTTCTGACCCTGACGCATGCCGGGCATCTGCCGCACGCATGACCGAATTCATCGGCGTTGGGACAGATGATATTACCGGCAAAGCTGCGGATGTATTCGTCTCTGGTCTCGCCGCTCTTCCCCTCTAATATATATGCATGCGCATATTCCTGTGTCATCAATCCCTCCGCTATAGGCTTGACAGCTTAGTCTCTATCTCTGCCTTAATCTCATCTATTGTCTTGGCGGCGTCAATCCTCATAATCCTCTCCGGATACTTTGCGGCTAACGCTTTGTACCCTTCGTATACGCGATAATGAAAATCCATCTTCTGCTGCTCGAGCCTGTCCCGCACGTCTTTGCCTATCCTAGATCTACCAATCTCCGGATCTAAATCCATGAAAAACGTCACATTCGGCTCAAGTCCGCTCGTCGCATATCTGTTGACCTCTTCAACCTGATCTCCAAGGCCTCTGCCGTAGCCCTGATAAGCGATACTTGAATCCACAAACCTGTCGCAAACCACAACCGCTCCGCTCTCCAGTGCCGGCTTTATCTTCTCTGCTACATGCTGAGCCCTCGCCGCTCGCATAGATGAACATCTCGGTGACATCGTCCATCTCCGAATGATCCGCATCCAACACTATGCCGCGAAGCTTCTCGCTTATCGGAGTACCTCCAGGTTCTCGGGACACCTAACATCCCTGCCCGCTTTTGTAAAAATTCTTTATATTTTCAACCTGCGTGCTCTTGCCTGAGCCATCAGGTCCCTCAAAGCGTTATAAATATTCCCTTTGGCACCATGTCACCACCTTATCTACGTGTGTTGTCCTTCGCCTCATCTATTACAGGATCCGGAATATGAATCGTGAAGCCTCTCTCGCGAGCCTTCCTTCGCTCTGCTTCCTTGCGAGCCCTAGCGGCCTGTCTAGCCTGCTTCTTGCCATTGATAATATCAAAGTACTCGTTAAACAGATATAGTCCCAGCGCGCCCATCGGAATCGTGAAGGAGCAGCCAATATGTATTTGAATAATATCATACGGGCATTTCCTCCCACCGCTAATGCATAAATTTTTCAGATTAATATTCAGAATGTATTATACCATAATATATGGTACACTTAAGTAGCTAATTTGATTAGAATGCGGGAGGAATAATATGAATTCAATTGAACTCAGCGAACTCATTTATCCTGAGATTGCTAATGATACTGACTATGAGGCCATGTATCCGCATCGCGATCTCGCAGAGGGAGCTAAGGTTACAAGACTCGGTCCAAGCCCCTACAGGCTTTATTCACCTTGGCAACCTGTATGGCGCCTTTGTAGACGAGAGGCTGGCCCACCAGAGTAACGGCGTCTTTTTCATAGAATCGAAGACACTGACGACAAGAGATATGTTGAAAATGCCGTCGAGACTATCATCTCATCGCTCGCTTTTTTCGGCATCAAGTTTGATGAGGGCGTTACCGAGCACGGCGACATCGGAAAATACGGCGATTACACGCAGAGCCACCGTGGCGATATATATAGATTTTATGCCAGAAGCTGATCGCTGAGGCAAAGCTACCTGCTTCCTCACGGAAGACGAGATCAGCACTATCAGAGAACAGCAGGAGCAGCAAAGCTCGCACCCGGTGTCTACGCAGGCTGGTCTAAATACAGAGAATGGTGCAAGGATCCTGAGATAGAGCTAGATGATGACTCAGCACATCGAGGACGGTGATCCTTTTGTAATCGAGACTCAGGTCGGACGGCGTTCCTAATGCTGTCGGCGATGAGATTAAGAGAAACAGTTACTGACGGTATTCGCGGGACTCTCGACGTTCCGGAGAATTTTCAGGATATAGTAATCGTCAAGACTACCGGTATCCCTACATATCATTTTGCACACGCTGTCGATGACCACCTTATGAGAACTACTCACGTCGTCCGCGGCGAGGAATGGCTGCCTCACTCCCTATACATGTTGGAGCTCTTTGACAAGCTGGGATTTGAGCTTCCAGTCTACTGCCACCGCACAGCTCATGAAGCTAGGCGAGGACGGCAACAAGCGCAAGCTGTCAAAACGCAAGGATCCGGAGCTGTCTCTCGCTAGTACAGAGATCAGGGCTACCATCCTGCTGCTGTCAGGGAGTACCTGCTCACAATTCTCAATTCCAACTATGAGGAGTGGAGAATGGAGAACCCTGAAGCTGACATCGATGAATTCAAGTTCACAGCTGAGAAGATGAGCAATTCAGGTGCGCTGTTCGATCTGGATAAGCTTAACGACGTCAGCAAGGATGCTATGCTGCCATGTCCCTGCTGCCGAGATCGCTGAGTTCCTAAAAAGTCCTGGTCCGGTGAGTTCGCACCTGAATACGAATACGTATTTGAAGATATGAATCTCCTGACTCGGATACTCGACCTCGGCAGAGGTGACAAGAAAGCCCGTAGGATCTCGTATATGCCAGACAGATCATGGACTTCATCAGCTATTTTCTGCGATAAGAGCTTCCAAGGTCGTAGATGAGCTGCCGGCCGAGCTGCTGCAGATCAGAGGGCTATCCTGGAAGCTTACCTGTCGACATACGATCACAGCGATTCGCAGGAGGACTGGTTCAACAAGATTAGAGCAACAGCTACCGACCTCGGATACGCTGCAAAGCCTAGGATTACAAGAAAACTCCTGATGACTACAAAGGGGCTATGTCGGTCACGTCAGCACAGTCATCAGGCTGGCGATAGTTGGGCGGGCTCGGTCTCCGACGTATGGGCAATCCAGCAGATTATAGGCGAAGAGATGGTTAGAAGCAGAATCAACAGACAGATAGAAGGTGGAAAAATAATGGAACCCTATTCTAGTGATAATGGCGGCAGGAATGGGCAGCCGCTATGGCGACCCTAAAGCGAAATCGATCCTATAACAGATGAGGGCGACATCATCATGGATTTCTCTGCGTATGACGCATATCATGCGGGATTTCGGAGGGTCGCGTTTATAATCAAGGCTGATTTTAAAGAACAGTTCAAAGCTCACATCGAAGGTAGAGCAGGCAAGCTGTTTGAGACCTATTATGCCATCCAGGATCTTGACGACCCTGCCTGCAGGCTACTCAGTTCCTGAAGGCAGAACAAAGCCCTGGGGCACCTTATGCCGTAATCGGCCGCCATGAGACTACATCAACGCTCCTTTTGCAGTTATCAATGCCGACGATTATTATGGCAAAGAGGCTTTCGCGAAGATACACAAGTTCCTCAGTGAGTCTGCCGATGCTACTCACCACTGCATGGTCGGCTTCAAAATAGAGAACACGCTATCCGCAAACGGGTCCGTTTCCCGCGGATTGTGCGATACGAGACGGTTTCTGTCGGATATCGAGGAGCATTCCGGAAGTCATCCGTGAGCCGGACGGGGTTATCCGCGCAACCAACACCAAGGGCATTAGACATGATATTCCGGATGGCCACTCGGTCATCGATGAATCTCTGGGGATTTGGGCTGAGTTTCTCAAGATTATGATGGACGGCTTCCCCGATGCATTGGATAGCATCCTCGAGCAGAACCCTATGAAGGAGGTACTTCCCTGCCTTACTGCATCGACAGGAGGTCAAAGGCTGACAGAGCTACTGTCGCTGTCCTGCAGTCGAGCGACAGATGGTTCGGCGTTACATATAGGAAGAGCAAGGATGAGGGTCATCGCTAAGTTCAGAGAGATGAAAAAGGATGGGCAGTATCCTGTTGAGCTGTGGTAAGCTAGATTACAAAACTACAAACGTTTTGTCTTATAACCCGCGCGTTAGCTGTGTGCTAGCGCATTTTTTCTGTCTAATTTTTGTGTCTCTGCTGCTTTCTCGCATACGCAAGTGTCCGCTTGAGTGCATTCTCCTTAGGAATACCTGCCAGCCTGAGCTTGTGCGCATAATCCAGTAGCTGTCCAAAATCCTCTCCCGGCCGGATTCCGGCCGCAATCAAATCCTTACCTGTAACATGCGGCTTGGCCATCATATCGCTATAGAGCTCGAGGCGTTCAAACAGGAAATCTATACGCTCCTGCTCGCGCTTCTTTTCCGAGTTTTTCATTTTTCCGATTCACCGGCGAGATTACCCTCAGATATATTTCCTGCATGTCCCGTAATATCAGTTTCTGATATTTGCTGCATGAGCTCAGCTGAGAGGGCAACCTGCCTCCCTTCGCCATCAGTTTGATCTGCATCGGATAAGTGCGGCAATCTCGGCTTGTCGCAGATAGCAAAATAGATGAGATCGGCCGGTGCAGCTGCATCGTCGAACATGCGATTGGTCTTTTTGACTGCAGACCTGACCTCTGCCAATTTGTTGGGACGCATGTGGTTGGGAATCATGTTCCTATATATTTCTTGACGCTATTTGTAATGGCAGATGCGATCCAGAAATCGCTCCGCGATTTCTGCTCCTTGCAGCTCGTGACCATACGCGTGAATAGCGCCATTGACGAATTCGGTAGTCGTAATCTTGCCGAAATCATGAGTCAAAGCCAGCAGCATGAACGCGTATGGGTCACTCGCATAGGACCGGAAGCGGGACGCTCTGTCCAGCACCTGCATGGTATGGGTCCAGACGTCCCTTCCGGGATGAAAAGCCGGATTCTGTTCCAGTCCTATGAGCTGCTGCAGCTCCCTGAACCAGAATCCCAGCTGATCCATCTCTCTGATCGATTCAAAAAAGCGGGAAGGTTGGCGGGATTCCAGGAGCGCCTTCTTCATCTCCAGCTCGACGCGCTCGGAGGACAGATGGGTCAGATCGAGCGCTCTGCGAGTGCAATCGTGGAAGGCGCGATCCGGAATCCGAATCTGGCTGCGGGTGGGCGCACGTGCGCACAGGTGGATCCTCACCGAATTTCCTATCGTCGATGCGGCGGATAATTCGGTTTCGTATATCATCCACTCCGCCATATGGATCCGCGATTTCACCAGTCAGGACATCCTGCATCAGCGCGTTCATGGTGAAATCGCGCCGCCGTGCTGCCTCCCCGATACCGATAAACGGATCGATCTGAATCTCAAAATCCCTGTGTCCGGCTCCGGTGGGCCGCTCAGCCCGAGGCAGAGCTATGTCTATGTCATGCCCTGCCAGAGAATATACTCCAAATGAGGAACCAAAGCTGAGCGGCTTTCCCAGCTCTCCCAGTGCAGATTCTAAAACCGCTGCTGCAATTCCATGCACCTCAATGTCAACGTCCTTGACCGGAAGCTCCATCACCCGGTCTCGGACGTAGCCACCCACATAATAGGCTCTACCTCCGAGCTCCGCTATTTTTTCTGCCAGTGCAGTTATCAATTTCTGTTCGCTTTTATCCATTCCATTTTTATTTTGCATAATTAATTCTGCATGCAGCTTTTGAACAATTCTGCTGCGACTATATTACTACTATATTACGTTCTACCATATAGCGATACAGGTAAGTATCATCAGGAGGATTAAGATAAATAAACACCGCCATATACTGTTCACTATTGTGGATTATAATCGCAATCTCATACTAAGCCCTATACGTAGCTCTGACTTTCCACGTCGAATACACCGCGTGTCGTGAGTCTGAGCTTGGGAATTACCAACAAGCGTCATGAACGAAAGAGTCATGAACGGATCGATGCTGCGATTTATACCAGCCCAAAAGCTTTCTCTTTAGCCGTCTCCAGCGCCCTGTTGACATCTACAAGCGGCGCATCGCTCATCAGCCCGGCGATTGCAAGCTGCACATCTCCGATGCACCTGCCATTATCATATACGGTGATTCCACCATCGTTTTTCAGCTATGTGATTAACCGCATCTGCCATATCGCTGTCGTTCGTCCCGACTCACGATTATATTGTGGGAATCATGCGAAATACTGGTTGCTACTGCGCGCTGCTCTTAAGCCCATAGCCCTTGATGTATCCAATTCCGATGTGTCCCGTGTAGTTGTGCCTCTCGACAACTGCAATCTTGAGGATATCCGCATCGACATCAACACCGGTCGCATATCCCTCATCTGTAGTCATCAGCTCTCCGGGCATCATTCCGAGCACCCCTCTAGGCCCTATCTATTTTAAATGCCTTTGAGGTGAGCTTATCGACCTTAAAGGTGTTGTGCGCTCTCGAAGCCAGGAACTCGTCAACCTCAGGTGACGGGAAGGTCTTGAGCTTGCCGTTATCGTACATCAGCCTGCCCTTCTTTAACACCTGCTCTACATTAAAATCTTCAAAATTATCTATTATGACGAAATCCGCCAAATACCCGGGAGCGATTGCACCTCTGTTATTGAGCCTGAAATATCGCGCCGCATTGGTGCTGGCAACCTTTACAGCCAGGATTGGGTCTGCCCCATCTCTATAGCACGCTTGATGATGTAATCTATATGCCCCTTCTCCAGCAGATCGGAGGTGCTTGTCATCTGTGCAGAACATGCATCTGTCTGCATATTTGTCTGTCAGCAGCGGTATCATACGCTCTCAGATTGTGAGCAGCTGTGCCCTCTCTAATCATTATTACCTGACCCATCTCCAGCTTCTCTATCGCCTCTTCTGCGGTAGCGCACTCATGATCGGAATACACGCCTGCAGCGACATAGGCATTTAGAGCTTTACCCCTAAGTCCCGGTGCATGCCCATCTATCTTTTTGTGGTGCGCCTGTGCAGCAACGATTTTCTCAACCACCTGTTCGTGCGGCAGCTACTGTGCCTACATAATTCATCATTTCGGCAAGTCCCTGCACCTAGGATGGTCGTAAGCTGTCGATAGCTCTATAATCAAGCGTTGCACCGGATTCATCCAGCGGAGTTGCCGGCACACACGAAGGGAGCATGAATCTAACGTCTATCGGAAGCCTCTCCGTTGCCTGCAGCATGTATTCGATGCCATCGGTACCCATGACATTTGCAATCTCGTGTGGATCTGCGATTACAGTTGTAGTTCCATGCGGAAGAACCGCCCTTATAAATTCTGTCGGTGACACGAGAGCGCTCTCGAGGTGGATGTGCGCATCAAGGAAGCCCGGGCACACGATCTTGTCAGTCATATCAATCTCGCGCTCTCCCTCGTAATCTCCTATCCCGACTATCAGACCGCCAGCAACAGCAATATCCGCCTTCCGCAGCTCGCCCGAGAAGACGCTTACGTATGTCGCGTTTTTGAGTACCAGGTCTGCCTTGCATTTGCCCGCAGCCGCTCGGATAATTTTCTGTTTGCGTTGCAATTTTCGATTAATCTGTACCTGTAGTAGCTTTCCGACATCTAAATACCCCTTTATCTGTGTCAATATAAATTAACCCATTGTACCACACATTGTGCTGTCCGGTTTATCGGCAAACAAAAAATAGCCCGTCACCGGGCCATTAAATGCTGTCGGCAAACTAACTTTTGAACTGTCTCTCCCTCCTTCTCTCTGAAGCCGGACAGTACAAAGTCATCTCCCACGACTAGCGGCCTCTTGATCAGCATTCCGTCGAAGCCAGGACCTCCAGCCTCATCTCACTCATCGAATCCAGCTTATCCTAAGTCCGAGTTCTCTGTACCCGACCGCTGGTGTTGAGAACTTTGCTACTCGGCTATTGCTCTTTGAGCCACTCCTTGAGTTCATCCTTTGCTGGGATTATATTTCGACAATGTCCTGTCATCATACCTGATTTTCATGGTCGTCCGAGCCATTCTTGCTTAACCTTTTTGCAAGTGCTGCACTTTTGGATATTCATCAAATAAAAATCTTCATGTATTCACCCTCTCTGTATTCCTATAGGATCAGTTGACACTATCGTATTCATCAGAAAGCGTGTCTGATTCCCGGTATCCTCTGCTCATATTAGCGCACCAGCTCAACAGGAT
>BNJU01001343.1_pt1 | contig 48945 bp, 53 predicted proteins | sample 8539281 | NCBI WGS metagenome assembly BNJU01 (sample SAMD00202456, study PRJDB9452) | human saliva metagenome | isolation source: human saliva | place: Japan | reverse complement strand
CGCCCGAGCGGATCAAATCCACCACCAACAGCTTAGAAGGCGGCATCAACGCCCAGCTCAAACTGCTCGCCAGAACCCACCGCGGCAGATCAGGCGAACGACAACGCCGCATGCTGGATTGGTGGCTCTACTTAAAAAAACGGAACTGCCTGACGATCCAGTACGAATCGCCAGGGCAGTCCGACTGAGACCAGGGCCAACTCGCCAAAGTATCCACCCTGACCCAAACCGAGAACCAAGCCGACCACGAAACAGGACGCCCAGCCCTCTACGACAACGCTATCGACACCGACTACACCCACTCAATCGGCATTCAAAAAGGCCAAATCTAACCCCCGCGACACGCCGAGCCAGACACACATTTTGACCCTTAACCCTTTAATGGATATAATTAGACCCATGTTGATTTCAGGTACCGCTTTCTTGCGGTTGCGCACCAACCGCTAAGGCGGTTTCCTACCCCGTAGGTTAAAAACCGCTCCGGTCCTTTAGCCGGGCGGCTATTTGTCATGCCCGGCTCCCTTTCAAATCCAAGGAGCACACCTGATGTCTGCATACGGACACGGCCGTCACGAGCATGGCCAAAATTTTCTCACCAACCACAAGATCATCAACTCCATCATCGACCTTGTGAAACAAACCTCCGGCCCCATCATTGAGATCGGACCAGGAAGCGGTGCCCTCACTCACCCGATGGCCCACTTGGGGAGGGCGATAACGGCAGTTGAAGTGGACGCAAAACTAGCTGCCAAAATCACACAAGAAACCTCCTCGGCGGCGGTCGAAGTGGTCCATGATGATTTCCTTAACTTCCGGTTACCCGCCACTCCCTGCGTCATTGTGGGAAACATTCCCTTTCACCTCACCACTGCCATTCTTCGAAAGTTGCTGCATGCGCCAGCATGGACTGACGCTGTACTCCTCATGCAGTGGGAAGTCGCTCGCCGCCGGGCCGGGGTAGGCGCAAGCACGATGATGACGGCTCAGTGGTCCCCATGGTTCACATTTCACCTGGGTTCTCGGGTACCAAGGCCTGCTTTCCGGCCACAGCCAAACGTTGACGGGGGGATCTTAGTGATCCGCCGGGTGGGTGACCCGAAGATTCCGATAGAGCAGCGCAAAGCCTTTCAGGCGATGGTGCACACCGTTTTCACTGCCCGGGGACGCGGGATAGGGGAAATTCTCCGAAGGGCAGGGTTGTTTTCATCACGTTCAGAAACACAATCATGGTTGCGCTCGCGAGGAATCGACCCCGCGACCCTACCTCCCAGATTGCACACCAACGACTGGATCGATCTCTTCCAGGTGACTGGTTCCTCTCTACCTCACCATCGACCCATTTCACCATCGGGAAGTAGTCAACGACCTCCTCAACGGAAAAACCGAAGCCGGGCGGCGTTAATCCCCACCAAAACCGAAATCCACCAGTAGTACTAAAAGGGCTCTTCCGGTTTTAGAGTGCATTGATTAGTTCGCCGGGGGTTCGGGCGTGGCACAAGATATTGGGGTCCTTGGCTTTGTAGGAAAAAGGTATCTAATCCATCCGTACAAAACTAAGGACCTACTGTGCAGCCTAACGGAAATGTCATCGTCGATACCATCTGCCGCACCGCAAAACTAGGAACTACTATCACCGGTGCCACAGAAAACGGGCTCTTCATAATTGGGGGTGTAGTTGGGGTCTGAATCCGCCGGTTTCGAGGAGGCAGCGGGTGATGTAGTGGGTGAGGTTACGAAACCCGAGGGCGGAGCCGCGTAGGTGTTCGAGGCGTCCGTTGATGGCTTCGGTAGGGCCATTGGAGGTGTGGGGGTGGTCGAAGTAAGCCAGGATGTCCCCGGCTCGGCGTTTGAGTGTCCTGCCCAGCGTGATGAGCTCGGTCAGACCCCTCGGTACACGCGTGGAGGTCAGGGTGTTGATTTCGGCTTCCATCAGGGCCTTACCCGCGTCCGTGTCGGGCGCGCGGTAGGCGTCGATGATGTTCTGGTAGGCGCTCCAAGTGACCTCGAGCGCGACGTGCTCCTCACCGGAAAAACAGGTTGAGTAGTTGGTGCTGCTGGCGTGGCGTGAGCAGGCATGAGCGGGTGTGTAACATCCTGCGGGCCTTGTACAGGGGGTCGGTGGCACGCCCGCGCCGGTGGTGGAGTTCTTGCTGAATGCGTCTGCGACACTCATCCAAGGCGTTGCCAGCCAGGTGCACGACGTGGAAGGGGTCCATGACCGCCCTCGCGCCGGGGAGTTCTTCAGTGGCTGCGCTTTTTGAACCCGGTGAATCCATCCATCGCGACGATCTCGATGCGGCTTCGCCACGTGTCGGGGCGGGAGGCCAGCCAGGTTTTGAAGACCTGCTTGGAGCGACCCGGGACCATGTCCAAGAGTCGGGAGGGGCCGCTGCGTTCTCGGATGGGTGTCAAGTCCAAGATAACGGTGACGTATTTGTCTCCGTAGGGGTGTGGCGCCACGTGTTCATCCACCCCGATGACACGCACGCCATCGAACCGAGTTGGATCATTGATCAGTAGACGCTGGCCTTCACCCAGGACAGCGGTGTTGGCGGTATTCCAGGACACACCGAGGGCCTGGGAGATACGCGCCACCGTCAAATGATGAACGACCAGCCCAGTGAGCGCCCAGCGCACCGCCGCACGCGAGAGCTTGGCGCGCGGATCGGCCGCTTGGCTCATATCTTGACGCCACACAATGGGCGCACTCCTGGCACCGGTAGCGGCGCACGCTCACGTGCAAGATCGTGGGGCGCCACCCGTAAGGCTCGTGCGCCAAGCGCCTGATCACCGTGTCACGCGACTCGCCCTGGCATCCGCAGCGTCGACACCACCGGTCCTCACCAGCAATCCGGCAAGCCAACACTGCATGGTCTGGCCACATGCGCTGGCCCGTCACTTCCAGGCCCAGGTCATCCAGGCGCGTGAACGCGCTCAGGTCAGGGCGATCAAAGATAGTATTGGCCATGTCGAGGTCTTTCAGATGGACGGTGTAGCAATCTCCATCATCGGAAGACCTCGACCCCTACCCGGCCACGACACGCCCAACCCCGCCCACAACACCTACACCCTCAAATGCGAAGAGCCCTTTTAGGTACTTGCTTTCCTAAAACTGATGTGATACAATGATTTAATCCAGAAAAGGAGTAAAAAATATGCGGCAAGGTATTCTTAAATAAAACTATAATCAAATAGTGGGAACAAAGGATTATGATAGCTCCTTTTGTAGGGGCTTAGTTTTTTGTACCCAATTTAAGAATACTTTTGCCTTATCAATTTTGACATATCCCCAAAAACAGCAATCACAAACAGGTGTATGCTGTATATGTGTATGTCCGCAACTTATAATCCCCAGTGGTAAAAGTATTTTACTGCTGGGGATTTTTATGCCCTTTGGGGCTGTAAAGGGAGGACAATCACATGAAAATAATCAATATTGGAATTCTTGCCCATGTAGACGCTGGAAAGACGACCTTGACGGAGAGCCTGCTATATGCCAGCGGAGCCATTTCAGAACCGGGGAGCGTCGAAAAGGGACAACGAGGACGGACACCATGTTTTTGGAGCGGCAGCGTGGGATTACCATTCAAGCGGCAGTCACTTCCTTCCAGTGGCACAGATGTAAAGTTAACATTGTGGATACGCCCGGCCACATGGATTTTTTGGCGGAGGTGTACCGCTCTTTGGCTGTTTTAGATGGGGCCATCTTGGTGATCTCCGCTAAAGATGGCGTGCAGGCCCAGACCCGTATTCTGTTCCATGCCCTGCGGAAAATGAACATTCCCACCGTTATCTTTATCAACAAGATCGACCAGGCTGGCGTTGATTTGCAGAGCGTGGTTCAGTCTGTTCGGGATAAGCTCTCCGCCGATATTATCATCAAGCAGACGGTGTCGCTGTCCCCGGAAATAGTCCTGGAGGAAAAATACCGACATAGAAGCATGGGATGCGGTCATCGAAAATAACGATGAATTATTGGAAAAAGTATATCGCAGGAGAACCAATCAGCCGGGAAAAAAACTTGCGCGGGAGGAACAGCAGCGGGTTCAAGACGCCTCCCTGTTCCCAGTCTATCATGGCAGCGCCAAAAATGGCCTTGGCATTCAACCGTTGATGGATGCGGTGACAGGGCTGTTCCAACCGATTGGGGAACAGGGGGGCGCCGCCCTATGCGGCAGCGTTTTCAAGGTTGAGTACACCGATTGCGGCCAGCGGCGTGTCTATCTACGGTTATACAGCGGAACGCTGCGCCTGCGGGATACGGTGGCCCTGGCCGGGAGAGAAAAGCTGAAAATCACAGAGATGCGTATTCCATCCAAAGGGGAAATTGTTCGGACAGACACCGCTTATCAGGGTGAAATTGTTATCCTTCCCAGCGACAGTGTGAGGTTAAACGATGTATTAGGGGACCAAACCCGGCTCCCTCGTAAAAGGTGGCGCGAGGACCCCCTCCCCATGCTGCGGACGACGATTGCGCCGAAAACGGCAGCGCAAAGAGAACGGCTGCTGGACGCTCTTACGCAACTTGCGGATACTGACCCGCTTTTGCGTTGCGAAGTGGATTCCATCACCCATGAGATCATTCTTTCTTTTTTGGGCCGGGTGCAGTTGGAGGTTGTTTCCGCTTTGCTGTCGGAAAAATACAAGCTTGAAACAGTGGTAAAGGAACCCTCCGTCATTTATATGGAGCGGCCGCTCAAAGCAGCCAGCCACACCATCCATATCGAGGTGCCGCCCAACCCGTTTTGGGCATCCATAGGACTGTCTGTTACACCACTCTCGCTTGGCTCCGGTGTACAATACGAGAGCCGGGTTTCGCTGGGATACTTGAACCAGAGTTTTCAAAACGCTGTCAGGGATGGTATCCGTTACGGGCTGGAGCAGGGCTTGTTCGGCTGGAACGTAACGGACTGTAAGATTTGCTTTGAATACGGGCTTTATTACAGTCCGGTCAGCACGCCGGCGGACTTCCGCTCATTGGCCCCGATTGTATTGGAACAGGCATTGAAGGAATCGGGGACGCAGCTGCTGGAACCTTATCTCTCCTTCATCCTCTATGCGCCCCAGGAATACCTTTCCAGGGCTTATCATGATGCACCGAAATACTGTGCCACCATCGAAACGGCCCAGGTAAAAAAAGGATGAAGTTGTCTTTACTGGCGAGATTCCCGCCCGCTGTATACAGGCATACCGTACTGATCTGGCCTTTTACACCAACGGGCGGAGCGTATGCCTTACAGAGCTGAAAGGATATCAGGCCGCTGTCGGTCAGCCGGTCATCCAGCCCCGCCGTCCAAACAGCCGCCTGGACAAGGTGCGCCATATGTTTCAGAAGGTAATGTAAAGATACATAATCGTCAAGACGGCAACAATCAGAAGTTATGGAGGGTAACAATGGAATATAGTAAGGAAGATTTAATGGCTCTTCGCATTTGAGGGTGTAGGTGTTGTGGGCGGGGTTGGGCGTGTCGTGGCCGGGTAGGGGTCGAGGTCTTCCGATGATGGAGATTGCTACACCGTCCATCTGAAAGACCTCGACATGGCCAATACTATCTTTGATCGCCCTGACCTGAGCGCGTTCACGCGCCTGGATGACCTGGGCCTGGAAGTGACGGGCCAGCGCATGTGGCCAGACCATGCAGTGTTGGCTTGCCGGATTGCTGGTGAGGACCGGTGGTGTCGACGCTGCGGATGCCAGGGCGAGTCGCGTGACACGGTGATCAGGCGCTTGGCGCACGAGCCTTACGGGTGGCGCCCCACGATCTTGCACGTGAGCGTGCGCCGCTACCGGTGCCAGGAGTGCGCCCATGTGTGGCGTCAAGATATGAGCCAAGCGGCCGATCCGCGCGCCAAGCTCTCGCGTGCGGCGGTGCGCTGGGCGCTCACTGGGCTGGTCGTTCATCATTTGACGGTGGCGCGTATCTCCCAGGCCCTCGGTGTGTCCTGGAATACCGCCAACACCGCTGTCCTGGGTGAAGGCCAGCGTCTACTGATCAATGATCCAACTCGGTTCGATGGCGTGCGTGTCATCGGGGTGGATGAACACGTGTGGCGCCACACCCCCTACGGAGACAAATACGTCACCGTTATCTTGGACTTGACACCCATCCGAGAACGCAGCGGCCCCTCCCGACTCTTGGACATGGTCCCGGGTCGCTCCAAGCAGGTCTTCAAAACCTGGCTGGCCTCCCGCCCCGACACGTGGCGAAGCCGCATCGAGATCGTCGCGATGGATGGATTCACCGGGTTCAAAAGCGCAGCCACTGAAGAACTCCCCGGCGCGAGGGCGGTCATGGACCCCTTCCACGTCGTGCACCTGGCTGGCAACGCCTTGGATGAGTGTCGCAGACGCATTCAGCAAGAACTCCACCACCGGCGCGGGCGTGCCACCGACCCCCTGTACAAGGCCCGCAGGATGTTACACACCCGCTCATGCCTGCTCACGCCACGCCAGCAGCACCAACTACTCAACCTGTTTTCCGGTGAGGAGCACGTCGCGCTCGAGGTCACTTGGAGCGCCTACCAGAACATCATCGACGCCTACCGCGCGCCCGACACGGACGCGGGTAAGGCCCTGATGGAAGCCGAAATCAACACCCTGACCTCCACGCGTGTACCGAGGGGTCTGACCGAGCTCATCACGCTGGGCAGGACACTCAAACGCCGAGCCGGGGACATCCTGGCTTACTTCGACCACCCCCACACCTCCAATGGCCCTACCGAAGCCATCAACGGACGCCTCGAACACCTACGCGGCTCCGCCCTCGGGTTCCGTAACCTCACCCACTACATCACCCGCTGCCTCCTCGAAACCGGCGGATTCAGACCCCAACTACACCCCCAATTATGAAGAGCCAGAAAACGGTGACGTCACTGTTATTGAAGCCGAACCCGTCGAGCCGATCAATGAATGCCCTACCTGCGGGCAGCCTGGAGTATTCCGCGACCACGTCATCCGCAGCCTGGTCGATCTGCCCATCGTCGGCCACCCAACAACTTCATGTGCGCCTTCCACGCTACCGGTGCACCAACAAGCGTTGCTTGCAGAAGATCTTCCGTGCTGGCCTTGCCTGCGCGCCCGACAATTCAAAGACCACGGACCAGGTGACCCACTGGATCCTGCAACGACTCTGCCTAAATCGGATGAGCGTTGCCGCTGCACCCAAGTCATTAGGCCTGGGGTGGGATATGAAGTGTCCCAGGTTTTGTTCCGTTTGATGAAACCCGTTTTTGAAACAACGTACGGAGCACAACGCACACCGATGCCAAAGCTTCCGCAACATCGACTACCTCATCAAACCCACGACAGTGGGATTCACACCCTTAACCCCACGTCGACAACCACGGACTATAGGTCACGAACGTGGTGCTTAAGTTCCGTGTTTAGGGTTGGGATTGCGGGCGAAAGTCGCTGTTATTTAGGTTCGGGCGGTTAATCGCGCAGCTTCCTTGACTTTCTGGGGTGATCGTGTAGTGGGTGAGAACACGATCGAATCGTGCTCGGCGTTGCCCGGTGTGCGCTGTGCCGATGAAGAAGAATGGACACACCGCGGCGGGCGCTCAACGGTGGAAATGCACCTCGTGCGCCCTGTCAACCACATGTCCATCAGGGCGTGCGCGCCGACACGAACAAGCCGATGAGCTGGCAGACTTCATCGCGTGGGCGACGTCTCGGCACACCCAAGACGAACAGGAAGGCTCAGCGCGCGCTTTCCGGCGTCGTACCTGTTGGTGCTGGCAGGGTGCCGGTACCTCACCCGCCCGTCACCGGGCAGGGTCCACGATCAGATCTTCATTGACGGCATGCACCTGTCGGGCGGATGGGTGCTGCTGATCGCCCGAGACCGCGAGCATGTGCTGGAGTGGCAGTGGGCGGCCAACGAATCCGCGCAGGCCTACACGGCCCTACTTGAACGCCTCGCTCCTGCCGATGTGGTCACCACCGACGGTGCTGCAGGCGCCTTGGCGGCTATCGCGCACCTATGGCCCTCCACGCGCGTGCAACGCTGCCTGGTCCACGTTCATCGTGACATCATCCGCGACCTCACCATGCATCCCAGAACCGAACCCGCACGGGCGTTGCTGGCCTTGTCACGACGCTTGACGAGCATCACCAGCGTCGACCAAGCCAGCGCGTGGTTGACGATGCTCCACGACTTTGGGCACACCTTCCGAGAATGGATGTCACAGCGCACCTTCGCCGCTCAAGACCCTGCATGGGCGTCAAAAACCGGTAAAACCTGGTGGTACACGCATGAACGCACGCGCCGCGCCTACCGACGCTTGGCACGACTGGCACGCCAAGGAGTGCTGTTCACCTACCTGACCAACCCCGACGGCACACCAGCCGACCCGCTAGCCTGCGCCACCACCAACCACGTCGAATCCATCAACGCTGTCGTGCGTGAACTCCTCCACGCTCACCGCGGTGCCAGTGCCTACCACCAAGCCGTCATCGCCGAATGGGCTCTCCTCCTGCGCACCCCACAACCCCCGACCCCCACCGAAGTCCTGACCCAATGGGAACACGACGGGCGCCCCACACCCCGCCGGATCCCCACACCAAAAACACCCCAACCACACCGATCAGAAACGCCACGGGAATCCCGGAAGGAACCCCCACCCCAGAAGAAGGACTCTGGCCACGCAAAGGCTGGGCCGGACGCGCCCACTAGACCCACGACACGCCGTCTAAAGCACCACGTTTGCGCCTATAGCCCATAACCACTCCCCGCGCACCGACACCCCGGCACGCGCCCACAGCCCCGTATCCGCGGAACGCAGCCACGGCCTCGTCAATTGAAGAGGGGAAAAGAGAACACGCAACGCAACAGCGGCAGGACGCCGCGAGGAGAATACAAAAAAGCCGGATCAGAAGATCCGGCTTGAATGGTGGGCGATACTGGGATCGAACCAGTGACCTCTTCCGTGTGAAGGAAGCGCGCTACCCCTGCGCCAATCGCCCGAGGTGGGTACGGGATTCGAACCCGTGTATACGGCTTTGCAGGCCGCTGCCTCGCCTCTCGGCCAACCCACCACGCCCAATGGGATCGTGTGGATTCCCGATTGAGAGCGGATGACGGGACTCGAACCCGCGACCCTCACCTTGGCAAGGTGATGCTCTACCAACTGAGCCACATCCGCGTGAACCGCTTGTGCGGCTGGGCATAATGCCCGATAACCCTCAAGGGGTTTCCGTGGGCGATACTGGGATCGAACCAGTGACCTCTTCCGTGTCAGGGAAGCGCGCTCCCGCTGCGCCAATCGCCCGAGCGGATGACGGGACTCGAACCCGCGACCCTCACCTTGGCAAGGTGATGCTCTACCAACTGAGCCACATCCGCGTTGTTTTCAGAACGTTTCCGTTCCTTGCAACGGGTAAAACCTTAACAGACCTTCCGGCAAGAATGCAAAACGAAAGGGCAGTTATCCACCTCACATGCCCATTTTTACCCGGATTATCGCGAGTTACAGGCCATTCATGCCACCCTTAGTGGTATGGAAACTCGACCTGGTAAGGCGTACCCGCTGGGCGCCACGTTTGATGGAACCGGCACGAACTTCGCGATCTACTCGTCGGTCGCCACCGCAGTCACGCTGTGCCTGCTCGACGACGATCTCAACGAAATGCGCATCCCTATGACCGAGGTGGACGCCTACGTGTGGCACGTGTACGTGCCGCAGGTGCGCGCGGGCCACCGCTACGGCTACCGCATCGACGGGCCGTGGGATCCGGCTAACGGCCTGCGCTGCGACTCCTCCAAGCTTCTCCTCGACCCCTACGCCAAGGCCGTCGAGGGACAGCTCAAGGATTCTCTCGACCTTCTCTCCTACCAACCAGACGACCCCCTCAGTCTCAAGGGCGGAGACTCCGCCAAGGCAACCATGCACTCCGTCGTCGTCAACCCCTTCTTCGACTGGGAGGGCGACCGCAGCCCGGGGCACGACTACTCGGAGTCGATCATCTACGAGGCGCACGTCAAGGGCATGACGATGCGCCACCCCGACGTCCCCGAGGAGCTGCGCGGCACCTACGCCGGCATGGCGCACCCGGCGATCATCGAGCACCTCACGAAGCTCGGCGTCACCACCGTGGAGCTCATGCCGATCCACCAGTTCACCAACGACACGACGCTGCAGGCCAAGGGCCTGTCGAACTACTGGGGATACAACACGATCGGCTACTTCGCGCCGCATAACGCCTACGCGGCCACGCAGGAACCCGGCGCTCAGGTGTCCGAGTTCAAGGCGATGGTCAAGGCCCTGCACGCCGCCAACATCGAGGTCATCCTCGACGTGGTGTACAACCACACGGCCGAGGGCAACCACATGGGCCCCACCCTGTCCTTCCGAGGCATCGACAACCCGTCGTACTACCGCCTGGTGGACGGGGATCGTAAGCATTACTTCGACACGACGGGCACGGGTAACTCCCTGCTCATGAGCTCCCCGCAGGTCCTCCAACTCATCATGGACTCGCTGCGCTACTGGGTGACAGAGATGCACGTGGATGGCTTCCGCTTTGACCTCGCCTCCACGCTGGCCCGTCAGTTCGCCGAGGTCGACCGGCTCTCCGCTTTCTTCGACCTGATTCACCAGGACCCGGTCGTCTCACAGGTCAAGCTGATCGCCGAGCCGTGGGACGTGGGCGCCGACGGCTACCAGGTTGGCGGCTTCCCGCCCCTGTGGTCGGAGTGGAACGGCAGGTATCGCGACACGGTCCGCGACTTCTGGCGTGGAGAGTTCTCCTCGCTGCCCGACTTTGCTTCCCGCCTGGCCGGCTCCTCGGACCTGTACGGGACGACGGGCCGCAAGCCGATGGCGTCGATCAACTTCGTCATCGCGCACGACGGATTCACGCTGCGCGACCTCGTGTCCTACAACGAGAAACACAACGAGGCCAACGGCGAGGGGGGGCGCGGACGGGGCGAACGATAACCGCTCGTGGAACTGCGGCGCCGAGGGCGACACGGACGACGAGGAGATCATCGAGCTGCGCTACCGCCAGCAGCGCAACTTCCTGACGACCCTCATGTTCTCCCAGGGTGTGCCGATGATCGCCCACGGTGACGAGATGGGCCGAACCCAGCGCGGTAACAACAACGTCTACTGCCAGGACAACGAGCTGTCGTGGATCGACTGGGATCTGGACGAGCACGACCACAAGCTCCTCCAGTTCACGCGCCACCTCATCCACCTGCGCCGCGATCACCCGGTCATGCGTCGGCGCCGCTTCCTCGAGGGGCCGCCGGCCAAGCGTGGCGGCGAATCCGAACTGGGCGAAATCGAGTGGTTCACTCCCGCTGGCACGCACATGACGGAGGAGGAATGGAACCAGCCGTGGGCACGCTCGACGATGGTCTTCTACAACGGAGACGCGATCCGAGAACCCGACGCCGACGGTCGCCCGATCCTGGACGATGATTTCCTCCCTGCTGATCAACGCGGCGCCCGAAGCCGTCGACTTCACACTTCCGGACGCCAAGTACGGGCAGGTGTGGCACACGGTGGTTGACACTGCGGGCGAGGATGAGGACCGCGACTACCTGTCGGGCGACACCGTCCATGTAGGGACCGCGTACCGCGCTCATCCTGCGTAATCCGCGCGGACTGTAAAACGTGGGGGTCATCTCGAGACGTTGCGGGGAACACGTACCCGCTACTTATCGAGATGACCCTGCGCGACGCGTCTGTAACAAAAGAGAAGGTGACACCCGTACGATCTAAATCGTGAATGAGAACGCGGTGCCCGAGGAATTCATTCGGGCTCTGCTGTCCCTGCGACAGGCCTCCCACCTGCCGCATATCCTCCTCGAGGAGGTGCCTCCGCCTCGTCGGCTGGCACCTTTTACAGCTGCGCTCGCGATGCGCACGATCGACGAGGACGCAGCTGGACAGCCTCTGTCGACTGGTCGCATGGTCGTGCTGCACGACCCTGTGGGTCAGCTCGGCTGGAACGGAACGTTCCGCGTCGTCAGTCAGATGCGCACCCAGGTGGACTCCATCATGGCCGTCGATCCGATGCTGTCGGAAGGCGTGTGGGGTTGGATGCTTGATTGCCTTGACGGCTCGGGCGCTGGTTTCCATGACATCACGGGCACGGTCACGCGTGAGATGAGCGAGGGCATTCGGGGGGCTGGAGCTGCGAGGCTCCTCTCTGTTTGTCGAGGTCCGCGCTTCGTGGACGCCCAACAGTGAGTATCTTGGGGAGCATCTATTCGGGTGGGCGGACGCTATGCGTAAGACGGCTGGCATCGTCCCTACCCGTCACCTCGAAGGAGTTTGAGTGCTGGTGAACAATGGCGGCGGCTTGCCGCAGGGCGATACGGATAATCCGGAGCTTATCGCGCAGCCGCGTGGGGGTACCCCCCGCCGTCATTGATACCCGCCGGGAGCTCGAGCAGGCCGCGCGTGCGCTCGCCGCGGGGTCGAGCCCGATTGCGTTGGACGTGGAGCGCGCGCAGGGGTTTCGTTACGGCGCGGACCCGTATCTGGTGCAGATTCGCCGTGAGGACGTCGGCACTTTTCTGATTGATACACACGCGTTGCCTGATCTGTCGGTGTTGCAGCCGGGGGTTGAGGATGTGTGGCTGCTGCACGATTGTTTGCAGGATTTGCCGAATCTGCGCCAGGTTGGCCTGCGTCCCTGCGCTCTCTTCGACACGGAGATCGCCGCCCGCCTCATTGGACTGGAACGTTTCGGCCTGGCGGCCGTCGCCGAGCAGGTGCTTGGCCTGGGTCTGGTGAAGGATCATCAGGCCTCGGATTGGTCGGTGCGTCCTTTGCCGAAGGAGTGGCTACGCTACGCGGCCCTGGATGTGGAGCTGCTGACCGAGCTGTATTACCGCCTGTCCAAGCGCCTGGATCAGATGGGCCGTTGGGAGTGGGCGCAGCAGAGTTCGCTTACGCGCTCAGCGTCGCCCCGCCGACCGCTAAGCAGGATCGGTGGCGCTCGCTGCCGGGTGCGGGCAAGATTCGTTCGCGCCGAGGCTTGGGGGTCCTCAAGGCACTGTGGGAGACTCGCGAGTCGATCGCCCGTCGCATCGACATGTCGCCGGGGCGCCTGGTGCGTAACGCGGCGCTGGTGCGCGCGGCGTCGAATCCTCCTCGTAATAGGCGCGCCCTCATGTCTATCAACGAGTTCCGCTCCCCCGTCGCACGCCAGTACGAGGATGAGTGGATGCGTGCGCTCGCGTCCGTGGCCTCGATGACGGAGGATGAGCTGCCGCCCAAGCGCAAGCCCGTGCAGCCCGGTTCGATCCCGGAGCCGCGCCAGTGGGCTCGTATTGACGAGGCCTCGGCTGCGCGTCTGGGTATCGTTCGCGGTGCAGTCGCCTCGGTGGCGTCGGGTCTGGGGCTGGCGCCCGAGGTGGTGTTGGCTCCGCAGGTGCAGCGCTACCTCGCGTGGGCTCCGCTGGATCCTTCGCGTCCCTCTGGTGACGAGGTCGAGGAGCGCATGGTGACGCGCGGGGCCAGGGATTGGCAGATCGACCTGACTCTCGATCCGGTCTGCGACGCGCTGGGCGTCTGAGACCTCCGTTCGATCTGACACCCGCGTGTTGTGCGTGGAGCCTACGAGAAAGCCCCGGAATGCCTGGTCCCTGGCGGACCACAGGCACCCGGGGCTGACGTGTGTTAGCGCGCTGAAACCGCATTCACGAGGGCGCGCGCCGAGGCCTCGATGCCGTCCGCGTCGTAGCCAAAGTCCGCGATCATCTGGGCACGGTCGCCGTGCTCCGGGAAGTTCTGGGGCGCGCCCAGGCAGCGCACCGGCGTTCCAGCGTCCGCGAGGGCGTCGCGCAGGGCCCATCCGAATCCTCCGCGGACGATACCGTCCTCGACGGTCAGAACCGCGTCGTATCCGTCGGCCATGTCCGCAAGATCGGAGGAGATGGGCAGGAGCCAGCAGGGGTCCACGACCGTGACGGCCAGGCCGTCAGCCGCGAGCCGACGCGCGGCCTCGATGGCGTCGGGGGCGCACGCGCCGGTTCCCACGATCAGCAGCTTTGCCGAGGAGCCGGCCCCGGCCTCGTCAAAGAGGACATCCACTCCCCCGACGCTGCGCAGCGCGGGCATCGGCTCGGGCAGGGATCCCTTACGGTAGCGCAGGACCGTGGGGGCATCGTCAACGTCGAGGGCCTGGCGCAGCTGGGCGCGCAGGGTGTCCTCGTCGCGCGGTGCCGCCAGACGCAGCCCCGGGATGAGCGAGCACATCGCGATGTCCCACACGCCGTTGTGGGATGCGCCATCCGCGCCCGTGATGCCGGCGCGGTCGAGGACAACGGTGACGCCCGCCTTGTGCAGCGCCACGTCCATGAGCAGCTGGTCGAAGGCGCGATTCAGGAAGGTCGCGTACAGGGCCACGACGGGGTGCGCGCCCTCGTAAGCCATGCCGGCGGCGGAGGCGATCGCCTCGGCTTCCGCGATGCCCACGTCGATCACGCGACGCGGGTATTCCTCATGCATGGGGCCAAGTCCCACCGGCTGCATCATCGCGGCCGTGATACCTACGATGTCGGTGCGCTTCGAGGCCTGGGCGCAAATTTCGTCGGCGAAGACGCCGGTCCAGCCGAAGCGTTCGGGGGCCACGGGCAGGCCGGTCTCCGGGTGGATTGGGCCGACGGCGTGGAAGCGGTCCGCGATGTCCTTTTCGGCGGGCTTGTAGCCGCGGCCCTTCTCGGTGATCATGTGGACGATCACCGGCTCTTCGAGGGTGCGGGCGCGCCGGAAGGCCGTCTCGACGGCGGCGATGTCGTGGCCGTTGACGGGACCGATGTACTTGAGCCCCAGGTCCTCGAACATGACCTGCGGCATGAGCGCGTCCTTGATGCCGGACTTGAGCCCGTGCAGCGCGTCGTAGGCGGCGCGCCCGGGCGTGCCGTGGCTGAGGAGGTGCTGCTTGCCCCAGGCCAGTGCCTTCTCGTAGCCCGCGGAGGTACGCAGCGCGTCGAGGTGATCGGCCAGGCCGCCGATGGTCGGAGCGTAGGAGCGCCCGTTGTCGTTGACGACGATGACGATGCGACGATGTTTCGATGCGGCGATGTTATTCAAGGCCTCCCACGCCAGCCCACCCGTGAGCGCGCCGTCACCGATGACGCCGACCGTCCATGTGCGTTCCCCGCGCCGGTGTTTCTCGCGCGAGATGCCGTCCACCCAGGCCAGGGAGGCCGAGGCGTGGGAGGACTCCACGACGTCATGCTCGGACTCGGCGCGCGAGGGATAGCCGGACAGACCGCCCGGGCAACGCAGCGAGGAAAAGTCCTGGCGGCCGGTGAGCAGCTTGTGCACGTAGGCCTGGTGGCCCGTGTCGAACACGATTGTGTCCTGGGGAGAGCGGAACACGCGGTGCAGGCCAATCGTCAGCTCGACGACACCCAGGTTGGGCCCCAGGTGCCCACCCGTGCGCGATACGTTGTCAATCAGAAAGGCGCGAATCTGCGCCGCCAACTGATCCAGCTGTTCCCGCTCGAGGCGACGCAGCTCCCGAGGGGGTGGTACAGCGCGACAACAGGTCACGCGTGCTTAGTGCTCCAGACATGACTTCTAGTGTAGATGCCCATCGTCTCACCTACAGATCAAATTAGGGGTGCATCGGCTTGCGATGTACGCAGGGCCTTGGCACGCGCATTAAGATAGAGGTATTGGTTCGCCATACCGCTCAAGGAGGCACTATGTCCGTCACCGTCGCACCTCACGGCCTGTGGAAGTCCCCGATCACGGGCAACTCGTTCACTGCCCGCTCCGTTACTCTCTCCCAGGTCCGCGTCGACGGTCCAGACACCTACTGGGTGGAGGGGCATCCGCTTGAGGGCGGGCGTGGGACGCTCCTGCGCCGTCGGGGCACCGGTGAGACGGGAGAGGTCTTGCCGCTGATCGATGGTGTGCGCTTGGCTGACGTCGGCACGCGCGTCCACGAGTATGGCGGGAAGGCCTACGCGGTTCACCACGGGGTCATCGTCTTTTCCGACCGCAGCGACGGGCGCGTCTATGCCTTTGACACGTCGGAGCCTCGCCGCGGCGTGCGCCCCCTGACGACCCTGTCCAAGGTCCGCTACGGCGACTTCTGGATCGCCGACGAGCGTGACCTGGTGTACGCGGTCGCCGAGGATCACTCGGGTGAGGGCGAGCCCGTCAACTCGATCGTAGCGATCCCCCCTCGACGGCTCGGCGGCGCGCGACGACGCGGCGATCGTCCCGGTCTTTGGCGGCACGGATTTCGCGCAGGCTCCCACGGTCTCCCCGGATGGCACGAAGCTGGCGTGGATCTCATGGAATCACCCGAACATGCCGTGGACCTATTCTCAGCTTCACGTCGCGTCCCTGACATTCGAGGGTACGATCGACCAGGAGGTCGTCCTGGTGGATCGCCCGGGAGTGTGCGTCTACGAGCCGCGCTGGACCCTGGACGGGGAGCTCATCCACGTGGATGATTCCTCCGGCTGGGCGAACCTGTACCGCACCCAGGGCTTCACGTGGAGGGACGGTGAGGACCCCAACGAGTGGACGTCGCGCCTGCGCACCCGCGCCCTGCACCCGGGCAAGCGTGCATTCTCGCACCCGCACTGGCACCTCGGCCTGCACTCCTTCGACAACTTCGACAACGACTACCTGGTGTGCTCGTGGGCCGAGGATCAGGTGTGGCACATCGGTACGGTGCGCATTGACAACGGCATGGCCGAGGAAGTGGGCGACCGGCTGGTGGCCCATCGGTAACGTTGCCGCCGCGGATGGCCGCGTCGTCTTCCTCGCGGATTCCGCGACGCATACCCCCGCGATCATCGAGGTGTCGCGCGGCAAGACGAAGGTGCTGCGCCCCTCGTCCGAGGCCGAGGTCCCCACAGCCCTGGTCTCCACCGCTGAGATGATCTCGTGGAAGACCTCGGACGGCGAGGAGGCGCACGGCTTCTACTACGCGCCCGTGAACCCCGACTATGAGGCCCCCGAGGGCGAGCTGCCCCCGCTCATCGTCAACGTGCACGGCGGACCGACCAGCTCGGTGCGCCCCGGCCTCCAGGTTCCGTTCCAGTACTGGACCAGCCGCGGTTTCGCCGTCCTGGACGTCAACTACCGCGGCTCGACATCCTTTGGCCGTGCCTACCGCGAGCGTCTGAACGGCAACTGGGGCGTCATGGACGTGCAGACTGCGTCGACGGTGCCCGGTACCTCATCGATCTGGGCCGCGTCGACCCGACGCGCGTCGCGATTCGCGGCCGTTCCTCAGGTGGCTTCGCAGTGCTCAATGCGCTCGCTTCCTCTGAGGTGTTCACGGCGGGTGCTTCGTTCTTCGGTATCGCGGACCTGGCGAAACTGTCCGCGACGACTCACAAGTTCGAGTCGCACTACGACCGCATCCTGTTGGGCACCGACGACATGTCGGATCCGGTGTGGGCTGATCGCTCGCCGATTAACCGCGTCGCGCACATCAAGGCTCCGCTGCTGCTCCTGCAGGGAACCGATGACGCGGTCGTGCCCCCCCGAGCAGGCCGAGGAGATGTACGAGGCGTTGCGCCAGGCCGGCAACGCTGTCGCCCTCAAGCTCTACGAGGGTGAGGGCCACGGCTTCCGTTCGGCTCAGAACATCAAGGACGCCTTGCTCTCGGAGCTGTCCTTCTACCGCACCGTGTGGGGCATCGCCACCGATACCCCCATTCACGTGGAGATCGCGAACCTGTGAGCCCCACCGATCAGTCCCCGCGGTCCGAGCGCTCGGCTGCGGGGACGCGCGTTCGCGTCGGCCAGACGGTCGCCTCCCATCGTTCCCTGCTCGGCGTCGCCGCCGCACTCGTTGGCGCTATCGTCGGCGCTGCGGCGGTGCTCTTTAACCTGGCGATCCGCGCGTGGACGTGGGTGTCGACGGGCTTCGATGAGTACACGACGCACATTGGGGCCTCGCATGGGCTGTGGGGGTGGGCGCCGTGGCTGTTCCTGCTCCTCTCTCCCGCCGTCGCGGGCCTCCTGTACGGTCCGCTCATCCAGCGCTTCGCGCCCTCGGCAAAGGGGCACGGCATTCCCGAGGTCATGCTCGCGGTGCGCCGCAAAGGCGGGCGCATCCCGGGGCGCGTCGCGGTCGTGAAGATCCTGGCCTCGGCCCTGACAATCGGCTCGGGCGGGTCGGCCGGACGCGAGGGACCGATCGTCCAGGTGGGGGGCCTCCCTGAGCTCCACCATCGCCTCGTGGCTGCACATGCCCGTCTCCCGCGTTGTCCTATTGGCCTCGTGCGGGTCCGCGGCGGGCATCGCGGCGACTTTCCATGCGCCGCTCGCGGGCGCTGTCTTCGCCCTGGAGGTCATCCTCGTGGAGTTCACGGCCGAGACCTTCGGCTTCGTCGTGCTCTCCGCCGTGACATCCTCGATCGTGGCGCGCCTCCTGCAGGGAGACGAGATGGTCGTGCGCGTCGCCGACAACCTGACCTTCGCGTCGATGTCGGACATGTGGTGGGTGGCCCTCCTCGGCCTCGTCGCCGGGCTGTGCGGCCTCGGCTTTTCGAAGCTCCTCTACGCCTCCGAGGACGCGATCGACTGGGTGTGGGCGCGCACGCGCCTGCCCGAGTGGGCGCGCCCGGGCGTCCTCGGCCTCGTCCTCGGCGGGGGCCTCGTCGCGTTCCCCTACATGTTCGGGTCGGGTTATCCGCTGGAGGAGCAGGCCATCGCGGGTAGCTACTCGATCGCATTCCTCCTCGCCCTGATGGTGGGGCGCGCCGTATTCACGTCCTTCACGATCGGCATGGGTGGCTCGGGCGGAGTCTTCGCGCCTACGCTGTTCATCGGCGCGATGGCGGGCGCCGCATTCGGAGACGTGGTCTCTCCCCTGTCCGATTCCCCAGTCGGCGTGTTCGCGGTGGTCGGCATGGGTGCGGCCTTCGCGGGTGCGGCCCGCGCGCCGATGACCGCGGTGCTCATCATCGTGGAGATGACCGGACAGTTCTCGCTGATCCTTCCGATGATGCTCGCGGTCGTCATCGCAACCGGCGCCTCGCGTTTCCTCACGCGCGCGACCATCTACACGGAGAAGCTGCGCCGCCGCGGCGACGTGCTCGACGACCCGGTCGAGGGCACGCTGCTCGGGACGCGTGCGGCGTCCGAGTGGATGACGGAGGCACCCGAAACTTTGCCCTGCATGACCAGCGCCGCGTCTGCGATCTCCGCCCTGCGCCGCACGAAGGAGACGGTCCTGCCCGTCGTGAACGAGGACCGGCGCTTCGTCGGTCTCGTGTCCTCGCTGCGCCTCGCTGAGCTCACGCAGGAGGACGGCTCGCTCGACGCTCCCCTATCGGATTTGCCTCTCATCGACGAGGCCGTGGCTGCCTCCGCTCCCCCGTCCGAGGTTCTGGGGACGCTTCGTTCCAGCGGCTTGCAGGCCCTGCCCGTGCTGGACGAGGAGCGCCACGTGGTGGGTTGGGTCTCCGAGCGTAATCTGGTGGATCGCATGTACCGTGACCAGCGCCGCGCGATTGAGGCCCGCGCGCAAACCTCGTGGGGCTCGCGCATGCAGGAGCGCAGGAGGAGCCGCTAGCGGCTCAGGACCGAGACCATCTCCACGTGGTGAGTGTGCGGGAAGAGGTCCCAAGCCTGCAGTGATTCGAGCTCGTATCCGGCCTCGGTGAGGGCCCGCAGGTCGCGCGCGCCCGCTGCCGGGTCGCAGGACACCAAGACGACGCGAGGGGCACCCGTGGCCGCGATAGCCTCGCACACCTCCGCACCCGCACCGGCGCGCGGCGGGTCCGCCACGACGACGTCCGGCACGGCACCGAGCTGGCCCGACAGGTCGACGACTCCCTCACGATCAACGTTTCCGGCGAACGCGTCCACCCAGTCGAAGGCTGCGAGGTTCTCGCCCGCGTCACGAACGGCACCCTCGTCGCCCTCGAGGGTCACGACGCGCCCCGACTCTCCGACGGCGCGCGCGAGCGGCACGGAGAATAGGCCAGCCCCCGAGTACAGCTCCATGACCGCGCGCCCAGCCCCGGCCTCGCCGGCACCAAACGCCGCAGTCAGCACCGCGTTCGCGAGCACCTCGGCGCCGCGCACGTGTGTCTGCCAGAAACCCGAGGGGCGCACGTAGTACGACTCGACGCCAGAGCCCACCGGCACGTTCCAGCGCACAACGTCGGCGTCGATACGCACGCCGTCGGCGGCGTACGTGTCCTCGCCGATCAGGACGACGGGCTCACCGCCGGAGGGGGCCACCGCGCGCACGCGGTCCCCCGGCTTCCACAGGCGACGCCACGGCGTGTCCTCGTCGAACAGTCCGAGCTCGCGGATCGCGGGCACGGCCAGCGGCATGTCATCGAGCGCGATCACGCGGCGGCCGCGGAACTCGTGCATGCCGGCGCGCCCGGCCTCGTCAATGACGACGTCGATGCGCGAGCGGCGGCCGGTCAGTGCGTCGCGCGGATCCTCATCTCCCGGCGCGGGAGCGACACGCACTCCTCCGAGGGCGTCCACGGCCTCGGCCAGGGCTTCGCCGCCCACGCGGCGCAGCTGCCCGGCGATCACGCGGGACTTCCACTCTCGCTGCGCGGCGGGCGTCAGGTGAGCGAGCTCGCCGCCGCCGACACCGCCGGGACCCGCCTGGGGCCAGACGGAGTCGACGCGATCGGCCGAGGGGGACAGGACCTCAACGGCATCGGCCCATGCGAGCTTCTTCTGGACCGCGGTCACGCGCGCGCGGACGAGCTCGCCCGGCGCCGCGTGGCGCACGAAGACAACGCGCCCGCTCTCGTCGCGGGCGACACACGCCCCACCGTGGGCTGGCTCGCCGACGGTCAGCTCGAGCATGTCACCGATACCATCGCGCGGCTGGGAGGCAGCGGGACGACGGCGCTGGGTCGGGCGGCGGCGGGCAGGACGGGGGCTCATGAGGTCTCCGCGGAGGTGTTCTCGGCCCGCGCATCGCCGGGTTGGTTAGTACGGACGGTCGTCTCGGACGAGGCCGGGGCTGCCACGCGTAAGAACGGATCGTTGACGCGCTGGCGACCTTCGACGACGTCGTCCTCGCCCAGCTGCCAGGGCACGATCGTGATGACGACGCCGGGCACACCGAGCAGAGCAGCACGCAGACGCAGGGCAGACTGGTTGTGGACGAAATTCTCCCACCAGTGGGTGACGAGGAACTGCGGCATGTAAATAACAAGCATCTCCGTGGGCGTCGAGCGGCGTCGGCTGCGCACGTACTGCAAGATGACGGAGGAGATGTCGCGGTAGGGGGCAGACAGCAGGGTGAGAGGCACCGGAACGCCCGACGCCCTCCACTGGCCCAGGATCATGTTTTCTTCCTCGTCGTCGGCCACGACCGAGACGAGCTCGATGGAGGTGGGCGAGGAGACACGGGCGGCCGCGATCGCGCGCATCGCGGCACGCGAGAGCGAGGACACCAAGACGAGGGCGCGCACGCGGGTCGGCAGCGCGCGCCGAGCGTGCCAGTCGTCGACACGCAGCTGCTCGCGGGTTGTCTCGTAGTGGCGGTGAATCGAGATCTGGAGGCCGAATGCGACCGCGATCATGAGCAGCGTGATCCACGCGCCGTGCGTGAGCTTGGTGGCCAGCACGATGAGAAGGACAGCGCCGGTCATCATGAAGCCGACGATGTTGACGGCGCGCGAGCGCAGCACCGCCATACGTTCCTGGCCGGACTGACGGGTGCGCAGCTGCCTGTTCCAGTGCTTAATCATGCCCAGCTGCGAGAGCGTGAAGGAGATGAAGACGCCCACGACGTACAGCTGGATGAGTCGGGTGGTCTCGGCATGGAATCCGACGATCAGCGCGATGGCGGCGAGCGTGAGGACCACGATGCCGTTGGAGTAGGAGAGGCGGTCGCCGCGACGCACCATCTGGTGGGGCAAGAAGGAGTCGCGCGAGAGGACCGAGGCCAGGGTCGGGAAGCCGTTGAAGGCGGTGTTTCCGGCCAGAACCAGGATGAATCCCGTGACGACCGTAATAAGGATGAACAGGATGGATCCGTGCCCGAAGACTGCCGAGGCGATCTGCGAGATCGCGGGATCGACCGCCACCTTGTGGCCGATGGGAACACCGTCAACGGCCAGCTGCGCAGCAGGGTCCTCCACGATCTTGACGCCCGTGGCGCGCGCGAGGAAGAGGATCGAGACCATCATGGCGGCGGCGATCCCGCCCAGCATGGCCAGGGTCGTCGCGGCGTTGCGTGACTTGGGTCGGCGGAACATCGGGACGCCGTTTGAGATGGCCTCGACGCCCGTGAGGGGCGGCGCAGCCCGAGGAGAAGGCACGCATGAGCAGGAAAGCACCCGCCAGCCCCGCCAGCCCGTCCGCGTGCCCGGGGGCGGCGACGAGGTCATAGGCGGCCGTCGGCGCGGAGCCAAGGTGTCCCGTCGCGAGCTTCGCGAAGCCAACGACGACCATCAGGCCGATAGAGAACATGTAGACGTACGTAGGTACCGCAAAAGCACTGCCGGCCTCGCGCGTACCGCGCAGGTTGAGCGTCGCCAGGATGACGACGAGGCCCACGGCGATCGGCACCTCGTAGCCCGCCAGCGCGGGCACGGCGGTCGTGATGTAGCTGGCGCCCGAGGAGATGGACACGGCGACGGTCAGGATGTAGTCGACCAACAGGGCCGAGGCCACAAGGAGCCCCCAGGAACGGCCGAGATTCTTCGTCACGACCTCGTAGTCACCGCCACCCGAGGGGTATGCGTGGACGGTCTGGCGGTAGGAGGCGACCACGACGGCCAGCACGAGTGCCACGACAACGCCCACCCAGATGGACTGCATGGCGGCCATTGTGCCAGCGAGCGCCAGCGTCAGGAGGACCTCGTCGGGTGCGTAGGCGACCGACGACAGCGCGTCCGAGGCAAAAATCGGAAGGGCGATGCGTTTGGGAAGAAGCTGGTGGCCCATCGCGTCCGATCGCATCGGGCGTCCGATGAGCACGCGCTTCGCGTAGGCCAACAAGTTCGTCACAAATAGTAAGCGTAGTCCACCGCGCCCACGTTGGGGCACAGAGCAAGACCACGCGTGGATATTCAGCCCCGAGAGGGGTACTTTGGTACTCGTGCACTTTGTGATCATGGGTTGCGGGCGCGTCGGCGCCCGTCTGGCATCAACGCTCGACGCGGCGGGTCATTCCGTGGCCATTATTGACCAGGATTCCAAGGCCTTTTCGCGCCTGTCCCCCGATTTTTCCGGCCGCAGGGTCACGGGGGTCGGCATGGACAGGGCCTGCCTGCGTCAAGCCAACATCAAAGACGCGTACGCCTTCGCGGCGGTGTCCTCGGGTGATAACTCGAACATCATTGCCGCGCGCGTCGCACGTGAGGTTTTTTTCACGTCGAACACGTGGTGGCCCGCATCTACGACCCCACGCGGGCCTACCTGTACGAGCGCCTGGGCATCCCCACGGTTGCGTCCGTGCAGCGAACGACGGAGTCCGTCCTGCGCCGGATGCTCCCGCCCGACGCCTCGCTCATCTGGTCTCATCCCACCGGCTCGGTCGGCCTCGTCAATGCGACCCCTTCTCCCGACTGGTATGGCTTGACTTTCCGACTGATCGAGGATCTGACCGGGAGCCGTATCGTCTTCACGTCTCGCCTGGGCACGATTCGCACGGCCGAACCCGACTTCGTCGTCCAAGAGCACGACCAACTGTATTTCGCGATCAACGGGACGGACTCGGTGCCGCTGCGTGATCAGCTGTCGAACCCGCCCAAGATGGAGGACTGAGCATGAAGATCGTCATCGCGGGAGCGGGTCGGTGGGACGTAGCGTCGCTCTGGAACTGCTGGCCCACGGCCACGACATCACCCTCATCGACAAGCTGCCCGAGAAGCTGCGCATCGCCACGGTGGCGGACGCGGACTGGGTGCTGGCGGATGCCTGTTCGCCGGACGCACTGCGCGACGCCGGCGTGGAGGACGCGGACGTCGTGGTGGCCGCGACGGGCGATGACAAGGCGAACCTGGTCATTTCCCTGCTGTCCAAGACGGAGTTCGCGGTTCCGCGCGTGGTCGCGCGCCTGAACAATCCCAAGAACGAATGGCTCTTCGATCAGGCGTGGGGCGTGGATGTTTCGGTGTCGACCCCGCGTATCATGACGGCCCTGGTCGAGGAAGCCGTCTCGGTGGGTATTCCCGTGCGCCTGTTTTCGTTCAACACGGCGGCCGTGTCCATGCACGCGCTCATTTTGCCCGAGGATTCTCCCGTGGTCGGCAAGCGCGTGCTGTCCCTGGAACTGCCCGCGCACTCCGTCCTGGCGGCGCTGCTGCGCGACGGGCGTCCGCTCACTCCTGACGCGGATGACGTGTTCGAGGCCTCGGATGAGTTGCTGCTGCTCGTGCCGGACGCGGATGCGGCGGCTCTCGATCAACTGCGCGAAACGGTGGCGTCTGCGTCCGCGCTCGAGTCCGAAGAAGACGACGAGTAGTCGCGCAGGCCCCACCACGTCGCCCAGGCACCGAGCGCGAAGAGCGGGAGCCCCAGGGCGAGCTTGGCGACGCCGAGGGCTGCGACGGCCCCGGCTGCCCACAGGGGCGCCTGGACTGCGACGCGCAGCCCGAACAGTGCCGCCCACATCCAGGTGAGCATGGTGCAGCGCCGGCGCAGGGGACGCAAGGACGGGTCACGGCCCCAGTCTTTGGGCAGGCCGGTGAGCATCGCGTAGAAGAAGCCGACCAGACTACGGCGCGCGAGAGCCGAGAGGGCGAAAGCAGCCGCCATTGCGACGTTTGTGGCGATGCCCCACGCGAAGTAGTTTTCGCCCCGACCGGTCGCGGCCGCGAAGACCACGCCCACGGCGACGCCGAGCAGGCCTGACAGGGCCTGTGCGACGCTCTGGCGCTGGATCAGACGAATGATGCAGGCGATCAGCGCGACGGCGGAGGCTGCGACGAGTGTCGGGACCAGGGCGTGCGTGGCGACGTACACAATAACGAACACCAAGCCTGGAGCGCTGGTCTCGATGACGCCGCGCGTGCCACCCAGGGCCTGAGACCACGAGAACTCCTGTGAGGTCGCCTGGTTCATCCAGCGGGGCGCGGGCATCAGCCCTCCCCCGCGATGACGCGGTAGAGCGGGTTGATGATGACCAGGCGTTCCCCGACGCGGCCGACGGTCCCCTCGACTTCGAGGCGCTGGCCCACACTCAATCCCGGAATAGACGCGCGTCCCGGCCAGCGCAGCTCGAGCGTGTCGGTCCCGTCGTAGAGCGTGGCCACGAGGACGCGCTGAGCGCCCTCTTCGGGCGGGTAGGTCATGCCCAGGAGGGTGCCGAAGACCAGCGCATGGCTGCGATCCGTCACGTCGCGAATGGGGGTAACACCGCGCGCGGCACGCGCCGAGTCCTCGTCGAGGGCAGCGTCCAGGGAGCGAGCGTCTTTGTCGAGGCCGAGCGCAGCGCCGACCCGAGAGATCCACGAGGCCATCTCAGGACCCCTGCGCACCCGCGGGCAGTGGACGGGCAGGAGCTCCAGTCGGGTCCTCGGGTGATCGTCGCGGTGAACGACGATGCGGTCGATGACCTTTTCGATCTCGATGCCGGACTCTGCGTCGGCGGCCGCGGGGCCGATGATGTCGATGCGGGCGAACCAGCGGTCGCCCTCGCGGCCAATGATGCGCATGCGCGAGGTTGCGGAGCGCCCATCGGGCATCTTCATCGGCATGTCGACCAGCAGTTCATGGCCGTAGCGGGTGCGAATGTCAGCGACGTTCGCCCCCTGGCTCGTGAAGCCGGCGCGGATCTCCTCGCGCAGTTCGTCCCATACTCCGCCGGAGCGAGGGGCGGCTGCGACGCTCATCTGGATACCCGAGTCTCCGAGCACGACGAGGATCTGGAGGACGGTGGTGCCGTCGTCGGCGACCTGGGTGCGCAGCTGCATACCCGGGCGGGCCGGGAACAGGATGGAACCCATGTCGACGTAACCCTCGGAGGTGTCCACGTCCTTGTAGTTACGAGGGCCGGGCTCACTCCAGATCTCGGCGTCCTCGTCGCTCAGGCGAGGCAGGGCCTCAACCTCGTCGATCGTCTCGACGTGTGTCTTCTTCTTGCGTCCGAACATCCCTCTACCTTACATCGCGCACTCGGTGCACACGGGATTGCCGTTGGAATCCACGTGGTCGAGCTGCGAGGCATGGTGGACGAGGAAGCACTCCGAGCAGGTGAACTCGTCGTCCTGGCGCGGTACGACGTGGACGGTCAGCTCTTCCTTGGACAGGTCGGCGCCGGGAAGCTCAAAGTTCTCGGCGGCTTCGTTTTCGTCTTCTTCGATCTCGGCTGAGCCGGCATCGTTGCGACGGGACTTCAGCTCCTCAATCGAGTCCTCGGAGACCTCGTCCTCGTTCTTACGCGGCGCGTCGTAATCGGTTGCCATGGTTTTCCCCTTTCGCCCTCGTACGGTTTGATACGAGTGGTCTATGCGCAGGGAGGATAACATTTGTTGAACGAATGTGCCATTGTATGTGTGACACGCGCGTTGTTGCGCGACATTCCGGGGATAATTTGAGACGATTCGACAGTGACGTATGAGGAGGAAGCGATGATTGAGCTCGAATTGCTCGGGACCAGCTCCGATGGCGAGTCCCTGGTGCTTACCGACGCCCAGGGCGAACGCTATTCGGTGTTGATCTCGGACGAGCTCCGCGGTGCCACGCGCCGTGATCGCCCGAAGATGGACATTGCCCCTTCGCGGCCCACGCTCGCTCCTCGTGACATTCAGGCCCTCTTGCGTGCGGGCGCGACCCCGGAGGAGATCGCCACGAAGCACGGCATGGACGTTGCGGCGGTCGAACGTTTCGAGGCTCCCGTGCAGGCCGAGAAGGATTACGCGCTCTCGCGCGCACGTGCGGTTCGTATTGGTGAGGGCGGCCCGACGATGGGCGACCTGGTCCTGGATCGCTTGGCGGCCCGCGGTGTCGAGCCGTCCTCCCTCGATTGGTCTGCGACGCGCGAGGCCGGGGAGCCTTGGCAGATTATCGTTACCTTCGTGCAGGGCGCGGCCGAGCACGCCGCCCACTGGTATCTGTCGAACTCGGGCACACTGGAGGCCATCGACCAGGAGGCGCAGTGGCTGACCGAGCAGGTCTCCTCCTCCCCCGCGTCCTCGATTTTTCTCCCCGATGGCCCGCCCCGCCCCCGCTCCTGATCCCGACGAGGAGGACCTGCGTACTCGCGAGGCCCTGGTCGATCAGCTCAACGCCGCGCGCGGCAAACGTCAGAAGGTCGAGGTGGACCTGGGCGACGAGGTGGACGAGGAAGCCGAGTACCTGGCGGCCATTGCCGGCGACGAGCCCGATGAGCCTGCCGAGAACGAGCCCGAGCCCTCGACCGGCCCGATTTCCGCACGTATCTATTCCCTGGCCTCGGCGCGGACCAAGGTTGAGCCGGGCACCGACGAGGATGCTCCCGCCTCGGGCGCGCTCGTGCTGCCCACCCGCCGCCAGGTCACCGGCGCCATCCCCGTGGGCGTGAGGTCGACGCGCGACGGCGCCCAGACCTCGTCCCATGCGCTGCCGTGGCTTTCCGACTCCGCGCCCGACGCCGAGGCCTCGGCCAACTCTGACGAGCACCGCACCCCCGCGCTGCCCATGAGGGCTGTGTCCGCCGGAGGCGATCAGGCAGGCGCCGATGCTGCGTCTACGACAACCGGGGGGCTGCCCACGGTCACCGGCGGAGTACCTGCCGTCACCGGAGGCGTTGCGACGACGACGGGGGCCGTGCCCACCGCGACCGGCTCTGTGCCCGCGCAGGGGCCCTCGGCCTCGCGCCTAGCGCGCAACTCGAGCTCGAAGAAGGGCCGACGCTCGGTACCCAGCTGGGATGAAATTGTCTTCGGCTCCAAGCCGTGAAAGTGCGAGCGCCCCTGACAGGCAAGGGCGCTCGATCATTGTTAGGCCAGTGTGATGACGGGGATGCGCATCTCCGTGGGCGTGACCGAGCCGTGAATACCCGGCATTGCGATGGCCGACGCGCTCTGCGTGCGCGAGTCGACGACGCCCGCCCGTCCTCGCGACAGGACCAGCAGGTCTCCGATGGTCGCCGCGCCGTCGCCCGGGCCGATCAGGGCGGGGATCTGGTCACGTGTGAGCACCCAGGCGTTCTCCCCCAGCGTCTCGCGCCAGCGTGCGGCGACCTCCTCGGCCCTGCCCTCCTGTGCGTGCACGTGCGCCGCGCGGGTCTCGCCGGCCACGATGCGCACGCCGTCGCGCAGGGCGGGCGTGGAGGCCACGTCGACGATCGCCGCGGGGTCGACATTGATCATGCCATGATCGGCCGTCAGAACCGCGCGCACCCCCCGCGGCAGGCCACGCAGGAGCATCGACAGGCCCGCGTCAAACTGCTCGATCTGCCCGATCCACGCATCCGATGCCACGCCGTGCGAGTGACCGCAGTGGTCGATCTCCGACCAGTAGAGGTAGACGACGGGCGTGCCCGCGCGCAGCTCCCGCAGGGCGGCGTTCACGCGCTGCTCGAGGGTATCGGCGGGCACGTGGCGCGCGCCGCGCAGGGCGGCTCCCGTCAGGCCAGAGCCGGCAAAGCGCGCGGGAGAGACGACGGCAGATCCCACGCCATCGGCGGCCAGTCGCTCGAAGAACGTGGGAACCGGCTGCCACTCGGTGGGCGCGGGGCCACCCTCCATGGCCAGTAGGTTCATGACGCCACTGCCATAGGCGACGGAGAAGCCCACCATGTTCGTCGCGCCCGGGCGAGCACCCGTCCCGAACGCCGTAATAGCCGCCGACGTCGTCGACGGCACGATCGTGTGGATCGATCGGATGTCGGAGCGCAGACGTCGCAGCGTCGGCGTGTGGCCCATGTGATCCATCATGAGCTCGTAGCCAAAGCCGTCCACGAGGATGAGCAGCACCTGGCGCGCCCCGGCCTCGACCCCCAGCGACGACGCGGCCTGCTGGCAGGCCCCGGGCAGCGACGGGTCGATGGCGGCAAGGGCGGCGGGAATGATGTCCGTGATGCACGGGTCGCCCGCACCCGGCAGGTCGGCGCCCTCCATGTCCAGTGTTAGCACGCGTTCACTCACCGCGGGTCTCCATCAGCGTCGCCAGGTGATCGACGAACTCCTGGGCCTCTTCCAGGGCGTCCTGTCCGTCCACGGTCGCCGAGACGCGGAACGTCATGTCATCGGGGAACGACGAACCCGTGAAGCCGTGGTCGGCCATGCACGTGGGGTCGTCGCAGCGCGCGGGCTCCAGCTCGAGGCGGCGCGCCCCCTCTTGAGGTCCAGCGCGATCGTCATCTCGGACAGGCCGGTGGCGTTCTCGGGATCGGTGTAGACCTCCATCGTCGAATAGCCGGCGATGTCAGCCACGCGGTGAACGGCGGTCGCGATCGTCGCCGAGCCGCCACCCATCTCATCGACGTGCAGCTGGACGATGGCCCGCTCGGTCAGGGACGCGACGGTGAGGTGACGGAACACGGAGCCCCGGTCGAATCCCGTGTCCACCTGACACAGTGTCGCGAGCGGGTCTGCCGCGCCCAGCGCCCGGCGTAGCGCGCGCTCCACGGCCTTGGGGTAAAAGCCGCTTCGTTCAATGCGGGTCCATGTATCCATCCCACAATTGTGCCCCGAAGCGGCGTGCCAGTCGAAATGAGCGCGCTGCCGCGCAATAATTGCGCGTATGGCTAAGAAGGACCAGGTCGTCGACATTCCCGAGAAGGACGAGAACATCTCCGAGATCGACGTATCCGCCGAGATGCGTGGGTCCTTCCTGGAGTACGCGGTCTCCGTCATCTACGCCCGCGCACTGCCCGACGCGCGCGACGGCCTCAAGCCCGTGCAGCGCCGCATCCTGTTCCAGATGGATCAGATGGGGCTGCGCCCCGACAAGGGTCACGTGAAGTCCCAGCGCGTCGTCGGCGAGGTCATGGGTAAGCTCCACCCGCATGGTGATTCCGCGATTTACGAGGCCTTGGTGCGCCTCGCTCAGCCCTTTAATCTGCGGGTCCCCCTGGTCGATGGTCACGGTAACTTCGGTTCTCTGGATGATGGCCCGGCTGCCGCTCGTTACACGGAGGCGCGCATGGCGCCCGCCGCTCTGGACCTGGTGACAGGTTTGGACGAGGACACGGTGGACTTCGTCCCCAACTACGATAACCAGTTCATGCAGCCGGACGTGCTGCCGGCCGCTTTCCCGCAGCTGCTCGTCAACGGCGCCTCGGGTATTGCGGTGGGCATGGCGACGAACATCGCGCCGCACAACCTCACCGAGACGATCGCGGGGGCCATTCACCTGCTCGATAACCCGTCGGCCACCGTCGCCGACCTGATGCGTTACATTCCCGGTCCCGACCTGCCCGAGGGTGGCGCCATCGTGGGCCTGGAGGGCATCAAGGAGGCTACGAGACCGGCCGAGGCGCGTTCAAGACCCGCGCGAAGGTCCAGATCGAGCGCGTAACCGCCCGCAAGATGGGCATTATCGTCACGCAGCTTCCCTACATGGTCGGCCCGGAAAAGGTCATCGAGAAGATCAAGGAGAACGCGAACGCGGGACGCCTGAAGGGCATCTCCTCGGTCCAGAACCTCACCGACCGTATCCACGGCCTGCGCCTGGTCATCGAGGTGAAGAACGGCTTTAATCCTGAGGCCGTGCTTCAGCAGCTCTACCAACGCACGCCGCTGGAAGATTCCTTCTCGATCAATGCTGTGGCGCTCGTGGGCGGTCAGCCGCGCACGCTGGGCCTGAAGGAGATGCTCCAGGTGTTCCTGGATCACCGCGTGGACGTCACGACGCGTCGCAGCCGCTTCCGCCTGAAAAAGTACGAGGATCGCCTGCACCTGGTCGAGGGCCTGCTCATTGCGATCCTGGACATCGACGACGTCATCGCGATCATTCGTTCCTCCGACGACGCGGAGATCGCGCGCGAGCGCCTCATGACGGCCTTCGACCTGTCCGAGGCGCAGGCCAACTACATCCTCGAGCTGCGTCTGCGTCGCCTCACGAAGTTCTCACGCATCGAGCTGGAGAGCGAACGCGACGAGCTGATGGCCAAGATTGCGTCGCTGCGCGAGATCCTGGAGGACCCAGAGTTGCTGCGCGCGCTCGTGAAGAAGGAGCTGCGCGAGGTCTCGGATCGCCTGGGCACGCCGCGCCGCACGCTGCTGCTGGCCTCGACGGGCACGCCCATGGGCGCCGCGGCCGCCGACGATGCCGCACTGGCGGCGCTGCCGTCGGTGTCGCGTTCCGGTAAGGGCCTGGAGCTACAGATCCCGGATGACCCGTGCGTCGTCGTCCTGTCTGCCTCCGGTGCGCTTGCCCGCGTCGAGGGCGGGGATCCGCTCGTGCCGGGTCCGCGCGCGGCTGCGGACGGCTGGCGCGCTCAGCTGGCTTCGACCGTGCGCTCCCAGGTGGCCGTGGTGACCGAGGACGGTATCGCGCACCGCATCGACGTCGTGGACCTGCCCGCGCTCCCGCGCTTCGAGACGGGCCTGTCGCTGGCCGGGGCGATGCCCTCGTCGCTGCTCCTGCACACGGACGTTCCCGCCGTCGGCCTGCTCGACCCCGAGGGCGAGGCCGTGATCGCGATGGGCACGGCCCGTGGCACGGTCAAGCGCCTGCGCCCGGACGTGCTCCAGCGCGACGAGTGGGAGGTCATCACCCTGGAAGACGGCGACCGCCTCGTGGGCTTCGACCAGTGCTCGGACGGCGCGGACCTGGTGTTCGTGTCCTCGGATGCACAGCTGCTGCGCACCCCGGCCGCAAAGGTTCGTCCGCAGGGTCGTACGGCTGGCGGCATGGCGGGCATGAAGCTGAACGCTGGGGCCGAGGCCCTGGGCTTCTGGGTGGTCGAGGCCCCCATCGATACCGTGGTGGTCACCGTGGCGGCGGCGCTCGGCGCGTTGCCGGGCACCGGCCAGACGACCGTGAAGGTCACCCCCCTTCGAGTGCTACCCAGCCAAGGGCCGCGGCGGCCAGGGCGTGCGCTGCCAGCGTTTCCTGCGCGGAGAGGACCGCTTGGACGTCGCGTGGGTGGGCACGAAGCCGGCACGCGCCGCGTCCGCGGACGGCTCCCCCCGTTGACCTGCCCGCCGAGGACGAGCGCCGCGACGGCTCGGGTGTGCCGATCACGTTTGCGATTGCCTCGATCGGCTGAGGCTCCCCTGTTCTCGTGACGTGACGGTGGGGTGGCCGGATTGCTCCCGGCCACCCCACCACTTTGTTGAGCGTCGTGTGGGCATCATGCTGTTATGGGTGTGGGCCCGGCCGACCGGCCGGGCCCACACCCATTAGTTGAGGGATGTTCCTCGTCAGCCTCGCAGCGTCTTGTCAGCTGCCAGGATCTCGTTGACTTCCTCGCGCGTGGGCGAGTAGGCGCCCTGGTAGAGGATCGTGATTCCCGAGGTGATGATGCCGCGGTGAATGGCGGGCAGGATCTTGTCCCACGATGCCTCGCGCAGACGCTGCTTCGCCTCGGCCGATCCCAGCAGACCCGCATCGACGAGGCCGGAGATCAGGCCGGCCATGAGCGAGTCGCCCGCACCCACCGTGTCCACGAGCTCCACGTCGAGGGGGTCGACGACGAGCATGTCGCGCTCGGCGGCGGCCAAAATGTAGACGCCCCAGGGACCGCGCGTGCACAGGATCAGGGAGGGGGCCCGACTGCAGCCACTCGTGCAGAACGTCCTCGATGGGACGATCCGGGTACAACCACTTCAGGTCTTCGTCGGATGCCTTGACGACGTCAGCGAGGGCCACGATCGACTCGACGTGCGGGCGAGCCTCGTCGGGGGTTCCCAGCAGCGCGGGACGGATGTTCGGATCGTAGGACACGGTGCCGCGGATGGCCTGGCGCTTGACGGCGGCCAGGACCTTGTCGGCACCGGGCTCGACGACGACCACGTAGGAGCCGGTATGCACGTGTCCGACGCTGTCGGGATCCTCGACGGCGGGCACATCCCACGAGAGATCAAACTCGTAGGTGGCGTGGCCCTTCTCGTCAACGGCCGCGTGCGCAACCGTCGTGAATTCGGCGCCATCGGAACCCGGAGTGAGGGTCACTCCGGCGGCCTCGGCGTGCTCGCGAACTTTGTCGCCGCGCGCGTCGCGCGCGAACCAGGTCGCGAGTTCGGATTCGTGACCCAGCCGGGTCAGACCGGCTGCGACGTTGAGCATTGATCCCCCGACGACCTCGACGGGTTCACTGTTTGGGCGGGTAATCTCATCGATGAGCGCTTCCCCGATGTTCACGATTCTAGTCATTCGTCAACCCCAGCTTCTCTTCCATTTCTTCGAGCGGAATGCCCTTGGTTTCGGGCATCACCTTCAGGACCCAGAATAGCTGACCGACCATCGCGAGGAAGAAGATACCGAACGCGAAGCCGCCGCCGAGCTTATCCGTGAGGACCGGGAAGGCGTACGTGGTGATGAACGCGAACACCCAGTGCGTGAGCGAGCCCAGCGACTGGCCACGCGCGCGCACGCGGTTCGGGAAGATCTCGGAGATGAAGACCCAGATGACCGATCCCTGGCCGAAAGCGTGAGAAGCAATGAAGGCGAGCAGGCCGAGGAGGATGAGCCACACGGGGGCGGCGCTGCCTTCCTGGAAGACGCCGCCCTCGTATGCGAACATCATGCCGGCGAGGAAGCCGAGGGAGATCAGGTATCCGATCGATCCGACGATCATGAGCTGCCGGCGGCCGAGCTTGTCGATGACGGTCAGGGCGGCCATGGTGGCGATCAGGTTCATGAGGCCGACGATGACGGAGCCGATGTAGGGGAAGGCATCACCGAGCACTTCGGCGCCGCCGGCGAGCTTCATGACCTTGGGCGCGTAGTAGAGGATCGCGTTGATGCCGGAGAGCTGGTTGAACATCGCGATGCAGAAGGCCATGAGGATGACCTTGCGGTAGCGGCGCGTGAAGAAGGCGACCTTGCCGCCCGCGGCGTCCTCGGCGATCTGCGCCTTCATCTCGGCGATCTGCTCGTTGCTTTCTTCCTGCGTGGTGGTCAGGCGCTCGGAAATCTTCACGGCGCGTTCCTCGTGCCCGTGGGCGAGCAGCCAACGCGGCGTCTCGGGGACGGTGGCCAGGAAGATCAGGAAGAAGACGGCGGGCACGGCCATGACGCCGAGCATCCAGCGCCACGCGGTGTCTTCGTGCGCGATTTCGCGGATGACCGCGTTGGAGGCGTAGGCCAGGAGGATACCGAAGACGATGTTGAACTGGACGAGGCCGACCAGGCGTCCGCGCACGCGGGCGGGGGCGATTTCGGCGGTGTAAATGGGAGCGACCACGGAGGACAGGCCGACGCCGACGCCGCCGAGGAAGCGGAACACCATGAAGAAGGTGATCGGGAAGGCGGACGAGGCCGAGACCGTGCCATCAGCAGCTGTCACCAGGGTAGGCACAGGCGCCAGGGCAGTGGCCAGCGCACCCACGCCGAAGAGGATGCCGATCCAGAAGAGGATGGGTTTACGGCCAAAGCGGTCGGCGAGTTTACCGGCGACGATGGCACCGCAGATCGTGCCGATGGTTGCGATGGCAACGATCATGCCCTCCCCCATGGAGGAGAGCGCGTAGAGCTTGGTGAGCTTTTTCTTCCGCGCCGGAAATGACCGCTGTGTCAAAGCCGAAGAGCAGGCCGCCGAGGGAGGCGACGATGGCGCTTCGAATGACCAATGGCGGAATGGAGGTGGATGGTGCTGACGACTTCGTGGTCATGCTGGCTCCGCACTGTGGAGATGGGACGCGCGTGGCGCCGAGGCCGTAACTAGCCTCTGGCTGGGAGCGTAGAAAACGTATTGGTCAGACAATTAGGGACTATTGGGACGGTTTTTCCGCGAACTGCCAGACAGGGCCAACATCACACCCACGCAACAGACATAGTGGGATCGCTCACAAATTGACCTGACCGGCAATTAGTCCACGATACGAAACAAAGGTCACACTTCGATTGCATAAAGCCGGGTCTGCCCGACCGTACGAAAACCCAGGGAATCGTAGACAGCCAGCGCGCCCGTATGATTCGCAGAGCCCACGCCCGTACCCGCGCGATCCATCCCATCGCGGCTTTGAGCCCACATCGAGGCCAGAATCAGAGCGTCGGCAACAAGGCTCTCGCGCCAGGCCGACAAAACTCCCAGCTGGTCGATATATCCCTCGCGCCACCCCAGCGCCGCCCAGTCCTGCTCGTAACGCGAGGCCAGCAAAAAGCCCGCGACGCGCGGCCGATCGCCAGTGCGATCCACGGCAACAAAAGACCACTCGGGCGCGAACGCAGTGCGGCCCTGCATCCACTGTTCCTGTGTGAGCGGAGGTCGCCCCCACTCCGACTCGTTCAAGCGGTTCGCCGCGCGCAGAGCCGGCTCTTCCCACTGGGGTCCCCAGGCCTCGATGCTCATATACGAGCCCAGGTCGGGCACCAGGGCCAGATCTTCGAGGGAGGCGCGCAGCTCGTAGTACGTGCGTGCCCAGCGGAAACCGTGCACCTTCAGCTGGGCCTCGAGGTCATCCTGGCCAGCCTCGACATGGCAGGTGATTTGCGCGGGGCCATCCCCCCTCCACGCTCGCCAGCATCTGACGCGCCGTCCCCTCCTGCCAGTCCACGATCGCATTGCCGAGGCCGATGCGCCGAAAATCAGGATCCACTCCCCCGATGCACACGCACTCAGCGCGCCCCGGGAAGCGCAACACCACCTGGGCGAAGGCAACCAAGCGCCCCGCTGCGATACCCCTGCGCGCAACCCCGACCAGGCCTCGCCAATGAGAGGCCGACGACAGCATCTCCTCCACCTCGTCCGGGCTGGTGCGGTACGGCGGATTATCCCTGGCCTCCATGCGCGCGAAAAGCGCCGACAGGCCGACGTGATGGTCGGCCGTCAGCGGCTCCCACTCGATGCCGTGATGCTCGCCCGGGAAGGGGACGAACTCAGGGGCACCGGCTCTCTGCGCGAGAGGAATGCTCATGCTCGTCTCCTAGCGGACTACTGGTCGATCGTGTAATAAACCTCAGCGGCTTCATCGACGAAACCGAGATGCTCATAGATACTATGCGCCCGATCCGGACTCGACATATCCACATCGAGCCCGATACGTGAGGCACCAGAGGCCGACGCCTCAGCCACCGCGTTGCCGACGAGGGCACTCGCGACCGATCGACCGCGGTGGGCCTCGGCGACGCCGAGCAGGTAGATGTAGGCCTCCGGACGCCCGGTCGCCACCCAGCGCTGCGCGGGACGCCCCGTCATTGCGTAGCCGACGACCTCGCCCGCGCTATCCACGGCGACGAAGGACCAGCGCGGGTCAAAGTGATTCATCGCGTCATCCCACCACAGGGCGCGCAGCGGCGAACGGAACGCCTGCTGGAAGGCCTCCATGTGAATAGCGCGGATCTGGTCCTGGGGAACCTGATTCCAAGGCACGATGCGGTAGCCGTGGCGCGCCTGCGGGGCGACCTCGCCGCCCGCCAGGTCGCGGTACATGACGCGATAGATGCGCTTGGCGAAGAAGCCGGCCGCGATGTAGAGGCGGCGGCGATCCGTCATGTGTGCATCCACCAGGTTCGAGATGGAGACGGGAACATCGGATTCAGCGCCGAAAGTCTCAACCAGCATCTGGCGGGCGCGGCTGTCCTGCCAGTACAGGGAGGGCGCGGCCCACGCCACGGCCCCGCCAGTGAGGATGAATGAACGCACTGACGACGGCGGTCGCCGCCTCGTGGATGCCGCGCAGCACGCGCACCGAGGCGACCGCGCAAATGTTTGCCTTCGCGTCCAGGCCGACGATCGTGTCCACCCAGTCGCGCCCGTTCTTGCCCTCCATCATGTCCGCGATATCTTCGACGGAGGTACGGCGGATCGCCTGGTCCTCGTCTTCGATGAGGGCAGATAAGCGCGTACACGGCGGGCGCGTCGCGGCCGATCATGGGCCGCCAGCGCAACCCGAGATGGTTCCCCGGGTACGGGACGGACCCGGGCGGCGTAAAGTCGCTGCGCAAGTCCTGTCATGCGTAACATCCTAACGCGTGATCGGGCCTTAAGTCACACCAGCAATGAACATTTGTTCGTGCATGTTGGACGCTTGTGCAGCGCGTGGGTTTGTCGCGGCCCGATTATTATGCGTCGATGCGCATCCGATCGAGACCGGCCGACTCATTGACAATAAACTCCTTGCGCGGCCCAACCGTCGAGCCCATGAGCAGCTCAAACACGTCCTCGGCCTGGCGCAGGGCTTCCTCATCCGCCAGCGTAATGCGGCGCAGCGAGCGGTGGGCCCGGTCCATCGTGGTCTCCGCAAGCTGGTCGGCGTCCATTTCACCCAAACCCTTGTAGCGCTGGATCGGCTCCTTCCAGGTGCGGCCCGAACGTCTCAGGGCGGCGAGCTTACGATGCAGCTCGTCCTCGGAGTAGGTGTAGATGTACTCGCGCTTCTGCGTCCCTTGCCCGCGACCTCGATGCGGTGCAGGGGCGGGACGGCAGCGTAGATGCGGCCGGCCTCGACCATGGGGGCGCATGTAGCGGAAGAACAGGGTCAGCAGCAGGGTGCGGATGTGCGCGCCGTCGACGTCAGCGTCGGTCATGAGGATCACCTTGCCGTATCGAGCCTGAGACAGGTCGAAGGTACGGCCCGAACCCGCGCCGATCACTTGGATGATGTTGGCGCACTCGGCGTTGGCCAGCATGTCCGCGGTCGAGGCCTTCTGCACGTTGAGGATCTTTCCTCGAATCGGGAACAGCGCCTGGTAGTGCGAGTTGCGCGCGGCCTTGGCCGTGCCCAGGGCGGAGTCGCCCTCGACGATGAACAGCTCGGTCTCCTCGACGTCCTCGAGTCGGCAGTCCGCGAGCTTGGCGGGCAGCGAGGAGGTTTCGAGCGCGTTCTTCTTGCGCGAGATTTCCTTATGGATGCGCGCGGAGACGCGGGCCTTCATCTCGCCGACGACCTTCTCCATGAGGAGGGAGGTCTGCTGCTTGTCGTCACGCTTGGACGAGGAGAACTTGGCCTTGAGCCAGTCGGAGACCACGCGGTTGACGACGGTGCGGATCTGGGGCGTGCCCAGCGTTTCCTTCGTCTGCCCCTCGAACTGTGGCTCGGGGAAGCGCACGGTGATGACGGCGGTCATGCCAGCCTGGACGTCGTCCTTTTCGGGGCGCCCGTCCTTCGCGCCGACCTTGAGCTTGCGCGCGTTCTTGTCGATCACGGCGCGCAGGATCTTGAGGACCGCCTGCTCGAAACCGGTGACGTGGGTACCGCCCTTGGGGGTGGCGATGATGTTGACGAAAGACTGGACGGTCGTGTCGTAGCCGATGCCCCAGCGCAGCGCGATATCGACCTCGCAGGTGCGCTCGACCTCGGTGGCACGCAGGTGCCCGGTCTCGGAATCCAGGGCCTGCACGGTCTCGTTATAGGTGCCCTCACCCGTGATGTGCCACGTGTCGGTCACGGGGCCGTCGGAGGCGAGCCAGTTCGCGAAGTCGACGACGCCGCCGTCGAAGCGGAAGCTCTCGTGGAGTTCCTCCTCGCCGCGCTCGTCGTAGCAGTTGATGGTCAGGCCGGGCACGAGGAACGCGGTCTGGCGGGCACGCGCCAGCAGGTCATCCCACAAGAAACCCGCGGTGGACGGGAAAATCTGGAAGTCCGCCCAGAATCGCACGCGCGTGCCGGTCTGTGCTTTCTTGACCTTGCCGACGGTCTTGAGGGTGGAGCCGTCCGTGAAGGGTTTGAAAGGCGAGTTGGGGGTGCGCTGTTTCGAGTCGTCGAATTCGCCGGGCTCGCCGCGGCGGAAGCACATCTCGTGGGTCTTGCCGCCGCGGTCGACCTGCACGTCGAGGCGGGCCGACAGGGCGTTGACGACGGAGGCGCCGACGCCGTGGAGGCCGCCCGAGGCCGCGTAGGAGCCGCCGCCGAACTTACCGCCGGCGTGGAGCTTGGTGTAGACGACCTCGACGCCCGTCAGGCCCTGTCCGGGCACGATGTCGACGGGGATGCCTCGGCCGTTGTCGGCGACGGAGGCGGAGTGGTCGGGGTGCAGGCGCACGTCGATCGTGTCGCAGTGACCTTCCAGGGCCTCGTCGACCGCGTTGTCGATGATCTCCCAGAGGCAGTGCATGAGGCCGCGGTGGTCCGTGGAGCCGATGTACATGCCGGGGCGTTTGCGCACGGCCTCGAGCCCCTCGAGGACCGAGAGGTGCCGTGCGTTGTAATCGGATGCGTCGGTAGGAGTCACGAGGTGCATCATATGTGGCGCCATGCTCGTTTGCGGTCCGCCGGGCGCGTGGCGCGGGTTCTGGGACGCTTTCCACGATCGACGAGGCCGGGGCTGAATCGCGCTGGTGGGCGCGCTTTCGGGGCGGACGGGTGCTGTGGTTGGGAGGCAGTTCCTCTCCCCCGTTCCGATGTGTCGATGGTCGGTCGAGTGATTGCGCCCCGGGTGAACAGGGGTGCGCGGCGCGGGGTGATGGTGTGTGATGGAAGCATGAACGCACAGACTCTTGAACGCCCGATCCTGGACGAGCCGCAGCTGAATGCGGCGAATCGTTGCGACGCCTGCGGCGCTCGCGCCTGGGTTCGTGCGACGATGCCTTCGGGTGGCCAGCTGTACTTCTGCGGCCACCACGCGAATGAGCACCTGCCCTCCCTGGTGGGCGCTGGCGCACAGATCCTGGACGAGCGCCACTTCATGAACGACTGAGAGCGAGCCTCCCGCAGCGGCGGGACGCACAGCTGTGAGGCGCGGGCGGGGACCGAGGGTCCCCGCCCGCGTTTCGCTGGACAGCCAACCCCTACCTACCGAACAATCACTACAATCGCATTGCTCAGCGAGTTTAGGGGGACTAAACTTGTGTCGTGACGCGACCAATGCCATACCGCAAGCTGAAGCGAGAGCTCCTCAAGGCTGGCTTCGTCGCCCGCCAAGGAAAAGGGGGTCACGAGGTCTGGTCGAAGGACGGTATCACAGTTGTTATTACACAGACCCGCGAAGTGTCGCCCGCATTAACACGACAAGCTCTTGAGGCTATCGAAAGGAGCAAACAAAAATGACGAGCATTATCGTCACCGCCCAGAGGTGGGAAAGCAAACTCGGTGGTGGCTGGGAGCTCCTCAACGGCGACCACGCAATGACGCAGGTCCGACGCCTTTCCGACGCCCGACAGCAAGTGATCGATTACCTGGACACGATTGACCCAGATGTCGACCACAGGGACTGGGATATCACCATCATCCCAGCTATCCCACAGGCACAGTCCGTCAAACAAGCAAAGGCTGCGACACAAGACGCCATTGATGCCCAGGCAGCCGCTGCTGCTCAATCCCGCGAGGTCGCTCGTTCACTGCGCGCCTCAGGCCTGTCCATTGACGATACTGCCTGGATCATGGGCGTTTCCAGGTCCAGAGTCTCTCAACTGGCACGCGCGTAACTCCCTTCACACACACATTGTGCCCCCAATGACACGCAACCCAAACCCTCTACACACCAAGCAAGAAGACAAATAAAATGCGCCTAACGAAGAGACTTCACAGAACAATTGCACGTTGCGAACAAGATACGATCAAACGCTGGCTCAACTCATCCATCTATGAATTACACGAAAAACAATACAACAAACTAGACATCCGACAGATCTCACAGTTCCTCGACTGCCGATCCATATACAACGATCCCGAATCAACACCAGAAGAAGGAGCGCACTACACAATCAAATCCGCACGAAAACGGATTATCCAACTCATGAACATCCAAGGAACTACCGATTCCATTCTACTCAACCACCAACCAGCATACCTCCTCCTTCTACACCCAACCACACTAGATCCATTAGTCAAGCTTGAAGCAAGCAATCTACAAGCTAGACTAAATGCAACACAAAAATTCGCAACACAAGCACCGGAAGAAGCTCGGTGGTTACGAAAGATTACTGTCCATCGTGCCCTACTAGCGCAAGAAGCCATTCGAAGCGTGATTGGAATCCAGGAATACCTCGAGCTGCAACGCGCAACACCTTTTCCTCCCGCCAAGTGCTTACCTATCGCAAGCTGGGCCTCAATGGGAAAATGGCATACCAACACGGGCCACCACTTCCGCGCCAACATTCCGATTAACAACATACTCACAACACGATCAACCGAGAACGAACTCGTTGCTTGCCTATTTGACATTAGCTCGCAAAACCCAACAATTAAGCCATTACAAACTATTTTTCACAAAGTAAGCAATGACGATAGCGAATCGTCACTTGACACAATTTCCTTTCGAGAATAATCGGACAGGGCAGTGTCAATGGATAGTGACAATGTGTTCGTTGAGTGTTTGGGGGGTGTGGTAGCTGAGGGTGGTTCTGGGGCAGTTGCCCGGTTCGTGGGCGATGGCGTCGAGGTAGCGTTGGTGGCAGGCTATTTCCCGACCTTGGTCCCAGGTCAGTTTGCGCATCGCCCCTTTGGGAAGGCCCTGGATGCGGCGGGTGAGTGCGCAGGACCTGGTCGGCTTTGCGTCCCAGGGGCAGGCGACGATGATCAGGTAGCCGGTGGCGCGCTCAACCAGGGTCGACGCATGCGCTGGCTCCGTCTTGGCCGATGATCAGGTCACCTTCCCAGTTGCCCAGGATTTTCCGATCAGCGATGTCAGGGCACTTCAATCGAGCAATCAGTCGCATCCCAACAATTGAGGTTTGCAGGTTCTTCATAATTGAGGGTATGGGGGTGGCGTTGGGCGTGTTGTGGCCGGGTAGGGGTTGAGGTCTTCCGATGATGGGGGTTCCTACACCGTCCATCTGAAAGACCTCGACATGTCTAACGCTACCTTTGATAGCCCTGACCTGAGCGCCTTGATGGGCCTGGATAATCTAGGGCGGGAAGTGATGGGTCAGCGTGTCGGAGGCGGTCGGACCGTCTTGGCCTGCAAGGTGGTGGGTGAGGATCGGTGGTGCCAACAGTGTGGGGGCAAGGGCGTCGTACGCGACACGGTGATCAGGCGCTTGGCTCACGTACCATACGGGTGGCGCCCCACCATGTTGCACGTGAGTGTATGCCGTTACCGCTGCCAGACGTGTGCTCACGTGTGGCGTCAAAACATGTGTGCAGCGGCCGATCCGCGCGCGAAGCTCTCGCGCGCAGCGGTGCGCTGGGCGCTGGTGGGCCTGGTGGTTCACCATCTGACGGTGGCACGAATCGCCGACGTCTTGGCCGTGTCATGGAACACTGCTAATACCGCGATCTTAGGCGAAGGCCAGCACATACTCATCGACGATCATGATCGTTTCGAGGGGTGGGCGTCATTGGCGTTGATGAACACGTGTGGCGCCACACCCCCTACGGCGACAAGAATCGTCACCGTCGACTCCCATACGAGATCGTCGCGGCCCCTCCCGGCTCCTGGATATGGTCCCAGGGCGCTCCAAAAAGGTCTTCCAGACCTGGTTGGCCTCCCAGCCTCACACCTGGCGCGAGAACATCGAGGTCGTTGCGATGGATGGATTCACCGGGTTCAAAAGCGCCGCCGCTGAAGAGCTCCCAGACGCAACCGCGGTCATGGACCCCTTCCACGTCGTACACCTCGCCGGTGATGCTCTCGATGAGTGTCGCAGGCGCATCCAGCAAGAACTCCACCATCGGCGCGGCCGGGGCACAGACCCCCTCTACAAGGCCCGCCGTATGCTCCACACCAGATCCTGCCTGCTCACCCCACACCAACAACACCGGATCCTCGACCTATTCGCCAGCGATTGCCACGTCGCCCTCGAAGTCACCTGGAGCGTCTACCAGAACATTATCGATGCCTACCGCGATCCCAATAAAATCCGCGGTAAGGCCCTAATGCAAGCCGAAATAGACCATCTCAGCGACGCGGGCGTGCCTAGCTCCCTCACAGAGATAATCACACCGGGAAGAACGCTCAAACGCCGATCCAGGGACATCCTGGCCTACTTTGATCATCCCCATACCACAGGCGGCCCCACCGAAGCCATCAATGGACGCCCCGAACACCTACGCGGATCCGCACTCGGACTTGCGAAACCTCACCAACTACATCACCCGCTGCCTCCTCGAAACAGGAGGATTCAGACCCCAACTACACCCTCAATTATGAAGAGCCCAATAACCAGTGAAAACGCTCAATCAGACTTAGCATTTTACGACACCTGTGTCTATTACATCAACGCTGGAGGCCCTATGGTAAGATTCAAGTCGAATGTCAGACTGACAAACAGAACCGTCTGGAGGACCCCTGTGAGCAATCTGTCCCCTGCTTTACGTCAGCTCGCTACCCAACTGGCGAGTGGCCCCTCATTTCTTCTTCTCGGTAACCAAGGTCTTGATTTACTCGGAGTAGCTGCCCGACACTACCACTGGAACGGTATCTACACGACAGCGACCAGTCCCATGGTCGCGGAAGCTTTCGTCAGTGAGTCCCGTGTATGCACCTCCCCTTGGCGCGATGGAACGAACCCCGTCCCGAAGCCAGTCAGATCTCGAGGTTCGCTATTTATTTGGCGGGACGCATCTGCCGGAATCTTCGCAACCCCCGACATCCGAGGTGACCGAGGCAGCTGCTCGCCAACGGAGCAACCAAGAACTTACACAACTAGTGACCGAGACGATTACTCCCCGTGGCAGCGTGATTATCGAGGGATGGAATGGAGAAGGTCGCCTCACTAGTGACAGCTTAAGCCCAATTCTTGGATTGCTAGGAGCCGGACAGGCTCATCTTTTCTCTGCCGGAGACATGGCATCCGACCCATTCGTTAGTTCGATCACTGAAACTGGTCAGCTAGTACTTCATAGTGAAAGTTTGGAGGTTGCGCTCTCAGCAATAGTCGACGCTGGTGCCGCAACTGCCACCTCAGCAGATACCCGCTCGCAACACATCATTCCTCTGAGTGATGGATTTGTTGAGATCGATATACACACCTGGAACCAGATCCGTCGTTCCGCACGACCGGTCGACCTTGAGCTATTAACCCCGCCGATCTTAAATTCCCGGGCCTCCCGCTATCAAGAGTTTCGGCGTTTTCTCGGCGCAACCGACGGCGTTCCCCGCTGGAAGGGAATCGCGGCACAGATGAATCTCCGGCGGGACTTCGAAGATGAATTGATGGTACGGGTGCTCAGCGAACTCAAAGATCGCGATCTACCATCGCCGATTGTATTATCAGGACAAACAGCTACCGGAAAAAGTGTTGCGCTGGCAGCAATGGCAATGGATTTGGCCCGCACCGGTCAAGTTGCTGTGCTTCACCAATCTCATCAGACGGTGCGGCCCGCCGTCGAGGACATCGATATGTATGCCGCATGGGCCGACGAGCACGGCGCAGAAGCAACTGTACTTGTCTGGGATGGGATGCTCGACCTTGCTGAGTACGAGGGACTTTCCAGACAGCTTCATGCGCGTGGACGAAAGGTCCTCGTTGTTGGGTCAACGTATAAGACTCCAACCGATTCTTCCTCCTTTGTCCAAGCACCGATCGAACTCAGCACAGGGGAGACAGCTCGGCTTGTTACCCTGCTAGCAGGCTTTGGCATCGAAGTTCACCAGCAGGCACTCGAATCGAACTTCTTGGCTTTCCTTTACCGTCTGCTCCCTGAAACCGAACGGCAGTTACGTTCAGGTCTATCGAAAGAGTTGCGCGCGGCCGAGCGCTCTATGGCTAAGTTTGCACGCGAGCGAGACACTGCAGCTGATGCGGAACAGACCCTCAGCGCCATGCAGATGGCCTTACAGGAAGCTGGGCTAGTGCTTCAAGACCTCCTACCGGCTGATTCCGCGGGCGAGAGTCTTAATGAACGACGTTTCGCCGAACGAGCACCGATCCAGCGTGTCACCACACTTGTTTTAGCGGCAGGACAGCATGGCATACTTGTTCCGATCGACCTCGCACTGCGTATCCTGGGACGGGAGGGTTATCAGGGTATCCGAGAAGCACTCGCGTCCTCTGACATAATCCGTGAGATTGATGACGACAACGGAGAATTCTTCCTTGGCGCAAGGTCTCAACTTGAGGCCCAACTATTGGCTCGGCACGAGATCCCGCTCGTAGTGGAGGTCGAAGTTCTCATTGAGGCCATCAGGAATGCTCGGGTAACCGATGCTTACACTAGAGCGTCTGACGAGGTCGAGTTTCTCGTGAGGTTACTCGAGCGTGTCGGGCCAAGTTCAGATAATGATCAGAAGTATAGACAGTACTTCGCACACATTGCCGACGCACTCGGTGATCGCCGGGATGAGTTGGGGCGTGCTCACCCTCGGCTGGTACTCCAAGAGTCGAATTTCTCGCGTGCCTTCGTTTACTGGCAGCAGAAAGAACACCAAGGCATGGCTGCGGACCGAGTCGCTGCTCTGGAGTATAATCGCGACCTGCTAGACGAAGTGCTTGCGGATCCAGGGACCAGAGGTTTGATACGACTTTCGCTCTCTGTCGAACTTGCATCAACCCTAGGTGCCATTATCCATGAGTACACGGATATAAATCAGGGCGGTGAAGTACCGGGCATTAGAGCGCGCCTCGATGATGTTCTTGCGGCAGTGCGCGATGCGCGAGCGGTCGATCCCGGGAACGTCTACCCAGTCGACGTGCTTGCTTGGGCGACTCGGGATGCAGTCAACTCGGGCGCTCTGACTCCAGCGGAGCGTATTGACAGTCTCGCGAACGCCGTTGCAACCCTCGAATCCCTGGACAGGGAGTCCCTGGAACCACGACAACTTGCCAAACTGGACAAGCGCGGAGCCGAACTCAGTGAGCTGCTCAAGAACGATGACGCTGTGTGGGACTACTTGAAGAGATTGGAACTGAACAAGAGTCCTGCTGCGACCTATTTTCTGGCACAGATTGATGCCAAGGACGGCCCAGATGGCGAGGCCAAAGCGCTGGCGCGCCTCCGTCAGGTTCCTGCACAGACGAAGGCTGACTGGCGATGCGCTCAGCTCTTGATCGACCTCACCTGGAAGGAAATTACAGGAAGTCGACTACTCCTAGGAGAACGCGTTCCTCTCCATCTATCCAGCGGCGCACTGCTCAAGATCGCAGAGCTAGCCTCTGCACTCGAATACGCAGACATGCCAGACGGTTACCGCTTCCTGTTCATTAGGGCGATCGCAGAGTTTGCGAGCGGCAACTACTCCGAGGCACAACGTCTCTTCCGAGAGGTGGGCGATCTGACCCGACAGCTTTCCAAACGCATCTATACCGCCTACCTGCTCGCAGACAAGTCCGGAAAGCCTAAGACCTACACCGGTCGAGTTCAGATGTCCGACACGAGGTCCGGGCAGGTCTGGGTTAATGAACTGGGTACCCGCGTGAAGTTTGAGCCGAGACTCTTTAGCGTAAACGGCGTCTTTTCACGCAACCAACAGCTCCAGCCTTTCCATATCGGCTTCAAGCTCTCCCGCGGGCCCATTGCCGAACCACGCTCCATCTACCGAAAGTACTCTGGACTGTCATGAATCCGCTGGAAACACTATTGCTGGCTCGCAAGATGGCAACGGGTTCTCCGCTATTAGTTGAAATACCGGATTTCTCCCCACGATGCGCGACAGATGCGGAATTCGACGTCCTTGTCACCACTTACTATAAGCTCCTCTACGAGGAACTATCAAGGGATGTGGCCTTCCTCAAGTCGTGCAGGAAAATGCCTAAGGTCAAAAAAGCACAGAGACTCCTATACGTTCTTCGGACAGCAGCACAGCATTCCGGCAACAAGGATGTCGTGAGCGAGGCACGAAAATGGAGAAGTGGAAATTCTTCACCCCAGAGCGCGGCAAATAGTCTGGCATCTACCATGTTAGCTGCTTTCAAAGAACTCGCATCAGTCGCCGTTTACGTTTCCAAAAGTAATTCCGACTCGGCACGCTGGCGCAAAGATCTAACCGTTGATACGAACATCGTTTTTGCAGGGGTTGTTTCGGACCTTGGACTTTGCTTTAGCCCTAACAAACAAACGCGGATGGTTCGGCTTGTGCAGAAACGCGTGGAGGTTCAACGCCCCCGCGGCGATCTCCACACTGGCACTGCCGACTACTGCGTTCAGGAAATCCTATCGGAGCATGCCCCTCTGCCTGTGCCATATCAAAACGTGCTCGATTCGCTTGGATTGTTCGGAAAACCAGAAGCGGCGGGAGCTTTGCTGCTCGCCTATTCCGTTGCCAAGGTCGCTCCGTCATTACGCGGGGACGCCTTCCTTAATCGTGTAGAGGAGATGTTTCAGAGGGCGACCTCGTAACATGTATGCCGAACAACGGTAGCCCGAAGCGGTTCTTCGCATGTGAGGGTGCCTGTGCACAAGGTGTTGACGGTGTCAAGTTCTAGGTTCTGCGGAGGCTTGTTTAGGGGTTCTCTAGGTTCTAGTGGTGGTTGCAACGGTTCTTGGTGAAGGAGTTCGTTGTGGCTGGTGTTGGTCGTGTTTTTGCGGGGTCGAGTACCCCTCCCGGCGGGAGGTGTGTCAGGCTCCGCATCGGGAGTATGTCCGGGCTCTTGCTGATGGTTTGAACTTCACGCAGGCAGCTCATGCTGTCGGGGTCTCGAAGCGGACGGGCAAGGTCTGGCGTAATGGCCGGACTCGTTCAAGTGGGCGGTGTGAGCGAGCCAGTATCGCTCCGCAGGCTCATTGGTACCGTCTGTATATGAAGTGCCAACCGCATCGGGTCAGTAAACGGTTCTTGTCGCTCAAGGAACGCATGCTCATCTTCGGATGGCGCGTCGAGGGGTTCTCGATTCGGGACATTGCTCGACAGTTAGGGCGTTCGCCCTCGACCGTGAGCCGGGAGCTGAAGCGTAATGGGATTACCTCCCACGTGCTATAACCCCTACATTGCTGGCTCTTCAGAGTTGAGTGTGGGTGGAGGCGTCTAGGCCTCCTGCGATGAGGAGCATTCGGAGTTGGTAGTTGGTGGGGTTGCGGTAGCCTCTGGCGGTGCGTCTGCCCAGCTCGATAATGTCCGTTGAAAGCTTCGGTGCGGTGCGGTGCGTTGCTGGCTCCGCCGGTATCGAAGTAGGCGTCGAGTGCGTCCTTCCACTTGCGTAGGGTCCGGCCCAGGCGAGCGATCTCGGGGATGGGACACGCTGGTAGGCTCTCGATGAGGCGAGCGGCCAGGCGTCGGCCTTGGGCGGGTGTGTCTTGGTGGAAGACGTCTCGGACTTGCCCGGTGAAGGTAGGCGACTTCGACACTGATATGCGCCTCATCTGCCACGAAGGCCTCACGGAGGCGTTCCTTTTGACGTGGGGTGAGCCTGTGGCGCGAGGCGCGCAGGAGAAGCCGGATTTGATAGAGGGGGATCGCCCTTGCGTCCACGGTGACCGGTCGTGTCTTGCTGGACGCGGCGACGCACCTCACCTGGGGCGTCGCCAGCGAGTTTGACGATGTGAAAGGCGTCGAGGACGCTGGTGGCGTCTTGGAGTTGGTCGTCGATGGCGTTCTTGCTGTCCCTGGAAGGGATCCAGCGTCGCGATTCGCGCCCCCGCACGGAAGTCTTCTCCGCGCTCTTCTAGCCAGTTCTCATGCGCGGGCCAGACCTTCCTGGGACCAGGTCCAATAACCTTGCCGTGGGGTGGTCCTCCCCGCGTGTCAGGTCCACGATGCCGGTGAGCTCACGTGGGCCCCGTCGGCGTCGGTCCTGGTGATGCCACACGCCTCTCATCAACTCCCAATACCTGCACCCCTGCGAAGCGGGCGGGGTCATCAGATGCGGCTTGCAGGCACGGCTTGATATGGGACCACACGGTATTCCACGTGGTTCCTAACTGTCGGGCCAATCCTGCAATGGTGGCTCCCTCGAAGCGCAACTGTCGGATCGCCCAGCGGATCGCCCGCACACCCAAACGCGCCCAGGGGGCGCACACCTTCTCGCTGTGCTCCAGGAATGTCACCGTTTCGCAGGTGTGTTCGCGGCATATCCAGCGTCGCTTAAACCACCGGATCAGCACCGGAACTCCGGCCCAGGGCGCGTCGATCACCTCCACGACCACGCGCCCGTGGCCTTGTGCGATTCAGCCCACACCCAGGGCACCCAGCGAGGCGTTTTTACTCAGTCCGCCAAGCGCTGGG
>BNJU01001641.1_pt1 | contig 49107 bp, 52 predicted proteins | sample 8539281 | NCBI WGS metagenome assembly BNJU01 (sample SAMD00202456, study PRJDB9452) | human saliva metagenome | isolation source: human saliva | place: Japan | reverse complement strand
ATGGATCTGGGCGATCCAGGGACGGTTGATCTGCGCAGGCTGGCCAGTGGTGAGCGGGCAGGCGCTGGGTGCGTCCTGAGCGCAGCAGTGGGCCTTGTCCACCTGCAGCTGATGGCGTGCAGGCCTCTGGCGCCCCGGACGTAGAGGGCCTGCAGATCTCGCCTCGCGGATATGCGCGCATGGACTCATTGCCTGGTGGGCCAGGCGCAGGCGCGCGCTGATCTGGCGGGGGCTGGCCCCGTCCGCAGCAGGGCCACCACCGGCGCGCGCAGGACCCCGATCGGCGTCGAGCCTCCTGGCTCCTGGGTACCGGGCCAGGCGCTCCTGGGCGCAGCCGAGGCCACTGCGGGCCCGGCAGACCCCGTCAGGGTCGGTGTTGCGGGCGATCTCCGCCAGACGGTCCGCGACGGCACTCGCAGTGGCGCGGAAGCGAGGCGCGCGCCGACTTCACGGGCCCGGCCCTGAGCGATCAGGACCCGTTCGGCGTCGCTGACGGCGCTGCCCGCGCCCGACCCGCCCGCAGGCCGACGCCGACCAGCCCGCACGCTCTAGCCGCCCCTGACGAGCGTCTGACGAGCGTCCTGGATGCTGCTGCTGCGATCCCGCTGCCTGATCGTGCCAGTACCGCCCGGCGGTGTCCCGACCTCACACGGCTCGGCTCTGCCCGGGCTCAGGGACGTTCCGGCCAGGACGGCACGGAACGACCCTGGCGCGTCTGGCCCGGTCAGCCCCGAGCGTGCCGCCCTTGGAGCCGCGGCACCAGCTCCACCCCTCGCCGCCTGGCACCACCGGCTCACCGTCCCACGCCGGTACTCAGAACCCGACCCACCCTGCCGAGAGCCGACCTTCCACCAGCCACCACACGCGCCACCGCATCACGACGCACGATCCTGACCAACCCCAGTACCAGACACAAGACACCCTCCACGAGTGGCAGCATCCACCACCACCCCACCGACAGCATTCCTGTCCCCGGACGCGCAAACAGTCCTCGTCGGAGCGAAATGTCGGCCATGAGGGTGGGCGCGGCAACCTGACCAACCTGGCTGCACCAGGCCGCTTTCTCCTGGACCACCAATCGCACGAAGACGGTGAAGGTTCAGGAGGCGAAGACGCATCTGTCGGCGCTGCTGCTGGAGGTCGAGCAGGCGACCGATCATCGCCCGAGGGCGCCAGACAGTGGCGCGTTTGGTTCCGTCGAGGCGAGCGGGAGCTGGGCTTCGGCGGATACCAGCGCCGGACACGTTCTCGACGAGCTAGCCCGGAGGAGGAGCTGAGGCCTGGGAGGGTGCATGAAGGGCTACCTGCCCGATACGCACGCGTCGCAGGGCGATCAGATGAGCTCGCGTCTGCGACAGCGGAAAGGCTGTCGAGGTGCTGCGAGACCGAGGGAATCTCGTAGGGTCTCCGCCGCCAGCGGCATGGGAACCGCATACCAAGAACCGCATCGGGAAACTGCCTCGAGCGGGGCCGTGGCTGGATGCCTCCGAGGGGCAGTGCGACGGCTCGGAGCGGAGTCCCTGCCCATCGAGTGGTCGCACGCGCGCTTGAGCGGGCAGCTTGAGTGGTCGCATCGCGATCCCTTTGATCGGATGCTCGGCGGCGCAAGCGATGTACGAGTCGCTGCGCTGGCGACGCGCGATCCGGCCTCGAGGAACCGTCCGGTGACGATCCCCATGTGGTGAGTGGTCGCTGCAGAGCATGAGTTCATGACGTTGGCGACCCGTGTCAGGGGTGCGGTGGTGGTGTGGGACACTGGTAGACCAGTGCTGTTGGCAGGTGACCGCGACTGCTCCGCCTGTATCCCGGGCTGTTGGTCAGGTTGGTCCGGTCTCGTCGCGGTGGCGGGGAGACTCGGTCGGCCTGCCCTCACGGGGATCTTCGACGCTGTCCGACACTTCACCGGTGGCTAGCACTCCGTTCCAGGCACAGCTGTTTGTGCGTCGGGGGACCGAATCCCGTCCCCCAGTGCGCAGGGTGTCCCTGTCGATGACGAGCCCTTGACATCGGGCCATCCGATACCGACCCGCAAGCCTGTGCAGCGGTCTGGCTCCTTCGAGGACTGTTGGCACGTACCCTCGCCAGAACAGGGTGTAGTATGAGGTCGACGAAGGTCGAGACATGTTCGACCTTCGAGGTACTGTCAACGAGTTGGTTTCCGCCGGGTTGATTCCGGCCGACAGTGAGGAGCCCCGTGGCACATGCCGAGAACCGCTCCGCGAGTCGAGCTGGCCGTCGTCGAGCTGCCGCACTGGGCTGCCTGCTGCTCGCCGGCTCACTGGCCCCTGACCGGCTGCTCTCCGGACCCAAAGCCCGACGCCGCGGCGCCCGCCAGCAGGGCTGGTTCCACGGGAGCCGACGTCGGCCTCGGCTTCCAGCTACGGCGTCGGCACTGCTGGCACTGTCACGGCGGCCTCCCTGTCCGACGCCCAGCCTGGCACACCGTCACCGCGATCCCCGCCGGCCTTTGACGTCAAGCGGGTCGCGATCCTCCAGGACTTCGTGGCCTACGATCAGATGTCCTGGAAGCTGTGGGTCGGCGGCGGGCAGGACACGAGCAAGGTACCCACTGTCACCACCGGCAACCTCCAGCAGCAGCTCCTCAATGACGCCGCCACCTTGAAAAACGCGGGCAGAAGGCCAAGACCCCGTCAAGGTGGCGATCTCCGAGGTCGCCATGAGCTCCGACGGCCAGAGCGCCACCGTCATCTACTGTGTGGACATGACGCGGGTGACCTCACGTCGACGCGCGGGGCAGGACGTCACCGAACCCACCACACAAGGCGCGCATCCCGGCGAAGAACACCATGGTGCCTGCGGTAACGGCACTGGCCTCGCCTCCGAGGAGGAGGGAGACCGGTGAGCCGAACACCTGCAAGGTCGGCTGATATCCCCGGAGCCACCATGGCATGATTGCTTCACCTTTCTTCGGCACCTTCTCCCGGAACGCCCAGTGTCCTGCCGGGGAGGAAGGGAGCCGGAAGGAGGTGGGGTCGTGTCCAAGCCGAAAGGCCGACGGCAGGCAGTCCGCAAAGACAAGAAACGGCTCGAAGGTGAGCGAACTGTTAACCGCACTCGCTCGCCTCGATCCGGGCCGTCAGTGTCCTTGTGGGATACCTCGGCAAGTGGTTCGATGAGCCGTTACACCAGGGAGCCGTCCGGTACCCGCCGGATGGCTCCCCCGCCATTATGCCAGTCGGCTCGCGCCAGTGTCCACGTGCTGTTGACCGCCGTCGTCCACCCCGAGAACCTGTCCATGCAGGTGAGCCTTTGGTTCCAGGTGAGGCATGGCTTGCTCTGTGAATCATAAGTAACACCCACGGAGACTATGACGTAGTAGCAATGGCCATGAACGCAGACACCGATGACAACTACCGTCCATCAACCTCTCCTACACCGCCTCCGCCGCCCTGAGTGACAACCTCAGCGCGTCCTGACCGACCATCGCCCTCGAGCTGGTCGGCAAGCAGATCCACTGGAACATCGTTGGCCTGAACTTCCGCGACGTCCACCTCAACCTCGACGAGGTTGTTGACATCGCTCGCGCCGGCTCCGACGAGGTCGCCGAGCGCATGCGCGCCATCAACGCCGTCCCCGACGGCCGCCCGGCCACCGTCTCCGCCGCCACCACGTCCCGGCTGCCCCCGAGGGCGAGATCCTCTACCAGCGAGGGCGTCGCCCTACATCGTCTCCGCCATCGAGGCCGTCGTCGCCACCTCTGCGCGGCGTGGACGAGGACGTCACTCGAGGACCCACTCCTCCGGCATCATCGAGGACCCTCATCGGCAAGCTCGAGCAGCAGGCCTGGTTCCTCTCCGCCGAGGTCCGCAAGCCCGTCCGCTGAGCCTGAGGGCTCGCGCCGACGCGCTGATTTCCATCACGTGGGGCCCACCTCCTGAGGAGGTGGGCCCCACGTTCGGTCTGCGGGCCGGACCGCTGGCTCCGGGTGTTATTCGCCGGGGCGGTCCCAGATTTCATGCTCGCCAGTCGCCCAGCGCCCCCTCCAGGCAGCCCAGTGCAGCCCGGTGCTGCGTCGGTCGGGCCGTAGCGCTGCCTGCGCGGCCCAGGAGTGGCACCCTGAGGACATGACGAGTGAGTCAACTGGAATGAGCCGATCCGCAGCCCCCAGCCTGGATCGACCACGCCATCTGGTGGCAGGTCTACCCCCTCGGCGCCACCGGCGCACCCGTCCGCCCCGAACCGGGAACGCCGTGACCGAGCCCGGCGCCCCCGCGCGCTTGGACCGCCTGGAGCCCTGGCTCGACTACGCCGTCGAGCCTCGGTGCCACGGTCTGTCGCTCGGACCGATCTTGCCTCCATCCACCCGGCTACGACACCACCGACCACCTGCGCATCGACCCCCGCCTGGGTGATGACGCCGCCTTCGACCGCCTCGCCGAAGCCTGCCGCACCCGAGGCCTGGCCTCATGCTCGACGGTGTCCTCGGGCACGTCGGCACCGAGCACCCCCTGTTCCGGGCCGCCAGCGCCGGGGAGAGGAGCGCGGCCTCTTCCGCTTCGACGACGCCTCCGTCGGGGATGGTGCTGGCGGGAGCGATGCCGAACCGTCCGGCCCCGGCTACGCCACCTTCGAGGGGCATGAGTCCCTGGCCGCCCTCAACCACGACTCCGCCGAGGTGCGCGACCTGGCCGTGCGGGTGCTCACCCACTGGCTCGACCGCGGCGCGAGCGCCTGGCGCCTGGACGCCGCCTACGCCGTCGACCCCGCCTTCTGGGCGAGGCGTCCTGCCCGCCGTGCGCGAGCGCCACCCGACGCCTGGTTCATGGGCGAGGTCATCCACGGCGACTACGCCGGCTTCGTGGAGGCCTCCACCGTGGACACCGTCACCCAGTACGAGCTGTGGAAGGCGACCTGGAGCTCGCTGGCCGACGTCAACTTCTACGAGCTCGACTGGTGCCTCAAGCGCCACAATGAGCTGCTGGACCGGTTCGTCCCGGCCGCCTTCGTCGGTAACCACGACGTCACCCGCATCGCCAGCAAGGTCAGGGGCCGGCGGGGCGGCGCTCGCCGTTGTCCTGCTCATGACCGTGGGCGGCGTGCCCAGCGTCTACTACGGGGACGAGCAGGCCTTCCGCGGGGTGAAGACCGAGACCCTCGGCGGCGACGACGAGGTCCGCCCCGCCCTGCCGGCCACGCCGTCCGGGCTCGCGCTGCAGGGAGCCTGGATGCTGCAGCTCCACCAGGACCTCATCGGGCTGCGACGCCGCCACCCCTGGCTCGTGCGCGCCCGCACCGAGGTCACTGAGCTGGACAATCCGCGACTGTCCTACGACGCCGTCGGCGAGGAGGGCCAGCGGCTGCACGTGAGCCTGGCCCTGGAGCCGGCACCCCGCGCCGAGGTGCGCGCCCCCGGCGAGGCACCGCTCGTCGTCGAGCCGCCCGCGGAGTGAGGGGGAGGGGGCCTCGCGCCGGCGGGGCGTGTCGTTGCAGCCGGGGGCACTCGACGCCGTCGGGGACACTTTGCTGCCGGCGGGTGCCATCGACGCTTGCGGGGACAGGAATCCCGTCCCCACACGCGGGCTGTCCCCGTCCGGAAGAGACCGCACCCGCCGCGCGGAATGTCCCCTGGCGATGTCGCCGGCAGGGGGTTTGCAGCCGCGGTTTGCAACGCCCGTCTAGACCGTGATGAGTGGGAGACTGGGATGGACCGCGCTCAGGTCTTCAGGGTCGGAGGTCACCACGGTGTGCCCCTGCTCCTGCGCCAGCAGGGCGACGTGAACGTCAACGATGTCCCGGTGTCCGCTGCGTCCGCACAGCAGGCCGACGGCTCGCGCCGTCATGTCGTCCAGCGGTGCCACGTGCACGCTGGGATCCGCGAGCAGTCGTGCGATGCGGGCCTGCCGCGGACCGCCCGCCAGGCCTGTGCCACGACGCCGGCGGGAATACTCAGAGGCAGTCCCGTCTCTAGTGCCCGCCGAAGGAGCGCGCGGGCCCGCGAGTCCCCGCGCTCAAGCGCGAGCAACGCACCGGTGTCGAGAGTCAGGCCCTTGACGCTCTTCTTGCTTGTGGTGGTCACGCCAGTCCCAGCGCCTTGTCCGCCCAGGCCAGGTCGGCGTCGTTGACGGGACCGAGCTCGCGATCAAGGTCGTCCAGCAGCTGGGCGAGGTCGTCCTCCCGCTGTGCGCGAGCGACCGCTGCGCTGATGAAGCCCGACACCGACGGAGCCCTGCCCTGCTCGACCGCGCGACGGATCGAGACGACCTGCTCGTCAGGGAGGCTCACCGCGATCTTCTGAGTCATACCCGAATCATACCAAGGGGTGGCGTAGACGCCCTGCGCCGAGGTGCGCGCCCCTGCGAGTGCCGCTGGTCGTCGAGCCGCCCGCGGAGTAGACCGCCCGCACACCGACGGGGACATATGCATCGCAGCCGGGGCATTCGGACGCCGTCGGGACACTTTGCCGCCGGCGGGTGCCATCGACGCGTACGGGGACAGGAACTCGTCCCCATACGCGCGGGTTGTCCCCGTCCGGAAGAGGCCGCACCCCGCCGCGCGGAATGTCCCCGTCGATATCCCCGACAGCGGGGCCAACAGCAACGCGGATCACCTTGACCCTCACGTAGCGTGAGGGACGAGGCTGCACCCGCATGAGCACCTTCAACGCATTCGAGATGAGCCCCGTGCCCGCGCCCAGCGAGGACGCCCTAACCGCCCGAGCCTTCCACGGCATCTACGGCATGCCGATGTTCGTCACCGTCCCGACGTCGGACCTGGACGCCTCGGTCGACTTCTGGACCGAGGCACTGGGCTTCTTCACTCTGTTCAGCATCCCCGGCCAGCTGGTGCACCTGCGCCGCTGGGCCTTCCAGGACGTCCTCCTGGTGCCGACGCCGCAGGCACCCGCCCCGGCCGACGGCCCCTCGATGAGCGTCAGCTTCTCCTGCGTCCTGTCCCAGATCGACGAGATCGCCGCGGCCTGCGAGCAGCGCCGACCGGGCAGTGTCACCGGCCCGCGCATCACGCCGTGGAACTCCCGCGAGGTCGAGGTCGTCACCCCCGAGGGCGTGCGTGTCATCCTCACCGCCGCCAGGCCCCTGGACCCGAACGGCCCGCAGGCCGAGGGTCTTCGGCGCATCGGCATCGAGGCGCCCGAGGCCTGACTGCAACTGCCTCCCCCTCGTGTGGTCGGGGACATTCGACGCCGTCGGGGACCTTTGCCGCCGTCAGGGTGCCATCGACGCGTACGGGGACGGAATCCTGTCCCCGTACGCGCACACTGTCCCCGGCCGGAAGAGACGGCACCCCGACGCGCGGAATGTCCCTCGTCGGCGTCCCCGGATATCCCCGTTGATGTCCCCGGCCGAGCGAAGGCAGCCGGCCTCAGGACGCCGGGTGGAAGCGTGCGCCCGACGTCGGGTCGGCCAGCCAGGCCGGGCCGCCTCGATGCGTCCGGGGGTCGAGCTCAGCAGCGGCTCGGGCAGCGCGTCCGGCGCGAACCAGCCCACCTGCGTGGACTCGTCGTCGGCCACGTGGGCGCGATCCGCGCTGCCGGGCCTCGCCCGCCCCACGAAAGTTGATGTCCATGAACACGCAGTTGTCCCCGTTGGGGAAGGCGAAGGGCTCGCCCGCGGTCACGCTTGTGATGGCCAGCACATCCACGTCCACGCCGGTCTCCTCCAGGCATTCGCGCCGGATCGCCACCGCCGGCTGCTCGCCGGGCTCGGGGATGCCGGAGACCACCGCCCAGCGCCCGTTGTCGGCGCGCCGACCCAGCAGGGGAGCCGGCCGGCCTCGTCGACGACGACGATGCTCACCCCGGCAGCCACAGCATGTCGTGCCCGATCCTCTGTCGCAGGGAGACGATGAACTCCGGAGTCGCCATGCCACGAGCCTGAGACGATCACCCGCTGAGCGGGTGGAGTGGGGAGGCGACCGCGGGGGCTGGCGGCTGCCAGTGCCTGCACTCGCCTAACGACTTCGACCGAATCTTCATAAATGACGCGGCTCCGGGTCTGTTTTGAAGATTCGGTCGAGTAGTGAGGTGGACGGTGTGTGCTGGGGCGGCGGGCGCACGCGGTGCAGGCGCGGCCCGGCCAGCGCACCCGCCTACATGAGCATGGCGACGATGACCCTCGTGAGGGCCGCCGCGATCCACGCCGTGACGAACATGTAGGTGTAGGCGATGATCGGCCACTCCAGGTGCCGGTCTCGCGGCGCATCGCCGCAGCCGTGGCCATGCACTGCAGGGCGTAGACGAAGAACACCAGGATCGCCGCGATCGTGGCCGGGTTGAACAGGCTGGTCGCCGGCGCTGTGGTGAGCGTGTCCTGCTGGTACGTCATCGTGGCCAGGTGGGCGCTGTCCTCGGGGTCCTCGGCGGCGGCGATCTGGCCGAGGGTGGCTACGAAGGTCTCGCGCGCCGCCAGCGAGGACAGGATCGCCACGTTGACGCGCCACTCGAAGCCCAGGGGCTCGAAGATCGGCTGCACCGTCTTGCCGATGGCGGCCGCCAGGAGGTTGTCCATCGTAGGGAGGTCTTCTGCGCATCCAGCGAGCTGCCGAGGCTCCTCGGGGTCAGTGATGACCTGCCCGTCATCGCGCCCTTGATGGTTGACGACGCCGGGTCCTCCACCGCCGCGGACACGGCCGCGCACTCGGCGCTGGCGGAGCAGTGGGCGTTGAACTGCTCATCGGAGCGCATCGGTACGTTGAGCAGCACCCACAGGATGAGCGTGGTCAGGGCGATGACGGTCCCGGCCTTCTTCACGAAGCCCTTGCAGGCGTCCCACACCATGATGAGAACCGTGCGCGGCCGCGGCAGCCGGTAGGGCGGCATCTCCATGTAGAAGGGCAGCAGCACCCGCCGCGGTCGGTGAGGCGCTTGACCGCAGGCGGCCACCATCGCGAGACCGCCCCCAGCAGGTAGAGGGGCGAACATGACGGTGCCGCGCGTTCAGCGGCCCGATCTTCGTGTCGGCGGGCACCATGATGGAGGTGAGCAGGACGTAGACGGGCAACCGTGCCGAGCAGGTCATGAGGGGGGCGGCCAGCATCGTGGCCACCCGGTCCTTGGCGCTGGGCAGCGTGCGAGTGGCCATGATCCCGGGGATCGCGCAGGCGAAGGACGACAGCAGTGCCACGAAGGCCGCCCCTCAGTCCGGCCCGACTCATGATCCGGTCCATGAGGAAGGCGGCGCGCGACATGTCCCACGCCCTTCGAGGAAGGCGATGATGAGGAACATGATGATGATCTGGGGCACGAAGGTGAGCACCGAGCCCACCCCCGATGAGACCGTCCCCAGGGCCCGGCCAGCAGCGGTGGGACTCGTCGAGCCAGCCGTGCCACCTGGCCCCCAGGGCCCTGAAAGCCTCCTTCGACGGCGTCCTGGAAAGGTGCCGCCCAGGTGAAGATCGCCTGGAAGAGATGTACATGATGGCGAAGAACACCAGGGGACCCCAGGACGGGGTTGAGCAGGACCTTATCGACGGCGGTCGTGATGCGGTCCTGCTGGGGCGCCTGGTAGTCGGCGGCCTCCAGGATGGAGTCGGCCCAGGAGGCCACCTCGGTGGGCTCCGTCGGTGCGGGCGGCAGTGGGCGCTGCCAGGAGGAGAGCTCGGTGAGGGCGCTCGCGCAGCTCGGGGATGCCGATGCTGCGGTTGCCGACCACCCGCACCGCCAGGATCCCAGGAGCCTGCCCGAGGGCCCGCCACGTCAGGCGCCCGGCGCGCCGCGTGAGCTCGTCGGTCATGGTGACCACCAGGCAGGTGGGCAGCTCCAGGGCGAGGGCCTCGGCGACGAGTTCAGCCCGCGCCGTGAGCGTCGTGGCGTCGACGACGACCACGAGGGCGTCGAGGCACGGTGATGCTCTGCGAGGCGTCGGTGAGGGACGTCACGCACCACCTGCTCGTCGGGGCTGATCGGGTTCAGGGAGTAGGCGCCCGGCAGGGTCCTCGATGGTCAGGCTGGTCTCGCCGATCCGGCAGGGTCCCCAGCGACCGCGCCACGGTGACGCCGGGGTGGTTGCCGGTCTTGGCGTGCAGGCCGGTCAGGGGCGTTGTAGATGGAGGTCTTGCCCGGCGTTGGGGGCGCCGGCCAGGGCGACCCTCAGGGCGCCGGACACCAGGGTCTTGGAGCTGGAGGACCCGCAGTGGCAGTCGGGGGCGCCGGGGACCTCGGAGGCTGCGCAGTGGTCACTCATGGGCGCTGCTCCTCGCGGTCGGTAGTGTCGGCCCGCTGCCCGGTGAGGGGTTCGACGACGTCGGCCTCGGTGAGGACCTCGACGTGAACCATGCGGGCCTCGTGGCGGCGCAGGCACAGCTCGTAGTCGGCGACGCGGTAGACCACCGGGTCAGCCCAGCGGGGCGCGGCGCAGGGGCGTCCTGGTCCGGCCGGGCACGAGCCCAGGTTGCTCAGCCGCTTTGGCGATGGGGTCGTCGGCCGTGTCCTCCTGCAGGCCGATGACCCGGGCCGCTGATCCCCAGACGCAGATCGGACAGGGACGTGTGCGGCGGAAGAGGGGCGCCGCGGTGCCTGCCGGGCGGCGTCGTGCGGTGGTGTGGGACTGCGGTCGCCATGTTGACCTCGGGCTCCTCGGATCCTGAGTCTGTTCTCGGGTCGCGATGCGGGGCAGCACATCGACGATGACAGTCTAAGGTGAAAGGCTTAGCTACCGTCAGGTTTTTGGGAGTGCCACCGACACAGATCAGGGGTGGGGTCACGTCCCGCAACGTGAAGCAGGGCGCTCCTCGCGTAGCCGGGCGGAAAAATGGCGGGTTTGCGAAAAATGCCCGGCTCGACGGCGGGCTGCTCGGGAGGGGCTACTCGTCGATCCGGCGGACCTCGACCAGCCAGGGGCACCGGCGCCGCAGCAGGGTGCTCGAAGCGCGCGTGCATCGTGATCTCCGCGGCCGGGCGGTGGTCGCAGGCGCCCTCCAGTGAGCGATCTCGACGACGCCGTCGCGCACCGAGTGCACCACGAGCGCGCCCCGTGGCTGTTAACGAAGGTCCCCAGGGGAACCGTCGGCGATCTGCCGGGCGGCCGCCTCAGGGGCGTCGTCGGGGCCGGAGGCGTGGGCGGTGTCGGCGCCCTCCACGACTTCAGGGGCGCCCAGGGCGTCCACCAGGGCGGATCGCACCGAGGCCCCCTCCGTGCGCCAGTCGTGGCCGGTGCCCAGGAGGGTGAGCACCCGCCGCCGTCGACCCTCACCGAGCGCAGGGTGCCATCATCCAGGAGCTTTGGAGAAGCGCCGGGGCGTGGGCGACCTCCCCGGTGAAGGGCAGCAGGCCGTCGGGAATGACCCACCGCAGCACGTCGGGGTCCGGCGTGGTTGTCGGGTGCGTGGGAACGACGGGCACGGTCGCTCACCTTTCCTGATGTCGGGGTGCCCCGCCGTCGCGGGGGACACCGTCGTGATCACTGCTTCATTCTGCTCCACCTACATGAAGGCGGCCACGAGTGCGCGGCTGAGCGCCGCCATGACCCAGGCCATGACGAACATGCAGGTGAAGGCGATGACCGGCCACTTCCAGGTGCCGGTCTCGCGGCGCATCCGCACCGGCCGTGGCCATGCACTGCAGGGCGTGAACGAAGAACACGAGGATCGCGATGACGGTGGCCGGGTTGAACAGCTGGTCGCCAGCCTTGCTGGTCAGGGTGTCCTGCTGGTAGGTCATCGTGGCCAGGTGGGCGCCGAGGGTCCTCAGGGTCCTCGGCGGCGGCGATCTGTCCGAGGGTGGCCACGAGGTCTCGCGCGCCGCCAGCGAGGACAGGATGGCGACGTTGATGCGCAGTCGAAGCCCAGGGGCTCGAAGACCGGCTGGACCACCTGCCCCCTTTAGCCGCCCAGGAGTTGTCCATCGTGTAGGAGGTCTTCTGGGCATCCAACAGCTGCCGAGCTCCTCGGCGTCGGTGATGACCTGCCGTCATCGCCCTTGACGGTGGAGGACTCCGGCTTGTCCACGGCCGCCGCGATGGCGGCGCACTGCTGTCGGAGCGCAGAAGGCCTCGAACTGGGCGTCCGAGCGCATGGGGACGTTGAGCAGCACCCACAGGATGACGGTGGTCAGGGTGATGATCGTGCCGGCCTTCTTCAGGAAGCCCTTGCAGGCGTCCCACCATGATGAAGACGGTGCGCAGGCGGGAGCATGCGGTAGGGGCGGCATCTCCATGTAGAAGGGCAGCAGCACCCCGCCGCGGTCGGTGAGCTGCTGACCACCCAGGCGGCCGCCATCGCGGAGACCGCGCCCAGCAGGTGAGGGGCGAACATGACCGCCGCGCGTCCCGAAGGGGCGACCTTAGCGTCGCCGTCGACCGTCAAGGAGATCATGATGACGTGAGACGGGCAGGCGGGCCGAGCAGGTCATGAGGGGCGGCCAGCATCGTGGCCACCCGGTCCTTCGTGGAGGGCAGCGTGCGGTGGCCATGATCCCGGGGATCGCGCAGGCCAGCGAGGACAGCAGAGGCCACGAGGCCCGCCCCTCCAGGCCCGGCGATACTCATGACCTTGTCCATGAGGGAAGGCGGCGCGCGACATGTACCCCACGCCCTCCAGGACGGCGATGATGAGGAACATGATGATGATCTGGGGGATGAAGGTGAGCACGGCGCCCACACCCCTGATGATGCCGTCGCCTAGGGAGCCCGGCGATGAGCGGATGGGACTCGTCAGAGCCAGTTGTGCACTAGCTGCCCCCAGATACCCGAAGCCTCCTTCGACGGCGTCCTGGAAGGGGCCGCCCGGTGAAGATCGCCTGGAAGAGAGGACATGATCGTGAAGAACACGATGGTGCCGGGGGATGGGGCGCAGCAGGACCTTGTCGACCGCGGAGGTGATCTGGTCGTTCTGGGGCGCCTGGTAGTCCGCGGCGGCCAGCACCGAGTCGGCCCAGGAGGGTGATCTCGTCGGGGTCGGTGGGCGGCGGCAGCGGGGTGCGCTGCCGGTTCTCGACCCTGGGCGAGCTGGGCGCGCAGGTCAGGGCATGCCGACGCCGCGGTGCCCGATGACGCGCACCGCTGGGGATCCCCAGGGCCTGCCCGAGGGCGGCGACGTTGAGTCGCCCCGTGCGGCAGCTGAGCTCGTCGGTCATGGTGACCACCAGGCGGGTGGGCAGCTCCAGGGCGAGGGCCTCGGCGATGAAGTTCATGCCGCGCTGCAGCGTCGTGGCGTCGACGACGATGACCAGGGCGTCCGGGGGCGCTGACCGTGGTCGAGGTCCCGTGAGGACGTCGTGGACGATCTGCTCGTCGGGGCTGATCGGGTCCAGGGAGTAGGCGCCCGGCAGGTCCTCGATGGTCAGGGGTCTTGCCGCCGACCTTGCAGGTTCCCAGCGACCGCTGGACGGTGACGCCGGGGTAGTTGCCGGTCTTGGCGTGCAGGCCGGTCAGGGCGTTGTAGATGGAGGTCTTGCCGGCGTTGGGGGCGCCGGCCGAGGGCGACGCGCAGGGGCCGCCAGCAGGGTCTTGGAGCTTCCTGAGCCGCAGTGGCAGTCGGCGCCGTCGTAGGGGCTGCTCGCAGTGCTGCGACTGCCCGGTGGCGTGCCGCGTGGTGTTGTGGGTGCTCACAGAGTCTCTCCCGTGTTCGGTGCTGCGGGGTCGTCGGCCGCGTGCCGTCCGGCCGGGCCGGGGTTGGAGGGATGATGCGGTTCTCGGCCTCCACGGTGGTGACCTGGATGAGCCTGGCCTCCTGGCGACGCAGGCACAGCTCGTGAGTCGGAGACGCGGTAGACCACCGGGTCCCCCATCGGGGCACGGCGCAGCGGCGTGGCGATCCGGCCGGGGACGAAGCCCAGGTTGCGCAGGCGCTTGACCAGGACGCCGCCGACGCCGTCGTCGGCCAGGCCGGTGATGCGTCCGCTGGTGCCGGGGCTCAGGTCCGACAGTGCGAAGGTGGCAGCACCCGGTTCGGGAAGGTATGAGTGGTGCCTGTCGGGGGCGCGGTGTCGTGGAACAGCAAAATCCGCATGGTGTCCTCAGGGTCGACATGAAGGGGCTTCGTCGATAGGAGTCTAAGCAACGCTTCTCTATCCGCAGCAGGGTCAGAGGGCGTTCTGCTTCAGTGCGACGCATCTGGCCGGAGGTGGACAGGAGGGACTCGATTTCTTATCGAAACCCTGAGAGTGGCTGTGGCTGTTGCAGAGTGAGGACGCCGATGGCGGCTGGCCGTATAAAATATGGTGCGACCACTTCCTGCTCGCGAGTAGTTCGTGTCGTGGAAGCAGGAAGTGATTGATCGATAAGATGTGCTGGGATGGTTGCTCAGGGATGTTTTCTGCCCTGGAGTCGAGCTGCTTCCCCTCGCTTCTTCGTCACTCAGGAGTTCTTGAGGGTGGCTCAGGGAGTTCAGTGAGGTGGCGGTGGGGTCAGCAGGGTGGCAGGGTCGAGGCATGTTCTGGGCGCCCAGGTAGTACACGTAGCCGAGCGGCACCACGAAAGAAGAAGAAGGCAGCGCGGACCAGCCAGGCATTGACGTTCCATTTGTTGGCGAGGCCTCCGCAGACGCCGAGCCAGATCTTGTTGGCGGAACGGGCGGGCCAATCAGAAACCAGTAGAATTCTGTGCTGTCATGGCAGGTGTTCTGCAATGTCTGATGCTGGTGTCACGTTGGGGTTTACGGCCTGAATAAATCAGTGTCCAACAGGGGGTGATCGAGCGGTGAATATATCTGTAGTGAGGCTTCGTGTGTTGAGAGGGGCAAGATGTCCGCGGTTTCCTCCCGCTTCCATGGGACGAACGCTGGAAAATACTCGATGTCCAATAAGTGACGTGAGATCTCTCACCAGTTCTCTCTTATTTCGCCCGATGTCCTTGTGAAAAATAAAGGGGTGCGACGGCGGGCCTGTGCGAGAAGAGGTGCTGCTCCTCCAGCAGGCCCGCCGTCACCCCTGTGGGAGGGACTCAGCAGGGGCCGGGACATGCCACGGCGCGGGCGCGCTCGGCCCAGGTGTCGTCGAGCGGCTCGGGCTCCCAGGTGGTGCCAGCGTGCTCGGCGGCGCGGGCCAGCCAACCAGTCGGCCACGGTCGGGTTCTTGGGCAGCAGGGAGCCGTGCAGGGTAGGTGCCGATGACGTGGTGGACGCGCCCGCCCTCGGTGGAGTCTTGCCGTTGTTGCCGTCGCCCATCTTCACGGTGCCGAAGGGCGCGCGCCCGACCCCAGGGTGGTCAGGCCGGAGTGGTTCTCGTAGCCGACCACCGCGCCGAAGTCCCTCGGTGTCAGGGTGATGTTGCCGATGAGGGCGGGTGTCTCCGGCCACCGTGTGGGCGTCCATGAGGGCTGATGCCGAGGGATCTCCTGGCCCTTGGCGGTGGTGAAAGCCGTGCCCGAAGAGCTGGTAGAGGCCGCAGATCGCCAGCATCGGGACGCCGATCAGCCGCCCAGGCCGAGGTGGGGCCGACCTTGACCAGATCCTCCTTGATGCGGTCCTGGCGGGTCCTGGCCGCCGCCGCCCACGAGGATGTCGACGTCGCCCGGGCAGCTCGTCGCCCGGGTCGTAGGAGAGGCTCGACGTCGTAGCCCTGCCACTGGGCGCGCCGCGCCAGCACGAGCGTGTTGCCCAGTCGCCGTAGATGTTCATGTCCGCAGGGTAGAGCTGGAGCAGGCGCAGGTGCCCGCGAGGCGGGGCCGTCGGTGGTGTGCTCGTAGCGCGCGGTCATGACATGACCTCCTCAACGTCCGTCATCTCGCCCAGGATCGAGCGCAGGGCCAGCATCGCGGTGTGGGTGGTGAAGATCTCGCATGGGGCGGTCGGTGTCGGCGGCACCCGGCGCATGAGGGCCACGGCCCGGCGCAGGTCGGTTCGACCTCGGCGACCTCGACCTCGTCGTAGCGCAGCCGCAGGGCCATGTCCCAGGCCCGCACCCCGGTGACGACGGCGACCCCGCCGGCGCGCAGAACCGAAGTCCACGTCCCAGCCAGGACATGTCCGGCCGTCGGCGTACTCGTCGTTGATGGCCACGACCACGACCTCGCCGTCCTGCGCCTGGGAGCCGCCGAGAGCAGGCCCATGCGGAAGCCGGCCGGGTTCTTGACCAGGACAGCTGGACGGGGCGGCCGTCCAGGGTGAGGACCTCGCCGCGGCCGAAGGCGGCCTGCACGGTGCCAGGGTGGTCAGCAGTCCGGGCAGGTCGGCGTCCTGCCCAGCACCTCAGGACCACCCGAGGGCGGCGCAGGGCGTTGAGCAGGTTGTGGACGCCGGGGATGGCGAAGTCGACCTCGTGGGGAGACCCCGTCCACGCGCACGGTGGCGCGCTGGCCGTCGATGGCCTCCAGGGTGACGCGCGGGTCCGGGGGCCCTGGCCGGCCTGACGGGGGCTGACCAGGCCGGTGCGCAGGTCGTCGTCGGACAGGAACAGGGAGCCTAGGGTCCTCCCGGCGCCGAAGGAGACGACGCGGGCGCTGACGCCCTCCAGGAAGGCAGGGGGCGGCCAGGCGCGGATCGTCGCCGTTGAGGACGACGACGTCGCTGGTGGCCTGGGCGATCGAGGTGCAGCAGGGAGGCGGTGTAGTCGATCTCGCCGAAGCGGTCGAGCTGGTCGCGCATGACGTTGAGCAGGAGGCAGGGCGCGCGGGCGGACCCGGGCCACGAGTGCACGGCGTGAGCCTCGTCGAGCTCGAGGACGGCGATGTCGGCGTCCAGGTTGCCGGCGGCGTCGACCTCGGTGAGCAGGGGAGGCGAGCACTCCGCGCACGAAGTTCGAGCCGGTCCGGTTGGTGAAGACCTTCAGGCCCTGCTCGCGCAGGGCTGGACGACCATCTTGGTGGTCGTGGTCTTGCCGTTGGTGCCCGAGACCACGATGACGCCGCGGGGCAGGCGGCCGAGGGTGCGCTCCAGGAAACCGGGGTCGGTGCGCTCCATGACCAGGCCGGGGAAGGCGGTGCCGCCGCTGCCGCCGCCGCGCGCACGCGGGCGGCCAGGCGCGCTGTGCGGCCGAGGGGCGACCGTGAAGACGAGAACGCATGGAACTCCTGCTGGCTGAAGAGGGGCGCACCGACGATGCGATCAGGGCGCGGGTGCCCTATGGGCGCTGTCGGTGTCCCATATGGGCACCGACTGGGCGTCAGTCTAGGGCAGCAGGGCCGGTCACGGATGCGTCACGATGCTCACGTGGCCGGCGCGGGCCGTGAGGGACAGGGGCGCTCGCGGGGCGGCTCACTGGGGGACGACGACGTGCAGGGGCGCCGTCCTCGACCTCGGCGCGCAGGGTGCGGGTGGAGCCGGCCGTGTCGCCGTCGAGGCTCGAAGGGGACAGGGACGGTCGGCCTCGATGAGGACCTTCCGGCGCGGAGTGGTGAAGCCCTCCATCTCCTGGCCGGTGAGGGATCTGCGCCTGCAGGCGGGCCCAGTCCACGACCTTGCCGGGGCTGGCCAGGAGCAGGTCGACCAGGCCGTCGGAGGGGTGGCCCGCGGAAGAGCGTCATGCCGCCGGTGATGGTGCCGACGTTGCCCATGAGGGCCATGACCATCTGGCGGCGCGCCGGGGGTGCGTCGTCGAGCGTGATGGTGGCGGTGAAGGGGTCGGGGACCGCGTTCTGGACGGCGGCCACCGCGCTAGGCGCGAGCGGATGACCTTCTTCAGGCCCAGGTCGGTGGACTCCATGATCTGGGCGTCCAGACCATGCCACTGACGACGAAGCGCTCCTGAGCCGTCGTCGAAGACGCAGGTGACCATGTCGATGGCCTGGAGGCGGCCGTGCAGGAGCCCGAGGCGGATGGCGGCGTCGGTGTCCAGGGGATGGACAGGTTGCGGGCCAGGAGGTTGCCGGTGCCGGCGAGGGATGAGGCCATGGGCATCTCGGTGCCGAGCCAGCTCGGGAGGAGACTGCGCGCACGGTGCCGTCGCCGCCGGCCACCATGACTAGAGTCGACGCCGGCCTCCAGGGGGCGCGAGCAGGGCCATGGGCGACCGGGGTCGTCGGGGTGGTCTCCAGCCAGACGGTGGGCAGCCAGCCGGCGGCGCGCACCTCGGCGGCGACCGACGGCGCAGGAGCGAGAGGTCGTCGAACTTGGTGGGGTTGTAGATGACGGCGGCGCGCTTCTCGCTGCTGGCGCGCGACAGGCGGCGATTGACCCAGCTGGTGAGGATCGGTCGATGCCGCCGACCCGCAGGGCCGAGGTTCGCGAGCGGCGCCCAGGAGGAAGCCGCCGATGAGGTCCTGAGCGCAGCCAGGCCCATGTACCACTGGCTGACGGCGGTCACGGCGACAGCCGCGTAGCCAGGACGGTGCCGGCGGCGACCATGGTGACTGCGGTGGTGGGCGCGCGAGGTCACTAGGGACCCAGGAGGCCAGGGTCATCGCCGTGATGTGCGCGTTGGGGTGGGAGTACTCGAAGGCGGCGATGGAGTCGGAGAAAGGTGGAGCCGGGTCGGGGTGGAGCCAGGTACAGGGCGATGAGGTACTGCGTGGGGATGCCGGCGGCGGCGATGGCCAGCAGAGACGCTCAGGGCGGCGCATGCAGGCCGTGTGGGCGTAGGCGACCCCGGCCACGATGAGCCGAGGATGAGGATGGTGGGTGAGGGTCGCGAAGGCCTCGGCGAGGCTGGCCGGCGGCCGACCGCAGCTGGGCGTCGGGGGTCGGCAGGAGGGCGTCGATGGCGGGAGGCGGCGCGTGGCGTCGAGGCGAAGCGGTCCCAGGGCGCTCAGGTGCAGGTCCATACGAGGAAGGCCAGGGCGAAGCCGATGCACAGGACGGCCTCGACGTACTTCAGGCGTCGTGGGGCCGCGGGGAGGGAGGCGGCGGCGGGGCCGGCGGAGCCGCATGGAGGCTCGGTCACGCTCGCCTCGTCCTTTCCCTGGGTGAATTTCGGGAGTCAGCCTGGCCGGGTGCGGCTGTGGGCGGCATGTGTCCCTGGCTGTGGGTGGTGAGGAGGGCGCAGCGGCGTGAGTGCGTCGACGTCGAGCATCCCGGGCGCCTGGAGCGACGTGGCTACGCGTGGTGGCCTGGGTGTCTGAGCGTCTGTGAGTGCCTGGTGGCCCTCGCCCCAGGCCGCGGGCGCGGTGGGCCTCGAGCGCCTGGGCGCATGAGGCGCTCACTTTCCCAGGACCTCTCCGACGATGCGGACGGGCCTCGTCGTCGTCGATCGGTTCGGGCAGGCGAGCCTCGTCCAGGGCGGGAGGGTCGCCGCCAGAAGCTCGTCGCGGGCACCAGGCCCAGGGAGGATGCTCGCCCTGCGCCGGTGATTAGCACCCGCGATGAGCCCGTCTCAGCGCGATGCCGCCGTCGGCCGGCGATGCCGTGCTCAGGAAGGCCAGGTAGGGGCTCCTCCTGCCGGTACTGGACCGCGAGCGACAGCGTGTGGAGGGCGTCTTGCAGGCTCATCGATTCGTTGGGACTGCTCCTCAACCCGGCGATGCAGTTCCTCGAGGCTCGGTGCTGGGATCCGGCATACGTGGCCTCCTTCCCGGTGGTGTGTCCTCACCTCAGGGTAGAGCCGTGCGGCCGGTGGCCTCGTCCAGCTCCTACTGCACGAGGGGTCAGGAGGGTCACTGGCGTGGGTTGTGCGACTGCACGAGACCTCCGGCATGGCGTACGCCCTGCTCCATGCATAGACCGACGCTCGTGCAGTGCGGGCGGTCGGGCGTGACTGTGAAGCGAGCAGCCGCGCGTCAACACCCGCGACGTGGGGAGAGCTCGACGGTGGGCAAGGCCGTACTGAGGGACTGTGGGTGTCGGTGTCCATGGTGCTGATATCGACCCGAATCGGTGCCGCAGGCCAGAAACCGCGGATTCAACGATCTCCGCTGGGTGCGGCGATGCTGGGGCCGTCGATGTCAGCGCTGTGGACGCTGAACCGGTCGGGGTTGGGCTCTGCGGCCCTGGTACGGCAGAAGGTCTGCGGCTGAACTCGCGACCTCTCCTCGTCGGGGTATTCGGCCTGGCGGCCTCACGCCCCCTCTCAGACGCTCCCGCGAGCAAGCTCATGGCGTCTTCTCATCGTCGGGAGGTGGCGGGTTTGAACCCACCGACCTCTTCGTCGCGAACGAAGCGCGCTACCAAACTGCGCCACACCCGTGTGCAGCAGGCGACAACATAACCTCCACCACCGCGGGAGGAAATCGGATCAGCTGAGTCCTCCGTCGTCGGTGTTCGCTCCCGTGGGAACCCGGTTGGCCGAGTGCCCACCGTGACAGGCTGCTCACGACCGGTCCACCTGCTGGCCCGCGCCCCGGGCGCGTCTCACCGGCCCGGACCCCGTCGTCCTCAGGCGTCCGCCCGAGAAAGCGTGAAGGACCGAGCAGGCTGAGATCACCTGCCGAGCGCCCGCCTGACAGACAAGGAGCTCCCATGCGCATCGAGGCCGTCGTCGGCGACATCACCACCGAGAAGGTCGACGCCATCGTCAACGCCGCCAACAGCACCCTCCTGGGCGGAGGAGGAGTCGACGGCGCCATCCACCGCGCCGCCGGCCCCGGCCTGCTCGACGCCTGCCAGAAGGTGCGCGACACCGAGCTGCCCGACGGACTGCCGGTCGGCCGCGCCGTGGCTCGGCTTTCGACCTGCCGGCCGCCTGGGTCATCACACCGTGGGCCCCAACCTCCACGCCGGTGAGGACGACCCGCCCTGCTGCGCGCCTGTTTCGACAGCTCCTGGAGCTCGCCATCCAGGCTCGCTGCACCGGCATCGCCTGCTGGCCGTCTCCGCGAGGCGTCTACGGATGGCAGATCGCCCGGGTCGCCGAGATCGCCGTGGCTGCGGCCCGCGCCGTCGAGCAGCTCGCCCGCACCGATCCCGACGCCGTCGGACAGCCTGGAACTCATCCGCTTCGTCCTGTCCTCGCGAGACAACCACGAGGCCTTCGCCCGAGAGCTCAGCGCACCGAGACTGAGGCGCCAGACCCGTCCGGCCTCCGCCCTCTCCTCTGCACCGCTTCTCGTCCCCTCCCTCGAGCCGACGGGGACAAAGCGACGCCGTCAGGGACGTTCCATTGCGGCGGGGACCACCCAGGACGGCCAGGGACGCCTGACGCGGAGGGGACCGGAATCCTGTCCCGGACGCGCGCACTGTCCCTGCCTGGAGGCAACGGCACCCCGCCCGCGGGAATGTCCCCGCCGCTGAAAAAGCCCCCGGACGCGTGGACGTCCTCCCACCACTCCTGCATGACCACCGACGTCAGCGCACGGACTCTCGACCATTCCGGTCAGCCCGGCCGGCTCGCGACCCGCTGCCCTGGCGGGGCGCACCGTCCTGGTGACGGAGTCAGCCGCCGCATCGGCATCGGCCACGCCATCGCCTGCCGCGCCGCCGACTACGAGGGCGAGCATCGTCGCTCACCACTCGCCCGCACGACGCCTCCCAGCCCTGGGGCGCCGACGACATCGACGCCGTCATGGACTCCATCCGCAGCCACCTGGTCGGGCCCGGCCCGGCTCATCGACATCCCCGCCGACCTGGCCGCCCCTGGGGGTCAGCCCGTCGTCGAGGCAGGCCGCGGCGCTGCCGGCCACCTCGACGCCCCTCGTGTGCAACCAGGCCATGAGCAGTCCCGACGGGTCGCTCCAGCGAGATGACCGAGGCCGTCCTGGATGCCCGCACTGGGCCGTCGACGCCCGCGCCTCCATCCTCCTGGCGCAGGCCTCGCTGCTCAGGAGGGCTTCGCCTGCCGCGCCCCGTCCGGCTCCGCGCGCCGCCGGGGTCGACTCGTCTTCCTCACCTCGGGCCAGGGCCTGGGGCCCACTGCCCGGGAGATCGCCTACGTCGCGCCAAGGCTGCCATCGCCGGCCTCACCCCGACCATCTCCGAGGAGCTCATCGACGCCGGCATCACCGTCAACACGGTCAACCCCGGCCCTGTCGACACCGGCTACGTCACCGAGGCGGACCGCGAGGCGACGGCCGTCATGTTCCCCAGGGCGCTGGGAGCAGGCCTGACGACGCCGCCCGCCTCATCACCTGGCTGCTCACCGACGAGGGCCCGCTGGATCACCGGGCAGGTCATCAACTCGAGGGCGGCTTCGCCCGCTGGCGCTGCTGACTGCCGCGCCCAGGCGCCGGCGCACCTGTGCGCTCTGCATGCCCCATCCCACGCGCGCCCGCGTCTCCACGCTTCGACTCGAGCTTCAGAATCGACCCGAGCCGCGTCGATTCTGAAGTTTTGTCGAAGTGTTGCGTGGAAGGGGGTCGGGGAGGTCGGCTGGACGAAGTGTTAGCGGGGCACGGGTTGAAGTGTTAGTGGGGAGCGCTGACGCGCGCCTCAGGCCGGCAGCAGGCGCAGCAGCGTGATCTCGGGCCGCAGGCCAGGCGCATCGGGCGTGGCTCGTGCCGAGCCCGGCGGGAGACGTGCAGGTACATGTGGTCGGCGGCCCGCGGGTCCCCGAGCCGGCCCGGCCACTGCGACAGGGCCCCGAGGCGCGCCCCCGGTCCAGGTCGCAGTTGGTCACCAGTGCCCCACCCCGGGCACGCACAGCTGCCCGCCGTGGGTGTGCCCGGCCAGGACCAGGTCGACGTCGTCGGCCGACATCGCCTCAGGACCCGCCGGTGGGGCGTGCGTGAGCCCCAGCCGCAGAGCCCGGCCCTCGTGGTCGCGGATCGCCGGCAGGGAGGTGGGCCGACCCGCTGAGCCGGCGGCCTCGGGGACGGCAGGACATCGCGGTTGGCGTGCGGGTCGTCGACGCCGACCAGCTCGATGCGCCGCCCGCGCACGGTCAGCGAGCCGCGCCGGTTGGTCAGGTCCACCCAGCCGCCGGCGGCCTGCAGGTCACGGACCTCCTCCAGGGCAGGGCCTCGATGTCCTCGTCGCGCACCCGGCTGGAGGCCTTGCGCGGGTCCCGTGCAGGTAGCGCGTCGGCAGGCGGAAGACGGTGGAGCGGTAGTCGTGGTCGCCCATGACGAGCGCCCCAGGCAGGCCTCGTCAGTGGTTCGAGTGCCCGCCGCAGCGGCTCCAGCCCTGGATGCCAGGGAGAGGTTGTCGCCGGTGTTGACGACGACGTCGGGCTGCAGCTGCGCCAGCTGCCGCACCCAGGCGACCCTGCGCCTCGGTGCGGGCCCGTCAGGTGAAGATCGGCCAGGTGCAGCACCGTGAGGGCGCCTCGTCGGCGGCGAGCACCGGCACGTCGATGCGCCGCAGCACGGGGCACCTGGCCTCAATGAGGCTGCAGGCCAGCGTGGCCGCCCCCAGGGCAGCGGTGGTGCCGATGACGGACAGGGCGGCGCGGCCGGGCAGGGGCAGGGCGTCACGGGGAGTCGGGTCCTCTTCTGTGCAGTTGTCGTTCTCGCGGGAGAGTCGCTCACCCGTGGGAGGGAATGGGCAGGGACCGGGATCGTTCGCCACGGCCTGGGACATGTGAGTCGCGCCACATCGGCACGGCCAGGTCACTACCGTAAATCTCGGGAAGTACACCTCCGATCGTCCTGCCGACAAGGCTCCTGCTGCTCTCCGTGGCGTCACCGATCCAGACCGCGGTGGACAGCTGCGGGGTGAATCCCACGAACCAGGTGTTCTCAGCCTCATCCGTGGTTCCGGTCTTGCCCGCGATCGGTCGGCCGAAGACGGCGTCCTTAGCGGTACCTCCTGGCTCGGATGTGGCGAGCGTTTTTGCGGTCTCGTCCGCGGCACCCTGGTCCATGGCCTGGGTGCAGTCAGCGCTGGGTACGGCCATCGAGTGCCGCTGGCGTCCAGGATCTGGTCGATGGCGATGGGCTTGTAGTACTCTGCCGCCGGAGGCGAAGGTTGCGTAGGCGTTGGGCCATGCTGGAGCGGTGGGACGGGTGTGCTTCCCCAGGGCGATGGAGGTCAGATCCAGCTGGCTCCCGTCCGCCTTGGTGATGCCCATGGAGGCGGCGAGCTCGTGACCTCGCAGACATCGAGGTCCCTGAGCATCTCGGTGAAGCCCGTGTTGATGGACTGCTTCGTGGCTTCTCTGACGGTCATCATGCCGGCGTTGGTTCCGGCGACGTTGTTGACGGGCCAGGACCGGCCGCACGCTCGGGATCGCAGGAAACCAGAACGGTTAGCCCGTAGGTTCTTCGGCGCGGACGCGTTCAGCATCCGGTAGGGCGTGTGGCCGGTTTTGAGCCATTCGGCCGGGATGATTGCCTTGAAGTGTCGACCCCGGCTGGAAGCCGACGTTTCCGTCGGGGAGCTCTGATTCCACCGTGCTTGGCGTCCGCTGCGAAGACGAGTTGGGAGTCCTCGTAGTTGGTGTTCTGAGCCAGCGCCTGGATTCGTCCCTGTGCCGGGCTCGATCGAGACGATGGTGGAGTTGGTTCGTCGGAGCCCCTGATCGGAGTTCTGGCCTGAATGACGGAGTCGGCGGCACTCTGACGCTCGAGGTTCAAGGTGGTGGTGATTTCAGGCCACCGCGCGTCAGGAGCTGACGGCGGCGGCGACATTAGGGTCCAGTTCTCCGAGCCGAGGATCTCATTGACCACATAGGTGCAGAAGTAGGCGTAGCTGCCCGCGGCCCCAGCAACCCGCGGGCGAGTCCTGAATATCGAGCTTGATCTCGGAGTTGACGGCCTCGTCGTACTGCTGCTTGGTAATGAACTTCTTCCAGCATCTGGCCAGCACCCAGTCCCGACGGTTCTTGGCCAGTTCCGGCTGGGACTTGGGGTCGTAGGCGCTGGGTGCGCTGGTGGTTCCGGCCAGCAGGGCGGCCTCGGCCACCGTCAGATCCTTGGCGTGCTTTGCTGAAGTAGTGCAGCGAGGAGGCCTCCACCCTGTAGGTGGAGGGACTGAAGGCGGCGATGTTGAGGTAGCCCTCGAGGATCTGCTGCTTGGAGTACTTGCTCCAGGCTGAGGGGCGAACTTCATCTCCCGCAGCTTGCGGGCCACGGTGCTCTCGGTGGCGTCCCGGATGAGCTTGTGGTCGTCGTTCTTCAGACCGGTCTCGATGAGCGTGTTGCGCACGTACTGCTGGGTCAGCGTGGAGGCGCCCTGACGCGAGCCGCCGGCGTTGTTGGACACCAGGGCCTCGCACCATGCCGGTGGGGTCGACGCCCTGGTGCTGGTAGAAGCGCTGGTCCTCGACGGCGACGATCGCGTTCTCGCATGTTGACCGAGATCGAGCCTCAGGGCACCACGATGCGGTTCTCCGCGTAGAACTTGGTGATCTCGGGAGCCGTCGGCCGCCAGGAGGGTGGAGATCTGGCTGAGCGGCTGGACGTTGAAGTCGCTGGGGAGCCTCGAAGAGCTCGGCCGACGCCTTGGTCAGCGCTGCCGTGGCGCCCACGAAGGGGCGGCGAAGCCCTGCTGACAGGACGCCGCTCGACGCACGAGAGAGTCAGGAAGACCACGAGCATCGAGACGACCTGGGGTGGTGTCCAGGAGCGCCCGCGCAGAGGATTTTCGCCATGGCGTCAGCCTACGTGGAATCGCTTTGGAGGATGCAGTGGCGTAGACCCTCTTCGGGCTGGGAAGACCTGGAGACCGGCTCTGCGCCCTCTGTTCGGCGGGAATGCGGGTGAGTTCGACGACGCGGCGGGCTGCTCGGCGACGGGCAGTGGCTCGGCCACATAGCGAGACAGCCTGACGCTCAGGTAATTCTAGAGATTATTCAGGTGAGGGTCACGGTGACATCACGATCCCTTGAGGAGGTGGGTGGTTCGGAGGTGGCCGCCGCCCGTGAGAACTCGCATCCCCAGCCGTGGGAAAAGGCAAGGCGACGGCGGTCTGATGTCCGCATATCGGCTCGCTATCAGAGAACTCTCCTTGTTGCGCTGACCCTCGGTGCGTTGTCGGGGATCTCGCGGCGATCGGATCGCCCAGGGTCACGGGGGAGGATCGGTGAGGACGCTCGGACTGCCATACGGTAACGACTGTGATCGTGACCGACAACGGCGTCGGCCGTTGAATGGATCGGGAGTGAGCATGATTCAAGACGACCAGACCTGGCGGCCCAAGCGGTCTGCGCCACCGTCGAGCCTGACCAGCTCTTCGGCAAGGGTGCTGAGCAGCGCGACGCGAGATCACTGTGCTCTCGCATGTCCGGGTCTCGTATGGAGTGCCCGGCCGAGGCGCTCAACCCGAGTCCAGCTTCGGCGTCTGGGGCGGCTGACCGAGCGGGAGAGGCGGGCTGCTGCGACGCTTCCCCGAGGTCGACGACTGGGGCCTGTGGCTCGAGCGCGAGGACGACGAGCTCGTCGCCGAGATCCACGCCCGTCGCGCCCCTCGCATCCTGGCCCGGGTGCGCTGGTGCCTCCTGAGGGCGCCCCGCGTTGCCGACTTCCGGAGCTCTGGCGGCGGGGCTCCTAGGCTGAGTCCCATGACTGCATCTTCTGAGCCCGCATCCGCGCGCCGACCACCTGGGAGTACGTCACCGTCCCCCTCATCACTCACGCCACCGAGCAGATCCTCGACCAGTGGGGTGCTGACGGCTGGGAGCTCGTCCAGGTCGTGCCTGGCCTCCGGCACGGACAACCCTCATCGCCTACCCTCAAGCGCCCCCGGTCCTGACGGGCCGCCCGGCGAGGCCGGCAGCGACGACGCCGCGCCTGCGGTCCGGTACCTTCCGGCTGCAGGCGCGGCGTCGTCTCTGCGGTTGATGCGGGTGTCGCGCCCGGCGGCTCTCCGGTGCGCTGTGCCGAGGGCTCGCGACCCGAGACGGACCTCAGCGGGCGCGACGGCGCAGGCGGTCGACGTCGAGCAGCGTGACGGCCCGGCCTCCAGGCGGATCCAGCCGCGGGGACGAACTCGGCCAGCGACTTGTTGACCGTCTCGCGCGAGGCGCCCACCAGCTGGGCGAGCTCCTCCTGGGTGAGGTCGTGGGGACGTGGACGCCGTCGTCGGTGGGCGAGCCGAAGCGGTCGGCCAGGTCCAGCAGGGCCTTGGGCCACGCGGCCGGGCACGTCCGGAGAAGACGAGGTCCGCCAGCGCGGTGTTCGTGCGGCGCAGGCGCTGGGCCAGGGCGCGCAGCATGTCCTCGGCCAGCTGCGTGGTGGACTCCACGAAGGTCGCGAGCTGGCTGTGGTCCAGCGTCAGGAGCTCGGTCGGGGGCCACGGCGGTGGCGGTGGTGGAGCGCGGGCCGGGTCGAACAGGGTCAGCTCGCCGACGATCTCGCTCGGGCCGAGCACCGCGAGCAGGTTCTCGCGGCCGTCGGCGCTGGCGTGGCCGAGCTCACCTTCCCGGAGAGGAGAATGTAGAGGCGGTCGCCTGAGTCGCCCTCGTTGAAGAGGGTCTCGCCACGGCGCAGAGTCGTCTGCGTCATCATGGCGCGCAGTTCCTCCTGCTCTTCCGGGCTCAGGCCCTCGAAGAGCGGGATCCTGAGATAATGCTGTCTTCCACGGAGATCCTCCTGGTGGTTAGGGGCTGGCATCCCGCATGCGGGAGCCCTCAGGTCTATCCTGTTACGGCTATGACCTGTGGCACGCCGTCGAGCATCTGTAGTCTCCGTGTGTTGCAGGTCACAGGCGAAGTGAGCAAAGATCGTGCGTCGCGTGTGACACGGTTCCGGCGGCTGAGGTTGCGTGAGAGAGGATGGAGAGACAGTGCGTAGGCAGTGAGTAGTCGAGACTCGCTGGGGCCGAGGGCGCGACTGACGACGAGTCGGCCCGGCGCGCGGGCGCTGTCGACGACGAGCTCGCGACCCTCTACCCCTGACGCCGCCTGCGCCCTGGACCACGACGGCCCCTTCCAGCTGCTCGTCGCCACCGTCCTGTCGGCCCAGACCACTGACGCGCGCGTCAACACCGTCACCCCCGAGCTCTTCGAGCGCTACCCCGACGCCGCGCGCCTGGGGAGCCGCCCGGCGAGGACCTCGAGGCGATCCTGCGGCTGCTCGGGCTTCCAGCGCGCCAAGGCCGGCCACCTGCTCGGCATCGGGCGGGCCTCACCGAGCGCTTCGAGGGGCGGGTCCGCGCGCAGCCGCGAGGAGCTCGTGGCCCCTGCCGGGCGTGGGGCGCAAGACCGCCAACGTCGTGCTCGGCAACGCTTCGGACAGCCCGCCATCACCGTGGACACCCACGTGGCAGGCCTCGCGCCGCCTGGGGTGGACTGACGTCGAGCGACCCGCTGCGCGTGGAGAAGGGACATCGCGGCCCCGTGGGAGCCGTGGCGCTGGACCGACGGCTGCCACCGGCTCATCGAGCACGGGCGCCAGGGTGTGCTCGGCCCGCTCACCCCTGCTGCGGCCAGTGCGCGCTGCTCGAGGCCGGCCTGTCGCAGGTGGGGGTCTGAGGCCGCCTGAGGTGGAGCCCGCTGAGGGCCGCCGACGTCGGGTTAGCCCCACCTTCGATTCTGCCAGATGGCTGATGGGCTGGGAGCGGCGGCGCGTCAGGCTGGAGACATGACTGCTCACTCGCCCTGGCCCCCTCCGGACCCGACCGCCGCCCCGCCTCATCCCTGCCGTCCACCACGCTGCCCGCCGGAACGGACTCGACGTCGCCCATCGCCATCCGGCTGCGCGGGCCTGACCCGCGTCTACGAGGTCCCCGGACGCCAGGACGCCCGCGTCACCGCCCTGGACCACGTTGACGCCGACCTGCCCGAGGGCAGCTTCACCGCCGTCGTCGGGGCCTCCGGGTCGGGCAAGTCCACACTGCTGCACTGCATGGCCGGCCTCGATGAGCCCACCAGCGGCCAGGTGACCATGCTCGGCGCCTCACCTCCGGGATGCTGGTCCGCCGAGCGGGCCCGGTTTCGCGCCCGTCACGTCGGCTTGTCTTCCAGGAGTACAACCTCATCGCCTCCCTGAGCGCCGCCGACAACGTCTCCATGCCCTCGCGCCTGGCCGGGCGTCCCCTGAACGGCGCCCAGACCCAGGAGGCCCTCGACGCCGTCGGGCTCGCTCACCGCGCCGGCCTCAAGCCCCACCAGCCTCCGGCGGGGAGCGCCAGCGCGTGGCCATCGCCCGCGTCATGGCCAGCCGCCCCCGGATCGTCTTCGCCGACGAGCCCACCGGCGCCCTCGACCTGGACTCCGCCGCCCTGGTCCTGGACTGGCTGCGCCGGCTCACCGGAGCAGGGCACCACTGTGGTCATGGTGACCCACGACGTCGAGGCTGCCGCCCAGGCCGACGCGGTCGCCGTCATGAGCCAGGGGCACCTGGTGCAGTGGACCGGCTGCCGAGACGCCCGCCAGATCGCCGAGCTCGTCCACCGGCGCGAGCCACGCGCGCCGCCTGACCGACGGGATCAGAGAGGATCGGAGAAGATCTGCGGTCACACTCATCTGGAACGACCTGCGCCACCATGCCCGCCAGTGGCTGTGGTCGTCTGCTCGTCGCCACCGTCGGCGGCGCCATCATCGGCGTCATCATCACCGCCTGGTGCAGCGCCCTGAACTGGGCCCAGGCCCAGGGCTCGGCCGAGCTCATCAACGCCTCCCACATCATCGGCTCCAGCCTTGTCTCCCTACGCTGGGGCTGGCCACCGCCGTCATCCTGTCCACGACGCTGGGCCTGACCGTCCGGCTCAGCAGCGCTCCACGCTCTGTGGAAGGTCCTGGGCATCCCGGCAGCCGCATCCGCCGCATCATCCTGGCGCAGGTCGGGGTGATCGGGCTGCTCGAGGCGCCATGGGGCGGTGGCCAGCCCGCCGCTGGTCCGCGTCTACCCTGCTCACCTGGCGGGAGTTCGACGTTTCGTGAATCCCGCCCATCATCATGCCGGGCTTCGGGTGCCGCTGACCATCGCCGTGACGACGCTGTTCTGCATCCTGGGCGCGATGGGGCTGGCCCGGCGGGCGGCGTCGGTCCCCGAGATGCAGGCGTTGCGGGAGGCCACGGCTCCGCAGACCCGGACCCGGTGGTGGCAGTGGTGGTCGTCGGCATCATGTCTCCTGGGGCTGGTCATGACCCCTTCGAGAGCTCTCCCTCGCCGCAGTGAGTGACGCGGGAGGGGCGAGATGGCCACGTCCGGTAGGTGAACCTCAACGACCCGGGGAGCGCGCGATGGCTGGCGCCTGCATGGGCTCCTCGCCGCGATCGCCGCCCTGAGCGTGCCGAACTGGACGCTGCGGCCACTGCTGACCTGGTGGACCGCCCTCATCCCGGGCCGCAGCCCCTGCCTGGTTCGCCGCCCGCGCCAACGCCCGCCACCGCGCCTCCCTGTCGATGACGACGATCGTCCCTTCGCCATCGCCGTGGCCCTGACCGGCACCGTCTCACGCCGCTGTCGGGGCTGGGCAGGCCACCGGCGTGCAGGGCCTCGGTCAGCGGGTTCCTCTCGTCGGGTTCCAACCTTCATTTCCGGCGTCGGCGGATCGCCAATATCGCCATGGTGGGGACGAGCCTGGCGCCAGAGGGGCGCTGCTGGGGTCATCGGGCGCGCACCCGCACGGTTCTAGCCTCCACGCGCGCTGGAGGGTCATCACGCCGTCACCGGCATCACTTCGCTGGCGGCCACTGCTTTCAGCGCCGTCTACGCCAGCTGTACCCGGGGCGGACGGCGGTCCTGGTCGCCTCGGTCCCGGTGGGCTGCTGGGTCTCGTCAGCGGGATCTCGCTGGCGCTCGCGGTGACGACCACCTGCTGCCCGCCCAGCTCGACCGGCCGCCCTCGCGGACAACCCACGTCAGCTGGTGGAGGGCAGTGCGGCGCCACTACCGGCACGTGCCCGCCGAGCCGGGTGGCGGGTGGGGGCAGTCGTACCGCACCGCACGTCACGGTGGGCGACATGGGACTGGGTCTGCGGTCCCGGCCTCGCGGCCTCAGGCGGAGGGGCGGGAGCGACGTCGGCCAGGAAGGGCAGCAGGGGCCTGACCAGACTCGCCGGGGTCCTCCTCGCGAAGTGGCCGGAGCGGTGGATCGTCACCCTGGCGCAGGCTGCCGCCACGTGGTGGGTGTCGCGTGCGTAGGCCTGGGCGGGCTGGACTGGTCGAGCCTCGCCCTGCACCGACATGGGATGAGCACCGTCACCGGCTTGTCCAGGCCGCCGTCTCCGCCCGGGACAGCACGAGGTTGCGCAGCGGCTCCAGGGCGCTGCGGGCAGGCGCGGGCCGGGACAGGAGCCTCGGCGGTAGGGGCCTCTCGGCAGTGCCTGCGCGGTGCGGCCCGGCTCCAGATGCGCAGCAGGCCCTCCAGGGCGCTGCGGCTGCGCAGGCGGCGCTCGGCCAGGCCCGATCCGCAGGCTCACGTACTGCAGCGCCGGTCGGACAGGGCCTCGGGGCCCGCAGCGAGCGCAGCGCGAGCGCGCCGACGGGACGATCGCCGTCGTCAGGTCCGGCGCCAGGCTCGGCAGCGCCCAGGCGACCGTGGCCGCCGAGGCCCGCGCCGACGACCACGGCGCGCCTGTGCCCTGTGAGGCGACCACGGCGGCCAGGTCCTGGGCGAGCGTCACCAGGTCAGGTGCCCAGACGGCGGCCGGTCCGAGCTTTCGCCAGCCACGCAGGTCGAGGGCCGCCACGCGGTGCCCGGCCTGCGCCAGGGCGGGGATGACGTGACGCCAGGGTCCACCAGCACCCGGGGAAGCCGTGCACCAGGAGGGTGAGGGGCCTGGCCTGCCGGGCCTCGGGGCCCGCCAGCGCGACATGGAAACGAGTGCCGCGGGCGAGTGAGGTTGCGTGGCCAGGGGCCGGGCGATTGACGTCAACAGGCACGTCCCGCAGCCTACTGGTCGGCGCCCGCTACCGGCGACGGGCCGTCCCGGCACCGCCCACGTCGTCCTGCACCGCCCCCGGGCAGCTCGCCTGCCGGGGACATTCTGCGCGGCTGTCGCTGCTCCCTGGCGGGGACAGACGCGCGTTCGGGGACAGGGATCTCGGTCCCCGGCGGCGCTCGAGCGTCCCGCGGTGCAGAATGTCCCCGACGGCGCAGAATGTCCCTATATCCCCTGTCCGAGGCAGGAAGGAGAAGGCATGACTGCTCAGCGTCACGCATGACTCGGCTGATGGTTCTGCTGATGACCTCGCCGAGGGTGCCCGCACTGACTCCTGCGGGTGTGCGCATGCGGATGTCAGGGGCCTCAGACCTGGCTACTGACCTGACACCCAGGAGGGGCGGCTGCTGGGCCGGCGGCGCCTGGGCGGGGAGGAGGTCGGCGCCCGTCTCACCTGGACGCCTGAGGCTTCAGCGACGGGGTCATCGCCATCGCGATCACCCTGCTGAGCCTGGAGATCAGCCGCCCGACGGCGGCGGGAGCCTCCTGCACCCCTGGCTCCTGTGGCCCAGCTACGTGGGCTTCGTCCTCAGCTTCCTCCTGGTGGGGCAGGTCTGGCTCCAACCATCACGCCATCTTCGTGCGGGTGCGCAGCGTCGACCAGTGGATGCTCATCTGCAACCTCTTCCTCCTGCTCGACTGTCGCCTTCCTGCCCTCTGCCACCCTCGGTCCTCACCCGGTCCCTGAGTCTAGCCACGACGAGGCGCACGGGCGCCGTCTTCTTACGGGATGGTCATGCGGTGGTCGGCTGGTTTGTTCTTCAACGCCCTGTGGCGGGCCTCCATCCGACTGTGGCCGCCTGCGAGCAGGGGTCTCGAGGCGGAGGTGCGCTCCATGACCCGCGCTTCGCGATGGGGCCGTGGCTCTCACTGCACTGGCCGCACTGCTGGGGATGGTCAGCGCCTGGCTGAGCGTGGTCACCACGTGGCCCCTCATCGTCTTCACATGGTCGGCCACCGGCCGCGGCGGGTCAGCCCAGCAGGAGGCTGAGGGGACGTACACGCCGGTGCCGCCGATGAGTGACAGCGCCGATGGAGCGCCGCCACGGGTGCAGGCCCGCCGTCGCCCTGATCCCGCCGACGGCCGGCAGCCAGCTCGACGGCGACAGGCTCACCCCACCCAGCGTGTAGGCCACCAGGACGATCATGACCCCCAGCAGCATCGCCCGACAGGAAGGCCAGCACCGCACTGTCCTGACGCCCGCGCAGCAGCACGAAGGCACGATCCGGCACACGAAGGTGATGACGGTGACGACGCACGACGGCGACCCGCGATCTGCGGGTTAGTGAGCATCAGCTGTCCCCCGCCCTGACGCGTCGGCGCGCTGCCCGGGCGGTGGCCGCGCCAGGCGTCAGGCACCAGGCCGACGCCGAGGATCGCCAGCGCGTCAGCAGTGCCGCTGAACCACCGATCGCCAGGGCTGACTCTCGCTCGGCCACCAGCCGCGCACAGCAGCCCCTCGATGTCGGGTGGTGGTGCCAGTTCCTCAATGGCCAGGACTCACGAACAGGACGTAAGCACGAAGCCGAGCAGCTCGATGCGCTCACCCACCACGGAGGCCAGCGCGGTGCCGGTCAGTGCCCTGACGGTCGTGCCCTGACACCCAGGAGGCGTGGCTGATCGCTCCACGCCCACCAGGTAGCGCCCGCTCATGGCCCGCCGGTCGCGCGCCGCCAGCAGCGCGTAGACCTCGTCGGTGATCGCGTGGACGGCGTAGGGGCGCGTGAGCGCCCTGCCCCGCACCCGCTCCAGGGGAAGCCCAGCCCGTAGAAGACGTGCCGGCCGAGACGAAACCGGTGGACGGGCGATGGCCGCCAGTAGCTCGCCGGCACCGGCCAGCAGCACCAGCAGCATCTGCATGGTCCCGGGTAGATGACCAGGCTCACACCGGCGCCACCACCAGGCCAGGCCCTCGGCGACCAGCAGCATCCCGGGCCGCCAGCCCCAGCGTCACGTATCCGACGACGATCGGGCACCGCGTCCCGGGCCGCATCGGCGAGGGTCTGCATCCGCCGAGCCGACGGCGCTCCTGCCTCTTCCGTCCGGCAGGCGGCGGGGCGGTGTCCGGGCTCAGTCACGCAGGCCGCAGCCCGTCGTCCCGCGTGCGCTGCCCGGCCGGCGCGCCAGGTGACCGACGACGGCGACCATGATCGTGAGCACGCCCGCATGAGGATGAAGCGGCCCGAGAGGCCGTCGTCCACGACACAGGTGGACAGGGGCCTTACCCAGGTCGGATGGGCCTGAAGCCGATCCACCGTGGGCCCCAGGATCGACTTGGTGACCCCCGGCAGAGGACGAAGGGCAAGCCCGATGACCGTGCTGGAAGGCGCCGACGACGAAGGCCCCAGCGAGGAGCGCGAGATCATGAACAGGGCGGCGGCGCAGGCCACTGATCCGCCAGAATCTCCAGCGCACCCATCGGGGAGGCGGCCGACGGCCAGGCCGAGGGGTTGCCGCCGGTCAGGGTGGCGGGCGCCGTCGTGCACGAGGAACCAGGCCAGGGGAACAGGACGACGGCGACGAGCACCCCGGCCCAGTGGGTCTCGATGCGCGAGCCCGCGCTCAGCGCGCTGGCGCCCGTGAGGAGGATGCGATCGTCGTCCTCGTCGGCACCGGTCATGGCCATGGCGGCCTGCCGGGCCCGCGAACGGCGCGTCCCTCCGGGTCGTCGCTCTCCCCGGCGTCGGCGCTCGCGGACAGGCCCCGCCCGGTGGGGGCGGCTGCAGAACCAGTCGGGCGTCTGCTGCGGGAGGGGAGCCGACGGCGAGGCTGCCGGCGTCGGGCGGTAGTCCGGGTGTCACGCGGAGGCGCGGGCCGGCTGGGCTGACAGGGGTCGTCTGGGCTGACGGCGCCCACTGGACTGCGGCGTCAGTCCCCGCCGCGGGGCCGGCGCGTCGGCGGGGCCTCGGGCGGAGGTCCGAGAGCCCGATGTGCGGGGACGGGAGGCGGTCGGGCGCTGCCCCCATCCCTCCGTTGACGGGTGGCCAGGGGCGCCGGCGGAGAAGGTCGGGCGGGCGGAGGTCGGCGACTCGGAGGAAACGCGCCGAGGGGGCGCTGGCCGCGGAGCCCGTCCGGGCCAGCGGGCCACTGGGGTCGCCGGCCAGGACGGGAGCCGAGGGCGGTTGTCCGCGTCGGCGTTCACCGGCGCGCCGCCTCCGGCTCGGCCGGTGACGTCGAAGCGGCCACCGATGGCCCCGAGGTCGCTGACGGCGCCGACGCCGGCACCTGCGGCTCGAACTCGGACCGGCTCGATCGAGGCGGGCTCCGGCGAGTCCGCTGACGGGAGCGGCCGGTGTCGTCACGGTCGCCGACGGCGCGGAGGAGCCGCGAAGGCCGCCGAGACGGCGGAGGCCTCAACGGGCGCGAAGCCGTCGTCGGTCTCATCGGCGCCCTCACCGCCATCACCCGTCCTCACGGTCATCGACGTCGACTGCCTCGGCCGTGCTGGCAAACGTCTGGGAGCCGGAGGTCGGCGGAACCGGCGTCCAGGGGCTGCGCGGCAGGCCGTCGAGACAGATGCTGAGGCGGGTGTCGAGGGCGGCTGCCGGCTGCGGCAACTTCTCGGCAACCTCCTCGGCAACGTTCTCGGTCACGTGCTGAGCATCGTCCTCGGATCCTCGGACTCTCGCCGGACTCCGGCCTCCCGCTCGGCCTCGCTGACCTCGACGTCTTCCGCGTCGAGCTCTGCGTCGATGTCGCTCGTCGAAGTCCGAGTCGTCGGAGATGCCGTCGAGGCTGTCGATGGTGGAGTCGTCAGTGTCGTCCACGCCGGACGGCGGCATCCGCGGTGCCGGTCGGGGTGGAGGGGGTCTGCGGGTGGCGTCCCGGTGTGCCCGTTCTGCGGGCTGCGGGCGGCGCCGGTGGCCACTGAGACGGGCACGGCCTCACGGCAGGGGAGCCGGTCGCGGGCGTGGGGATCGCCAGGGTCGCGGTGAGGTCGGCCTCGCCTCAGGGGGTGTCGAGGTCATCGCCCCGGCCGGCTGCTCCGACTGCGACGAGTCCTCAAGTCCTCGAGCTCGTCAAAGTCCTCGAAAGTCCTCAGAAGTCTCGAGTCCTCAGCCTCGATGAGGCTCTGCGGCGCCGCAGACATCGGCGGCATCGGCGGTGTCGGCTACGGGCAAGCGTCCATGACTGTCCGCGGCCTGCTGCTGTCGCAGGGCACCGCTGGCGGACGCTGGGGTCTGGTCGGCTGGCTGGGCCAGGTGAGCGGTGCGCCGTCCTGTTGACGGGTGGGACTCGGCGCTCACTGCCGGGGCCTCGTCCTCATCGTCCCCATCGTCCGCCGCACCGGTGAGGGGCGCTTCCGGGCGGGAGCCGGCGGAGCTGCTGAGGACCGCCGCTGTGCTGGCTGTGCTGGTCGTGCTGTTGGTGGTGGCTGCGGTGGCTGCCGGAGCGACTGCGGCGTGGCCCTGGCGCCCTGAGGCTCCTCGGCGCGGGCGGGCCCAGGAGTCACAGCCTGGGTCGGACACCTGGGCGGCGTCTCAGCGGTCTCGGCACGGGCCTGCAGAGACGTCGACGACCTCGGGGGCAGCCGGCTCGGTTGCAGGGTCTCCACGGAGACCGGGGCGGTGTCGGTGACGGTGCGGGTCCTCCTCGACCTCGCCGGGCTCTCGACGACGGAGGAATCGACGGCGGCACGTCGGCGGCCGCAGCGGCCCTGACGGCTGACTCCAGCCTCGGCGCGGCTCTCGGCGGCAGCTGACCGGGGAAGACGCCTGCTCGCGGAGGTTGAGGTGTCGGCCTCGTCGTCATCAGCCCGTCCTGCCTGCTCGTTGGCCCAGTCGTGGGCTGCGCGTCATCGTCGTCTGGTCCACAGTCGGCGTCGGCGGCGGCACCGACCGCAGCGGCCTCGCCGTCCTGGGCCGCCGTCGCCTGGGGCGCGGGGAGGCGGATGGAGAGACGGGTGACCTTGCTGGCGAGGCTCGCGAGGAGGCCGAGACGAGACCCTCATCGACCAGGTTGACCGTCGCCTCTCCCGAACGGGCGTCCGTGGCCGCTGTCCGTGCGCGGTGGACGTCGGGGCCGCCTCAGAGGACGCGGCGACGTCGTCGGAGGCGACGGTGCCTGCGGTGCGGTGCGGTCTCAGTTGTCGGTGCTCACGAGGTCTCTGCCCATGCATGCACACGGTAGTAGTAGGGCGGGGATACCGGAAGGGACCGGTCAACCTAGGACGCGGAGTCGGGCATGGGGCCCTCAGGCGGCGGAGCGCAGCCTGGCCAGCGCGTTGGCACGGCCCCTGCCGGCGGAGCCACATGGCCTCTCAGCCGATCGCCATGAGCTCGCGATGCCGATGGCGGCGAGCACGACGGCGTTCGGGCCGTGCTGGCAGGAGCCTGGAGACCAGATGGCCGCCAGGGATCATACCGTTACTGAGCGCGGGCACCTGCGGCAAGAACAAGAACCGGGCCGATGACGCGCGCACCGAGGGTGGAGCGCGACGTCGAGGCGCCGGCCGCGGCCAGGGCCAGGAGGGAGATGAGGACGGCTGCCAGCAGCAGTGGCCTGGTCTGGACGCCGGGGCGACGGCATGCAGGTAGGGCGCGCGGCAGCAGATAGGCCGCTCAGCGCCAGCCCGGCGATGACCCAGGCAGGGACAGGAGGTGATCGCGACGCCGTGATGGGCGGCGGCGTCGGAGTGGTACCCACGGTCCGGGTCGTGCCTCGGTGAGGCGGAAGGCGGCGTGCCCTGGGCCTGGCCGGCGCGGCGGGCCAGGCGCATCCCCAGGAGCCGCCCAGCCACAGGCCCGCCAGGACGAGCATGAAAACCGGTGCTGACGAGGTGCTGAGCCAGGGCTCAGTCAAGGAGGCCGCGTGAATAGGAGCCAGGAAGACCATCGACTGGGCGGTCAACGCGGTCAGCCCGGTGACGAGCGCGCCCAGCGAGGAACGGCTGGCGAACAGGACGGCGGCGGCTGAGGACGGCAGCAGGAGGGTGCCGAGCAGCAGGCCGGTGCGCAGGATCGAGGTCTGGTCGGCGGCCAGGCCCAGGAGGGCGGAGGCGCCCAGGGCGAAGAGGACTCCGACGACGGCGGTGAGCACGTAGTCAGGGGCGGCGACTGCGCGGTGGCCGCCCCGATGCGCCAGGGGTCGCGGGCGGCGGGCCGGAGCCCGGGGCGTAGTGGGAGGGGAGTCACTCACCTGATCGAGTCTAGGGGTGCCCTGCCTTGTGCTGGTTTCCTCGGGATACGGGGCCAGGGGTGCCTGAGGCGCCTGTGGTCGGCAGTGACCGCGGTGTGTCAGCAGTGGGGGTGTGGTGCGAATGTCTGTGGGGATCGGGCCCTCGGAGGCCCGGTGGGCCGAAGGGCCCTGCAGCGCGGGGCGAGAGAGCCGGACCGGCGTGTTGACCGAGGGGTTGAATATTGGTGGGGTCGGCGCAGGTGCGCGGGCCGGGGCGCCACCGACGGCGCCCCCACGCCCGAGGATCCGGCGCTGGAGGCGCTCAGGGCCGTGGCCGCCGACGAGCGGGTGCGCGCCGCTGAGGACGCAGTGCGTGAGGCCTGCTCCGAGCTGCGCTGGAACGAGGCCCTGCGGCGCCGATGGCGTGAGGCCCGCGCCGAGGCCGCGATCCGGGGGCGCCATCGCCTCGGGCGGCGTCGAGGGCGCCGTGGTCTCCGCCGAGGTGCTGCGCGAGCAGGTGGCTGCCGGCTCCCTCACCCAGGCCGCCACCGGGGACCCGGGCCTGGACGCCGTGGCCGGGCTGGCGCGCCGGGACCCGCCTGGTGAGCTGGATGCCGGACCTGGTGGGGCGGGGTCGGCCGGTGGCGCCCTCGGCGCGCTCCGCTGCTGGCGGCGCTGCACCGCGACGTCGTCGGTCCCCTGGCGGCCGGCGGCCGGTTGGAGCCTGGGGAGGTCAGGTGCCGCGCGCCGGCAGGTGCATGCCCCGCGAGGGCGGTCCTGGGGTCGCGCCGCAGGGCGAGGAGCTGGTGGCGAGGCTGGCGGGACTGGTCGATCTCATCGAGGCGCGCAGGCGCTCGGCGCTGGTGCGGGCGGCCATCGTGCACGCCGAGATGCTGGCCGCCCGCCCTTCACCGCCGGGAACGCCGCCGTGGGGCGCCTGCTCGTGCGTCACCTCCTGGTGCGTGACGGGCTCGAGCCGACCGGGCACGGCCGTCACCGACCTCACCCCGGGCGGGTGCGGCGGCCTACGCCGAGGCCGCCGGGGCCTACGCCTCGGGCACCATGGACGGGGTGGTGGCCTGGGTGGTGTGGCAGGCCGAGGCGGTGCTCGCGGGGTTCAGGAGGCCCAGCGCCTGTGCCGGGCGGTGCAGGCCGGCACCTGGCGGGCCGGAGTGAGCCCAGGGCGAGCTCCTGCTGCAGGCTCAGCTCGGGGCCCGGCCGGAGGACTCAGCTGCCGCGCGGGCTGCGTCGGGCAACAAGGCAGGCGGCGGTGCCCCCGACGGCCAGCACGCCGGCGACGTGGGCGATGACCGAGGCCCGGGTCGACAGGGCTCGGGGCTCCCAGCGCGGCCGCAGCCGTACCGGGCGGGCGAGTCGCGCACCGGCCAGTCCCGCTCCTGCGCCAGGCGCCGCAGGTCCCTATCGGGGTTGACGGCGACCGGATGGCCGACGGCGCTGAGCATCGGCTCATCGGAGATGGAGTCGGAGTAGGCCCAGCACCGGGCCGGGTCGATGCCGTGGGCGGCGGCGTCCTCGTGCAGCGCCACCACCTTCTCCGAGTGCAGCATGGGGCAGGGAGATGCGCCCGGTGAACAGGCCGTCCTCACCGACCTCCATGTGGGTGGCCACGCCCTGGTCGGCCCCCGACGAGGGCGGGCGATGGGGGCGACCATCTCGGAGATGGAGCCGAGACCACCACGACGTCGTGCCCGGCCGACGGTGGCCCTCAATGAGGTCGAGGGCCTCGGCGTAGACGGCCGGCTCGATCGCCGTGGTCAGGGCGCCCTCGACGACCTCCATCAGGTCCCGGCGGCTGATGCCGGCGGACGCGAGGGCCAGGTGCTCCATGAGGGTGCTGGAGCGCTGGGTGCCGGCGCCCACCAGGAGGTAGGGATCTGGGCGATGAGCCCGTAGGCCAGGGCGCGGGAGGAGATGAGGGCCGCTGCGCCGCATCGGGGTGCCCAGCGCCCAGGTCGACGACGTCGCCAGGATCGTCTTGTCCAGGTCGAAGTAGGCCGCCGCTCGGTGCCCGGTGGGGACGGACCGGCAGGGGGCGCGCCGGCGCAGCGTGGGGCAGTCGATGCCGTCGCCGGTGACGTCGCTGGCAGTCGGGAGGGGCGCTTGCGCGGTCCTGCGCGCTCCTGGACCCATCTCACACGAGGGGCTCGGTGTCAGGCGTGTGAGCCCTGCGGTTGCCTGCGCCGTCGCCGGGGCTGCCGCGCTGGGCGGTCCGGCCGCGGTGAGGTGCGCAGTGGGACGCGGTGGGCGCAGGGCTACAGGCGTTTTTGCGCCCCTGTCTCCTACAGGGGCCGACGACGCCGCTGGGCGCAGCCGCGGGCGGGCCCGCACCCTGGTGGAGGGCCGCCGGCGGCGCGCTAGTACCGCCGTACCACTCTGCGGGGTAGCGGCCGGGGAGCCGGAGGCGGCATGGCAACGGTCGTGGCAACGGCCGGCCGTGGACAGGACCGGGGAGACAGTGAGGGAACCGAAAGGAGAGGGGCGATGCCGGTGGAGATGCCTGTGAGGCAGGCGCCTGTTCCAGCGGGGGCGCCGCAGGGACAGCCGGCCAGTGGGAGCAGTCGGAGGAGACGCTGACCATCCCGGCACTGGAGGCTCAGGGAGGAGGACGGTGCAGGAGCCTGGGGAGGAGGCCCCGGCCTCGGGGGCGACGGAGGATCAGCAGGTGTGGGACAGCCGGGACGTGTCTTCCTCCCCTGAGGCCCTCCGCCCGGTCAGCCTGTGCATCCCGGTGGTGAGACACGAGACAGGAGAGGGGACAGGCCAGGGACTGGCGCGCTCTGGCTGCTCACCGTCGGGTCACGGTCACCGTCGGAACCACCGTCGGAGCCGCTGGGGCGTCACGCCCGTCAGGAGTGGCCGCGGACGTCGTGCCGCACAGGTCCTGGCCGTCACCGGCGCCCGTGGGGACTGAGGGCCAGCGTCCTGCTGCTGCACCTGGCGTGGGCGCTGGGACGGGCGGGTAGGCGGGTGGCGATGATGGACCTCGACCCCACCGGCGGCCTGGACCTCCTGTGCGGGCAGGAGCGTCCTGACCGAGCTGCGCTGGGCGGACCTGCCGGCAGAGGTCGGCCTTCCGGCCTGGTCACCTCGTCGGGGCCCTGCCCGTGTGGCACGCCATGCCGGTCCTCACCGGGGACGTGCGGGAGGCCCCTGCCGTGTGCGGAGGCGGTCCTGGAGGCCATGCGGGCCGAGCACGACGTCGCTGGTGGACCTGCCCTGCGGGCGTCTCGCCCAGGCGCTGGGTCCTCATCGTCACTGCGCTCGACCTGCGCTCGGCCGTCGCCGCCGAGAGCATCGCCCTCGCGACTGCGGGCACGGCGCCCGCTGTCGGGGCTCGCCGATGCTGAAGCCGCGGCGGCCGACGCCGCTGCTGCGGGAGTGCCGGTCTGGCCTCGTGGCGCGCCAGGTGCGGTGAGGACGTCTGCCGTCGAGGACCTGAGCTCATCCCGGCTGCCTGGTCCTGGGGCAGGTCCCACCGACCGGGGTCCTGGCCAAAGCGGCTGGCCTCGGAGGACCAGTGCGCCGCTCGGCCTCTCCGGCGCCGCGAGCGCCTTTCGCCCGCAGAGCTGCTGCAGGCTCCCGCCGACGCCGCAGCGCCGGTGAACCAGCTCGTCAGCCAGACGGCAGAACCAGTCAGCGAGACCAGTCACTCCAGCAGTCAGACGATCGTGTCAGGAGGCGGGTCTATGGTCCCGATGAGTCCCGATGTCAAGCGTTTCGTCCTCCGGCGGAGGCGCAGACGATCCCGAGCTGGTCCGTGTCGCGAGATCCTGGCTCTGCGATGGGCCTGGAGGAGGCTCAACGTACTGCCGCGCCACCAGACGGGTCGGGGATGGCGCGCCTGGGTCAGAGGGTGCGCGCCGACGTCGACGGCGCCGGGCCGCTCCTCCAGCCTCATCGAGTCCCGACGGTGTCACCGACGTCCTCGTCAGCGGCGGGCGCACCTGGATCGACCGAGCGCGGGCCTCGAACCTCGTCCCGCAGCCGACCATGGATGAATCCGAGGTGCGGGCCGGCCCGTGCGCCGCGGCCTCCGCCCACAAAGCGCCTCGACGACGCCCGCCCGTCGTCGACGCCACCTCTGCCCGACGGCACCCGACTCCCAGCGGGTCCTGCCTGCCCTGAGCGCCGATGGCACTCTCATCAGCTGCGCACCAGCGGCGCCGCGCTTCACCTGGACGAGCGCATCGCCGCCGGCACTGTCGCTTCCCCGCCCATGGACGGTCCTGGCCGCCCGCCGTACCGGCCGCGCCAGCTGTCGAGTCACTCGCGCCACCGGCACCAGCAAGACCATCTCCTGGCCGCCGCTGCTCTGCTCACTCGTCCCGGACACCCGAGCGCATCGTGTGCATCGAGGGAGGCCAGCGGCCTGCGCCCGATCACCCCACGTCGTCCACCTCCAGGAGCGCGGCGCCAACGTCCAGAGTCGGGCCGGTCGCCATGACCTCTGGTGCGCACCGCCTGCGCATGCGGCCGACCGGATCGTCCTGCGAGTGCCGCGGCTGGTGCGAGATGTCCTCACCGCCCTCAACACCGGTCACGAGGCGGCTGGGCCACCCTCCACGCCAACTCTCCGCCGACGTCCCCGCCCGCCTCCAGCCGCCTGGGGGCGCTCGCGGGAACTCGACGAGCCGCCGTCGCCGCCCAGGCGGCCAGCGCCCTCGGCCGTCGTCCACCTGCGCCGGCGACTGGCGCACCACCGGGGCGCGCCGGTACGCATCGCCTCCATCGGCGTGCTGCGGCGCGAGACGCCAGCCGGGCGGTCTCATCTGCGAGGAGAGCCCTGCACGTGACGGGCGACGGCCGCTCAGACCCGGCCCGCCGTATCGGCGCTGCGGGGCGGATCGGCTGCAGGCCCTGGCCCAGCGCCGGCGCTGACGGACTGCCCGAGAGGAGGCCGTATGACGGCGCGACCTGGGTAGATGGCGTGGCGTGGCGTCACGGCCGCGATCCACCCCGGCAGCCCGCCTGGCTGCGCTGGTGGGTCGGGCGGTCAGGAGTTGGTGCCGGGCGCCCTGGATCCGCAGCGGTCCTGGTCGCCCTGCCGCCGCCGTGCTCCTGTTGCCGGGCCCGCCGCGACTGCCCCGCGGCTGGACCTCGAAACGGCAGCGGCCCAGGCCGCCCGACGATGCGGCGGCGGCGCTCGCCGCGCTGCGCTCCCGACGCACCGGGGTCTGGAACCGGACCTCAGCCTGCTCTCGTCGCCAGCCCTGCGCGCCGCGCACAGCAGCGGGCTTGGACGCGCGCCCGTCAGCGCTGCCCGGCCTCACCGAGGGTGCCGGAGCCCGACGGGACGGCGTCCCACCCGTGCTGTGCGCGCTCGCGGACCTCAGCATGACTCGTGGCTGCCTCGATGGAGCTGCGGGGCGCCTGCGCTGGCACCCGCCCCGCCGAGAGCCCGCGGAGGCTCGGCAGAGGCGGGCCACGCCGCCGCCGGTGCGGGCGCCGTCGCCTCCTGCCGCCTGTCGACCGCTTGGGGGCCCTGGCCGACATCACTCCAGACCGTGGCCGGCAGGGTGGCCGAGTCGCACGCGCGTGAGCCTCCCGCCAGGCCGCCCTGGCCGGCGCACCACTGCCCGGCTCCGCCCTGCCTGCCCGTGGTCGGCCTGGGGACTGGGGATGCTCATGGGCGCGACCCTGCCTCCCTCCTGCTGACGGCGGCCCCTCAGCAGCGCCGTGGGGGCGCTGGGCATCGGGCTCATGGTCGTGGGGCACCCAGACCAGGCGCCTCATCCGCGCCGCGACTGCTGAGGGCGGCGTCGTCGACGAGGCCCTGGTCCTGGACCTGGCCTCCGCCGCCCTGAGCGCCGGAGCCTCGGTGCGGGGTCTCACCGCCCTGGGTGAGGCTCTGGAGGAGGAGGGCGCGATCGTGGGGCGGGCCCTGCGTGGGCGCCCCGTGGGAGGAGGGCCTGGCAGGCGCGCCCAGGACGGCAGTGGAGACGAGCGTTCCGCCTGGAGTCCTGCCTGCGCCCCGGCTGGGAGGACGCCTCACCGCCAGCCGCCCTCAGCGGCGACGGCGGCGAGCCCAGCCGCGCGCGCGGCACGCCCGCGACGAGAGGCCGCCGAGCGCCTGGCGGTGCGCCTGAGTCCTGCCGCTGGGCGCTGCACTGCCGGCCTTCGTCATCCTGGGGATCGCGCCCGGTCGTCGCCTCGGTCGTGCGCAGAGCATGCCCAGTGGGTGACGACGCCTCGCCCGAGGCACGCCCAAGCGGTACTCCGCACTCTTGGGTGCGCGAGCCCGCGGCCTGGCACGATGGGGGCATGGCACTGTCGAAGAAACTGCTGAGCGCGACGAGGTCGTGGTGCGCACATGCACACCACATCAAGGTCCTCCTGTGGCGGTTCGTCGTCGAGATCCTCTGCTCGTGAGTCGGCGTCGTCGCTCGATCATAGCCCCCACCTGGCGACCCTGGGGCATCGTGGCGATCTGGTGTGATCCGTCGCGTGACGTCCTGCATGCCCTGCCCTGGCTGCGGTGGTGCATGCACACCCTACACCATCATCCACCAGGCGCATCATCACCCGCTCCGGCATCGTCAGCCGCGTCGGCTACGACCTGCCCCTGACCCGGATCTCCGACTATTCAGATGGGACGGGACGTCGTCGACCGTTTCTTCGGCTGCGGCACGCTGGCTCTTGCAGACCTCCGCCGATGACCTGCTCCTTCTGCAATGACGTCACGTGGGAGACGGGTCCAGGTCGAGATCTCCAACCTGATCTTCAACGCGCGACGCAGCGCCAGTCGACGCCGACGCATTGAGCACGAGGCGTCGACACGAGGCGCACATACAGGGCGCTGACACGGGCGCCGATAGCTGCAGACGACGGCGGCCGCCGGTCCCCTGAGGGAGCCGGCGGCCGCCGTCTGAATCCTGGTGATCGACGGTCGAGGGTCTCCCCGACGCCGACCGCTCTGGGCCACGCGCTCAGGGTGGCGGCGATGCGCTTACGGCCTCCCAGACCTGCTCGGTGCCTCAGCGCCTCGCCGCGCACCGGTGGCCTCGTCGGGCGGTCACGCACTTCTCGCAGCCGCTGGATGATCGGACACGGCCAGGCCCCACAGGCTCGAAGTCGACTGCTCCGCACGCCGCGAGCGTACCGATGATGTTCATGCGCAGGCCCATGCGCGTCGTTTCTCGCAGGCCGAGCCCAGGAAGCAGCGCGTGCGGTGAGGCGACGTCGTTTCATCATAGCTGATGGGAGGCGCGCACCTGCGGGCGGCGCTGATGGCCTCCTCGGACAGGTGTGCGGGCTGTCCCCATGCACCTGGAATGACCCAGCACGGACTCGTCGCCAGGGTCAGGCGGCCGCACACGAAGAGTGCCTCACCGCTGCCGCTCGGCCAGCGAGAGGTGCGAGCGACAGGTGATGGACAGGTTCAGGGAGGGTCCCTTGGCCCACCCCGCGTGGGCGCGGAGCTGCAGGTTCAGCGATGCTCATGCGTGTTCCGCGTTTCGTCAGTGTCGTTCAGGTGGTGCAGGTCGGCGGGCGGCGGCCCGTCAGCGCTGGCCCAGGGCGTCGATTCTGGTGGCGCGCCGGCACGCCAGCGGCAGGCGCACAGCCTGGGCGTCGGACTGGAGGGGCGTCGAGGCTGGCGCAAGCACCTCGGTGTTGCGCTCACGGAGTCGGCGGTCACGGAGTGACCGGACTCGGGATGACGTTGCCAGTCGGCTGATGAAAGGTGGCGCGGTCGGCTCCCACCGGTGGCGCGCTTGATGCCCAGGGCCTCGGTGAGCCGCTCGCGGTTCAGGTCGCTGACCGTGGGGAAGCGCGGTGTCCACGAGAGCTTGTCGTCAGTGGCTGGCGGCGCCGGGCGTAGTGGTGTACCTCGTTGTCCACTGAGACGCCCACGACCTGCACTGCTCGCGGTCGCCCAGAAGTCCTCGTGCAGAGGTCGCCGAGCGCTGATCTCAGTGCACACAGGTGTCGCAGGCCAGAAGAAGACTGACGCGCGCCAGGTGCCGGCGTGACCTGGGGAGGAGACGCAGGTGAAGTGGTCCTCGGGCTTGCTGCCTCAGCCTCTTTGAGGTTGCCAGGAACGACGGCGGTGAGCTCAGAACCGTAGGCGAAGACTGGTCTCCGATGGAGAGAACGGCCATAGCAGCCTCCTTGAATGATGTGCGGAATCGCGGTGCGGTTGGTGCCGTCAGCGCTGGCCTGCACTGGCCCGGGTGAGCGGGTGCGGGGCGCTCCGTCGGTCCAACCGTGAGGCGCCAGCCCTCATGGTGCGCAACTAAACCATCGCTATAAGAAGTTCGCCTTTGATCTGGTGGTCGGTGACCTGCCGCGGTGACATGCCGCGGTGGCCGCCGAGCCAGCCCGCTCCGGCCCGTTCCGGCAGCCCGCTCGGTCGGAAATGAGATCGCGCATCCCGCAGTGCACTGTTGTCTCACCGTCGCCCGCACCCTGCGCAGCCAGGTCCAGTGAGAAGCCACTTGGGTCTCGTCTCAGCCGGATCAGCGTCCGCGACGGGTTCCCTCTCTTCCCGAGAGAGACGTCCGCCGACGCTGGGGGATCCATCGTCCGCCTGGGGCGCGTGGCCTGGAGAGTCCGGCTACCACCGCGCCTGGCTTTCGGGCTGGCGGAGCACCCACAGCACCGGCTCGCTTCCGTCCTCGGCGCCCGACCTGCCCATGATAGTGCATATCCTGGACGCCGCCGACCGCATCCGGGTGGGCCTCGGGCGCGTCATGGCCACATGCACCTGCGTCTCGCTCCCAGGCGGGCTGACGCTTCGCCACCCTGGCCGCCTCCACCCCGGCCGCGTCGATATGGGCCTCGGGTCGCGCCCCGAGTGAGCGAACATGCGGTGCAGCCACAGCCCTCAACCAGGGCCAGCGTCATCGATCTGACGCCATCAACGCGCCCTCATCGAGGAGACGGTCGCCTCCTGCGCGACGAGCGCGCGCCACCTTACCCTGCGCCTCTGTCGGGGTCCGCCCTCCGGCCCGGACGCGGATGAGTCATTCCGCTCCTGGCTCAGGCCCGGTCGCGCCCGCCTGGGCAGGCGTCCACGACCTCAACTACGCCTACGCCCAGTTCTTCACCCGGCCGCCAGCAGGTCGAGATCGCGAACCACTGCCGCGCCCCACCTCCCGCGCCGGGCCCGCGACTCCATCCACGGGGCCAGACCCTCTCACGCCCAGTGCGTCAGCGCGCCGCCACCCGCGAGGAGTGCCCGCCGAGCGAGCTCGTGGCTGACCTCGACGCTCCGCTTCAGCCCTGCAGCGCCGGCCGCCCCACGCAGCCCGCGACCCGGCCACACTCACGACGCCGCCCACCGCGCGAGGTCGACGCCACCTCGAGCGACACCGCCATCATCGTGGGCACCGCGACGAGGTCGCCCAGGGCACTGTCTCGCTCGCCGGGAAACCACGCAGCACCGAGGAGGCAATCGTGCTCATCAAGCCACATCGACGACGCTCGAGGTCAAGACCCGCCAGTACGGCCGAGCTTTCGCCGCCCGCCTCCTGTGAGCCGGCGGTCTGGAAGCTCGGCGCGACATCTCGCGCGGCGGGGGCTCGGAGATGAGACGGCGCCCGCATGTCACGGTCGGTCCCATGAGCCCGCGCAGCGCCCGGGTCCGGCCTCTGTCCTCCTCCCTCCCGCTGGCGGCCACGCACGCGCCCGAGCAGGCGGCATGAGCCTGCGAGCGGACCTGGCGGCCGACTCCGGCTGGGGCGTGGAGGCGGTGGCCACGCCCTCCTGGGCGAGGTCGCCGACGCCGCTCTGCGCCGCGAGATCCGCCTGCTCCGCCCTGCGTGTGAGCCAGTGTGCTGCCGCCCTGGCTGCGGGCCACGCCTCGTGCCCGTGTGCCGTCACTGACCGCCCTGTTCGCATGCTCGGCGAGCTGGCATCCGCCACCGCTCGACGCCGCTCTGCCCTGCACCCGCAGCGGCGGGCGCGCGCCGCCATCGGCCTGGTCAGCGAGCCCGGCAGGTCCGGGAGGCGCATTCCGTGCTGAGGTCGACCTGCGCCCCACGAGGCCGTCGCGACGACGCTGCACGTGCGGTCCGGCTGGTGGGTGGCCTCCGACCTCGGGCGAGCCTCGTCACCGACGGGCCTCTGGCGATCACGTCCTGGCGCTGTCGGCGGCGGCGGCTCACCCTTGGCGGGCGACCCCGCGCACGCCCGTGCGCACCGCCTGAACCTGGGCTGCGGCTGCGGTGCATCCAGACCCTCACCTGCTGCGTCAGCGCCGAGCACGTGGTGGCCGCGACATCTCCGCGCGCGCCCTGGCCTCACCGCCTTCAACGCGGCCCGGCTGGCGTGAGAGCGTCACCGTTTCAGTGAACCTCAGTTGCGCGACGTCCGTTATCGCAGGCTCCGGACTCGACTTCAGGAGGCCGACGCCGCCTCGAGACCGCCGTCGATCCCGGCTCCGACCCCGGCCGCCTGGAGGCTCGCGCGCGGCTCCCTCCTGGAGCCGGTGGCCGGCCGACTGCTTCCGACCTCATCGCCTCCTGAACCCGCCTTCTTCGTCCCACTGCCGCCGGCGGGTGCGCGAGGCCGGCCTGCGCAGGAGTACCGCGACGCCGGCGCCATCCTGCCGACTCGTCGCGCTCGGCGAGCACCTCCCGAGGCGCGCGCGCGCGCCGTCACGCTCACGGCAACTGGGAGCACCGTGGCGCCGCGCTCGAGCGCGAGGCCGTGGCCGCCTGGCCACGAGCTCGATCGCCTGGATCGCGAGGCGCGAGCCTCCCGGGACCCGTGGAGCACGTCGCCTGCCGTGGCTGCGCGACGGTGGCTGACCGAGCGCGACTCCGGAGGCCTTTCGACGCCGCCCTGGGCGCGGATCGACGACTTTCGAGGCCACGACGTGCCCGAGAACGTCGGCCATTTCGGCCACCCTCATCGTCCATGCGTCCGGGCGCGCGAGCCCTGGCGCCTCCTGGAGGGAGGCAGACCACCTCCGGTCAGTCCTGGGCCGCACGTCGCCGAGGTGCTGGAGGGTGCGCAGGCGGCGCTTGCCGGCCTTCGACGAGCGACCGCCGTCGCCGATCTCTCCGCCTTCCGCTCCCGGCCTCCGACGTCACCGGGCGCCACCTCATTCCAGTGCGCCGCTGGAGCCCACGGCCGGTCCTGCATGCCGTCAGGGCGGAGGGCTCGCGCACTCTGCAGGCCTCACGGCGGTGGCCGCCCTGGCCGTGGCCGACGGCGAGGCGAGAGCGTCGGCGAGAGTCGCCTCTGCGGTCGCCGCCACGCCCTCAGTGAGCTGAATGCGGCCGACAGCTGACGCGCGCATGGCGCGGAGATGGTTGGTGCGGCCCGTCATCTCCTTGACCACGGGATTCCTGCGACCCAGGAAAGCGACGATGGGCAGAGATAAGCTTTGAGGACGAATGACGGCGAACGCCCGGTGGTGCATGATCTCGATCTGAGACATCTCGCGGGTATGTTGTTGTCAGTTTCCTCTATCGTCGTGACGTCTCCGTCATCAATGAGATACAACCGAAACATCTCATGTTCAAGCGCCATTCAAGGG
>BNJU01001013.1_pt1 | contig 49249 bp, 58 predicted proteins | sample 8539281 | NCBI WGS metagenome assembly BNJU01 (sample SAMD00202456, study PRJDB9452) | human saliva metagenome | isolation source: human saliva | place: Japan | reverse complement strand
CAAGCGCAACACCAACATAGATGACTCCCATTACCGGTACAAGTATCTTTGTTACATCTGATAATCTCTTTGCCCCACCTATTACTATCGCTCCAAACGCAAGTGCAAGAATCACCCCGATAACTTTTGGTGAATTCTGATTATAGAAACTGAAGGTACTAAATGTTGACTGCAGATTATAAGCTGCTAGCATATTATAGCCGACTGCATATGTAAATATTATGATTATAGAGAAGAATACTCCGAGCGCCTTTCCGAGACCTTTTTGAGCCTAATCGCATCTCGCATATAGTATGCCGGTCCGCCGTAGCTAGAACCGTCGCTGTTTTTCTTCTTGTAAATCTGAGCAAGCGTAGACTCAACAAAATGCCGACGCTCCACCAAAAATAGCAGTAAGCCACATCCAGAAGATCGAACCAGCACCGCCAAGGATAATAGCTGTAGCAACACCGATGATATTACCGGTGCCGACTCTAGATGCAGTGGAAACCATGAGCGCACCGAATGACGAAATACCGTTTTCACTCTTAGGTTTCTCAGATACAACTTTAATTGAATCCTTGAACATGCTTATCTGCATGAAATCTGGTGCGAATTGTAAAGTACAATCCACCAGCAAGGAGTAGCAGTGGCACAATCCAAGGCGTATATAGCACATCACTTATCATGAGCACTATATTGTTAATAGCATTTTCCATATTTTTTCTCCCTAATAATAAGTCCGCATAGTAGTAACGTATAAAGTAAAAGTATTTTAGTATAAAAAGTTGATGCACGATTCCCCTAATAATCATGCATCAACGTGAAAATTATACCACATTACAAATAATGTGTCTATTATTTGTATATTATTTTAAATGGCATTACCCTATGATTATAGACCTTTAATAAGCTGCACTTTAGCTTCCCTTGTCATCTTTTTTATGTGCCACTCTCTGCTCATCGCTTCGCTCCTGTTATCAAACTCCTCGTAATACACTAAGTCTACAGGGACACGTATACTAGTGTATTTTGCACCATTTCCACTATTGTGAGTATCAATTCTTTTAGCTAGATTTACCGTCCATCCCGTGTATAAAGTACCATCATCGCAAAGCAATATATATGTGTAGAAACCGTCTTTTTCAGGTGATTTTAGCTTTTTAAACTTTTCTACATGTGAAGATTTATAATTATTAATCATAAAATTATCCATTAATCTTTTTCATCGCTGTTATAACATCATCCATATGACCATGATTGCCGCCTTTGTTGTAGCAGCCCAATGTAATAACTATGTACTTTTTGCCATTCTTTTCCGCTAATACAGCTATGCTCTTACCAGCTTCTCTTGTATATCCAAACTTACCACCGAGAACCTTAAAACTTTTAATCTTATGCTTATTAAATGCTGAAATAACGTCATTTGATAGTTTTATACCATCAGGGTGACGCTCAGTCTTTGTCGATACATAAGTCGGCGTAGTGAAAATTTTATAATAATCTTTATCCGGTAGCGATTCCTTGAGTAATTTCGCAACATCTGAAGCAGTCGAGTACTCCCCACTCTTATAAACACCATCCGGTGTCTCGTAATGCGTATTGGAAAGTCCTATTTCACTTGCTTCGTCATTCATCTCACTTACGAAATGGTTTATATTGCCACCCATCATGCTAGCAATCGAATTTGCACACGCTCCATCAGATCGCATAATCATCGCATAGAAGAGATCATTTAAATCGGTGCTCTCATCCACATCATAACCCACCATAAACTCTTTTTGCCGCTTGACAATTTTGACCGCTTCTTCACTCACCTGCCCGCTATCATCAAGGACAAGCCCTTACTTCGCATTACTATGAGAGCTTTTCGGCAGGTCATCAGCTTAGTCAGAGATGCTATTGGCAGCTTCTTATTGCCGTTAACGTCAATCTCTACTTTGCCGTCAGTCAAGTTGTATACATATACACTTTTGCTATTATAGATATCTTTGCTTCTGCTACGGCACTCTCCAGTTCCTCTATCAGAGATAAAAAAACACATGAAAGAAACTATTGCAACCACAACGATTGCAATAGTCATCCATATGTAAATTCTTTTTTTATTTTTATTCTTATTCTCGTATCTAGTTTCCAATATACCTTCTTACTAAAATTCTTACAGAAAGCATGATGCTATTTTCAAACCAGCTTCCGAGATGACTAAATACTTTTATAGCATCTCTAGAAAAGCAGTAATTCTAGTATTAAGCTGCCCGACATCTGCCTTAGAATAATCCGTTTCCACGCTCAAATACGGAATTCCCTTCTCCTCTGTTACGAATTTTCCTATCGATTTAGATTCAATATTATATGTCAGACAGGCCGTAAGCGACATATCCACTACTCCGTCTACATTATATTGATCGATTAGTCTCCCTAGCAGTTCGTACCTGTTCTTATTTGGAGTCATCACTGAACAGCCAATCTTAAGGTATCTATCTGCTATCGCTCCTATTATATCATCAGCCTCTGCATCCACAAGTCTATCAAAATTCTTATACCCAGAACAGTTCTCGTAACATACCACAACGCCACCATTATTTTCTATGGCATTCACGACTTTCATGGTTCCACTCCCCATCGGACATCCTGTTATTAAAATTCTAGAACGCTTATCTAGCATATTGCCATGATTGTATTCATCTTCAATTCGGTTAGTCAAAGAATTAAGTGATTCGACGAGCTCTTCTTTATCGAATTTAAAGGTGCTGCCATATACAGCATTGAACAGATTTTCTCCTGTTATAGGTGCCGGGTCATGCATCATCACTTCAGAAATCTTCCTCTGTGCATCTCTCTCCCTATTCTTTAGCCTTGCAGCATCTCTAAGCTTATCTTCTGTAATTTCAACACCAAACTTTTCTTCCAAATACTTGATAAACTTAACTACTTCTGCACGCCACAGTTTCCTACCTTCTTCGTCCTGACTATTAGGAAGATTCATTAGGTAAAGTTCCTTAAAATCAGACATGAGCTCATACATTTTCTTCTTACCATCGCAAGTCGTCTCACCTACAACTACGTCGGAAAAGTGGAAGTAAGGACACTTGTCAGATTTTGCAAACCCGTAGCTGGCCTTAATCAGCGGACATAGGTTAGCAGGCAAATCTTTTTCGGCCTCAGGAATAGCTTCATCCGACATAGAACATAAGCCTATAGGTGCTGCCCCTGCAGCCATAGCAACTTCCTGCGGAAAATAGGTGCAGTATGCACCTATAACCGGTGTGCCCGACTCCTTGATTTCTTTAACGCTTAAGAATGAGTTCCTCCTCTGTTCAGAGAACTCCTCAAATACCTCCGGTAATTCCTTAATAATTTCCATATCTGCTCTCCACCTACTCTTTAAGTATCAAAATTCGTGCTGCATGCGATAAATCATTTTACAAATGCTAATGCACTCTTAAAATAATTATACCAGTTCACTTTAGAGGATTTTACACCTGGTAATGCATATATTCAATCTCATAAATGCGTATTTTACAACACTTCTAGGATTATAAACCTTTTTTATATCACCAGTTATTATTTTTCAATAATTAGTATCAGAATATCCCATTATTAAGTATTTATTAAATTGCACACAGCCTACTATGAAGAGTGGTTTTTAAATGCTATATTTACAGATAATAAATGTAATCATTACGAGATTAGGAGAATTAGTAATGGACAGTTCAAAACTGCACAAACTGAAAGTCTTGTCTGGTGCACAGCTCAAGTATATAGCATTTATCTCAATGCTGATAGATCATACAAACAAAGCGCTTATATACCCGAATCTTACGGGAGGAAAACTGAATGTCTTAAGCGATGTATTTGATATACTCGGTAGAATTGCCTTCCCAATATTTGCCTTTCTACTAGTAGAGGGTTATTTTCAAAACACGAAATAAATGGCGTTACCTCGGAACGCTCCTATTATTCGGAGCTATTTCTGAGGTGCCTTTTCGACATGTTTACAAGCGCAGAATTCTACGAAAAGAATTGGAGTAACGTGATGTTTACGCTTGCACTCATGCTTATAACAATCTGGATTATAGATATACTTAAGGAAAAGATGAAGTCTTTACATATGTTTTTTGGTACCTCGCATCTATTTTCGTCATCCTAGCAGGCATCGCTCTCTCCTTGTACTTTAGTGTCGACTATGACTACCACGGAATCCTGATTGCATACTTTTTCTATTTATTCCACGGGAGAGAGTTACTGGCAATTCCATTCTGTTTTGTTTCGATGATCAAGGAACCATGGGCACTACTTGGATATGGATTCGTTCTCACTTATAACGGAGAGCGCGGAAAGCAGTATAAGCTTTTGAACTATTTATTCTATCCTGTACACCTGCTAATTTTAGGAATCATCAGGATGAAGTTCGGAATCTAGCGCATAGGAAAATAGAAAAGAAAATCATGTCCAAAACAGCTCTAGGAATGTAAACGAAATTTTCACTGTACAAGCTAATAACAAGAAATAAAATGCTAAAGGCCTGATTCTAGGAATCAGACCTTTTTGCATGTGCGAAATATGGAGTTAGGAATATTTCGACCTGTGTTAGTATGTGGCCAACACCCATCGATATGGATATATGCCTTAAAGGCGACATTGGAGCTGCACTACACAACTGACTATCGCCATCATGCTATCTATCTTATGCAAATTAATTCTATGGTATGGAATTATTCTAGTGTCAAGTGATTTTTTCTTTTTTTATAAAATGCTTATGATTTATAGCGTTTTTAGATTTGATGTATCATAAAAATATATAGAGCTCATTTGAATAATTTTGCATATAAAAACCTTGGATTTATTCCAAGGTTCATTCATACCAATACTATCTACTTTTCTTTAGCCAATCTTTATCTGAAGTTCCATCACCACGTGAAGTTCTCCTGATTTTTTTAATTTACTCGCAATCATGCCTATTACCGGATTTATTGCAATCTTTTCACCGTATCGAGCATAGGCGGTCTTGCGGAACATATCGATTGCCGACATATCAAACTTTTTTACAGAGCCAATATTTACAAGTGAACACATGTACATTCCCTCTGGCTCATACTCGTATCCATGAGGTAAATCTATGGATAGTTCCTCTGTGTATGATTCTGATATAGCCGCATGCCACGACTCCGTATCATCGATTGAAGTAAAACCATAATCCACAAAAGGGTTTACGTAATCTGAGAACAATACATCACTGATTGATGCTTCAAGTTCTATGGCACCAAATTCCCCACTAATACTATCTACAACGTGGTATCTATAGCGACCAGGCAGACTCTTTATCCAATAGCTACCGATGTTCTGATTGCTCGTTTCATACCTATATTTGAGTTCTTCTATGCGCTTTAGAAGCGTGGTGCCAAAACTTATTTCGTTCTTAAGTTCATCATAATATCTATCCAGATAACACGACATATTGTGTTCATAATCACCATGCCGCATCGCCTCGATTTCTCTAATGCTCAGATTAAGATTTTTGTGCTGAATTGTATCAAGTAACTCAAAAACCGCCATATTGTCATAGGTGCGGTAATTGTTGCTTTCATTGCGCTCCGAGACAATCACGCCTCTTTTCTCATAGTAGCGAATCATATCTCTGGATAAGTGCAAGAAATTAGCTACTTCTCCGATCGTGTACTTCATATCCCCACCCTATTAACCTTTGGCATGATTATATAGTATAGATGGTAGTTCGATGTGAATTGTTTTTATTATGTGCAAGGTATCATTATTTTCTGAGTTAGGAATATCAACAAGTGATTTACTTAAATGTCTCAATATATTCTACCGACTTTACAAAAGAGGTTGAAAGTTATAGATAAACAACAAGTATTAATCACTGTAAATCAGAGCCCTCACAAGTTCTATAAGCTGAACTTGGATGTTGTAAAAAATAGATGATAATCAAACAACCCTATCGAGTCCTATTTTGCATTTTTAGACTTATGGCAATTATTTTTTGTATTAATTATTATCGAAACTGTATTATCCGTACTATGGAACACAGCTAATGTAGCCATTTCACTTGTTAGCATCATCTTAAATCATTATTTTTCCGGTATAATCTCAATCCAATATCCGTCTGGATCTTCGATAAAATATATCCCCATCCCCTCATTAACAAAGACAATGCAATCAAGCTCTTCATGAAGTTTAACAGAAGCTTCGATATCATCAGTAGTCATTGCAAGATGATACTCGAGTTCTCCTAGTTCATATGGCTCCTTGCGGTCGTGTAAATATGTGAGTTCCAGCTGAAAATCGGTTTTACCGTCACCAAGATAAACTAAAGTAAAGTTGTCACCATGGTTTTCTCTAACCGGCTTTAGTCCAAGCGCCTTATCGTAAAACTCAAGGCTACGATCTAAATCTAAAACGTTGAAGTTAAAATGATTAAAAGTAAACATGTTTTCTCCTTTAAATTGAATAGAATACAAATTCAATTGTATTAGCGATTTCCTAGAGCATCTTTTAAACGAGGAATTCATTTGATACTATTTGAACTTGATTTAGTTAATTCGATTTCTATCATACTTAAATATAATTTTTCTGTATTATATCATACAATAATAGGCATCAATAATTGTCTATAAAGAATTCAGCAATATTAATGTACTAATAATATAAGCTAAGGTATCCTATTGACATTTTGTTATATTTAATTATTTAATGAAAACACCATCTTTAAAAGATGGATACACCAGGTGCGTGCTTCCCCTACGTGAGGTGGGCACCTGGTTTTTATATGATAGTCTGCAACCTGCTTGCTTTATAAGCATGTATAACTCGTACATAAAACTAAAACAATCATTGAAAAGTCAATGATTCTAATCATTTTAGCGGACACGGGAACCCGTGGCTTCTCATCCCATCCTTATTGCATAAAAAAAGAGACGAGCTACCCTCTCAATTACATAACGGAAATAGCTCCGTCTTTGTCTGCTTTAATGTCTACCGTTCCATTAGTGATAAGCTTTCCATCCTTGACAGCAAAGACAGCATTATCGCCCATAACTAATCCTTTTTCAACTCTACTACCATTATCATTGTAGAATTGCCATTCATTGTCATTTTTTACCCAACCAACCTGCATAGCTCCATCAGAGTTAAAGTAGTAATTTTTGCCCGATATCGCATGCATACCATTTATATATGCACTTCCATCGTTAGGTTCTAAATAATACCATTTGTCATTAATTGACAGCCACCCCCCTGTGCATCTTGCAATCGCTGTTGAAATAGTACCATTTGTCTTTAATTTGCTGCCAGCCAGTAACAGCATAGCCTGAACTATCAAAATAATACCATACACCATCTAGTTGCGCCCAGGTTGATTTATAGTAGTTACCTTCTTTAGTCCTGTACCACCAACCCTTGGAATCTTGTACCCATCCTACAGTTGGAATAGTTGAATAATCTGGTCTATAAATATTCCTGATATTCTTTGGATATCTGATTCTTATAGCCACCCTTGAACCGCTTAAGGCGATGCAAGTCAAGCACAAGTTTTATTTAAAAACATGCTTGTACTTCTTCCTCAAACTGTCCATATCATTGCTCAGTTTTTTAATCAATGGTCTTTCATCCTTTAAAATAAAACGGGCAGTTTCTTTTCGTATTCCACCATAATTATCTTCGATTTTTTCGCACTCGCGGTTGAAGGCCGCCCATATTGCGTCAGCCTCATCCTTGTACTTCGCTGCATCTGGGTGTTTCTCATTTAATATTCCGCTCATAGTCAAATTTTAGCTGCCTACTCAGCAATCGCATAACATAATCATCCCCGTCCACGTCTATGTCAAATCGGTATTATTAACAGATCCCTTATAGCTCTCCACTCTAAACAACTCTCTGTGTCTATGGTACACCTCATCCCACGACATATCAACGGTATCACTTCGTCTTCGCATCTCATAAGAGTATGTGCTGTCGGACGCTCTCATATATGCCTCTTTATTGGCAGTGAATCCTGCTACGTCATCTTCACTGAATGAGTAGTTGGTCTCAGAATCAAGGTGGTTATGATACGAGTATGCGCCCTTGCGGTAAATCCGACACAGTCATGCATCACTATTAGCTAATAATGGTGTTAATATCCTAGAGATAAGTCGTAGGCTTGGACACAGTAACATAGAGCAAACTCTTAATACTTATAGTCACTTCTACCCCCAGGAAGAAGACAAGGCTTTATCTATATTGAATAAAATTCGTGTATAATTCGTGTATAAATCATAACCACCAGCTTAGCTGGTGGTTTGTTTTGGCCCTATAAGGGCCTTTTACCTGCTGCATCTTAAGATGCGCTGAAAAGATTCGCCAACCGCACGTACTTTCCTACAAGTCCTAAAGGACTATTTCATCTTCCTTCCTGTGAATGGATCAATATACTCCTTTAGCGTCATTTGATCATCAACTATGTCACTCTGGAGTTGTGTACGTATGTATTCAGCTATCTTTTTTTCATTTTTCCCTACTGTGTCAACATAGTATCCTCGGCACCAGAAATGCCTATTTCCATATCTGTATTTTAAATTTGCAAATTTATCGAATATCATAAGGGAGCTTTTCCCTTTCAAATATCCGACAATTTGCGATACAGAATACTTTGGCGGTATTTCTATAAGCATATGTATATGGTCGGGACATAGCTCAGCTTCAACAATGTTGATACCTTTTCTCTGGCATAGGATTCTTATCATTTTTCCTATTTCCACTCGGTACTTACCATATATTTCTTTTCTTCTATATTTAGGCGCAAATACTATATGATATTTACATCTCCAGCTTGTGTGTGCTAGAGTATTTTTGTCATCCATGATGGCAACCTCCTTTGTTATTTGATGTGGTTGGCGAACCAACATCATGATAACATTGGAGGTATTTTTCTTGAAGCTAAAGCTATACTAATCACACCGGCATAGCCGGTGGTTTGTTGATTCACCTCACTATCGCTCGGCAAATCCACTGCTAAAGCAGAACCAATAAAGAACCGTTGATTTCTCAACGGTTCTAGTCATATTGGCGGAGGACATGGGACTCGAACCCACGGGGCTGTTACGCCTTACCTGATTTCCAATCAGGCTCCTTAGCCACTCGGTCAATCCTCCACACGCGGCTAACGCAATCATATTCAAATCATGCCTAACTAGATTAACATAAACGGAATCTAAACGCAAGCCGTTATTATATTCACGTATATGGTATTATGTAAATACACAGAAAGGAGTATCAAATGCACGAGCTTATAGAACTATTAAAATCTGATATGAAGCCTGCACTAGGTGTTACTGAACCAGGTGCTATAGCTTTTGCTGTTTCGACGGCTTGTTCGTACCTTGACGGCGAGGTAGATAGCATCGAACTTAGACTTAATAGCGGTATATACAAAAATGCTTTTACCTGTGGTATTCCGAGCAGCCCTCACCTAGGCAACCTATATGCAGCAGCACTCGGTGCAATCGCCGCCGACCCTTCTATGGGGCTCGAGTGTCTTTCGTCAGTCACTCCTGATGATAATAAAGCCGCTGAGAAGATGATTGCCGATGGCCGGATTACGGTTTTGCTATCAGAGGTTAGCAGCCGCATACACATAGAAGTAATCGCCCGCTGCGGCGATGAATCCGCTGAGGTAATAATTTGGGATAGCCATACCAATATTACATGCATAAAACATAATGGTGAAATTGTAAAAGGCAGTGATTCGCCCGCTTATGACCAGTCTGAACCTGCTGAACCACCGATAATTCACAAGTACACTCTTCAAGATTTTGTCAACCTAGTTAACGAAGTTTCATTTGATGATATAGCGTTTATTAAGGATGCTTACACGGTTAATCTCCACCTTTACGATGTTGCCATGGCTAGTGACCGCACGACTTTTGCAAAATCGCTATATAAAAATAACGGAAATATAACCATCAGTGATAACGCTGTCGATACAGCAAGTTTATTATGCAATGCTGCGATTGAAGCGAGAGTGCTAGGACTCGATGCCCCAGCGATGAGTATTACTGGCTCTGGTGCACATGGAATCATAGCTACACTTCCTCTGTATGGCTACTGTAAAATCCATAATATCGAAGAGGAGAAACTTATCCGAGCAACCGCTCTCAGCTATCTAGTCTGTACATATATAAAAGAGTATTCTGGTAAACTATCTGCATTTTGCGGATGTGCTATCGCTGCTGGAAGCGGTATGGCTTCTGCGCTTGTATACCTTGACGGTGGTGATACTGAAGCGATATCCAGATGCCTTAACAACATGGCGAGTAGCATCACTGGGATGATTTGTGACGGAGGAAACCATGGATGTGTTATGAAGGGTGTCTCAGCTGTAGATACGGCTTTTCGTTCAAAAGACTTTGCAATGGCTGGTATATGCATAGAAAACCTACACGGCATCAATGGTTCAACTCCTGAAGAAACTATGCGTAATATGGGATTAATCGCCTCACCTGGCATGGTCAAAACAGAGGAGACTATCTTAGATATAATGAAATCAAAATTACAATCATAAGCATAATTAATATTCTAATCATTATTGGAATCATAAGAATAATGACAAAGCGGACGGCAATGCCGTCCGCCTTTTTAAATATAAATTTCGCTTTGAAATCGATTCAAAAGTTTACTATTCGTAAATCTTGTACTCCTTTGTCTCGAGAGCTCTGAGTGCACCATCAGCGAGGGATCTCATCTCTTCCTCTCCTGGGAATCTTAGAACTGGAGCAACCTTACCTACGTATGAAGTGATTTCCTCACAGAATCTATCACTATAAGCCATTCCACCGGTGTACACAATTGCATCTACATCGAAGTGAAGAACGGCAGACATAGCGCCGATATCCTTAGATAGCTGGTAAGCAATAGCTCTGAATGCACCTAAGCACTCCTTATCTCCTTCGTCAAATGCCTTGTTCTCTACTGTACGGAAATCCTTAGTTCCTGTGTATGAGAATACACCCGCCTCATGACCGATGATTTTCTTTACTTCAGCCTTAGTCTTTCCAGAGAAGCATAGTTAACGAGAGCATTTGCAGGAAGTGCACCACCTCTATCCATACCCATAGAACCATCGTCCTTTACGTTGTATACATCTACAACTCTGCCCTTCTTGTGAGCTGCAACAGATACTCCACCTCCGAGGTGAACTACAACTAGGTTTAGGTCTTCATAAGCCTTTCCTATTTCCTTTGCTGCCTTTCTAGCAACTGACTTCTGGTTAAGCGCATGGAAGAAGCTCTGTCTCTCCATACCCTTTAGTCCAGAGTATCTAGCAACATCATCAAGCTCGTCTACGCAAACAGGGTCAACGAAGAAAGCAGGAATGCCAACTTTATCACCTAGTTCTTTTGCTAGATATGCTCCGAGGTTAGCCGCATGCTCACCGTAAGGTGGGTTCTTAATATCTCTGATAACTGCATCGTTTACGAGATAAGTCCCAGATGGGATATGCTTGAATAGTCCGCCACGACCGCAAATTGCGTCAAAATCTTCCAGTTTGTAGCCTTCAGCATCGAGCGTCTTCATTATTACGTCGCGACGGAATGGCATCTGATCTACGATGTTTGCATACTTGTCCATCTCAGCTGCATCGTGGTCAATACCTACGCGCATAAGCTCCTGATCATTCTCGTATACAGCAATCTTTGTGGATGTTGCTCCAGGGTTGATTACAAGAATCTTCATGTTACCAATTTCTCCTTTCGTTACCTCAATATTTTAATCATGTCCTTAGTATAAATACATTCGAACGTGATAACATGACTATTTATTTCTATTACCAGCTTTGCGCCTCTCAATCTCTTTGAGAAGCTTCTTGCGAAGTCTGATATCCTCTGGTGTTACCTCTACGAGTTCATCTCCATTTGATGAATTCGAGTGCCTCCTCCAGGGTAAATGTTCGCGGTGGTGTTAGCTTAATCGTGTCATCGCTGCCCGCCGCACGCATATTAGATACTCTCTTTGCCTTGCATGGATTTACTACCATGTCATCGCCTCTAGAGTTCATACCGACTATCATACCTTCATAAACGTGAGTTCCAGGTTCAACGAACATCTGCACACGCTCCTGAATATTAAATATTGCATATGGCGTACAGTTGCCTTCTTCCTGTGCTACAGCAACACCGTTAGTGCGCTCTGGAATTTCACCCTTCCAAGTTTCAAATCCCTCAAAGCGTCTAACCATGGTACCTTCACCATGAGTATCGTTGATAAACTCACTTCTATATCCCATGAGTCCACGAGTTGGAACTGAGTACTCAATCTTCGAATATCCGTTGCCTTCGCTCATCATCTGCTTCATCATGCCCTTACGCATATTGAGCTTAGAGATAACCGATCCAGAATATTCATCTGGAACACTCACAACAACCTCTTCAACTGGTTCAAGCAGCTCCCCATTGTCACCGCGCTTCGTTACAACCTCAGGCTTAGATACAGCGAGTTCATATCCTTCACGACGCATATTCTCTATAAGAATCGATAGATGTAGCTCTCCTCTACCAGAAACCTTAAATGAATCAGTAGAGTCTGTAGGCTCTACTACCAGCCCAACGTTAACTTCGAGCTCTTTCTCCAGTCTCTCTTTGATGTGTCTACTTGTCACGTATTTGCCGACTTTACCAGCGAACGGAGAAGAGTTAACCATGAAATTCATCGATAAGGTTGGCTCTTCGATACTGATATTACCGAGAGATTCAGGATGTGCTGGATCACAGATTGTCTCACCTATCGAGATGTCTGAAATACCCGATACAACGACGATATCCCCGCACTCAGCCTCGTCAACTGACATTCTCTGAAGACCTCTATATACAAATACCTGATTTATCTTGGCATTGTACGACTCTTCTTCATCTTTCATGACCACTACCTGCTGTGCCGCCTTGAGTGTACCTCGTGTAATTCTGCCTATTCCAAGTCTTCCGATATAGTCATCATATGCAAGTGAAGAAATCTGCAGCTGAAGCGGCTCGTCTCTTAGATCAGGATATGGGTCACAGTGTTCAACAATCTTATCAAGCAGAGGTTCTATATTGAACTCCCCAAAGCCCTTTGGGCTTTTCTTAATCTTAGTTGTACCATCATCCACCATGATATCAGCAACTTCACTAGGGTCACTAACTGCTATTCCCTGTCTTGCAATTCCATACATGATCGGAAAATCTAGCTGTTCATCATTAGCCTCAAGATCCATAAACAGTTCATAAACTTCATCTACAACCTCATCTATTCTGGCATCCTTCTTATCTATCTTGTTGATAAACAATATCGGATTTAATCCCTGCTCAAGCGATTTATTGAGCACAAATCTGGTCTGAGGCATAGGACCTTCACTAGAGTCTACTAGTAGAATTACTGTATCAACAGTCTTCATGATGCGCTCAACCTCGGAGCTGAAATCGGCGTGTCCTGGTGTATCGACAATATTAATCTTGTAATCCTTGTACATGATGGAGCAGTTTTTGGAATATATAGTTATTCCACGCTCCCTCTCGATTGCATCACTATCCATTACACACTCTACAACCTCTTCATTGTCTCTAAACACGTGAGATTGAGCAAGAAGCGCATCAACAAGTGTTGATTTACCTGCATCAACGTGTGCAATTACTGCGATATTAATTATCTTATTCTTTTCTCCCATTGTTATCCCTTCTAACTGGCTATATCTATAAAATACTTATCTTCCCGAACTGAGGAAAAATCTCCTTCTGCGGTTAATTACGTTGTAAACGCTTTCTATCGTTCTTTCAAATTGATAAAGCTCCCTTGTCAAAGTCTCGACATCACCATTTGAAACGCTAGCCATAGATGTGCGTCCTTCGGCGATAATTTCAAACCAATTTGGCGCTGTAACTTTGAACCCTCTGAACTTCTGTGCCCATATCTCATACTGCGAGAACTGCATAGCATAAGGTAACATCTCGTAGAAATATTCAGGGTTTGACTGCTGCATTATTGCAATATCCCTAGGCTGTGCCTCTTCTATGAAGTTGCGCATACCCATCATCCTGTTTGAAAGACGAGCATTTTCTCTAGCCCTCGCGGCCATTAGGCACGTCATCATCGCTCCAAATGCACCAGCAACTACTATCAGAAGAGGAATCATTAGCGATTTATTGCACTTGTACACGAGATATCCTACGTACACAAGCTCAGCTACGTAAAGCGCAGAATACATGGAAATTGAAACCTTGAAGTGATTCCAATCCATATCGTACCTGAGATCAAATCTCCTCGTGATAATGTTCAAAATCAATACTGAAAGCACGAACAATCCAGCTGGAAGTCCATATTTAATCTCTTCTTCATACATATACATCGATACAAGAACAGGAATAGTAGCAATTGCAAGAGATATAGCTACAATACTTACATACCTAAACAGCTTGATATTGTAGTGCTCGCCCTCATCTCGCGAGAGCTATAACCACTAGCAACACTGCTTTCAACATCGATAAGTATCCTCTTGAGCTTAACTCCTATGTCCTCCATCTCGACAGCTCTTCCTTCATAAACATCTTCAAAAAGTTCTCCATAAATTGCACGAATATATCTATCTTCGTCAATAGATGGTGCATTAAGCTTCACCAGCTTATACTTCTTTGGAGCATACTCAACTATCTTGAGACACCCCGATATTCCCAGTCTGACTATAAGCGGAACGATATCTCGTATTGATAGCTTACCGTTAAATACATATGCTACGTCAGCGGTTGATATACCATCGATTGGATTAGAAATAACCTTTTTCTTAAACTTCGGATCTCTTCCACCTGCTAACCACAGGATCAAAGATAGTGTTGCTGCAGCGATAAATAATACCCCTCCTAGTCCAATAGTCCACTCATTGTTTAGAGGATCTTTCCAATATCCGTCTGGAAGTTCGGCCTTAAAAGTGATGCCGAAATCTGATGGAATAAGCGAACCACTCATAGTAATAGTATTTCCATCTATGGAGTAAGACATCTTGTTTGATACATCCTGCGAACCAAACTGACCCGCATAGTACTGAAGATCATCCCAAGGGAAATCCTTAGGGCAGCACTAACGTGAACTTGTAGTTCTGGATTGGTACCTCCCAATCAGGAGATAGCGCAGTCAAATAAAACAAGTCATAATTTTTATTCTTTTCGGCAAACTCCTTCACGATATAGGTAATCTTAAATGTATGACTTCCCTTTCTTAACTGTTTCTTGTCATTAATTACGATGTTATACTTCGAGCCGTTTTTTGACAAAGAAAAATCAGTACCCTTAACATCTACATCACTAATGATGTAGTTACCTGCGGGTACGTCGAAAGATATTTCCGAAAGATTATTCGGAAGATTAACGGTTATCTGCTTAGAAACTTCATAGGTGTGATTCTTTTTTACAACAGCCTTAAAATCATAGTTGTTAATCTCGTAGCTATTATCCTTAGTTGCACCGAAAGAGTCAGTCAAAACTAGACCATGACTCACACTCATGATTGCAATAGTTAGTAATATTTTAAGTAAGTATTTATATATATTTGACAACACTTTACCGTTGCTCGTCATTATACGTCTCCTTCTAGGCAATACTTCTGAATATTATACCGCATAAAACGGTTAAGCACAATAATTCAAAGGAGCATAGAATAGTTGATACACTTTGAACCTTAGTATAAAATACAGGATAGATACTATATTAACGAGGACGTAAGAGGACGTAATATGAAGAGACAAGATTACATATCATGGGATGAATATTTTATGGGGGTTTCCCTGCTTGCGGCTAAGCGAAGCAAGGATCCTAACACACAGGTTGGAGCTTGCATTGTCGACAGCAACAATGTGATTCTATCCACTGGTTACAACGGATTCCCTGTCGGTTGCTCGGATGATGATCTACCGTGGGACAGAACTGGCGAGGATACCAAGTACCCTTACGTTGTTCATGCTGAATTAAACGCAATTCTTAATTCAGGAGGCAAGTCGCTTAGAGGTGCAACGATCTACGTTGGACTTTTCCCATGTAACGAATGCGCTAAGGCAATTATTCAGTCCGGCATCAAAGAGGTCGTATATCTAAACGACAAGTATGCTAACGAGAAATCCACCTTAGCATCTAAGCGAATCCTAGGCATGGCTGGGGTTAAGCTTCGCAGGCTCACTCCTAGGGATAAGAATCTCGTACTAAGCTTCGAAAATGAGCTTGATAGATAGCACTTGGCTTTATTTCGATTATTATTAAGTGATTATTTTGTTAATTGGAGGTAGTTTTATGAAACTTCTAGTTGTTGGTCCTCGCGGCAAAATGGGCCGCCTGATTACATCGATTGCTGCAGACCGTGAAGACATCACTGTTGTCGGTGGTGTCGCTCCTGCTGACAGAAATTACATCGGCAAGGATATTGGAGAGGTCGCTATGATCGGCAGAGCGATAGGTGCCCCTGTTGTTTCGGATATCGAAGAGCTAATAGATGACTGTGATGTAATCATAGATTTTGCCACTGTTGAGCAGGCAATGATTACACTGGAAGCTGCGAAAAAGCACAAGAAAGCACTAATCTGCGGAACCACTGGATTCAGCCTAGAACAGAGGGAAGCATTTGAAGAAGCAGGTAAAACAATCCCTGTAATGCTTGCGGCTAATACGTCTAGACTTGTAAATGTTATGTATAAACTAATTGAAGATGCTACGAAATTAGCTGGTGATGTGGATGTTGAAATACTCGACATGCACGATGGTACTAAGCTTGACTCACCTAGTGGTACGGCTAAAGAAATCGGAGAGCTCGTAGCTAAAACTAGAGGCGAATCTCTCCACGATGTAGATAGATACGGCAGGCAAGGAAGGTGTCCTCGCAAGCATGGCGAGATTGCTTTTCACTCCATCAGAGGCGGAGATATCTCAAGCAGCCATACGACATATTTTGTAGGTCTCGGCGAGAGGCTTGAGATAACTCACCACTCTCAGAGCTTTAAGTGCTTTGCTGCCGGTGCAGTTGACTGTGCCGTTTACCTCAGCAAGCAGCCTGTTGGATCATATACGGTTCAGGATTGCTTTGGGCTATAAAAACGCTTATATATTAAATAACCATGCAGAAAGCCAGGGGCACAACCGCCCTATTTCTGTATGGCTATTATTATTTTCAATCATTTGTCTCGACATTACTTTTCCCTATTCCCCCCAAATGTATTTTTCCGGAGCACACCATCCACATATATAATCTAACATATCTGCAATCCACTGTTTATTTAGACTATCCGCTAAATTGTTGTGATACCTAAAAAGTATGTTATATGCTTGCTCTTGTGCAACCCTTAATTCTTTTATTTTAATCAAAATATCATATCCCTGCATATTGTATGCATGATAATTTTCCTCAGTTATATTCGTTGAAAGTTGCTTTATTTGATTAAATAATTCGTCTGCTGTACACATTAGAGGTTCCATAAATCGCTCTATCAACTTATCCGCCTGCTTTATGCCGTCGCATGCTGCTGATGTAATACCACCTGCATATCCGCAGCCCTCACCTGCGGGATAGATGCCGGAGATTGTTGTGCTTTCGCCCGTCTCTCTATCTCTAATAACTCTTAGAGGTGCCGAGCTTCTAGTTTCAACAGCTTTGATCACTGCATCTGGGCTATCATATCCGTGAATCTTCTTAGCAAAATTCGGAACCGCCTCTCTAATCGCCTCATACGCAAAGCCTGGAAGAGATGCAATGACCTTATCTGCTTTTCCAGAGAGGAACTCACCCATAGTACATGTTGGAGGTTTGTAGTTTCCACCACCGTTTTCAAAAGCGAGCCTTTCGTACTTCTGCTGGAATCTGATGCCTGCTAGCACATCATCGGATTCAAAATCACTCACTCTCACATCGCAGAGAATACCACTGTTAGCAGTCCCGCTATCTCTCCGTCTGTTGCTCATGCCGTTAACGCAGACTTCTCCACTATGTGTCGAGCACGTTACAACCTCTCCACCAGGGCACATGCAAAAAGAATATACACCTCTACCATTGCTCGCTTTGTACGAAACCTTGTATTCCGCTGGCGGAAGCCTATCCTCTGATCCGTACTGTGCTCTATCGATTAGCTCCTGTGGATGCTCCATTCTAACTCCTATAGAAAGTGGTTTCTGCTCCATCTCAAGTTTTCGATTCTTTGATAAGCTCATATGTATCTCTTGCGCTGTGACCAGTGGCAAAAATCATCGCATTGGTTTCAAGAATCTCTTTACTTCCATCTGAAGACGTGACAGTTATAGACCTTAGTTCGCCATTTGAAATCGATATATCGCTGAGCTTTGATCCAAACCTAACTTCACCACCGAGGGCAATTATCTGTTCTCTAAGCCTTACTATCACAGCTCTCAGCACGTCTGTACCTATGTGAGGCTTATGCTTATATATAATTTCTTCTCCTGCACCAGCGTCAGCAAAAGTCTCCATTACGAACTTGATATTAGGATCTTTGATACCACTGGTTAGCTTTCCATCTGAAAATGTACCAGCTCCACCTTCTCCGAACAGAATATTGGAATCTTCGTTTAGAACGCCCTCGCTTTTAAATGCCTCTACATCCTTAACACGTTCAGACATACATTTGCCACGCTCTATGACTATCGGTCTATAACCATTCCTAGCAAGCTCTAGGGCTGCAAATATCCCGCACGGACCAAATCCTACGATAACTGGGCGACCTATAAGATTCTCACTTCCAGGTATCGGGTCCGATTTTTCAATTTGGCTTATGCACATTACACTTATGCTTTTTTGCAATTCTAGGCGATACCTGTACTCCTGTCGTAAAATCTACGGTATATACCATGAATATATTTGACTTGTCCCTTGCATCTATCGACTCACGAGCAACCTGCCAAGTCATGATATCCGAAGCTTTTAAAGATAGCTGCTTAGATATTTTGGCTGGTAAATCAGTCATTTCACGCCCCACAGGTAGCTTAACTTCGCTTATCCTGTATGAATATTTGCCAGGCGTCTCTCCGCCACGCCATACTCTATCTATAATTCTCGCCTCCATACTTTATCCTTCTTTATATAATCCTATTCATATCTAAAGCTAAATACGTCCTGCTGCTGCACCTGCACGCTTTCCGGATAGAAACGCATGATTTAGGTTATATCCACCGCAAAAGCCGTCATAATCTAGAACTTCACCAACAATATATAGATTCTTTACTAGATTTGATTCAAACGACGATTGATCAACTTCAGATTCTACAACTCCACCTGAAGTGCACTGCGCTTCCTTCCACCCCTTCTGGCCTGTCGGCTGGAACTTAAGAGCACTCGCACTTGCTACTAGCTTATCTCTTGCTTCTTCTGATGATAAGACTAGAGAGTCTTCATCTGCTTTAAAGCCAGCCTGCCTAATTATTTCAAGCGCTACGCCTTCCTTGAAAGATAGTCTTAAACACATCCACAAGCTTCTCGCTCTCTAAAAATTCATTATTTGTATTAGAAACTCTTTCAGCCGTACGCTTTAAAACCTCTCCCTAACTCTACATCTCTACATAAATCGAGTTCGATTTCGAAGTTAGAAAAAGTATCACCTGGTTCAAACTTCATCATCTTAGATAGATTAAATACGCATATACCTGAGAGCCCAAACTTAGTGAATTGAACTTCTCCACATTCTCTATGTATTTCTTCGCCATTCTTAAAGAGCTTCGCTTCCGCATGCACTCTTACACCCGACAGTTTTGATAAATCCGTATCTCCACACTCTATCGGTGCAAGTGAAGGCACGAGTCTAGTTACTGTGTGGCCAAGCTTCCCTAAGCCATCTGTATCCGTCTCCAGTTGAACCGTATACAGGTGCGGACTTGCCACCTACCGCTATTACAAGGGCTGACGAATATACGGTACACTTAATGGCATTAGCCGATCTACCTTGGCTACTTGCTTCCCCCATGGAAACCGACGTTACGAATTCAGTCTTGTCAGAATCATACGATACTTCCAGTGCAGTAACCCCGGTATATACCTTTACACCGAGCTGCTTTAGCCTTAACTCAAGCAGTTCTGAAACATCAGCAGCAGACTCAGATACAGGGTAGAGAAATCCATTGTCATTAGTTTTAGTCACTATGCCTAGAGAACTCAAAAAACTAGTAACTTCACTAAAACCTTCCGCATTAACATTAGTTATATTGCATCTTCCATTACCAGTCGCACGAAGCTTACGGCCCATGATTTCATTTTTTTCAATCAAAACCACATCAAGCTTAGAATTGCTTCGCTTGGCACTTATAGCTGCTGCCATACCTGCTGGACCGCCACCGATTATTAAAATGTCACTTCTTAGAGTTTTGGGAATCTGAGGGCTATGGAATGCACACTTTTCCCTCATGTGCTTTTGCGACATAAATACACCTTCTTGCATATATAAAATCATATAATTATATCATAATGGGCTAATACAAACATGCCCAGATGATTGTATTAGCCCATTATTCTTGTTGTATTAACTTTATGTATTCGCTTTATCCTATGCGAACTTCTCCGCTGCAGCCTTTAGCTGCTCAGCCTTATCTGTGTCTTCCCATCTGACGCCGAGCGCATCTCTGCCGAAGTGTCCGTAGGCTGCCAGTGCTCTATAGATTGGCTTAAGGAGGTCGAGCTGCTTGATGATAGCAGCTGGTCTCATATCGAAGTTCTCTCTCACTAGCTTGGCGATGTCTTCATCTTTGAGGCTTGCAGTCCCATAGGTGTTTACATATACGGAAACCGGCTCTGCGACGCCGATAGCATAAGCTAATTCAATCTCGCATTTACGAGCAAGTCCAGCAGCGACGATATTTTTTGCAATATATCTAGCCATATATGCACCACTTCTATCAACCTTCGTTGGATCTTTACCTGAGAATGCACCACCACCATGGCTAGCATATCCACCGTAAGTATCAACGATAATCTTACGTCCTGTCAAACCAGAGTCACCCTTTGGACCACCGATTACGAATCTGCCAGTAGGGTTAACGAACAGTTTAGTTTCATCGTCGATTAGCTCGGCAGGGATTATAGGTTTAATTACATGCTCAATCATATCGCGTCTAATCTGTTCGAGAGTTGCATCCGGATCGTGCTGAGTAGAAATTACTACAGTGTCAACTCTTACAACCTTGTCATCATCATATTCAACTGTAACCTGCGTCTTACCATCAGGTCTTAAGTAGCTTACTGTACCATCTTTTCTTACTTCAGCAAGCCTTCTTGCTAGCTGGTGAGCGAGTGAAATTGGCATAGGCATAAGTTCATCTGTCTCATCACAAGCAAATCCAAACATCATACCTTGGTCTCCAGCACCTGTCATCGCATCGTCACCAGCTTCAGTGCCTTCCTTTACCTCAAATGATTCATTAACACCCATAGCGATATCTGGGGACTGCTCTTCAATGCTTACGAGCACCGCGCAAGTGTTACCGTCAAAGCAAACTTCACTGCAATCATATCCTATGCTCTTTAACAACACCTCTAACAATTCCCTCGATATCTACAGTGCAGGTAGTTGAAATCTCACCAAATACGATTACAAATCCTGTCTTGGTTGCTGTCTCGCATGCTACATGAGCATGAGGATCTTCGGTAAGTATGGCATCAAGAATCGCATCAGATATTTGATCGCAAACTTTATCAGGATGACCTTCTGTAACCGATTCTGATGTAAATAATTTCTTCATTAAAAACCTCCATTGAGCATTACTGCCCTTCTTCAAATAAAAAACTCTTCAGCATGAGCCACATGCATGAAGAGACAATTTTCATCTATGAATATGTCTCCTCATCTTTCAGGCTTTACCTGTGGGACTTGGCACAACCGCAATATGCGATGCTGCCGCGAGTTCATCGGGCCCATTCCCTCACTCGCTCTTAATAAGGATTGTAAAAGTATTATATATGTAAATCTGTTAGTGTCAAGTTGCATATGTTACATATCATGGTTTTTTGAGAAAAATGCTATCGCGAGCGAGATTGCGACTTAGTTTTGGTATAATTATAGTGTTATGGACTGACAAGGAGAATTAATATGCCCAAGCTAAGAGTTGTGGAAGGTAAACTTTCCAATAAATATAATCATTTTAAAGACTATCGTTTTGACTCGTGTATAGCTACCGACACTCGTCTTATGGGTGTCGTAGCGATGAAGGTCTCATGGACTGCAAAAGATGGAAGTAGAGATAAACTCTTCCAGCTTATTCATCTCGATTTCTCAGAATACGGTGTGGATGATTACCGTGAGATATTCTCAAATGCTAATAACCCCGAAGGTGGTCGTGAAGTTAGGTCAGAATGGAAACGTATATCAGGTGGTCTTGGAGGCAGCGAAGTTAGGATCCCATTCTTTACACTTGTGCAGCTAATTGATGAGGTTATAGCGACGAACGAAAAATATTATGAAGGCCACGAACCATTTATTCAGGCTTTTCGCAAAGAAACATTGATGAGGCTCAGACTTATGAAGGAGGCCTCTAGCAAGCTGCTCTATGAGGGTGATAGCTCTGAAGAGAAGAGCAAGGAAGGACAGCAGTTAGTATGCAAATCCCCTCTCACCTCGTTTGAACTTATCAACTACTTCCTCATGAGGATGCTAGATAAAGATTATCACGGTGCTTCATTCCTCGGAGATATAAGCATTAGCGAGATGAAGCGAAGTAGGTTTAAGGAAATTGGTATCGCTGAGCTAGTCAGAAATAAAATATCAAAAGCGACCACTGCCGCTACTCCTAACGGAGAAGCGACAGTGTACAAGTGTAAATTCACAGCGCTTTCCAATTCATATATCTATGGAGAAGCGTTGATAACGCTATCACCACGCAGCCTCATGCGAACACGCCGCATCTTGGAGTTCGAAGTGACGACCCTAATGAATATCTCAAGCTACGAGGCAGCGCTTCAGCTCCAGCAGGCCGAGTATATAACACTGTACGAATTAACAGTGCCTGCAGAATCGTTCGATCTGGACGATTCCGTCTTCGGGGCAGACGCCACCATGTCGCCAGCCCCTAACGGAATCACATATATCCTATACAATAAGGATAATTATCATGTGGATTCATCAAACTACTATATGAATCACGACATGTATGGTGCATATCTATTGACACCTAATAATGAGCTCGTGGTCATGAGCCATGACATCATCAAGATAACCAATATGGAGGCCGATATAAGTAGAAGCATGAATGCTAGCAAACTCGAGTTGAAAGGCAGATACAAGCTAGAGACTCAGGTATTTAAGAGCTTCTCAGAGATGCCTGGTGCAAAATTTAGCGAGATGATTTATAGCCCGGAAAATAACGACTAATTTTATCTGTCAATATTTGTTCTTTTTTGACTATCAAAATTAGCGCGAGTTATCCACATCGCTTGAATCCCAATAAAATGCACACATCAAGAATTATCCACATAAAAATCAAAAATCGTATACAATCTTTTCAACACCCAGAAGTGGATAAGTTGACAAACAGAAATGCGCATTTTTTAGGGCTTAGCGATTCTAATCTGATATGTCAAGAGAAGTTATCAACAGTTTTAAAAAATGTTTTTATACATTTTTGTTCGATTTATAGAAGAACAATTTAGCAAGGAGAAATATGACTACTGAAAAAGTTTTCCACAATGATCAATACTTAAAAACACTCGAGGCGACGATAACTGATATAGTTATTTCCAAGGAGATGACTGAAATTATAACAGATAGAACCATTTTTTTCGCTGAGGGTGGTGGCAGCCTGGTGACAGAGGAACCATCCATCTATCAGATGATAACAGTAAAATAGTAACAATTTTTGATACTCATGATTCGGGTGATGCGGTCGCCCACTACACAAATGATGAAGTACCATTTACTGTCGGCGACAAGGTCATTTTAGAACTCGATTGGACATTTCGCTTCACAAATATGCAGAGACACTATGGTGAGCACATTCTTAGTGGTGCGATATACAAACTATACAAAGGAGCCAACAAAGGTTTCCACATGGGGAAAAATTATATAACCATAGATATTGATCTCGGAGGCGAGCTCATGACCGAAGAAATGCTCTCAGAATCTGAGCTTCTCGCTAATGAAGCGGTGTGGAAAAACCTCCCCATTCAAGCTCATCATTTTGACTCAGTTGAGTCGGCTAATGATATGCCACTTAGAAAAGCAGTTAACGAAAAGGTAGATGGAGATGTCGTAGTTGTCACGGTGGGCAATCCTGATAATCCATTCGACTGCTGTGCATGCTGCGGTACCTACCCTGCCTTTAGTGGTGAAGTTGGGGTAATAAAAATTTTTAAGGCTGAGCCTAACAAGGGGATGACCAGAATTTACTTTGACTGTGGCCGAAACGCACTGCTTCACTACCGCAAGTCGCATAAGATTCTTACCGAAGTGGCAGAGAAATTCTCATCAAAACCAGAGAATCTAATGCACGCCATTGCTAAGAAGGACAAAGAAGAAGCCGAGTTAAAGGCAGAGCGCGCAAGTCTTGCTGAATATGTTCGTAATTTCGAAGCAGAAGCGATTGCACGTAGTCACGAAGTGGGAATGAAGTTCGTATATAAAGAGTATGACAATATATCTCCTAATGATCTTCAGAAGCTTGGTTTTAATGCACTCGAGATGATTGACGGAGAAAAGCCACTACTAGCTCTTGCAAATTCCCCTTCCCATACGCTCATGCTCGTTTCCGATGGGAACCATCCCTGCGGCACCCTCGTAAAAGAACATGCTAAAAACTTTGGCGGAAAAGGTGGTGGACGCGATGATAATGCGAGAGCACAATTTGATAGTAAAGATGGTCTTGAATCATTCGTGGAAGTTATAAAACAGAATTTATAGCTTGATATATTCACATTATATTGTGTTATAATCAGCTTAAGGAGGCGGTGTTATGTCAAATAAAGTCATAGTAACAATCGGAAGAGAATTTGGTAGCGGAGGTCACGAAGTTGGTAAGAGACTTGCGACTGAGCTTGGAATAAAATTCTATGATAATGAATTCATCAGCATGGCAGTTCAGAAGACTGGATTCCATGAAGATTACGTTAAGAACAACGAGGAGAAGGCCCCTGATTTTGCAGCTAGTGCACTCTTTTCAGGAATTGAGCTGTATCAGCCATCTCCATTCGATAAGATTCAGGCAGAGGAATACAAGATTATCAGAGAAATTGCTGCCGAGGATAGCTGTGTTATAGTCGGACGTGGTGCAGATTACATACTTAGAGACCAGTCTCATGTCAGCATTTTCCTATTTGCTCCACTAGAGGATAGAGTAAAGCGCAAACTCGCTCTCCTATCTGGCCAGATGCGAAGAATATGACTCCTGCTCAGATGGAGAAAATAGTTAAGCAGATGGACAAACAGCGCCGTAGATACTACGAATACTACACTGATACAAAGTGGGGAGACAGAGATTCGTACGATTTGCTCATCAACACCAGCCGTGCGGGTATAGATGGTGCAGTAAAGATTATCAAGACATACATAGAGTCGAGTCGTGGCGAAAGCATGATGCCAGACTAGATTTTGATTTCGGTCTTAGATCTAAACTAGAACAATTCTTATAAAGCAGTACAAAACGCAGATGTTTCTGATTGAATCAATGAAGATTCTTTCAGTTTACATCTGCGTTATACATTTCTAATTCGGATAAGCCGAACTATATTGACTTCAAATACTCAACCTCTGCTGGTCCAAGCTTTCTATATCCGCCAACCGCCAGTCGCCCGATTACTAAATTACCAATCTTGATTCTCTCTAGCTCCTGAACCGGTGCATCGATAGCCTTAAACATGCGTCGAACCTGATGGTTCTTACCTTCATGAATAGTGATATCAACTACTGTTGAGTTTCTATTGTGCTTTATAACATCTACCTCGGCAGGTGAAGTTCTAAAACCACCTATGTCGATGCCTTTTTCAAGTCTTGCAATCTTGCCACGTGTAAGTATGCCAGATACTACCGCACGGTAAGTCTTATCGAGCTCCTTAGACGGATGCATGAGCTTGTTTGCAACATCTCCATCATTGGTAAGAATAAGAAGACCAGAAGTGTTATAATCAAGTCTTCCCACGGGAAAAATCCTCCTGTCCTCATCCTGAATTAAGTCGAGAACTGTCGGTCTATTCTTATCATCTGAGGTAGTGGTCACGTATCCTACTGGCTTATTTAGCAGTATATAAGTCTTACTAGTCTCCGGCGATATCTTTCTGCCCTCACATAGAACCTCATCATCTGGCTTCACATCATATCCTGGCTCTTTCATTACAGCACCATTGACAGCTACCTTACCGTCTAATATAAGCTGATCAGCCTTTCGCCTGCTAGTTACACCAGAGGAAGCGATATATTTATTTATCCTCACTATCCGCATCTCCTTCAAAATTGATTGATAACTGCTCATGAGGAGTTTCCTCATCGTATTCCTCGATATCGTCGAACTCTGTTATATCAGGCAGGTCTTTTATTGATGCAAATCCAAATTTCTTAAGGAACTCACCCTGTCGTCTTGTATAACAGCGGACGGCCAACACCTTCTGACCTTCCAGCAACATCGACCAAATCCTTACTCATGAGTCCATCAATGACTCTCTCGCTCTTGATACCTCTAATTGAATCGATTTCACCTTTAGTAACAGGTTGTCTGTAAGCTATGATAGCAAGCACTTCGAGTGCTGCCTGCGATAGCTTCTTGACCTTGACTGGAGTGCAGAGCTTCTCGATGAAAATCTCGTTTTCAGCATGCGTTACGAACTGAAAAGCGCCATCCACCTCTCTAATCCTGATTCCGCGTCCCATCATCGCATACTCACGCTGTAAATCCAGAAATAAATCTTTAACTACTTTCTTATCAGCATCTAAAACCTCTGCTGCATCCTTGACCTTGAGCGGTTCTCCCCAGACAAACATCATCGATTCAAGTGCTGATTTCATTACCTTATCATTGTACATCTGTCTGAACCTCTTTCTTTATAACACTTATATTTCCGTAGTTTTTTTCTTGCCTTGCATCTACTTCTTGCATCTTAATCATCTCAAGAAGCGACATAAACGAAAGCGTGATATCGTATCTATCCGCCTCCTCTGGCACTAGCTCTGTAAAATCAATATGCTCACCCACAGAAACTCTGTCTTTAATTATTGCTGTCATGTAGTTTATACGATCCTCTATAGAAGCTCGCTCTCTCTTTATTTCTCTGATATCTCTTTTTAACATCTGCCACACGCTTTTTCTTCTGCAAAAATGCATTAAACGCGTTAACAAACTGCTCGATATCTGCTTTTAAAAGTTCATCTGGTGAGTCTAGATATTCCGATATATCTTCAGCTGGTTTCTCATGTATGCACTGGTTTGCCTCCAGTCTCTCCTGAAGCATCTCGGCGATTTTCTTGGTCTTTACGTATTCAGCAAGCCTGCTCGCTAGCTCCATGCGCGGGTCTTCATCAATTATGATTTCACCAGCATCATTGACACGAGGAAGCAGCATATGTGACTTGAGCCTAATAAGTACAGCTGCTAGGACTATGAACTCGCTGCTTACTTCGACATTAAGTTCCCCCATTTCCTTTAGATATCCTATGTACTGCTCCGTTATCTCAGCCACTCGTATATCGTATATATCCATCTTGGCATTCTGAATCAGATAAACCAGCAGATCGAATGGCCCTTCAAATTTATCAATTCTTACTTTGTACAAGTGCTGCCTCCACATTTGAATCCATCATCAAAATATATTTCTTCTAAGTATAAACCTTCTGGTGGTGCCGTAAATCCCGCCTTGCTCCTATCAGTGGATGCTATGATTGCCTCCATCTCGCTAGCTTCTCTTTTACCTGTTCCAATCTCAAGCAAAGTGCCGACTAGGATTCTAACCATATTATACAGGAAACCATCACCAGTGACCCTTGATAATAGTCCTGTCACCTTCTTGTATTATGGTAATATCCGTGATCGTCCTAACAGTCGTCTCTCTGGGAATCCCACCTGATGTTTGAAATGAAGCGAAGTCATGTGTTCCAACTGCAAGCTTTGCTGCCTTACGCATAGCCTCGTGATCAAGCTCTAAGCCAAATTGATACACATGATTTACGTTTCAAATATATCACCCACTTCTATCGATAATATACTTATAAGTCTTACCATGGCAAGAAAATCTGGCGTGAAAATCCTCCGGAACTTCATGTGCCGAAATGACCTTAATATCACCAGGAAGTCCACTTCTCCCTAGACCACCTGCACCGAATCTTCTGTTCATGATATCTGCTAGTTTATCAGTTGGAAGTGGATTGTCCCATGTGAAGGAACAGCATTGACCTAATGCATGTACACCTGTATCGGTTCTGCTTGTTCCATTTACAGGCACTTCATAACCTGCGATAAAGCGGAGCACATGTTCAACTTCGCCTTGCACAGTCCTAACATCAACCTGCTTTTGCCAGCCGTGAAAATTCGTGCCGTCATATTGAATTTTAAGAAGAATATTCTTGCTTCCCTCAGACATATTTACCTTTCTATCTATTTACATAAACTATACTTCGTAGCTTCTTCTACAAGGTCCCTATATTATTTTTTAGCTAGCTTCACTATAGTAGCACAAGTGGAAGATAATCCCATAAAACCAATACATATAGAGTTACAGCAGGAAGAGCATATACGAGCATCGGTCTATGTTCATCAGCATCAAATTTCTTTGTGATGCTCAGGTAAATAATGTGAATAAGTGCGAAAACAGAAATCAAAATGAATATCGCAATCACTCCATGCATACCTGTAACCAAGCCTATTGATATGTAGAACTTGATGTCCGCTCCGCCAATTACTGTCTTGTGGTAAATTAATCTCCCTAAACCATATGTAGCGAGTCCAAGCGATAATCCTATGAGCGCACCATAAATAGGCTCGAGCAACTTCTCGTTAAAACTCACGAAACCAACTGCTGATACGGCTAATAGCACGTTCAGTTGGTCAGGAATTATGCGATACTTGGCATCACATATTGCCATCATGGTAACAATGAATATCAAAAGCATACCGGCAATCATAAACTGTGATGATTCCCTGATGGACAAAAATACGCCGCTTGCTCCGAAGAATACAGTGAAAACGAGCTTCCACGGAGTGCTAGGAAGTCTCTGTCTCTCACTTTCAATATCTGCGATAAGTGATGATGGGAGATTTTCTCCCTCCTCCTGAAACCATCTCACAGGCATGTTATTAAACCAGACAACTGTACCATTGCCTAGCAGTAATGCGATAATTACTGAAATTACCGATTTAATTATCATAAATACGTAATATTGATCCATTCGCTAATTATAACACACAATATAATATATAAGGCACCCCAAAGGGCGCCTTAATGTACCTATTATAAGTCTATTATCAACAAAATCTATCTCTTATTTGATTGTCTCCATACATTTACCTTCTTTGCTGACTCAATGAGTTCCTCTCTGAAATCAGGATGTGCTAGGTTAATCAGCTTTTTCGGCACGTTCCCATACTGAAGCTCCTGCGAGATTTTCTATGCCATACTCAGTTACCATAGTATATGCCTGACTTCGCGGATCCGTAATTATGTCGCCACCAGTAAACGTAGGTTTGATATTCGAATGTAGATTTCCTTTTTTATCTGTATATGTAGAAGGAAGTGCGATAAAGCTCTGAGCTCTAGGATTCTTGAAACCTGCAGTGAGGAAATCAAGCTGCCCTCCAGTTCCACTTATATGCCTAGTTCCCGCACTTTCTGCTGAAATTTGTCCAAATAAATCCACCGCGATACAACTGTTTATGGATACGAAGTTGTCAATTTCTCCTATTACTGAAAGGTCGTTTACATAATTTATTGGAGCACAGCACATGCTAGGGTTATCTGAAACCCAGTCGAATAATTCTTTTGTACCGTGGGCGATACTGAACACCGATTTACCTCTCATGATGTCATGCTTATTTAAATTTGTTATCTTACCTGCCTTGTGCATATCGAGATAAGCATTTACTAGCAGTTCTGTATGAATTCCAAGGTCTTTGAGCTCAGACTCAGCAATCAGTTTTCCTATCGCATCTGGCATACCTCCAACTCCGAGCTGAATACATGCACCATTTGTCATTCTATCAACGATAGATTCTGCAATCTGCTCCTCTACTGGACCAGCTACAATTGAAGGGAATTCAGTAAGTCCCTCATGTTCCCCTTCAATAACCATATCTACTTCCGAGATATGTATGGTATTTTCAAGTCCATGAACAAAAGGTAGTTTCTCATTTACCTCAAGAATGATAATATCCGCTACATCAAAAACTGCACGAGCATGAGAATTGCTCATTGACATGTTAAAGTAGCCGTGCTCATCCATTGGAGTTACGCCCATTACAGCGACATTTACCGTAAGAAAACGCCTGTAGTAATCGGGGAGATTTCTAAATACCATAGGAATGAACTTGCAGAGTCCCCTATCAGACAGCTTCCTCTCATATCCGATCATGTGCCACGAATTATATGTGAAGTGTTCTGCATCTGGATCCTGCTCAGCTATCTGTAGTGGTTTAGTTATGAGTAGTGCGCGTACTTTTACATCCTCAAGTTCAGCTTTTCTTGCTGCAAGCGCCTCATCAAAGAGGGTTGGAAAGCCCTGGTAGCATCCGAAATCTACCCAATCGCCACTCTTTACGACCTGCGCAGCTTCGCTAGGTGTTTTAAGCTTTGAATTATAAAGTTCTCTACAGTTCATTGATATCCTCTAACCTTTCATCTAGCCAAGTTCTAATGTCATCGTACACAGAGTCTCTGTCTGTCTCATTAAGGATCTCATGTCTATCATCATAATACAGTTTGATATCCACTATGCACTTAGTATTGCTCACATACTGCATATATGCTTTTCTAACGCCTTCACCGAAATCACCTACTGGGTCTTCTGCACCAGAAACGAAGAGCATAGCAAGGTTTGGAGAGATCGTCTTAGCTCTATCCTTGTCAATGCACCTAAGGACACCCTTAAACATCTCTTTGTATGCATTTACAGTAAAAATAAAGCTGCACCACTCTTCTTCGCAGTACCAATCAACAATCTCAGCATCCTTTGTTAGCCAATCAAACTGCGTCCTTGCCGGCTTAAACTTTTTATTATACGAAGAGAATGCTATAGAGTTAATGAGTTTACTTCTATAGTGAGGCCCCCTCACAGCTTTAAACAGGGATGCCAGTGCACTTCCCGCATGCAAAACCAAAGCGTTAGGCTGACATGTCCCCATCACTATCGCACCAGCTAGACCTTCAGAATAGCTAATATCATCATTATCCGTTTCAGTTATATACTGACGCAAGAGACAGGATCCCATACTGTGACCGAGTATGAAGTATGGAATATCTGGATATTCCTTCGTTGTTCTATTTCTAAGTTCATGGATATCAGCAATCAAAGTCTCATTGCCACGATCACCAAAATACCCATAATCGTCAGGCGTGAGTGCCGATTCTCCATGCCCAAGCAAATCATGTCCAACGACAACATATCCGTGATCAGTCAGATACGAAGCAAATGCACTGTACCTGCCAACGAACTCAACCATTCCATGTATTATCTGTAGAACCGCCTTCGGTTTCTCATCTGGTATCCATTTTCTAACATGTATCGGTGTCTTTGCATCTGCCGACATAAATGTTTCATCAATCTTTTTCATCAGTTAATTTCCCTTGCCTGTAAATGTCTGTGCGATTCACGCCATTTACATAGTTACTTTGAAATTTTCTGTCCGTGGAACTGATAATAGGTAGTCTGAAGTCTTCCGTTATATAGCTTACGTCTTCTATCAGCTTTTTCTATCAAATATCTTCTCCACTTCTCGGTCAGTCGTAATCATGAATAGAGACCATGTGGATCTTTTTCAAGAATCTCTTTTTAATCGCGCATAAATTTTTATGAATCGCATCCTTATCGCCGATTCTCTCACCATACGGAGGATTTGTAATGATGATTCCGTTTGATTCATCTGCTCTGAATTTGCGCATATCCATGCGGCTGAATGATATATCTTCTTCGACACCTGCTTCCATAGCATTGGCATAGCTGCAGCAATCGCTTTTCCGTTTATATCAAAGCCTTTTGATTATTACTTCACTATCATAATCAACAGCGTTATATGCAGCCTGACGTTCTTCATTCCACAGTTCCTCTGGGATGAAGTCCCATGCCATCGCAGCAAACTTGCGGTTAAGACCTGGTGCGATATTTCTAGCCATCATTGCTGCTTCGATTAGAATCGTTCCAGATCCACAGCATGGATCTACAAGAATCCGTGCCACATGGTCAGGATTATCCTTATCTCTACGCATCACGCCTTCCTTCCAGAAGCTAAGCCTTACAAGCGCTGCTGCTAGTGTCTCTTTCATAGGTGCTGCAACATCTACTGCCCTATAACCACGTTTATGAGTCCTGCTCCCGAAGTATCGAGAAGTAAAGTGACGTGGTTCTTGAGTATAGAAAAATCTGATGCGATAATTTGCACCTGTTTCATCAAAGTGATTTCTGCACGTAGAAATCAGAAAGCCTTGAAACTATCGCTTTCTTGATTATGCTTTGGCACGATGGAACGCTGTGAAGCGTGGATTTTGACTGATGTTCCTACAACAGGAAATGCAGCATCAACTGTGAGATAATCCTCCCAGCCGATTGCCCGAACCTGCTGGAATAATTCTTCAAAGGTTTCAGCCTTGAAATCAGCAACCTTAATATACACTCTATCGGCAGTCCTAAGCCACATGTTGGTGTGAACAATGGCTCTCTCATCACCTATAAAAGTGACTTTTCCATCTTCGACCTTTACCACACTGTATCCAAGGTCCTGCAGCTCCATCTTTACTACTGCTTCAAGTCCAAATGTCGCTGTTGCAATTAATTCATACTTCATATGCTATGCTTTCTCGAAAACTCGTAACTTAGCTCGGCTAATTGAGTGTTACTCTATCTTTTAACTCACTAAGAATCAATATGTAAAACTATATGTACTTTAGTATTTTATCATATTGCTTATGCGTCCGCCTCGTTTTTAGCAGATAATTTCAGTACCATTCTAATTCTTTTTGTGCTCCTTTTTATGGTCAATCATTTGCTTATATTTGTACGGATATTAAAAAGCGCAGCATAAAGCTGCGCATTCAAGAAGAAAAAAATTAAAAAGGTTTATATCTATAAATGATATTTTAATGAATGAAAAACCTCGGAAAACTGGCACCCCAGTATACGTGAGTACGGCTACCTGATCAGTCATAGCCTGATATGCACCGGATGCGAGAGCCGCAATTTCCCACTCCCCTGGCATCACCCACGTTTCTGAGATCCAGTCTACGTATTTCTCTAAATTTTTTACTATATATTCGCTTCTAGCAAGCCCACCTGTGATGAGGATTGCATCTACATCACCTTTGAGCACGCATGCACATTCGCCCACAGCCTTTGCAAACTGATAAATCATCGCATCGAGGACAAGCTTTGCATATTCGTCATTATCCTCTTCTATGCGTTTCATGATTTCCTGAACATCAGCAGTTCCTAGGTGACTGCTGAGCCCGCTATTTCTGACAATCAAATCTTCAAGTTCTTCGTGCGTGTAGTCACCACTAAATGCAATGTCAATTATTTTCTTTGCCGGTATTGTACCAGCTCTAAGGGGTGTCATGGGACCATCGCCGATTAGATTGTCGTTGCTATCAATCATCCTGCCTTTACGGTGAGCTGTTATGGATACACCGCCGCCAAGATGGCAGATGATGAAGTTTGACTCATTATAAGTTATGCCTTTTTCCAAGCAGTAGCGTCTTGCTACCTCCTTCTGGTTTAGGCAGTGAACGTGACTATCTCTGTAAATCCCTTTGATGCCTGTAACTCTCGCCAAATCCTGAAATTCGTCTGTATCTGGTGGATTTACGATATAAGCCTTTGCATCGTATTTATTGGCTAGCTGCCTTGCTATCTGGGAAGCGAGTAGAGCAGGATGGTGTATTCCAGAGGCTGCGGTTTCACAATCGTAAATTATTTTATCATTTATACAATATACACCGCTTGTTGAAGGGAGAAGCCCTCCTCCTCTGCCAACGAATGCATCTACCTCTTGTAGATTTACACCATTGCACGCACACCTATTCTCAACGAGCAGTTTTCTATAGCTTAGCTGCTCTTGTATACTGCCAAACTGAGCGAGTTCATCTTTCTTATGATATATATTCTCGATAAATACCTTTTCGCAGTTGTGATAAAACCCGAATTTCGTCGATGTCGATCCAGGATTTATAGCCACTATGTTATATATCTTTTTGTCCATCCTATCCCCCTTTGGCAGTTTGAAGAACAGGGGAATGCAGTACGTGCCCGCACACCCCTGTACTTGCCTATATTAAGCAGTTTCTTTCGCTGCTTTGATTGAGTCGATTAGCAGTGGAACAACTTTGAATAAGTCACCAGTAATTCCGTAATCTGCGATCTCGAAGATTGGAGCTGTCTCATTCTTGTTAATTGCTATGATGCATTCAGAATCTTGCATTCCAGCCTTGTGCTGAATTGCTCCAGATATTCCTAATGCAACATATATTCTTGGGTGAACAGTCTTGCCTGTCTGTCCTACCTGATGATCAGCACTGATCCATCCGGCATCTACGCAGGCTCTCGATGAACCTACTACTCCGCCGAGCAGTTCTGCAAGCTCAGTTGCTAGAGCAATTCCGCCCTCAACATCCTTTGCAATTCCTCTACCTACTGATACGATTACATCAGCACCTATTAGGTCTACCATTTTCTTGGCAGCCTTAACGATATCTAGTACTTCTGTCTCAATATCTGCAGCCACAAGTTCAAAGTCTGGATGCATAATCTCTACATTTGCAGCTCCAGCTTCGTCGTATGGTCTCTTCTGCATTACACCCGGTCTTACAGTTGCCATAGCTGGTCTGAACCTTGGGCAAACGATGGTAGCCATAAGGTGTCCACCGAATGCAGGACGAGTCATCTTGAGGTTGGTATTTACATCAAAGAGCTTAGTATCAAACTTCATATTGTCTACATCTAGAGATGAGCCAGAACGCAGGAAGTTTATATATCCATCGAGATCTATATCAAGGTGTGTACAGTCTGCACAGAGACCTGTATGAAGTCTTGCTGCGCATCTAGGTGCAAGATCTCTGCCTATGTTAGATGCTCCAAATAGCATTACCTCAGGTCTAAACTCCTGCACCGCTTCACTTATAACCTTAGTATATCCGTCTGTAGTATAATTTTTGAGCAGTGGGCTGTTATATACGTATACGCCATCTGCCCCGTAGCCGCCGAGTTCAGAAGCTAGATCATCTACGTCATCTCCGAGAAGTATTCCGTATAGATTGCATCCTAGCTCATCCGCTAGCTTTCTTCCCTCGGATATAAGCTCAAATGTTGTTGGCATCATCTTGCCTTGGCGCTGTTCGCAGAATACCCACACATTCTTGAAAGCGTCGATTTGTGAACTATCGTAAGCCATGTTGAATTCTCCTTTCTATATGATGTGCTTGCCTGTCAGAATCGATACAAGCTCATCAGTGGTATTCTTGTCTGAACCTTCTAGCATCATGCCGCCACCCTTAACTGGAGGTGTAAACGACTTATAGATATTGGTTGGAGAACCCTTTAGTCCAATGGTAGTCTTATCGATAAGTGGATGATTCTCAAGTGCTGCAAAATCCATTATCTTAAGTGGCATGTCCCAGCACTTTTCAGTTCCGATTACGCTCATATATCTAGGTGTATTGAGCTCCTTGATGCAAGTAATCATGCAAGGTGTTGGAACCTTTACGAGCATATATCCGTCTTCGAGCATTCTCTTGATGATAAGGGACTCGCCTTCCTTGGTAACTTCACCGGCATATGTAACCTGTGGTAGATGTAGCTTCTCAGCAATCTGAGGTCCTACCTGCGCAGTGTCACCGTCGATAGCTTGACGACCAGCGATTATTATGTCATCCTCTTCGATTCCATAAGTATCTATTGCTGCTGCAAGGATCTGAGAAGTCGCATATGTGTCTGATCCTCCGAATTCACGAGCAGATACCAGTACTGTCTCATCTACGCCCATTGCCATTAGTTCTCTTAGCATTCCTTCAGCTGGCATAGGCCCCATCGTGAAAGCTACTACCTTATATCCAAACTCTTCCTTTAGAGTGAGCGCTTGTTCTACAGCATTAAGGTCATCAGGATTGATGATAGTCTGCATTGAAGCGCGGTTAAGTGTTCCATCCTCATTTACTGCAACCTTGCCGGAGGTATCAGGAACCTGTTTTACTGTTACAAAAATTTTCATTTATTCCTTCCTCCTCTACTTAAGCAAATTGTTTGCGATTACAACTTCCTGAATCTGGCTGGTTCCTTCGAAAATACTCATGATACGAGCATCTCTATAAAGTCTCTCTACTCTATATTCCTTGATATAGCCATATCCACCATGAATCTGTACAGCCTTGTAAGCGCAGCGGTTTGCAGCTTCTGCAGCGAAGTACTTAGCGATAGAGCAAGCCATTCCTGCCTGAGGAGAATTCTGGTCCTTGAGCGTAGCTGCGTGATATGTTAGCTGTCTTGCAGCTTCAACATCAGCCTGCATCTCAGCGATCATGAAGCTCACGCCCTGGAAATCTGCGATTCTGCGGCCAAACTGCTTTCGCTCCTTTGCATACTTTACAGCCTCATCTAGGCAGCCTTGAGCTACTCCTACCGACATAGCAGCTACTCCGAGTCTACCTCCGTCAAGCGTCTTCATTGCATACTGGAAGCCCTTGTTGAGAGGTCCGATAAGATTTGCCTTTGGCACCCTTACATCTTCAAATACTACATCAGAAGTTGGATATCCATTGATTCCCATCTTTTTCTCTGGTGCTCCGAGCGATACGCCATCTGCGTGCATATCTACGATGAACATCGAGATTCCGCGAGAACCCTTTTGAGATAGATCTGTCTTTGCATAGATGATAATCCAGTCAGCCATAGGTGCACCAGATATGAAGCACTTACGACCATTGATGATAAAGTCATCACCATCCGGAATTGCTGTTGTAGTAGTTCCACCTGCATCTGAACCTGCGCCAGGTTCAGTGAGTCCGAACACGAGAATCTTCTCACCGCTTGCAACCTGTGGTAAATATTCCTTTTTCTGAGACTCGCTTCCTGCGAGCAGAAGAGGTCCTCCGCCGAGCGAATTTGATGTATTTGCATATATTGCAAGAACTGCATCCTGGCGAGCGAACTCTTCATCCATGAGTACGTATGTCAAGCTGTCAGCTCCAGCTCCGCCGTACTCCTCAGGAATCTTCACTCCCATAAATCCATAACGGGCCATTTTCTTGTGCATATCCCAGTTAAATTCACCCGTTTCATCTAATTCATCCTGAAGTTCCTTGGTGAATTCTGTCTCTGCAAACTCGCGGAACAGTTTCTGCTGAAGTGCATGCTTTCGATCTAAAATCATTTATTTACCTCCTTAGCATGGTATTTCATGAGATGACTTACCTTCTGTCAAATCTCATAGATGCTGTCAACTCCACATGCTGCCATAGATTCAGCTGCCTCTTCAGTGAAGAATGCCATGTGTGGTGTGTGATATACGTTTACGAATGAACGCAGATATTTAAGCTTAAAGTAAGGCATTCCTTCAGTTCTGATAATGTCTGTGCTATGTGGAATGTGGATAATACCAGTCTCTCCTGGAAATGCATCACAGAAGAGTGCACCGATTTTTTCACTTTCAATACCCTCGATAATAGCATCTACATCGAGTAGTTCACCTCTTGCATTGTTGATGATGATTACTCCATCCTTCATCTTTGCCACAGCCTCTTTGTCAATCATGCCGGTTGTAGCTGGCAGTAGTGGCATATGGATTGTTATTACGTCGCATTCTTTGTATATGGTATCCATATCAACGTATGTTGCATATTCCTTAACTTCGTCATCCTGAATTACGTCATATGCTAGGATTTTGCAGCCAAATCCACTTAGAATCTTGATTACGGTTTTACCAATCTTTCCTGCGCCTAGCACTCCCACTGTGAGAGATCTAAGCTCTCTACCCATCTTGCCTTTTAGTGTAAAGTCGTTGTCATTTGTGTTATACAGCGCTTTCTTCTGGTGACGCATGCACATCAGTATCGCCATTACAGAGTATTCCGCAACCCCATTTGGAGCATATGTACCGTTGCAAAGCTTAAATCCAAGCTTCTTAGCATACTCAACATTCATGTGATTGTATCCTACGCAGCGTGATGCTAGTACCTTAACACCCATCTTCTTTAGTTCATCAAGCACCTCGTTAGAATATGTGCTCTGCCCTAGAGTAGTGATTCCATCACTTCCTTCAGCAAGGTTAACTGTAGTATCGTCAAGATTTGCTCTTGTAATAACCACGTCTATACCGTACTTCTCACATAGATTTCTGATGACAGGCTCTTCATCAGGTCTAACTTCATATGCAGTAATTTTCATACCATTTCTCCTTTGTAAATCACTTTTCTTGTGTCAAACCTATGCATTTCCCTGTATATTTTAAATTAGTCCCTAAGTGCTGGATCCATATCGATTGCAGCACCACTCTTTATTAACTCATCTATAGCTTCGGCAGAGTACCCAAGTTCACCGAGAATATCCTTTGTCTGCTCTCCAAGATAAGGTCCTCTCTCATATGGAGGTAGTCCCATCTGGTCGAATAAAACTGGAGGTCTTACGAGTGTACGCTTGTTTCCGTTGCTATAAGACATCTCATAGAAGCAATCCGATGCCCAGGCCTGCTTATCTTCTAGGAGGCTGTCCCACTCCTGAGCAATTGCGTATGGCAAATCATTTGCATCCAGCAGCTTGCACCATTCGTCGCAAGTCTTTTTCTTAAACTCTGCAGTTATCCACGCTGAGAACTCTTCACGATTAGGAATTAGATTCTTCTGTGGATAATATCTAGCATCGTCAGCAAGTTCTGGATAGCCCATAGCGTTCATCAGTATTGGATAATGTCTATCGTACTGAGGCATTGCTATCTGTAGCCATTGACCATCAGCTGTCTCATAGCAGAGCACAAGCGGATTACCTAGCTTCCACCTCTCCATAGGGTACTGAGTGCTATCTGCTCCGTACTGGCTTGCCTGCAGCATCAGTGAGATATCCCATATTGCGCTGTGGAATAGCGATACCACTACGTGATCGCCTTCACCAGTCATCTTAGCCTTGAATAGTGCTGCGAGAACTCCGGCTGCTAGGTTCATAGCAACCTGGTGGTCTCCGAAGCCCTGAACTGTTAGCATTGGCAAGCTGTTTTTGTCACGAAGAGGTCCTAAGATGCCGCCTCTTGCGTAAAATGCAGTAAAGTCGAATCCTGGGAGATCCTTATCAGGACCTTTTTCTCCGTATCCTGATACATATCCGTACACTAGCTTAGGGTATTTCTCATGCAGAGTATCCCAATCTAACCCTGCTCTCTTTAGAGGTGACTGACGCCAGTTGCAGATAAATACGTCCGCAGTTGCCAAAAGCTTCTCTAAAGCCTCTCTTCCCTCCTCAGACTTTGTGTTGAGCGAGATACATGTCTGCCTGCATTCTCAAGGTCGTAGGATGTGTTCTCCTTCTGGTCTAAAGGTCTTCCTTCGTTAACCGCAGTGTAACGTAGTGGATCTCCCATAGGTGGCTCAACCTTTATAACTTCAGCTCCTAGGTCAGCTAGAAATCTTGCTGTACAAGGTGCTGCGATAAATGTTGCCATCTCAACAACTCTGATTCCCTCAAGTGGTCTATTTCCCATTTTATCCTCCTTGAATTTATCTATATGCTTGATGCGTTTTAAAACACTAACATGTCACGGAATGTTTCGAGGTTAGTCTTAACCTGTTCAAACTGCTTCATCTGCCTGTCAACCTCAACTAGGGCAAGTGGTAAATCCGCTTTTTCACAAGCTTCCTTAATACATACGAAGTCGAATTCCTCAGGATCACAAAACTTTGTCATTACCACGACAACTCCCTTTGCGCCCTCTCTCCTTCGCTATATCTATAATCCACTGAATTCTTGGCTTTTCTACGTTATAGAGAACTGAGCAATTGTCAGTGTTTGCAAACTTAACAGCGAGAGCTTGTAGTGGATCATCTCCATCTGGCACATCAGTTCTATACTGCCTTGAATGTGCACAGACATCATCTGCTACGATATGAATTCCTATCTCATCGAAAGCTTCACTTAATCCTGTCATGTCGGTAAGAATTCCAGATACAACCACCGGATAATTACCTACGCTCTCCTCGGAAGCTTCAAGCTCGGCGATAAGTTTTTTTACAAGAGCGGTATGTTCCTCTACAAGCATATAGTTAGCGCTTGCAAATATATCGCTTCTCTCCTGCACCGTCACTTCTGCGTGTCTTGCAAGTAATTCATCCACTCGTCTCATCGCTTCGTTGTGTTCGTTATAAAGCTTGTTCGATTCAGCTAGCCTATCCATCGAGAACTTCGCGCCAGTACATTCCTCAAGATCCTTAATGACTCTTTCGTATCCAGCCCTCGTATATGCGATTCCATATGCAGGCTTTCTATTCTGTGGATATGTCATAGGTATGAACTTGATGTCAGGTACTGCATACTTCCAGTTCTCTCCCATAGTCTTTAGAGTGTCACAGAGAGACGGGATTATAATCGCACTCGCACCCTTGAACTTTCCAGCAATTCCTAGTTCTAAGATTGATTGCACGATAGAGCACATGAATGCAGGAAAGTATTCCTTCGCTCTGTTAAGCTCCATGTCTGCTCCCCAAGTTCCCATTGGAACAAGCCCCATCGAGTGTACAATTTCATCGGGTGTGTAGTAAGGAACTGTGAGCACTATCTTTCTTGCCTTCTGCAAGGTATTTATCCATCTGTTTGCGAGGAGATGATGCTATCTCATGAAACTCTTTAATTGAACTGTATGTCATAGCTACTTATCTCCTTTCTCAGCTTTGTTTGACTCCATAATTTCCATAAGCCCCTGCACTCTCGTATCATATTGTGCCTCAGAGAAAGTTCCTTGGGTCTGCCTGGTCTCCATCAAAGCTTGTAACTGGTATATCGCAAGCCTCGCCTATCTGTCTGCTCATCTCGTACATGAATCCGCTCCACAGCTTGCATGAACGATTGGTATGTACAAGCAATCCTTCCACGTGGTTGTCCTTGCAAAGCTTGATTCTCTTATCTCTCGACTTCTCGAGGTTTATAGCATTTGGTACACTGCAGTAAGCCTTGATCATCTCATCGAAATGAATGATAGTCAAACCCAAAAGGCATCAGCATATATCGTTGTTACCATGTTGATGCCGCGATCTTTGAGACCATGAGATGTTGCTCTCAGATATGGCCAGCAAGCGATTCCTTCGAACATGATTCTGTACTTCTCTTCTGCCCTAAATGTACTTGTTCCATTTAAGTGATTTTCCTTATACTCCTTGAGAAGTGTCTCCATTGCCTCGCCTGCTTCTTCCTTACCTCTTGCCGTAACCATTACAGCCATGTGGTTTAATAGATCGAATCCATTGAATGGAGAAGGCACGTATTTTGCCTGTGCTGTCGCATCGAGCCAAGCTCTGCTCGCTCTGCAGCTAAAACCTGTAACCTGCTTGAACTTTTCATCATCCCACTTCAGTCCAAATAGCTTCTCGAGCTGGTGAACTGCGTCCCAGAACTGAGCGGAAACATATTCAACCTCAGCGTCAGATACTTCGTAATCAGGGTTAAACGGTATGTCTAGGATAATCATCGGAATATTTAAATCCCTTGCTAGATTCTCGTACCACTTGATCATGCAGTTGCAGATATTGTTGCAACATAGAAGCACATCTGGCATTGCTACATCCTGCTCTGGACACTCCTTGAGCTTGGCGTATGCGAGGCTCACTCTCGCATATGCGCAAATATCGTTCGAATAACCATCTGCTTCTGCGACGTTACACATTCTCTCCCCTGCACCACGGGCCGCGATTCCTGCAGCCTGATTTTCAGGATATGCAGTAGCGATGCCTAAAGTCTCTGGTATCTCTACCGGAAAGTTACTTGAAACCCATGCAACTGGAATGCCTTCCTTCTTAGCTTCAATCGCACTTGCAAATGCATCACCAGCAATTTTCCCAAGCTTGAATTTAGCTGAATTAGGATCAATAGGCTTCTTAGGCTTTTTGATTTCCTCTGCCATAACCATACCTCCTCATTTTATTTTGTTAATCTATTAGGAAAGTTTAATTGTATATCTTAACTTTAAACTCAATCTGCACTATTATTGTTAATTTTATAACATCATTTGGTAAATTTTTTACTGCCCTTATGAGCAGTAAATCTATTTTTTATTACTTCTAAAAGCATAAACAGCTGCACCGATTGCTCCAAAATACTGTGCAAGTGAATCATACTCTATCTGAACTTCGAGAGCTTTACTCATCGCATCTCTTACTGCACCGTTTTTTGCAACGCCACCTGACATACATACCTTCTCTTTGACTCCGGCTCTACGCGCAAGTGAACTAACCCTTGAGGCTACGCTGTTACAGATTCCAGCGATCACATTTTCTCTGCTCTCACCATTAGCAAGCTGGCTAATCACTTCCGATTCAGCAAAGACTGTGCATGTGCTTGAGATAGTAGCAGGACTATCCGCTTTTGATGCTAATACCTCTAATTCAGAAATATCTGCTCTTAGTATGTTCGCCATCACATCTAGGAATCTACCTGTCCCAGCTGCGCACTTATCATTCATCACAAAGTTTGTCATCCTTCCTGAATCGTTAAGGCAGATTACTTTTGCGTCCTGACCGCCTATATCTATTACAGTCCTCACTTCAGGAAAAATAATTTGACTCCCTAGCGCATGACATGTGAGTTCGCTTACTTCTAGATCACAGCCTTCGTACTTATTTCTTCCATAACCAGTAACAACGCTACATGAAATATCAGATTTCATTAAGTCCTGAGACCTTCATAATCTCCGCTATGACTTCCTCTGGACCAGCTGTACCAAGCCCTCCAACTCTTAGAGCCTTTTGCGACAATCTTTTTTCCATCCTCGAGTATCACGCTCTTCGATGTAGTTGATCCTATGTCTAGTCCCAAGAGTAAACATCTGATAATCTCCTTTCCGTGTACGCTTCTTTGTACAATTTCATTATATATCTCGTTATTTTATAGTCAACCAACTTTGTTAAAAAAATATTATAGTTGTTTTTTTCAAGTGTGTATTTAATAATTTTTAATGGTTTTTATTTTTATGACCCCCATAATTGAATTTCTAAGCGTTTTTTTAATAAAAAAAGAAGGGTAATCCCTTCTTAAAAATAGTTTTTCCTATAAAAAAATTTGTAATAGCACCATCCGTGCATTCGCCAATCCGCGCTATTTATCTATAAGATAAATCTTAATTATAAAATTAATCCACCTTTATCTTATCCCAAAGCTTTGACATTCTCTCCATGCTCTTGGCGTCTGTACCATTCTTTTTTTAAGCTGCTTCATATACATCTCTTTTGGTACCCCCATCTTCTTATATGCACCAAGATATTTCTTGGAATAATTAGTCATATATACGAAGAATCCGCCCATATATGCAGCACCTACTACAGCCAAACACTGCTGCTGCAATCCATGTCCAGAAAAAAATCCGCAAGCAAAAATCAAAAACTATCCATACAATTCCGAGAATTCTATTAAGTCTTTGTAATCTTTTTCAATATTGATAGATTTTTGGAACCTGGATATCTTGCTCTTTCATCTGTTTCTTATATAAATTCTGCTGATAGCCTTTCGACTGTCTTATGTATTGTGGTGGTCTCTGCTTACCTTTGCTCATTTCATTATTCCTTTTCTAATTAATCTAGTGTAGTATTTTAACACAATTTATTCACTCTTTTCAAGCGATTTGAACATCTCCTGCATCGTTGGGTTATTTTTGGTAAGTTTTTTTATCGTCAAATCCTCAGCTTTATTATTCGCTAGCCTCAAGTTATTCTCTGAGGAAGTTAAATGCTTTCTTTGATCTTTCTCAAGATGGTTAATCGATTTATCTATCTCATCTATCGCTTCCTGGAATTTTCTAGAAGCCAGATCATAATTTCTCGCAAAAGCACTTTTGAAATTCTCCATGTCTTCCTCGAAATGGGTGATATCAACATTCTGTGCCTTAATCGTCTCCAGTTCCTGCTTGTACTTTAGAGAGTTATATCCCATGTTGCGAAGCAGTGATATCATCGGGATGAAGAACTGCGGTCTTATCACATACATCTTCTCATATCTATGCGATACGTCCACAATCCCCTGATTGTAGTATTCATTCTCAGACTCTAGCATCGAAACGAGCACTGCATATTCGCACTTTTTTTCTTTTCTATCTTTGTCAAGCTCCTTGAAAAAATCTTCATTCTTATGCTTTGTTGCTGTCGTATCCATCTCGTTCTTCATTTCAAACATTATAGATACGACCTCAAGCCCTGCCGCATCATTCTCTCTGAATATATAATCGCCCTTGCTTCCACTGCGAGCATCGTTATCCTTTTCAAAATATGCATTCTGAAATGCAGTTGCTCTGAGCTTATTAAATTCTATCTCACAGTGTTGTTCTAGTGTCTCGCCAACCATCTTCGTGGATTGGCGAGCTTTGAGATCCTTGTAGTAATCTATTTGTTCATCCTTCATCTTAAGTTTAGTCTCATACTCGTCCTTAAGCACCTGTATATTTAGCTCGGCCTGCTTTTCACTAACCTTTAGCTCGCCAGAAAGCCTTTGAAGCTGTTCCTTCTTTTGTGAAATTTCTTCATCTAGAGAAGCTGCTACCTTGCGATGTTCAGATTCTTTTTCATCGACTAACTTCCTATATTCAGATTCCTTCTGCTGTACTGCCTCATTGACTGCTAATGCTTTCTCCTTGTCATATGCCTCGATGCTAGCACGAAGCCTTACTATTTCCTGATCTTTATCTGAAATAATTTCTTGGACTTTCTTTTCTGTCTCAGCCTTCGCAAGGCTAACAGCCGCAGCTTTATCCTCTTTGTACTGTTCCTCAGCACGCTTTATCTCACTATTAAATTCTCTATCTCTGACCTGCTTAACTATTGCTGCATAACCGGCTTCATCTATTTGAAATACTTCGCCACACTTAGGGCATTTTATCTGCTGCATAATATTCCTCCTACGAAGTGATACTACTATTTTATACAAAAAAGCTTCGGTGAAAAACCTTTAATCTCATCACCGAAGTTATTTTTTAAATTTAAATCAATCAAATAATCACCCTCTATTTTATTAACCCTAATAATCAAACTGTCATATGTGCGCGATTGATTATTATGCACGATAAAGGGCTGTTTCGAGCTATTTATCGTCTGGGATTACCTCTACATCTACATCTACCGCATCCTTGGTAAACTCATCTTCTAGTTCCTTACTAGCAGAGTCATCTCTATGATAAGACCCAGATTCCGAATAATAATATTGATTAGACTCATCCGTTCTACGACTTCCAAATCTCTTAGAGATAGCCTGAACTAGCACAAGTATGCCGACAACAATCCAAAAAAACAGGGCTTAAAATTATAGCCATCACCGCTGACAAAAGTATCAGCATGATAAATATTCCAATCAAGCAGCCGAGGCCACCATCATCACGATAGTACATCTCATTTCCCCCTATGTATTAACCTTCACCATATCGATGATATATTGCTTTTCTTATATCGCGTATTATAACACATCGTTTTTGTGTTTTAGGTGACGCAATGATAAAGAACCCCTTATGAAAAACGAATTAAAGTATTAAAAATGGGGCATAAGCCCCATATCTTATATGAATAGTATCTGCACTTAGTTCGGAATTTAGCCAAAGTATCTCTTTAGAAGTCCAGCAAATGCCTTTCCGTGTCTAGCCTCATCTCTAGCCATCTCATGAACTGTGTCATGAATTGCATCTAGATTAGCAGCCTTAGCTCTCTTAGCTAGGTCAAACTTTCCAGCAGTTGCACCATTCTCAGCATCTACTCTCAGCTGTAGATTCTTCTTTGTGCTGTCTGTTAGAACCTCTCCTAGAAGCTCAGCGAACTTAGCAGCGTGCTCTGCCTCTTCGTAAGCAGCCTTCTCGTAATATAGTCCAACTTCAGGATATCCTTCTCTATGAGCAACTCTAGCCATTGCAAGGTACATACCTACCTCGCTGCACTCTCCCTCAAAGTTAGCTCTTAGATCAGCCATGATGTCCTCACTAGCACCCTGAGCAACACCTACAACGTGCTCAGCTGCCCAAGACATCTCACCTTCCTGTTTCTTGAACTTCTCCGCAGGAACTCCGCAAACAGGACACTTCTCTGGTGCCTGATCTCCCTCGTGAACATAACCACATACCTGACATACAAACTTAGCCATTTTCATACTCCCTTCTTCAGCATTGCTGAAATACATAAAATAAAGTCATCTTGTTAATCATCTATGCACGGCTCTTCGCCATGCAGCCTGGGCAAAGTCCATAAAATTTAACCTCGCACCCCTCTATTGAACCAGTAAAGCTACCCTGGCCAATTTTAACGATCTCATCCTTATCGGTATCAATATCGAGAACGGCACCGCATCTACTACAGAAGAAGTGCGCATGAGGCTTTACATTATAATCATACCTTGTGGCCCCATCCGTGATAATAGTCGAAATCTCTCCCATACCTTCAAGCTGTTTCAGATTTCTATACACGGTCGCGATACTAAGATTAGGCATACTAGCCTTCAGCTCTGAATAAAGTGTCTCCGCCGTGGGATGATCTCCTCTATTCGATAGTTGATCTTTAATCGCTTGACGCTGCTTGCTATACTTAATCATTAGTCTCCTCTAATATTGATAATCGTTATCGTTATCAATATAATACCACATCGAATTAGATTGTCAACAACTAAATTGAGAAAAATTTAAATTTATCATTTAATATACCAGTAATGTTGCTATTATCTATTCGTTATGCTAATCTAACTATAAATGAAGGAGGGATATTTCATGAAAATTCAGAAGTCTTCAGAAGATTATTTAGAGACAATGCTGATGCTTAGTGAGCAGAGAGGATATATTAAGTCCATCGATATTGCAAGGCATCTCGATGTTACGAAGCCTAGCGTTTCATATGCTACCAAAAGGCTCAGAGAGAACGGCTACATTACTATGGACGATGATGGTCTGATTCACCTCACTGAGACTGGAATGTCTATAGCTACAAAAATTTACGATAGGCACAAGATGCTTTCCCGTTTCTTAAACCTGCTCGGTATTGATAAGGAAACTGCTGATGAGGATGCTTGCAAAGATCGAGCATGATATCAGCCAAGAGACATACGAAGCTATTTGTAATCATGTTAACAACTTCTTGGCAGAGTGCCCTGCTATGAATCATGAGGAAGAACCGTCGGCATAGTGTCTCTAATATAATTTTATAAGCATATAATCCACCATCTCAATCAAGAGATGGTTTTTTCTTGTGTCATAAATATGCCTTTATCATGTATAGATGTTTACTTGTCATTCCTTATATGGCAGAATTAAATTGTAATATGTGATTTAAAATTCCATATATTAATAGTGTGTTTTCTTCCCTGTTTTGATTATTGATACATGTGCACTTTTTCCTTTTGCACAAGGTACAGTCAAGACGGAGATCGTAAGTTATTGCTGTCACACCTTATTAAGGAGGTATCTCATGACAGAACTTGAAAGAAAGCGCAAATTCCCGATAGCGTTTTGGGTTTGTGGCTGTACAGAGATCTTTGAACGTCTATCATTTTATCTTGGTCGTTCTCTGATTCTAGTTTTTGTTACCACTGCTGTTGCATCTGGTGGACTTGGACTTGCTAATACAACAGGTGCAAAGATGCAGGCGGATTTAACCGCTTATTCATATCTTGCAGGTTTCCTAGGAGCATTCATCACCGATAAATTAGTAGGGTGCTAGATATACTACTCCGGTCGGAATGCTCATCATCGCAATCGGATACTTTCTCTGGATCCGTTGCACATGATGCCACGCTTGTATATGTAATGGTATTCTGCGTTGCATTTGGTCTTGGTCTATTTAAGACTGGTCCACTTATCGGAAGAGTTGTACGCCCTGAGGATCTTAACTCAGCATATTCTATCCGCTATTCACTCGTTAACGTCGGCGCATTCTTCGGACCGCTACTTGCTGGAATCCTTTATCAATACACCTTTAAGTCAGGCAATATACTCGGCTTCCGTCCTTGCTTTAGACTTGCCGCTATATCAATGCTTCTTGGTTGTATCTGGTTCACAGTTGGAATGCTGCTAAAAGGTAAGGACTATGGCAAGAAGCCATTTAAGATGTACAAGACCGAGGAAGAGCTAAAGAGAGAAGCTGAAGAGAAAGCAGCGGCAAAGACACATCAAAAGATGACTCTTCTCGAGAAGAAGCGTGTATCCGCAATCGTTCTAGTTTCAGCCTTTCAGATAATATTTTGGATGTTCTGGTATCTAGCTTATCTACCAATTTATTACCACTGGGCAGAGAACATGAATTGGAAAGTTGGTGGATTTACAATTCCTGTAACTTGGTTTGACTCACTAAACGCTCTGCTATGTGTAATTTCCGGACCACTCACTGCGCTTCTATGGCAGAAGCTTGCAGCTCGCCCACAAGGTGATATAAGTATATTCAAGAAGCTTGGTCTTGGATTAGCATTCCTCGGTATCGGATATATCTACTATGCAGTTATCGACATCGTGCGTGGAGATAGCAAACCTACAGTACTGTTACTGATTATATTCTTCCTATTCTTAACACTAGGAGAGATGTTCTTCTCACCTCTTGGAAATGCTTTTATCGGGCAGTACTCACCAAGCCGTCTACTAGCTATCATGTCAGCAGTATGGGGACTCGGACTATTCGCAGCAGCTAAGCTATATGGAAATGTATATGCATTTGCATTCAGTGGAAAGTTCGCATTCTCCAAAGCTTGTATAACAATCGCTGTTATTGCATTTGTAAGCACGGTTATCCTATTCGCTATCGACGGAAAGCTAATGTCGCTAGTTAAGGATAAGGATGAAGCATAAGAACAATAGGACTTAAATATATTGCTGATATCTACACTATTAATATATGACTCTATACTCTTTAATGAAGCTATATAGACTGAACATATCATATAGTAACTAGAGAGCATCAAATTCTGATGTAGCTGCTGATTTCA
>BNJU01001851.1_pt1 | contig 49292 bp, 70 predicted proteins | sample 8539281 | NCBI WGS metagenome assembly BNJU01 (sample SAMD00202456, study PRJDB9452) | human saliva metagenome | isolation source: human saliva | place: Japan | reverse complement strand
GATGCTTTAGAGAATAATGAAAAACGTGTTCGTGAACTGGATTGATATGGGGTGCTATACTCAGATAAATAGTTATCATGTTTTAAACCCAAGTTCTTTGGTGAAAAATATAAATTCATGAAAAGAGAGCTCGGTATTTTTGAACGTGATTTAGTTCATGTAATTGCAAGTGACATGCACAATTTAGACAGCAGACCTCCATATATGGAACAGGCATACGATATCATTGCTAAGAAATATGGAGCGAGAAAGAACTTTTGTAGAAAATCCCAGAAAAATTATAATGGATCAATTAATTTAGGAGGAAGTATGAAAAGAAAAAGATATTATTGAAGTGAACGTTGTTCAGTTGCTAAAGGCATTATGGGGTAAAAAATTAGTAATCATTCTTGCAGCAATTGTGATTGAGGAGCTTCATTTGCATACAGTAGTTTTATTATACCAATGCATAGAAGTACGACGTGAATTTATGTGGTCAATCGAAACCAGTGATAAACCAGGCTTGACAAATCCAGGATTTATGCTGGTACATATTTGGTTAAGGACTATCGGGAAATCATTCTCCTCAAGATGTTCTAGAGAAGGTAGTCACTGATCCTGGCTTGACTATCGATGCAAAAAGCGTTAGCTAAAAAGGTTCAGGTAACAGTTCCTGCAGATACGCGTGATCGCATCTATTTCAGTCAGTGATTATAAAACCTGATGAGGCTAGTCGTATTGCAAATGCTTTACGAGAGTTGCAGCCCAAAAAATTCATTGATAGTTACCAGAGCTTTCAGATGTAACAACTCTTGAAGAGGCACGTCCAGCACTGCTCCATCATCACCGAATACCGTCGTAATACTGTGATTGGAGTAGCTCTGGAGCAGGTCTGATTGGCAATCGTATTGATTGAACCATTTGACCGAAAGCGTCAGAAGATACAGAAGATGTTATGGAGATTTCACTCCTTGGAGTCATTCCAAATCTGGATAAAAGTACACGTGGAAAGAGATGCAAAGAAATCACAGCAGAAACTTGTACGCAGCAGAGAGCATATAATGCTTTTTACGAACATATACACTGAGTGGTAATAACTTGAAAGTTATTGCGGTCACCTCAGTTGATCCTAGTGAAGGAAAATCACAACTTCTACTAATATTGCTTGGGCTTTTGCACGTGCAGGATATAAGACTCTGAGTTGATGCAGATATCCGGAACTCAGTTATGTCTGGAGTCTTTCAAGTCAAGAGAAAGAATCACTAGGCCTGACAGACTATCTAGCTGGGAACTCAGGATTTGTCTAGGGCTCTGTGAGACAAATGTTGATACTTTGTTTGTCATCGAATCAGAGTAGCTTCCCTAATCCAACAGCTCTCTATTCAAAGTGACAACTTTGGAATTATGAGTTGAGACATTTACGCAAATATTTTTGACTATATGTATCGTTGATACGGCACCAATTGGAGTTGTAATCGATGCAGCTATTATTGTGCAAAAATGCGATGCATCCATTTTAGTTGTAGAAGCAGGAGTTGCAAAACGAGAAAGTACAAAAAGCGAAAAACCAGTTAGAATAAACAGGGAAACCATTTCTAGGGTCGTCTCAATAAATTTGATATTCAACGTGAGATATGGTTCTTATAGGTGGCTATGGTTCCTATGGAGATAAAGAGTGAAGTTAGGAGACCAGTATGGAAGGAAGGAGTTTTCTACAATATAACTCTGGCATTCTTGTAGAGTATACTTGTTAGTTTATTAGCTTATATATCTGATTGCAATTTCAGAAACTGATATTGTTTTCTAAATACAGTATTCGTCTTATTTTTCTTCACTTTGCAGCCTTCTACATCAGTGGTTACGGTAAAGGATTTTTCAAACGAGGCCAGTATGTTGAATTAGTAGAAACGATTAAATATATTATCTTTTACGCTCTTGTTGATTAGTTTTTCAAGTTTCTTCTTAAAAGGAAAAATTTTTGGTGATTTCTAGACGAGGGATGTATTTACTTTTCTTTGTATGGAGTGTTTTTAAATTATCTACTCTGTTTTTGTTTTGTCAAAGCGTTACTGGGTAAACCTTTTAACCACAACTTTGAAGAGCAGTAGCAAGATTCTATTGATTACAGCGACATCACGTACTGAAAAAGTGCTGGATCGTTTATTGACCGCAACGATGTTCAGGGAAGCTGGTTGCTAGTCAGTGTTTTAGACATGCCAGACTTTACTCATGAAAAGGTGCTGTTGTACGAGAGAACAGTTGATCTCCTACGCCACGCATGAGTGAGTTGATGGAAGTCTTTGTCAATCTTCCAAAGTGAGGGACTATGATATTGGATCTATTATTTCTCAGTTTTGAAACCATGGGTCATTGATGTCACAGTCAACCTCAATGCTTTTCGACAAAACCTAGGTCGCAACAACAGATTCACGAAATGGCAGGCTTGAACGTAGTGACATTTCTCTACAAATTTTACTAAGCCGAGTCATGTCATTGCTAAAGCGCATCCTTGATATTTGTGGAGCTATCGTTGGGTCTGATCCTTTGTGGAATTGTTAGTCATATTTCTAGTTCCTATGATTCGTAAAGATGGCGGACCTGCAATCTTTTCACAGACTCGTATTGGGAAAAAACGGTCGTCACTTCACCTTTCTATAAATTCCGCTCAATGCGTATTGATGCAGAAGCCATCAAAGGAACAGTTGATGGAGCAAGAATACGATGCAAGGTGGAATGTTTTAAGATGGATAACGATCCTCGGATTACTAAGATTGGGCACCTTATCCGAAAGACAAGTTTGGATGAGTGCCACAATTTTTGGAACGTGTTTATCAGAGATATGAGTCTAGTCGGCACGCGTCCACCAACTCTAGATGAATATGAAAAGTATACACCTGAACAAAAACGTCGTCTCAAGCTTCAAACCTGGTATTACAGGGTTTGTGGCAAATTAGTGGTCGAAGTGAAAATTACCAAACTTTCGATGATGTCGTAAAACTAGATGTAGCCTATATTGATGATTGGACAATCTGGAAAGATATTGAAATTTTGCTTAAAAACTGTTAAAGTTGTGTTGATGAGAGATGGAGCAAAGTGAGTTTGTTTGCGATCTCTGTCTATAAATTAGGAGTAACATGAAAAACTGTCTATATTGTAGGGGTCGAAAGGGATTCCTGCTAAGTATGGGGCTTTGAAACCTTTGTTGAAAAATTAACAGCCTTTCAACAAGACAAGGACATCCAATATTATGTAGCTTGTATGCGTGAAAACTCTGCAAAGTCAGGGATTACTGAGGGATGCTCTTTGAGACATAACGGTGCTATCTGTTATAACGTCGATGTACCTAATATTGGTCCAGCGCGAGCTATAGCCTATGATATTGCTGCAATTAACAGAGCTATTGAAATTGCTCAAAGAAAATAAGGATGAAGATCCAATCTTCTATATTTTAGCTTGTCGAATTGGTCCGTTCATCCATAGAATTAAAGAAAAATCCAGGCGATAGGCGGAACTCTTCTGGTTAATCCGATGGTCATGAGTGGTTGCGAGCTAGTGGAGTGCTCCAGTTCGTCGCTACTGGAAAATTTCTGAAGGTCTAATGGTCAAACACGCAGATCTTTTTAGTGTGTGATAGTAAGAATATTGAAAAAGTATATCCAAGAAGATTATAAACAGTATCAACCTAAAACAACCTATATCGCTTATGGGACAGATACAACACGCTCTACATTAAAGAGTAGTGACGAAAAAGTGCGTTCTTGGTTCAAAGAGAAGAATGTTTCTGAAAAATGAGTATTACCTGGTTGTCAGGACGATTTTGTACCAGAGAATCAACTATGAATCTATGATTCGTGAGTTTTATAGCGTCTAACTCTAAGAAGGACTTTGTCTTAATTACAAATGTAGAACAGAATAAAGTTTTATAATCAGTTGTTGGCAAGAAACTGGATTTTGATAAAGATTCACGAGTAAAATTTGTAGAACAGTCTATGACCAAGAGCTTCTAAGTATATTCGAGAAAATGCCTTTGCCTACTCCACGGGACATGAAGTTGGTGGAACCAATCCTTCGCTACTAGAAGCTTTGGATCAACTAAACTGAATTTATTGCTAGATGTTGGCTTTTTAACCGAGAAGTTGGTAGAGGATAGTGCCATTTATTGGAAAAAGATGAGCTTTGTCAGAAGTGATCGAGAAAGTGGAACAAACTTTGATCCAGTCACCCTTGATTGATGTTGGATAAACAATCTAGTCAAAGAATTGCGGATGCTTTCACTTGGGGAAAAGATTGTTTACAGACTACGAAAAATTATTTAAAGGTTAGAAATGCAGAAAATTTTATATCTCACGCTGGTGCCGAAAATGTATGGCGCTGACAAGGTTTTGTTGGAGCTTATTAAAGGTTTGAATAAAGACGAATTTGAAGCACATGTTATTTTTACCCAATGATGGTATTTTTAGTAGGGTGCTTGAAAAGGTTGGTGCTAAAGTTAAAAGTTATTGATTATCCAATCTTGCGCCGTAAATATTTTTAATCCTAAGGGAATTTCTTGAGTATTTTGGTTCATATAATCGTTATTCAAAAGCAAATTGCTAAATATGCTAAGGAAAATGGGATTACTCTTATTCACAACAATACTACTGCAGTACTTGAGGGAATTTATCTCAAACGTAAGTTGAAACTTCCTTTGATTTGGCATGTTCATGAAATTATTGTCAAACCAAAAGCAATTTCAGATTTTATCAACTTTTTAATGGGGCGCTATGCAGATACGATTGTGACGGTTTCAAATGCCGTAGCTAAACCATGTCAAGCAGTCTCGTTATGTCAAAGATGACCAAGTTAAAGTCATTTATAATGGTGTTGACAATGCCGTCTATCATGAAATGGATGCCAACGCCGTCCGTGATCAGTTTGGTATCGCACAAGATGCGCTTGTCATCGGTATGATCGGTCGAGTTAATGCCTGGAAAGGTCAAGGTGACTTTTTAGAATCGGTGACTCCAATCTTGAAGGCTAATCCAAAAGCAGTTGCCTTTTTGGCAGGTAGTGCATTTGAGGGTGAAGAGTGGCGCGTGAATGAATTGGAAAAAGCCATTTCAGAGTCACCAGTAGCTGGACAAATTAAGAGAATTGACTATTATAGCCAGACGACAGAGCTCTATAATATGTTTGATATCTTTGTATTGCCAAGTACCAATCCAGATCCATTACCAACCGTAGTCTTAGAAGCTATGGCTGTGGCAAACCTGTAGTGCATATCGTCATGGAGGTGTCTGTGAGATGGTAAAGGAAGGAAAAACGAATTCTTGCTATACCGAATCAGCCTGCAGAACTATCAAAAGTCATTCAAGAATTGGTGGAGGATCCGAGAAAAGAAACCAATTTCTGGCATGCATCAGTAGAAAGACAAAGAGAATTGTTTTCTTTGAGATAGTTACATTAAGAACTTCTCGGAGTTGTATAAAAATATAAGTAAATAATATTGAGGAAGTAATATGAATTTTCCAATAGATTTTTGTAGTTACTTGGGTTGATGGGAAGTGATCCGATTTGGCGAGAAAAAGAAGGCTAAATATTCTGAGACTGTGGATACGTCTAAAAAGTATGAATTCAGTCAAGGCTCACCGAGAGTGGGGAACTTTTAAAGTACTGGTTTAGAGGGGTAGAAAATTTGCACCTTGGGTAAATAAAAGTTTACCTTTGTAACAGACAATCAAAGACCAGATTGGTTGAATATTAGTAATGAAAAATTGGTAATAGTAGATCATAAAAGATATTATTTGTCAGGATTATTTACCAGTTTTTCTACTAACCCTAATTGAAAGTAACATTCATAGGATAACAGGTTTGTCAGAGCATTTTTGTAATGATGATATGTATCTAACTGCCCCCTGTATCACCTGATGATTTCTTCTCAGAGGAGGATTGCTAGATATAATACTGCTCTATCTCCGATTATTCCTGAGAGATATGGAACAGGGAAATTTTCAGATAAATGATATGGAAATTATTACTAGCCACTTACTCGAAATGAAATTTTAAAAAATGGATATTTTTGATCCCAAAGCAAGGTTTGAAAAATATTGTTAAAGTCTTTACTATATAAAAAATAGTAAATTTATCTGTGGTTTTTGGGAAAGTCACTTACCTTATCCTCTATTAAAAATCAACTATGGAATTAGTGTGGGAGAAGGAAAAAGATATCTTAGAAAAAAACTTCAGCTAGCTCGATTCAGAAATCCCTCTGATACTAATGTCTGGCTCTTTAAGTATTGGCAAATTGCTAGTGGAGCAATACGCAGTTGGAAATCCTAAGTTGGGAGGTCTTTTTCTTTGAGACAATGCAAACCCAGATTTTTGGAATTTATTGAATTCTGGTAAATATCAAATTATGTGTATCAATGATGGATTTAATATTCAAGACGAAGAAAAAGTGATAGTGGACTTTGTAAAGGAGATGGATCAACTGTTTCTGAGAAAAGTTCATTTGAATTATAGATTGATAAGGAGTTAAGTATGAAATCAGGTTTGTGCCCCTTGTAGTAACTCTACAATCGCTCAAAAATATCTTCAAAAAGGCTTTTAGAAGGTATAATAAATCAACAAAAAGAAGTTTCAGGAGTATTAATCTTCAAACTAATAATTCTATGGATAATACTGAGGAAAATGCTTATTGATTTAGGGTACATAGATGCAAATGTGATGAAATAGCAAAAATCATCTTTATGAAACAGAGAGGGACGGAAGATGTTTTTACTATTATCATAATCAGGAAAATCTCGGAGGTGCTGGGGATTTGCAAATGGTATTAAATTAATATCTAAACTGGATTATGATTACGTATGGATTATGGACGATGATGTCTATCCTGAGCTCGATTGTTTAGAAAAGATTTTTGGAACAAATGGCTTTACAAAGTGTTCAAGTAGGTATACCGAATCGTACCGATGAAAAATTTTTGATGATAGAGCAATTACTAACTTTCGATTTCGATGATTATCATAAGTTTTGGACAGAAATGAGGAAAGACAGTAACTTATGGTCCGTTTAATGATGATGCTATAAAAAGTTGTTGATATGCCATCTGAAGGTCCAGTTGTTGAAATGTCGTTACTTCGTAAAGTTGGTATACCTGATAGTGGTTTTTTTATTGAATATGATGATTCAGATTTTGCACAACGTCTACAAAAATATTCAGAAATTATGTTTTGTTACAAAGGCACAGTTACATAGACAACTTGCTGTAAAGGTTGATCCTTCTATTGTAAAAAAGGAAGAGCCATATAATTGGCGGAATTACTATAAAATTAGAAATAACATCATTTTTGATAAGCGTTATGGAAAAATTGAAAGTCCAGTCAATTAGCCTACTGATACTAATTGCTCATCATCTTGTGCTTGCTATTCGCCATCGACATTTAAAACAGAACTTCCCAATTATTTGGAAAGGTTTTTGGGATGGAGTGTTTCAACGTATGGGGAAACGAGTAGAACCTAATTATTAATAAGGAGCGAAAATGTCTAAATCATTGTTGAGCTTTATTATGCCAACTTTTAACTCTTCAGAATACTTGGCCAAAACTATGGATAGCTTTGATTGCTTTCAATTGGTCGACACAGTAGTTCTGTGGAAATAATCTGTGTTGATGATGGTTCAACTGACAATACTGTCGCTATATTGGAAGAATATAAATCTGTTTTTGATAATTTAATTGTGATACAGAAATAACCATGGTGGTGTAAGTCAGCTAGAAACACAGCATTGGATATGGTATCAGGCACATTTATCAGTTTTGTTGATAGTGATGATCTTTTTGAAGAGAACTTTTTAGATGTTTTTCAAGTATAGAAAATAATTTTGATATCTTGTTCACAGATGTTAAATCTTTGGCCAGCAATTTATATATACCAAGAATTTCTTTTTGAATCGATGTTTTTAAAAATTCGTTACGAATTGGAGAATTCGGCATTGAACCTGGAGTAGCAGGAAAGTTCTTTAGGACAGAGATAGTTAATAAAAAATAGGATAAAGATTCAATACAGAATTGTCTGTAAGTGAAGATGTTCTGTTTAATTTTAACTTTATTACGTATGCAGATAATGTACTACTTAGCTCAGAAAAATTTTTATACTGTAACAGGTACTGCATAGTTTAATGTTCTATAACGATCTAGCTGGTCAAGTAGAATTTGTGAATCAGGTAAGAAAAATATTATCTCATCTATCCTGATAATTCTGATAAACAATTACTAGAGGATAAGTTCATAATAAATGCAATGACTATTTTTATTGATCGTTACTTTGGACCACTTTGGTTAAATGGAACTCTACTCTTTTAAATAAAAGCGTCAAAATTGATGAAAACCACAATAGAAGATAATAAATTTTTCAAAGCTTTTAATAGTAGCAGGCTAGATTATTCCATTGGAAATCGTTATGTTGTATTTTAGAAAGTTGTTGAGGTTGAAACAATACAAATTGTGTTTGATTTACAATCGGATAATGGATAAAATTAAAGGGGTATGAGAGATTTAGGAAAGATTGATTCGTGTAATATTTCGAAATTTTTACAGAATCAACATATATGACTGACCTTATTACTATTTATCTTACGTTTGAATTATTTTGGTTTTCTAATACAATAGTCGAAAAAGGAATGGAAAGTACTTGTGAAAAAAACAATCGCTTTATTTCAGAAAAATCTATTTATTTACCCTATTTGTGTGGGTTGTTGTTGCTTCATTAGTCACAACCACTTATTTTGTTCGATTAGACGGTTTTCTATCATTTTATCGCATACTACTTTATTGTACTATTTTATTGCTATTAATAAAGGAGTTGATAAACTTTTCGAAAAACTCTACATTATTTTAAAATTTCATTGAAACAATTATTAATAGTAGTAGTATTTTTATAGTGATGTCTATAGTTTCAAAAATCGTGATGGAATATTAAATATAAATGTGCTATTTCTTGTTTTTCTGCTAGAGATATTGATTTTAGAAAATTATTAGAAACTTTTTCTGTGTGCGACATTCCTGGTGCTTTGTTTGACAATTTATGCCAGTCAAAAAGGTATTATTACCAATATGTTTTATGAGTGCGGATAGTGGTTATCGTTATAGTCTTGGATTTAACTATGTTTCCTTTGCTTCTCAACGTATGTTCTTTGCGGTATGTAGTTATCTTATGTTTAGAGGAAGAAGATTTCTTACATGGAATTGCTGGCCTCATTTTGGCTACAATTTATATGTACCAACAAACTTCGACATCCAGTCCATTTTACTTAAGTATTTTTGATACTAACCTATGCTTTTGTTTAGTATTAAAATCTTTAAAAAGTTTATCATTGGAAATTTCTGGTCAAGGGAACTTGTGCATTACGGTTTTTATTGTAGCTTTAGCAATTATCTTGTATTTTTGTTTTTATTCATCTGGGGAATCTCTTCCACTTCGTAGATGAATTCACCACAATCGACTACGGCTTAGTGTAGAAGGTTTTCAAAATTTTTGGAGTTCATTTGTTTGGGCAACGAATTTCTTTTTCTACGTTAGATATATTTGGGAATTTCGCTAGTAATTATAATTATATTGATAGCTCTTTTGTTCAATTATTGGTTATTGATGGCTTGATTGTCAGTGCATTTATGTTGTTTGCATTGACAAAGTGATGCGTTATTTTGTGTCCATTCGAAAAGATATCGTACTTGCCTGTTTAGGGATTATGATTATCCATGGAATGTTTGATCCTCAAATGTTGGTTCTTCGTTACTCTCCATTAATTTTTATTCATCAGTAGATTGTTTATTATGAATCCAGATAACAAAATTGAATAAAATGAGTTAAGTCCAGTTAAAAAGAAAGATTAAGACGAGTTACATCCTTATGAAAGTGTTAAAAAATTACGCCTACAATCTCTCCTACCAGTTTCTGGTGATTATCTTGCCGATTATCACTACTCCCTATGTGACACGGGTTTTTAGTTCAGATGACCTAGGAACCTACGGCTATTTCAATTCCATTGTCATCTATTTTATCCTTTTGGCGACGCTAGGAGTTGCTAACTATGGAACCAAGGTCATTTCAGAGCATCGCAAGGAAATTGAAAAAAACTTTTGGGGAATCTACTCTCTGCAATTAGGTGCAACAGTTCTTTCTATGTCCTTGTATGCTCTTCTTTGTCTGACTCTTCCCTTTATGCAAAATCCAGTAGCCTACATTCTAGGCTTGAGTTTAGTTTCAAAAGGTTTAGACATTTCCTGGCTCTTTCAAGGGTTGGAGGATTTTCGAAAGATTACTGTTCGAAATATCACGGTCAAGCTCGTTGGAGTCATTTCAATCTTCCTCTTTATCAAATCTGCAAATGACCTATATCTCTATGTTTTTTTGCTAACCATATTTGAACTTTTTGGGGCAACTAAGTATGTGGTTACCTGCTCGGGAGTTTATCGGTAGACCGCATTTTGACATAGAATATGCTAGACATCATTTGAAACCCATCATATTATTATTCCTTCCTCAGATAGCAATTTCTTTGTATGTTACACTTGATCGTACCATGCTTGGAGCATTATCTTCTACAAGAGATGTAGGAATTTATGACCAGGCTCTAAAGTTGGTAAATATTCTTCTGACCTTGGTAACTTCCTTGGGAAGTGTAATGTTACCACGTGTTGCGCATTTGTTAGCAACAGGTGACCATAAAGCAGTCAATAAAATGCATGAGATGTCCTTCCTTATCTATAATTTGGTGATTTTTCCAATAATAGCGGGGATTCTGATTGTGAATGATGATTTTGTTCAATTTTTCCTTGGTCAAGATTTTCAGGATGCACGTTATGCAATCGCCATTATGATATTCCGTATGTTCTTTATCGGTTGGACCAATATCTGGGAATTCAGATCCTGATACCTCATAATCAAAATAAAGAATTCATGATTTCAACAACAGCTCCTGCAATTATCAGTGTAGGTTTGAACTTACTTTTTCTTCCTAAATTTGGATATATCGGAGCAGCCATTGTTTCTGTTTTGACAGAGGCGTTAGTATGGGCGATCAATGTATACTTTACCTGCGGTACATAAAAAGAAGTTCCTATTATCGGATCTATGATAAAAATTGTTCTAGCATCAGCTATCATGTATGGCATTTTGCTAGCTTCAAAAACAGTTTTACATTTTTCACCAACTCTAAATGTTTTAGTCTATGCGGTGCTTGGAGGATTGATTTATTTTATCGCAGTAATATGTCTTAAAAGTAGTAAATATGGGTGAAATAAAAACAAATAATAGGAGAACGATCGAAATGAAGAAAATACGAATATAAACTTAGATTTCCTTAAAATTATGGCTTGTATAGGAGTTGTATTACTCCATACTACAAATATCAGGATTTAAAGAAACTGAATCTTGGAATTATTTAACATATTTATATTACTTAGGTACCTATTCAATTCCTCTATTTTTTTATGGTAAATGGCTGTTACTATTGGGCAGGAATAAGATTAGCTATTCATACATCCTGCAGAAGGTAAACTGAGTTTTTATAACAGCATCAATTTGGTCTTTAGTAATTTGGATATATAAGAGATTTTCTAAAAAATCCTATAAGAATAATTTTAGACTCTTTGATACAAAAGGATATTTTTTCCAATTTTTGGTTTTGGTGCTCTAATAATTATTTACTTGTGTTTACCTATTTTGAAAAAGTTTCTAAATTCAAAAATAGATATTTATTTATTTTAACTCTCCTAGTAATTATTGGTTTGATGTTTGAGCTGACAAATTATTTTTGTCAAATTGCCGGTGCAGTTTTATATTATACAAACGTTTAGATTATGGACTTGGTTTTTCTATTATATTTTAGGGTGGTTTTATCGCTCAATTTAATTTTGGATATTCTATGTTTTAAGAGTTGGATGAAAGTAATCACCGTAGTTTTACTATTTACTTCACCGTTAATCTTGTTTGCGATAGCGAAGGATATTCATCATAATCTTTTTGCTGAATATTTTTATGATAGTATTCTTGTAAAAAGCTGTAAGTTTAGGGAACTTTTTTTGACTGTACTCACGTTTGATTTAAATACAGATAAGAACAGATGGATTATCAAGCTTTCTAATCAAACAATGGGAGTTTTTGTTATACATACATATATTATGAAGATGTGGGAGAAACTAGTAGGATTCAGTTTTGCAGGAGCACATTTGCTTTTTGTCATCTTCACGTTAAGCATTAGTTTCATTGTAGTTGGAATATTGTTGAAAATTCCTTATTTAAGTCGAATCGTTAAATTATAAATTATTAATAGGAGTTAACTATGTACTGATTATCTTATCGTTGGTGCAGGTTTGTCTGGAGCAATCTTCGCTCACGAAGCCACAAAACGTGGCAAAAAAGTAAAAGTGATTGACAAGCGAGATCACATTGGTGGTAATATCTACTGTGAAAATGTTGAAGGCATCAATGTCCATAAGTATGGTGCCCACATTTTCCATACTTCCAACAAAAAAGTGTGGGACTATGTTAACCAATTCGCTGAATTCAATAACTATATCAACTCACCGGTGGCTAACTACAAGGGGAGCCTTTACAATCTTCCCTTTAACATGAATACTTTCTACGCTATGTGGGGAACAAAGACTCCTCAAGAAGTCAAGGACAAGATTGCCGAGCAAACGGCTGATATGAAAGATGTTGAGCCTAAAAACCTTGAAGAACAAGCCATCAAGTTGATTGGTCCAGATATCTATGAAAAATTGATCAAGGGCTATACAGAAAAACAATGGGGACGTTCTGCAACAGATCTTCCACCGTTTATTATCAAGCGTCTTCCAGTTCGTTTGACCTTTGATAACAACTACTTTAACGACCGTTACCAAGGTATTCCAATCGGTGGCTATAATGTCATCATTGAAAACATGTTGGGCGATGTAGAAGTAGAGCTTGGGGTTGATTTCTTTGCTAACCGTGAAGAACTCGAAGCATCAGCTGAAAAAGTTGTTTTCACTGGAATGATCGACCAATACTTTGACTATAAGCATGGGGAATTGGAGTATCGTAGTCTCCAATTTGAACATGAAGTTTTGGATGAGGAAAACCACCAAGGAAATGCAGTGGTCAATTACACAGAGCGTGAAATTCCTTACACTCGTATCATTGAGCATAAGCACTTTGAATATGGTACACAACCGAAGACGGTTATTACTCGTGAGTATCCAGCTGACTGGGAACGTGGAGATGAACCATATTATCCGATCAACGATGAAAAGAACAATGCTATATTTGCTAAGTATCAAGAAGAAGCAGCCAAAAATGACAAAGTTATCTTCTGTGGGCGCCTAGCTGACTATAAATACTACGACATGCATGTTGTTATTGAACGTGCACTTAGTGTAGTAACGGATGAGTTTGGTTACTAAGACATGCATTTTTAACAATTTAATGATTGTTCAACAACAAAGAAAGGTAACCCATTATGAAAGGTATTATTCTAGCAGGTGGTTCGGGGACACGTTTATATCCGTTAACTCGGGCTGCATCAAAACAACTGATGCCGGTTTATGATAAACCGATGATTTACTATCCACTTTCAACATTGATGTTGGCTGGGATTAGGATATTTTTGATAATCTCAACTCCTCAAGATTTGCCTCGTTTTAAAAGAGCTCCTTCAAGACGGCTCTGAGTTTGGGATTAAACTTTCTTATGCAGAGCAACCAAGTCCAGATGGTTTGGCACAAGCCTTTATCATTGGGGAAGAATTTTGATTGGTGATGATACGTTGCTCTAATCTTTGAGGCGACAATATCTACTCACGGTCCTGGCTTTTAAGATGCTACAAAGGCAGCAAGTAAGGATTCAGGGCAACTGTTTTGGCTACCATGTGAAGGATCCTGAACGTTTTGGTGTGGTTGAGTTTGACAAGGATATGAACGCTATTTCTATCGAAGAAAAGCCAGAACACCCTCGTTCAAACTATGCAGTTACAGGACTCTATTTCTAGTGATAATGATGTAGTAGAGTTGCCAGTATTAAACCAAGTCCTCGTGGTGAATTGGAGTACAGACGTTAACAAGGCTTACCTAGATCGTGGAGATTTGTCCGTTGATGTTAGGGACGTGGCTTTGCTTAGCTGGATACTGGAACTCATGAAAGTTTTACTAGAGGCTTCACGTACATCGAAACAGTGCAACGGATGCAAAATGTTCAGGTGGCAAACTTGGAAGAAATTGCTTTACACGCATGGGCTATATCAGTCATGAAGATGTCTTGGCCTTTAGCCCAACCGCTTAAGAAAATGAATACGGGACAGTATCTGCTCCGTTTGATTGGAAAGCATAGATGACGAGACAATTTTTCTGGTAAGACACTTGCAGTACATGCAAGATTGATGCAATTCCAGGTTTGTTGGAGTTTGATATCCCTGTGCATGGAGACAACCGTGGCTGGTTTAAAGAAAATTTCCAAAAGGAAAAAATGCTTCCACTTGGATTTCCAGAGTCTTTCTTTGCAGAAGGGAAATTGCAAAACAATGTATCCTTCTCACGCAAAAATGTTCTCCGTGGTCTCCACGCAGAGCCTTGGGATAAGTATATCTCTGTAGCAGATGGTGGGAAAGTTCTGGGCTCTTGGGTTGATCTACGAGAGGGAGAAACCTTTGGAAATACCTATCAAACAGTAATTGATGCGAGTAAGGGTATCTTTGTTCCCCGTGGTGTAGCTAATGGTTTTCAAGTCCTATCAGATACAGTTTCTTATAGTTATCTGGTCAATGACTACTGGGCTCTCGAACTCAAACCTAAGTATGCCTTTGTGAACTATGCTGATCCATCTCTGGGCATCGAATGGGAAAATCTTGCAGAAGCAGAGGTTTCAGAAGCAGATAAAAATCATCCACTACTTAAGGATGTAAAACCTTTGAAAAAAGAAGATTTGTAAAAAGGAAAGAATATGACTGAATACAAAAATATTATCGTGACAGGTGGAGCTGGTTTTATCGGTTCCAACTTTGTCCATTATGTTTACAAGAATTTTCCAGATGTTCACGTGACAGTCTTGGATAAGTTGACTTATGCAGGAAATCGCGCTAATATTGAGGAAATTTTAGGTGATCAAAGTTGAGTTAGTTGTTGGTGACATTGCTGATACGGGAGTTGGTAGACAAGTTGGCAGCTCAAGCAGATGCTATCGTTCACTATGCAGCGGAAAGTCACAATGATAATTCACTGAATGATCCATCACCATTTATCCATACGAACTTTATCGGAACCTATACTCTTTTGGAAGCTGCTCGCAAATATAATATTCGTTTCCATCATGTGTCTACAGATGAAGTTTATGGTGACCTGCCTCTACGCGAGGATTTGCCAGGGAATGGTGAAGGACCAGGTGAGAAATTTACCGCTGAAACCAAATACAATCCAAGCTCTCCTTACTCATCAACTAAAGCAGCTTCAGACTTGATTGTCAAAGCTTGGGTGCGCTCATTTGGTGTCAAAGCGACTATTTCCAACTGTTCAAACAATTATGGTCCTTACCAGCACATCGAGAAGTTCATTCCACGCCAAATTACCAATATCTTGAGCGGAATCAAGCCAAAACTTTATGGTGAAGGTAAGAACGTTCGTGACTGGATTCATACCAATGACCATTCTTCAGGAGTTTGGACAATCTTGACAAAAGGGGAAATCGGAGAAACCTATTTGATTGGGGCTGATGGCGAGAAGAATAACAAGGAAGTGTTGGAACTTATCCTTAAGGAAATGGGACAACCTGCGGATTCTTATGATCATGTAACTGACCGTGCAGGACATGATCTTCGTTATGCGATTGATGCAAGTAAGCTCCGTGATGAGTTGGGATGAAACCTGAATCTACCAACTTGAAGCTGGTCTCAAAGAGACTATTAAGTGGTACACAGACAACCAAGACTGGTGGAAAGCAGAAAGAAGCTGTTGAAGCCAATTATGCCAAGACTCAGGGAGATTATTACAGTATAAAAAGCAGAAATCGCTGCTTTTTATTGCTATATTGGGAAGAGTTGCAAATTAGAAAGGTATAGATATGATTTTAATTACAGGAGCAAATGGCCAATTAGGAACGGAACTTCGCTATTTATTGGATGAGCGTAATGAAGAATACGTTGCAGTAGATGTGGCTGAGATGGACATTACAGATGCAGAAATGGTTGAGAAAGTTTTTGAAGAGGTGAAACCGACTTTAGTCTACCATTGTGCAGCCTACACCGCTGTTGATGCAGCAGAGGATGAAGGAAAAGAATTGACCTTTTGCTATCAATGAAATTACAGGGTACAGAAAAATGTCCAAAGCATCTGAAAAAGCATGGTGCAACTCTAGTTTATATTTCTACGGACTATGTCTTTGATGGTAAGAAACCAGTTGGACAAGAGTGGGAAGTTGATGACAAACCAGATCCTCAAACTGAATATGGTCGGACCACGTATGGGAGAGGAACTGTAGAAAAATACGTTTCAACTTCTATATTATCCAGTACCCGCCTGGTATTTGAAAATTATGGCAAAACTTCTGTTTTTACCATGCAAAAATCTAGCTAAAACCCATCAGACTTTGACGGTTTGTAAATGACCAACATGGCTGTCCAACCTGGACCTCGTACCTTGGCTGAGTTCATGACCTACCTAGCTGAAAACCGCAAAAGATTTTGGTATTATCATTTATCAAATGATGCGACAGATGATACAACTTGGTATGACTTTGCAGTTGAAATTTTAAAAGATACAGATGTCGAAGTCAAGCTAGTAGACTCGCTCAATTTCCAGCAAAAAGCTAAACGTCCTTTAAACTCAACAATGAGTCTGGCTAAAGCTAGCTACTGGATTTGTCATTCCAACTTGGCAAGATGCCTTGAAAGAATTTTACAAACAAGAAGTAAGATAAGCAATAGAATGATTTTCTAGTCTGATAAAAGAAGTATACAATGAACTCCAAAGGAGCATAAGATGTACGATTATCTTATTGTTGGTGCTGGTCTTTGGTGCAGTATTTGCTCATGAAGGAGCCTTAAAAGGAGTAAAAATCATTGAAAAACGGAATCATATCGCGGTAATATCTATACTCGTGAAGAGGAAGGAATTCAAGTTCACCAGTATGGTGCTCATATTTTCCATACTTCTGACAAGGATTTGGGACTAGTAAATCAGTTTGCAGAGTTTAACCGTTACACAAACCTCCAGTTGCAAATTATAAGGGAGAGATTTATAACCTACCTTTTAATATGAATACTTCAATAAACTTTTGGGGAGTTATAATGCCAGCAGAAGCACAAGCTAAGATTGAGGGGCAACGAGCAGCCTAAATGGTAAAAATTCCTGAAAATTTAGAAGAACAGGCAATCTCCTTGTAGGCACAGACATCTACGAAAAAATTAATTAAAGATTATACTGACAGTGGGTAAAAACCAACTACGGAACTTCCAGCCTTTATCATTCGCCGTTTGCCAGTACGCCTGACCTCATGATAACAATTATTTTAATGATATCTATCAAGGATTCTCAATTGGTGGCTACACTCAAATAGTTGAAAAGATGTTGGATCATGAAAACATTGATGAAACAAATGTTGATTTCTTTACGAATAAAGAGCAATATCTGAAAGATTTTCCCTAAGATTGTCTTTACTGGTATGATTGATGAATTCTTTGACTATAAGTTAGGTGAACTAGAGTACCGTAGTCTTCGTTTTGAAAGCGAGATCTTGGATATGGAGAATTACCAGGAAATGCAGTTGTCAACTATACAGATGCAGATACCCCTATATACTGCATTATTGAACACAAACATTTTGAGTTTGGGAGTCAAGCAAAGACTATCGTCATTAAAGAACATTCTAAAAACATGGGAAAAGGTGATGAGCCGTATTATCCAGTTAATAATGATCGTATGAATCACTTATATAAATCGTATCAAAAATGACTGATGAGCAAGGGAATGTTATCTTTGGTGGTCGTTTAGGACACTATCGTTATTACGATATGCATCAAGTAATTGGAGCAGCTTTTGCAGTGTGTAAGAAATGAGTTAGATTAAACACCTAGAACTGTTAACCAGTTGCTATTTAGAAATATAATCGATAATTCCTTTGACTACCTAATGTAGTTGAGGGATTTTGATAATATTCATATTTTGCAAAAGTCGTTGTTTAAAAATAATTTTCTAAAAATTCAGAAAAATTCTCATTGACAGGATTTAAAAAGGGGCTATAATGGATAGAAAAACAAAGGAGAAGACTATGAAAAACAGGAAAAAGTATTGGCTCTTGCGGGAGTGACTTTATTAGCAACAGGTGTCTTAGCTGCTTGTTCTGGGGGCTCAGGCGCTAAAGGTGAGCAGATCTTTGCATTTACCACTGAGACAGACCCAGATAACCCTCAACTACTTAACAACTGGTAAGGCAGCAACTGCCAACATTACTAGTAATGTGATTGATGGATTGTTTTGAAAATGATAAATACGGGAACCTTATTCCCTCAATGGCAGAAGATTGGTCTGTATCTATGATGGCTTGACTTACACTTACAAGATTCGTCAAGATGCCAAAGTGGTATACATCTGAAGGGAAGAATATGCTCTCTGTTAAGAGCTCAAGACTTTGTAGCAGGTCTTAAATATGCGACAGATATTCAGCTCTTTACTTGGTACAAGATTCTGATTAAAGGTTTGGACGCCTATGCAAAAGGTGAAAATCACAGATTTTGCTCAAGTCGGGATTAAAGACGATTGACGATCAAACAGTCCAATACACTTTGAACAAACCTGAAAGCTTTTTGGAATTCTAAACAACAATGAGTGTACTTGCGCCAGTCAATGAAGAGTTTTTAAACTCAAAAAGGGAAAGATTTTTGCCAAAGCGACGGATCCAAGTAGTCTCTGTATAACGGCCCTATTTGTTGAAATCTCTTGTGACCAAAATCCTCTGCTGAATTTGACGAAAAATCCTAACTACTGGGATAAAGACAATGTACATATTGACAAGGTCAAACTGTCATTCTGGGATGGTCAAGATACTAAGTAAACCTGCAGAAAAACTTTAAAGACGGTAGCCTTACAGCAGCTCGTCTCTATCCAACAAATGCAAGTTACGCAGAGCTTGAGAAAGAGATGAAGGACAATGTGTCTATACACAACAAGACTCTACTATATATCTAGTGGGAACAAATATTGACCGTCAGTCCCTATAAATATACTCTAAAACTAGCGACGAACAAAAGACTTCTACTAAAGGCACTCTTAAATAAGGATTTCCGTCAGGCTATTGCCTTTGGTTTTTGACTCGTACAGCCTATGCAGCTCAACTAAATGGACAAACTGGAGCAAGCAAAATCTTACGTAATATCTTTTATTCCACCAACATTTGTTCAACAGATGGTAGAACTTTGGTGATCTAGTTAAAAGAAAAAAATTGGTGACTTATGGGGGATGAATGGAAGGATGTGAACCTTTCTGATGCTCAAGATGGTCTTACAATCCAGAAAAAGCTAGGCTGAATTCTATAAAGCTAAGGCTGCCTTCTGAAGCGAGGAGGCAATTCCCAATTCTATCTAGATATGCCAGTTGATCAAACAAATACCACAAAAGTTCAACGTGCAATCCTTGAAGCAACTACTAGAAGCGAATCTTGAGCGGATAATGTAGTCATCGATATTCAACAACTACAAAAGACGAAGTGAAAACAATATTACATATTTGCTGAAAAATGCGTTGGCAGAAGACTGGGATTTATCAGATAATGTCGGTTGGAGTCCAGACTTTGCTGATCCATCAACTTACCTTGATATCATCAAGCCTTTCTGTAGGGAGAAAAAGCACTAAAACTTATTTAGGGTTTGACTCAGGAAAGATAATGTAGCTGCTAGTAGGTCTATATGACTACGAAAAATGCTACTCAGCTGGTGATGAGGGCTGCAGACGTCTGCTAAACGATATGATAAATACGCTGCAGCCAAGCTTGGTTGACGTAGTGCTTTGATTATCCCAACTTCATCTCGTACAGGACGTCCAATCTTGTCTAAGATGAGTCCATTTACACTACTATTTGCATTGGCAGGAAAACAAAGGACAAGTGAACCACTCTTGTATAAATACCTTGAACTTCAAGACAAGGCAGTCACATTTGCAGATGAATATCAAAAAGCTCAAGATAAATGGATGAAAAGAAAAGAAGAATCCAATAAAAAGGCAAGAAGACCTTGCAAAACATGTGAAATAAAGGCAAAGGAGCTATTTGTAGCTGACTCGATATGTCTTTCTAGTAGAGGGAGTTGAATCTAAGTAATACAGCCTATTGAAGCTACAACAATATAATCAAAAGGTGAAGCTGACTTGGTTTGAAGAGATTTTTAATAGTATTATTTCTAATCTACTATATAAAAATCCTGAGACGTCTAGTTCTCAGGATTTTCGCTTTACTGTTGTGGTTGTTGCTGGAAATTGAGGGGCCTGTGGTTGTTGATGGATTTGTGGCCAGGCTGTCCCTGATTAGGATCTCGTTGGGGTAGGATTATTTTAGCTGTGACCACAGGAGAGTGTTATCGGGTGCTTGAACTTTCAGTTGTTGAGAGGGATTCTCTTGATTGTGTTTGCTGTGTATCAGAAATACTCCATGTATTTCCCTGGCTCCGTTTTGGAATACGAACTGCCCGTTTCTATATAGTCCTTCAGGCATCTGTCCAATCCTTTCAGGATGGTTATTTTGCGCAAGGTAGCTCATCATGCCACGAGACTCTAGAGCAACCCGTGAGATTCACTCACCTACAATAGGAGTGAGGCGGTTACAGTAACCTGTCCAAACGGCCATTGAATACTTACGAGTATAACCGACAAATAGTTCATCTGTGCTACATGTTGATTCATCTTGATATGATTTTCGATTTCTTCATCCATAGTTAGAAGTACCTGTTTTTCCTGCTTGAGGATTCCAGGAAGGTAGGCATTGTAACCTACCTCAGATGTCAAGACTGTTTTCTACATTTCGGTCATCATATAGGCAGTAGACTCTTTCATGGCTCTTGTACCAGCATCAGAGAATTCTTTTTCACTACCATCACTAAAGACAATCATGATGTACATTGGTTTATGGAGATACTATTAGCGAAGTGCAGAGTAAGCCGCAGCCATCACTGCTTTGCACCGTACTGCTACAGATTCAGTTGTATTACTTGAAATAGCATTTGAATAGTGCATTACAGATAGTCGATTCTAAACACATTTGGAGTTTTGGCTCTATCTAAACCAACCTTGTTTAGTGTTTCAACGGCAGGCACGTTACGAGATTGTTGAAGGGCATATTGCAGGCTAATGTTACCAAAATATGCTCGGGTCCCAGTTGTAGACAGGGGCATGGTTCCAGGATAGTTATAAGGAATATCGTGGATCAGTAGTTGCAGTTGAATCATACACCGTATTCTAAGGCTGTACAATCATGTGATTGGCTTCATGGTTGATCCCCAGTCACGGTTGGTTTCACAGCTTGTTAGATACTGGAATGAAACATTGCTTTGCTTGGTGACGTGCTCCTAGTTGGGCAAGTACTTTTACCATTGGAAGTATCTACGATCGTTGAGGCTACTTGAAGGTCATCATCCGACAGAGACATATTCATCGTATTGTAAATGTCCCTAAAAGTCGTTGTTGAATTCCCTGTCCACATTTGTGTAGACTTCCATTCCAGCGAGCAAGATTATAGCCAGTTTCTCCGTGCTCTACTTGTTCAATAACCCTTTTAGATAGTTATCCATAGTGCTGGATAAGTAGCGGTTGACTTAAGACTTTGTAAGCCATCAGTATAGGTGTGTTGATAGCTCTTTTCAGTATTGCTCACACTAATGTAATCTTGCCTCTCATTTCTGGAAAAGAAACCAAATTACGACGGTCCAATGCTGCTTCTGGATGAGAGTAAGGATCATCATTGGTCTTTTGGTGCCTGAGGCATACCTGCTAGCAAAAGCTGAATTGAGGTAGAGAGAGAGGTCTTTTAAGTCTCTTTCCGTAGTAATTTTGAGCCAGTGCGCTGCATACCATAGTTACCATTTGACATATAGGACCCGACTGATGTAGTAGGTAAGGATTTCTTGTTTGGTAGCTTTTGTCTGCCCAATTGACAGCTAACCATGCCTCTTGTGCTTTTGGGAGAGTCATTTTGATCTGAGGTTGATGTTGAGAAATAGGTCAACTTAATCAACTGCTGGGTTAGGTTGATCCTCCTGCAAAGAGTTACTTTATAGTTGGCGTAAGAAGGCCGCATGATCCGAATCGTATCTACCCTCTGTGGTCAAAGAAGCGATGGTCCTCGATAGATGCGATGGCTTTGACTAAATCAGTAGGAATTCTGCTGGCCTGAGCGTTTACTCGGCGTCTCAGATCTCAGATCGGCAATAGAGTTCGTTATTATTGTCGTAAAATCTTGCTCAGTTGTTGCAACTAATTACTATCTGATAGGGCTGAGCTTTGCTTACAAAATAGAGGAAACACCCCACCCAATAGAAATAATGCGATAAAGAGAGTTAGGAAAAGATTCCAGTATACTTTTAATATTCGCATAAGAATGTATGATCTCATCTTGTTTAATCACCTAGTAAATGTTCTTTGATGATGACATGAGATAGGGAATTTGTGAAATACCCTAGTTTTATCTGGTAACCGTATTCTCGTATGATCTAAGGGTACTGATTTTTGCCTCTATCTTTGATGATAGAAGGAATCAAACATGTGCCGGTATAAGCAGGTTTCTTGCTGAGAAGGAAAAGTGAAGAAGGACAAGCAGATTCTTTTTGGGAAAGAACCTGTTCCATATGCTGAATCTGATGTGAATGAAAATTTTCATCGGAATCAGCAGTTTCTGCCTAGTTTCTAGCTTCAAGAGTCGATGTAGTATCCATCATGCAAAACACCTGAATAGTCTGTGGTTGAAGCTTGTCTAGCTAAGCTTCAAACTATTTTTGCTCGACTTCTGGGACAATCCATCGTACAATCTTGAATAGGAGTAGGTGTATAACTCACAACTCCTGGAGACAAATAGGTAGTCGTTGGTAGCATTAATCATCTTTTCAAAAGACATTCTCTATTTGCAAAAATTTTTTGGTTGAGAAAGAGATACTTGTCTTTTGGGGATGAAATTTTATGAGGATAGTTGACCATAATTCTTATTGGTACAATATCATCACCTATTATACCATAATTTTTACACAGAAAGGGTTAAAAATGACTACAGCTTTGGTTTTAGGATATTCTGCTTTTGATTTGGGTTTGTTTTCTGACAAGGATCCTCGTCTTAAATTGATTAAAAAGGACATGTAAGATTTAGAGGCTATGGCAGCAGATGGGGTGTCTTGGCTTGTATTTATCAGGGACTTTAGGCTTTTGAATATTGGGTTCTAGAGGTTGCTCAGGAGATGAAAAGCGAATATGGTTTTCAGTTGGCCACCATTTTGCTTTTGAAACCCATGGGGAAAAATTGGAATGAAGGCAATCAGATGAAACTGAGCTGTTTTAAGCAGGTAGACTTTGTGCAAATATGCTTATCTCGCTATGAACACGCGGGGCAGTTAAGAGATTACCAGCAGTTTTTACTGGAAAATACGAATGTTCCTATCTTTTTATGATGAAGAAAAATGAAATGAAACTAGTTTATTTTTACGAAAAGATGAAAAGCAAGAGGACTATTTTATAAAGAGATTAACATTTGATCAGCTAAATGAACTTAGCAAAATTTCTTTCCGAGAAAATTGAAGCTTTGACTTTGATTTTTGTTTTGGCTATATCAATACTAGCAAGCGAGAAATGGAGAGATATAGTAGTATTATTTTTCAGCGAAAGATATTTTTGAACAAGAGTTTGGACGTGAGGTTCGTGGGTAGTAGGTAGAAGTTGATGAGTTTTTAGATGATGTCATCAAGGATTGTGAAACCCATGCTGCCTTGGTCTAGTCACTTCGTCAGGAAATTGCGGATTTGAAGGAAGAATTAGCTCGTAAACCAAAACCTTCACCAGTTCAACAGAACCCTCTGAAGCGGCAGCAACAAGTTCTATGACGAATTTTGATATTTTACGTTTGAATTGTCTTGAAAAAGAAGTGCTTGGTAAACAAATTTTAGATAACTCTAGGATTTTAAGAGCTTATTTAAAAGTGCAATTTTTGGATAATCGCGTGAGGGAATTGCTTCATGAGGAAAGTCCATGCTAGCACAGGCTGTGATGCCTGTAGTGTTTGTGCTAGGCGAAACCATAGCCTAGGGACGAGAAATCGTTACGGCAGTTGAAATGGCTAAGTCCTTGATAGGCTCGAGTAGGCTTTCGAAAGTGCCACAGTGACGGAGTCTTTCTGGAAACGGAGAGAGTGGAACGCGGTAAACCCCTCAAGCCAGCAAACCCAAATCTGGTCGGGGCATGGAGTACGCGGAAACGAATGAGTATTCTGACTGCTACCAGCTAGAGCTGTTAGTGGTAGACAGATGATTATCGAAGGAAGTGGTCCTAGTCACTTCTGGAACAAAACATGGCTTATAGAAAATTGCATATAGGTTGGGGCTGAGAAATTTTCTCAACCTCATTTTTTAAAGTGGACATATAGAAAGGTCTCTGCAAGACTATAAAAATGAAAAAGAATTTAATTTAATCGCTACTGCTGCAGCTGGTTTGGAAGCTGTTGTGACGAGAAGTGAGAGTTAGCTAGATTGGTCAGGTTGAAAACGGTCAAGTCTGTTTTCAAGGAGACGAGAACTATTATCGAAACCAACCTCTGGCTTCTTCAAAAGCAGCAGATCGTATCAAAAATTATCGCAGGAACCTTTCCAGCTAAGACTTTTGAAGAGTTGTTTCAGGAGTCTCGCTTTTAGATTGGGGAAAATTATTTACCGCTCGAGCCTGATTCTGATTTCCACAGGCCAAATGTGTTAAATCTAAACTTCACAATGAGCCAAGTGTACAGGCTATTTCTAAGAAAGCTGTTGTCAAGAAAATTGCAGAAACACTACGCCCGTCCAGAAGGTGTTCCTCTGATGGAAACGGGCCCAGGGTTTAAGATTGAGGTCTCTATTCTGAAAAGACATAGCAACTGTCATGCGATTGAGCATGACCGGATTCTAGCTCTATTTAAAACGTGGTTATCGTACGGAAAAAGGTGGCGCCCTATCAAGGAGAACATGGCAGCAGCCATTTTACAACTCTCAACTGGCACCCAGACAAGCTTTTTGATTGATCCGACTCTGTGGTTCGGGGACTTTCTGCATTGAGGCAGCTAGATTGCTAGAAAGATGGCGCCTGGTCTTCGCCGCTCTTTTGCCTTTGAGGAATGGAACTGGGTCAGCGATCGCTTGATCCAAGAAGTGCGCACAGAGGCGGCTAAAAAGTGGATCGTGAACTGGAAACTGACATCGCGGGCTGTGACATCGATGCACGTATGGTGGAAAATTGCTAAGGCTACATGCTCAGGCGGCAGGTGTTGCAGGGAGATATTACCTTTTCAAGCAGATGCGCGTGCAGGATTTACGTCTCAGATAAAATCACGGTGTGATCATCTCTAACCCGCCTTATGAACGCTTGTCAGATGATGGTAAGCTACTAAGCTTTATGCGGAGATGGGTCAAGCATTTGCACCGCTGAAAACTTGGAGCAAGTTTATCCTAACTAGTGATGAAGCATCTGAGCAGAGGTAGCCAAGCGGACAAGAAGCGTAAACCGTGGTAACGGAACCCCTGAAAGTGGATCTGTATCAATATTCTGGTCAGCGTGTTAAACGCCAAGAGGTAAAATAGAAAGGTATACTCATGAGTAAGAAAAGACGGATCGCTGCAAAAAGAAGGCCAAGAACCGCGATTTGATTTGATGAAGCGAAAGAGCTAACAGTTGGTCAAGCTATTCGTAAAAATGAAGAAGTGGAAGCAGGGGTCTTGCCTGAGGATTCCATTTTGGACAAGTATGTTAAACAACACAAAAGATGAAATCGAAGCGAGATAAGTTTGCGACTCGCCAATACAAAAAGGAGGAATTAGTCGAAACTCAGAGTCTGATGATCTCATTCAAGAGATTCGGGAGAGACAGCTGTTGGAGTCCTCAGTACCCGTAGAAGATGACTTGAGTCAGTCTGATGATTTCAGAATTCACCGCGATTCAGAAGTTCCCCTGTCGAAGAATTTGAGACTGAAGAAGTACAATTGTTTGAAGGAAGAGGTTCCAATACTTTCTCGAGTTACGGATAGTGAAGATGGAGAGAAAGTAAGAAATGGTTGATTTACGGGATCCTAGCAGCGCTAGTGGTTCTTATCCTGGGACTGGTTATTATGTTTACCGTCGTTACTCGCTCAACACAGGAAATCCAAAACTGCTCAATCAACGTCTAGCGAGCAGAATGTTCAGCCTATTTTAGAAGATTTTAACAGCAACACGATGCCTTCTACACAGATAGCAACAAAACGGCTTTTGAAGAATAGCCAGTCGATAAACTGGAATCAATCTCGAAGACCTTACTTGATAAGCTGAAGGTAGTCGAACATGCACTTGCACAAATCTAAGCATGATAGCCTAGCAACGCAAATCAAAGCCATTCAAGATGTCAATGCACAATTTTGAAAAACCAGCTATTGTTGATGGTGTTTTTGGATACCAATGCCAAAGCCAAATCGGACGCTAAATTTACGGATATCAAAACTGGGAACACAGAGATTGATAAGCGCTAGATAAGGCTATTAGCCTTGGTAAGAGCCAGCAAACTAGTACGTCTAGCTCAAGTTCAGGCCAAGCTAGCAGCTCTTAGTCGCAAGGCACAAACCTTCTAGCAGAGAGTACTACAAGAACACTAGTCCGTCCTCAAGCGCCCCATCAAACAATTCAGTTTCTGCGCGGGATGATAGCCATGGCGGTTTTATCAGTTCTGAGTTAACCTCCAGAGAGCTTCCGGGTCGTGTACCGTTCAATCAATCAGCTGTAGATGATAGCAATAAACTCTGCCTGGGATTTTGCGGCTGGTGTTTTGGAAACAAATTTAGCGACTTCACGTTCACGTGGTTATATTACTGGCAACCAATACATCCTCCGAACGTGTCAATATCGTTAATGGCAATGGTTATTACACCTCACAAGCTCAGATGGCACCTATCTTTACCCTCAATTGCAAGGGTATCAGGATACTTTGTAGGTAATGGTGCTGGACATGCGGATGATTTAGACTATTAGTCAAATTGTTACAAAATTCTTTTCTTTTCACAGATAAAACATGATAAAATAAAACAAATTAAACAAGAGGAGTGCCAAAATGACAAAAGCTAACTTTGGTGTCGTAGGTATGGCTGTAATGGGTCAACCTTTGCCCTTAATATTGAATCTCGTGTTACACAGTTGCTATTTACAACCGAGTAAAGAAAAACTGAAGATGGATTGCTTGCCATCCTGAAAAGAACTTTGTACCAAGCTAAGGACGTTGAAAGTTTTGTAAACTCAATCGAAAACCTCGTCGTATCATGCTGATGGTCTCAAGCTGGACCTGGTACAGATGCTGACTATTCAAGCTCCTTCTTCCACACCTTGGACAAGGGTGATATCTTTGACTGACGGAGGAAACACTTTCTACAAAAAGATACCATCCGTCGTAATGAAGAATTGGCAAACTCAGGTATTAACTTTACTCGGTACTGGGGGTTTCTGGTGGTGAAAAAGGTGACCTTGAAGGTCCTTCTATCATGCCTGGTGGACAAAAAAGAGGCCTCTACGAACTGGTTGCGGATGTTCTTGAGGAAATCTCAGCTAAAGCACGCAGAAGATGGCAAACCATGTGTGACTTACATCGGTCCTGATGAGCTGGTCACTATGTGAAAATGGTTCACAACGGTATTGAGTATGGTGATATGCAATTGATCGCAGAAAGCTATGACTTGATGCAACACTTGCTTTGGTCTTTCTGCAAAGATATGGCTGAAATCTTTACTGAGTGGAACAAGGGTGAATTGGACAGCTACTTGATTGAAATCACTGCTGACATCCTTGGACGCAAAGACGATGAAGGTCAAGATGGACCAATCGTAGACTATATCTTGATGCTGCAGGAAACAAGGAACTGGTAAATGGACTCAGCCAATCAGCTCTTGATCTTGGTGTGCCATTGTCACTCATCACTGAGTCAGTATTTGCCCGCTACATCTTCAACTTACAAAGAAGAACGTGTACATGCTAGCAGGTTCTTCCAAAACCAGTTGCTTTCAAATTTGAAGGCGAGCAAGGCTGAGTTGATTGAAAAGATCCGTCAAGCCCTTTACTTCTCAAAAATCATCTCTTACGCACAAGGTTTTTGCGCAATTGCGTGCAGCTTCTAAAGAAAAATAACTGGAACTTGCCATTTTGCAGACATCGCATCTATCTGGCGATGGCTGTATCATCCGTTCTCGTTTCTTGCAAAAGATTACAGATGCTTACAACCGTGATGCAGACCTTTGCCAACCTTCTCTTGGATGAATACTTCTGGATGTTACTGCTAAGTACCAACAAGCAGTGCGTGATATCGTAGCTCTTGCTAGTTCAAGCTGGTGTGCTAGTACCAACCTTCTCAGCAGCTATTACTACTTTGATAGCTACCGTTCAGCTGACCTTCCAGCTAAACTTGATCCAAGCACAACGTGACTACTTTGGTGCCCACACTTACCAACGTAAAGACAAAGAAAGGAACCTTCCACTACTCTTGGTATGACGAAAAATACAGTAGGTCTAGCCATGGGGAAACGGATTTTATTACTTGAGAGAGAACGAAATCTAGCTCATTTTTAAGTTTGGAACTCCAAAAGAGCAATACTGAGTTGATTGTGGTTGAGGAGGGCAAAAAGCCCTCTCCATGGCTCTTCAGACGGACTATGACTTGATTTTATTGAATGCTCATCTGGGGATATGACAGCCCAGGATTTTTGCGAGACAAGCTGAGTCGGACTAAGCCAGCCTCAGTGATCATGGTCTTGGACCATCGCGAAGACTCTGCAAGATCAGATTGAGGCAATCCAACGCTTTGCTGTTTCACATCTATAAGCCAGTAGTTGAGAATCTGGTAGCTCGTATTTCAGCTTGATTTTCCGAGGTCGGGACTTTCATCGACCAACACTGTAGTCAGATGAAGGTTCCAACGTCTTACCGCAACTTTGCGCATGGATGTAGAACATCATACCGTTTATCGTGGCGAGGAGATGATTGCTCTGACTCGCCGTGAGATGACCTTTCATTACTCTCAGGGAAGCAAGAAAGTATAACTCGTGAGCAGTTGTTGGAAAAGTGTTTGGAAGTATGAAAGTGCGACCGAAAACCAATATCGTGGATGTCTATATCCGTTATCTACGTAGCAAGCTGATGTAAAAGGTCGAAAAAGCTATATTAAAAACCGTGCGTGGTGTCGGTTACACGACATGTAAGAATAGAGAGAGTAGCTGTGCAGTTGTGTAACTGCTTTTGAGCTCTATACTATCTGTAGCAGGAATTTCTGAATACCAGATAGTATGCTTTGAAGAGGTAAAATGCAGGCCCCTAGACGGCCTGTAATGTTTCAAAAGAGATGGTCAGAGAGAATGATTTTTCTTGACCATAGTTTATATTCAATGAACATTAAAGAGCAAAACTAGGAGCTAGGTTGCAGGTTGTTCAAAACACTAGTTTTGAGGTTGCAGATGGAAGCTGACGTGGTTTAAAGAGACTTTTCGAAGAGTATGGGTATCTAATGTTTTACTTCATAGTTCTCACTTTTGACGCCAAAAAGGATGAGCTAGCTGTGTTAAAGGTTAATATACTATTTACAAGTATCTCAAAAAGAATGGCATCATCGTAATCTTGAAGAAAATGGAAATTTTCATTTGTTTACGACAAAGTAAGTTATAATATGGATAACTATAGTACATCGAAATGACATAGAGATAAGGGTAACAATAACTCAACACAAATAAGACTCAATAAATTGACAAAACCGCTCATCAAAAATATAATAGTAATGTAGGTGCACACTATTTTTAAAAACCAAAAGGAGAAAAATGTATGTATTTTAATTCCATGCAGAACAAAAGAACTGAGAATGACTCAGGAAAAGCATCTCCTATCTCGGTTGTTCTCTTTGTTTTGCTATGGTCGGGGCCAGCTTTAGCTACTCAAGTGGTCCTTAAGTGGTGACACAGCAGAAGCTACTGTAGCAAGCTAACTCGACTACTGAAAGTTCTACACAGAACGGAGATGGCAAGATCTTATGCGGCACCCGCTGCAGCAGAAGCTCAAGCTTTAGAGGTTTAAGTGCTACCACACCAGCCACAAAGCTCTCATTGACAGAAATCCAGCTCTAGGCAACACCGCAGTAGCAGAGCAAGCTACTCCAAAAGTAGCTAACAAAGAGGCTTCTGAAGAAGTTAGTCGAAGCAGTTTCAAAGCCTAGATAAAGTAGGAAAAGACAGAAGACTCCTCTCGACGCTTAAATACAGCCTGAACAAGCACAAAAGGTTTTGGATAAGGCATGAAGCTAGCCACGACCAAGCAGGATACGAAGCGCCTGCTAATCTCAAAGAGGCAGTAGCTCAGTTTGCTACCAAAGAAGAAAATCAACAGCAGGTATGGGCAGAAGAAAAACCTGAAGTAGCTGAAGTAAAGCTGAAGAAGTAACGGGCGGCTAACCGAGACAGCCACACCAGCTGAACCTGAGTACTCGTCCAAGAGGCACGCTGATCTAAGTTCGTTCAGCATACCGTTCAATTGATGGACTCACTCGCTGAAGGTGAATTTTACTGGTGGGTGTCAAGCAGTTTCAGCCGTCTGCTCAGTGTGGATGGAAACAAAATAACTTGACAATCAATGTTACCGCAGCATAAGAGACACACTAACTGCTGGTTTGTGGTCGCATCGACGGACACCATCGAAAGTATTGCTGTCGCAGACCGTGTCCCTAACGCTGGAAAACTGATGAGGATTGCATACGTTACTAAAAATTTTGATAAACTCCTCCTATGAGAAATTCCAAACTTTTAAGGGTCTCATCATAAACTCATTGGTGGAGGAATCTGATTCGCTGACTTATAGAGTAGTTACAACGACCCATCACAATCCTGTTTGCTCGTTTTACAGCCCTTTACACACACTAGAAAATAATGGGTTAGATGGTACAACAGCTGTTACTCGTACGTCAGACTCCTAACAGTCGTATTAATATCTCATCAAGACTAGCTCCAAACCAGGAGTCAACAACACTATACCAAAACAAATGACACGATTACAGTGCCTACAGTAGCTTCACAGATGAAATCGTTGACAGGTGCAGGAAACACAGGTGCTACATCAATATCAGGTAAATGGTAAAACTGCTAGACAAACTCAAGTTGCAGCAGATGGCGATGGATCATTCCCTATTTGAAATTGGTTTGAATAGCAAAGTGTTACATTGTGGGCACAGCTGGTTCCTGCAAAGTCAAAATCAGCGTAAGCCAAAAACCGTTAATGGTCAAGAAAGTGGAGATATCGATGTAAACGTATCTCTAGGTCACTCAGAGATCCTTCCATCATCTAAAATCACAAACAACAAAATAATCTTGTTGAAAATGATAGAAACGTTACCTGACGTACACGATGATGGGCAGCTACTTTCCAACTACTTGGATACAAATGGCAAATGTCAAGAAGTTGACCTAAAACGTGATGCTGTTCCAGGTAAATGGGTAAGCGACTCCTCAAGCTGGTGCCATTGCGCTTGCTTCAAGTGAAGATGGTAAGTTCTACTTCAACGGACTCAACTTGCACTCACGAAGAGATGAAAGCTGGAACAACAGCTCGAGTTATCTAATATGCAAGAAGGTAGCTAGCCACTGCCCTCAAGGATGGCAAAACACGCAACGCTGAAGCTAGCTCCAAAAGATACAACAGCTCCAGCGAAACCAGTAGTGAACACAGATGAGACGGGGTAAAGCAGGAAACTAAGACACCAGCTGGCAGCAGCGCAGAATTTGAGCCCAACTGCAGCTCTTTCACGATAAAGATTGCAACAAGATTGGTGAAGGAACAGCTGATGCAATGAAGTGAAAGCAAACAATTACTCAACAGCGATATTCCAGCAGGTAATGTCATGAGCAAGCAACATGATGCGTGTAAATACATCAGATGCAAGTAATCCCAGGATACAGATACAACAGCCCCAGCAAACCGAAGTTAACACAGATTCACAGGTAAGCCGGAACTAAAACTCCAGTTGAAGTGACTGCAGCAAGGTTCAACGGTAGCCTGTTCGACAAAAGATGCGTAACAAGATTGGTGAAGCAACAGCTGATGAGAAAATGGTAAAAGCTACGATCACGCCAACCGTTGATATTCCAGCAGGTAATGTAACAGCTAAAGCAACAGATGCGGCATGGTCAAATACATCAGTGCAAGTGCATCCTAAAGAAGCTGAGCAGCATACAACAGCCTAAGCAAAACCAGTAGCACACAGACTCTTACAGGTAAAGCTGGCACTAAGACTCCAGTTGAAGTAACTGCAGCACAAAAGGTTCAACTGTAGCCCTGTACGATAAAAGACAACAACAAGATTGGTGAAGCAACTGCAGGAGCAAATGAAAAGCAATGATTACTCCAAAAGTTGATATTCCACAGGTCCCAGCAACAGCCAAAGCAACAGATGCGCAGGTAACACACTCTAGAAGTGATCCTAGTGAAGTGACACACATGTCAGAAAACCAGTTAGGAACACAGATCCACAGGTAAAGCTGTACCTAAGACTCGAAAGTTGACTGCAGAAAAAGGTCCAACCGTAGCCCTTTTACGATACAACAAACAAGATCGGTGAAGCAACTGCAGGAGCAAATGAAAAGCAACTGATTACTCCAAAAGTTGATATTCCAGAGTCCTGATAACAGCCAGCAACAGATGCAGGTAATGAATCAAAACCAAGTGTTGCCAAAGAAGCAACTCCAGTAGTTCTGTTGTCACTCCAACTATTCCAGCAACTGCAAATAATATGCCGGAGCAGGAGTGAGCTAAACTGATAAGACAATTTCAGGTACTGGCACACCAGGTGCAACTGTTACCATCAAGTCAGGCAATAACACACTGGTTGAAAATGTTCCTGTTGGAGCAGACTGGAACTTTGGACAGCAACTCTTCAAAAAGGATTGAATAGTAACATCACTCACTCAACCAGCAGTTGACTCCAAAAAGACAAAGTTACAGTTACTCAAACACTAAATGGTGCCAAGTGCTGAAACAGAAGTACCAGTAGGTTTGGGGTGAAATGAGTAATCCAACAGATGAAAAATCATCTGACAAACAAAAGCTTGATCGAAGCTACTAAGACAATCTGTCTAAAGTGCCAACGATGCAGGGCATGCTTATCTAGGTTACACTAACAAAGATACTAATAAAAGCTAGCGAAGTTACTCTCAAAAACGTGATCTCAATTGATGGACCATGGCATGCAAAGATGACATCAAAGCTGTTGTGAGAAACTCATACGCGACAGACGGATTCACAGATACTATCGTCCTTGAGATGAAAGAACCAGCCAAAGAAGGTAAAGCCAAAGCTGTTGCTAGACATCGTTGAAGGCAGTACTCAAGCCCAGTTGGTTGGAGAAGAAATCAATGCTGAAAGAGATACAGCAGCCCCAGCAGCTCCAGTTCCTGAAACAGACTCTAACAGGTAAAAGCTAGGAACCAAGACACCAGTTGAAGTAACTGCAGAAAAGGTTCAACTGTAGCCTTTACGATAAAAGACAACAACAAGATCGGGTGAAGCAACTGCAGGAGAAAATGGTAAAGCTAAACGATCACCCAAAAGTTGATATTCCAGCAGGTCCTGTAACAGCCAAAGCAACAGATGGCAGGTAATGAATCAAACCAGATGTTGCAAAAGAAGCAACTCAGTAGCTCCTATTGTCACCCAACTATTCCAGCAACTGCAAAATATATGCCTGGAGCAGGAGTGAGCTCAACTGATAAGACCACTTTCAGGTACTGGTACACCAGGTGCAACTGTTACCATCAAGTCAGGCAATAACACACTGGCTGAAAATGTACCTGTTGAGCAGACGGAACTTGGACAGGACTCTTCCAAAAGATTGAATAGCAACATCACTACTCAAACTACAGTTGACCTCAAAAGACAAAGTTACCGTTACTCAAACGCTTACGGTGTGCCAAGTGCGGAAACAGAAGTACCAGTCGGTCTAGGGTGAAACGACTATTCAACCAGATGAAAAATCATCTGACAAACAAAGCTTGATCGAAGTGCACTAAGACAATCACTGTTAAAGTACTCACGATGCAGGTAGCAGGCTTATCTAGGTTATACGAATAAAGATACCAATAAAAGCTGCGAAGTTGCTTTAAACGTGATTCAATCTGATGGACCATGGTATGCGAAAGATGAATCAAAAAGCTGCTGTGAAATCATACGCGACAGACGGATTCACAGATACTATCGTCCTTGAGATGAAAAGAACCAGTCAAAGAAGGTAGCCAAAAGCTATCGCGAACATCGTTGAAGGTAAGTACTCAAGCCCAGTTGGTTGGAAAGAATCAATGTTGAAGCCAAACAAACCAACCGATGCAGATAGAACGAGCTAAAAGCTAAGGACCAAACTGTTAAAGTTGAGAAGAACCAAAAGCAGAAGATTCAATTGAGAACTCAGGGACTTCGGAAGGAACAACAGCTAAGTTCAAGGAACCAGTAGATACAAAAACACCGGTGATAAAACACCAGTAGTCGTTGTAACCTACCCAGATGGATCTACGAAGAAGTTCCAGTTAAAGTAACTGTTGAAAAACCAAGTTCAGAACCAACAGATGCAGATAAGAACGAGCCAAAAAGCTAAGGATCAAACTGTTAAAGTTGGAGAAGAACCAAAAGCAGAAGATTCAATTGAGAACTTCAAGGGACTTCCAGAAGGAACAACAGCTAAGTTTCAAGGAACCAGTGAGATACAAAAACACCAGGTGACAAATCACCAGTAGTCGTTGTAACCTACCCAGATGGATCTACAGAAGAAGTTCCAGTTAAAGTAACTGTTGAAAAACCAAGTTCAGAACCAACAGATGCAGATAAGAACGAGCCAAAAAGCTAAGGATCAAACTGTTAAAGTTGGAGAAGAACCAAAAGCAGAAGATTCAATTGAGAACTTCAAGGGACTTCCAGAAGGAACAACAGCTAAGTTCAAGGAACCAGTAGATGCAAAAACACCAGGTGACAAATCACCGGTAGTCGTTTGTAACCTGCAGATGGATCTACAGAGAGTTCCAGTTAAAGTAACTGTTGAAAAACCAAGTTCAGAACCAGCAGATGCAGATAAGAACGAGCCAAAAAGCTAAGGACCAAACTGTTAAAGGTTGGAGAAGAACCAAAAAGCAGAAGATTCAATTGAGAACTTCAGGGACTTCCAGAAGGAACAACAGCTAAGTTCAAGGAACCGGTAGATACAAAAACACCAGGTGATATCACCAGTGGTCGTTGTAACCTACCCAGATGGATCTACAGGAAGAAGTTCCAGTTAAAGTAACTGTTGAAAAAACCAAGTTCAGAACCAACAGATGCAGATAAGAACGAGCCAAAAAGCTAAGGACCAAACTGTTAAAGTTGGAGAAGAACCAAAAGCAGAAGATTCAGTGAGAACTTCAAGGACTTCCAGAAGGAACAACAGCTAAGTTCAAAGAACCAGTAGATACAAAAACACCAGGTGACAAATCACCAGTAGTCGTTGTAACCTACCCAGATGGATCTACAGAAGAGTTCCAGTTAAAGTAACTGTTGAAAAAACCAGGTTCCAGAACCAACAGATGCAGATAAGAACGAGCAAAAGCTAAGGATCAGAGCTGTTAAAGTTGGAGAAGAACCAAAAGCAGAAGATTCAATTGAGAACTGAGGGACTTCCAGAAGGAACAACAGCTAAGTTCAAGAACCCAGTAGATACAAAAACATCGGGTGACAAATCACCAGTAGTCGTTGTAACCTACCCAGATGGATCTACAGAAGAAGTTCCAGTTAAAGTAACTGTTGAAAACAAGTTCAGAACCAACAGATGCAGATAAGAACGAGGCCAGAAAGCTAGGATCAAACTGTTAAAGTTGGAGAAGAACAAAAGCAGAAGATTCAATTGAGAACTTCAAGGGACTTCCGAAGAACAACAGCTCAAAGTTCAAGGAACCAGTAGATACAAAAACACCAGGTGACAAATCACCAGTAGTCGTTGTAACCTACCCAGATGGATCTACAGAAGAAGTTCAGTTAAAGTAACTGTTGAAAACCAAGTTCAGAACCAACAGATGCAGATAAGAACGAGCCAAAGCTAAGGACCAAACTGTTAAAGTTGAGAAGAGACCAAAAAGCAGAAGATTCAATTGAGAACTTCAAAGGGACTTCCAGAAGGAACAACAGCTAGTTCAAGGAACCAGTAGATACAAAAACACCAGGTGACAAATCACCAGTAGTCGTTGTAACCTACCCAGATGGATCTACAGAAGAAGTTCCAGTTAAAGTAACTGTTGAAAAACCAAGTTCAGAACCAACAGATGCAGATAAGAACAGAGCCAAAAAGCTAAGGATCAAACTGTTAAAGTTGGAGAAGAACCAAAAAGCAGAAGATTCAATTTGAGAACTTCAAGGGACTTCCAGAAGGAACAACAGCTAAGTTCAAGGAACCAGTAGATACAAAAACACCAGGTGACAAATCACCAGTAGTCGTTGTAACCTACCCAGATGGATCTACAGAAGAAGTTCCAGTTAAAGTAACTGTTGAAAAACCAAGTTCAGAACCAACAGATGCAGATAAGAACGAGCCAAAAGCTAAGGATCAAACTGTTAAAGTTGGAGAAGAACCAAAAAGCAGAAGATTCAATTGAGAACTTCAAGGGACTTCCAGAAGGAACAACAGCTAAGTTCAAGGAACCAGTGAGATACAAAAACACCAGGTGACAAGCACCGGTAGTCGTTGTAACCTGCAGATGGATCTACGAAGAAGTTCCAGTTAAAGTAACATGTTGAAAAACCAAGTTCAGAACCAGCAGATGCAGATAAGAACAGAGCCAAAAAGCTAAGGATCAAACTGTTAAAGTTGGAGAAGAACCAAAAAGCAGAAGATTCAATTGAGAACTTCAAGGGACTTCCAGAAGGAACAACAGCTAAGTTCAAGGAACCAGTAGATACAAAAACACCAGGTGACAAATCACCAGTAGTCGTTGTAACCTACCCAGATGGATCTACGAAGAAGTTCCAGTTAAAGTAACTGTTGAAAAACCAAGTTCAGAACCAACAGATGCAGATAAGAACAGGCAAAAGCTAAGGACCAAACTGTTAAAGTTGGAGAAGAACCAAAAAGCAGAAGATTCAATTGAGAACTTCAAGGGACTTCCAGAAGGAACAACAGCTAAGTTCAAGGAACCAGTAGATACAAAAACACCAGGTGATAAAACACCAGTAGTCGTTGTAACCTACCCAGATGGATCTACAGAAGAAGTTCCAGTTAAAGTAACTGTTGAAAAACCAAGTTCAGAACCAACAGATGCAGATGAGAACGAGCCAAAAGCTGAGGATCAAACTGTTAAAGTTGAGAAGAACCAAAAAGCAGAAGATTCAATTGAGAACTTCAAGGGACTTCCAGAAGGAACAACAGCTAAGTTCAAGGAACCAGTAGATACAAACACCAGGGTGACAAATCACCAGTAGTCGTTGTAACCTACGCAGATGGATCTACAGAAGAAGTTCCAGTTAAAAGTAACTGTTGAAAAACCAAGTTCAGAACCAACAGATGCAGATAAGAACGAGGCCAAAAGCTAAGGATCAAACTGTTAAAGTTGGAGAAGAACCAAAAAGCAGAAGATTCAATTGAGAACTTCAAGGGACTTCCAGAAGGAACAACAGCTAAGTTCAAGGAACCAGTAGATACAAAAACACCAGGTGACAAATCACCAGTAGTCGTTGTAACCTGCAGATGGATCTAGAAGAAGTTCCAGTTAAAGTAACTGTTGAAAAACCAAGTTCAGAACCAACAGATGCAGATAAGAACAGGCCAAAAGCTAAGGATCAAACTGTTAAAGTTGAGAAGAACCAAAAAGCAGAAGATTCAATTGAGAACTTCAAGGGACTTCCAGAAGGAACAACAGCTAAGTTCAAGGAACCAGTAGATACAAAAAACACCAGGTGACAAATCACCAGTAGTCGTTGTAACCTACCCAGATGGATCTACAGAAGAAGTTCCAGTTAAAGTAACTGTTGAAAAACCAAGTTCAGAACCAACAGATGCAGATAAGAACGAGCCAAAAAGCTAAGGACCAAACTGTTAAAAGTTGGAGAAGAACCAAAAGCAGAAGATTCAATTGAGAACTTCAAGGGGACTTCCAGAAGGAACAACAGCTAGTTCAAAGGAACCAGTAGATACAAAAACACCAGGTGACAAATCACCAGTAGTCGTTGTAACCTACCCAGATGGATCTACAGGAAGTTCCAGTTAAAGTAACTGTTGAAAAACCAAGTTCAGAACCAACAGATGCAGATAAGAACGAGCCAAAAGCTAGGATCAAACTGTTAAAGTTGGAGAAGAACCAAAAGCAGAAGATTCAATTGAGAACTCAAGGGACTTCCAGAAGGAACAACAGCTAAGTTCAAGGAACCAGTAGATACAAAAACACCAGGTGACAAATCACCAGTAGTCGTTGTAACCTACCCAGATGGATCTACAGAAGAAGTTCCAGTTAAAGTAACTGTTGAAAAACCAAGTTCAGAACCAACAGATGCAGATAAGAACGAGCCAAAAGCTAAGGATCAAACTGTTAAACCAGGAGATAAACCATCTGCCAAAGATTCAATCGGTAATGTCGGAGATCTTCCTAAGGGCACAACAGTAGAGTTCAAGACACCAGTAGACACAACTACACCAGGTGATAAAGGAACTACAGTCGTTGTGACTTACCCAGATGGTTCTAAGGATGAAGTACCAGTTAAAGTAACTGTTAAAGATCCAGTGCACCAGCTACAGATGCAGACAAGAACACTCCAGTAGCGAAAGATCAAACTGTTAAACCAGGTGATAAACCATCTGCTAAAGATTCAATCGGTAATGTCGGAGATCTTCCAAAGGGCACAACAGTAGAGTTCAAGACACCAGTAGACACAACTACACCAGGTGATAAAGGAACTACAGTCGTTGTGACTTACCCAGATGGTTCTAAGGATGAAGTACCAGTTAAAGTAACTGTAAAAGATCCAAGTGCACCAGCTACAGATGCAGACAAGAACACTCCAACAGCGAAAGATCAAACTGTTAAAACCAGGAGATAAAACCATCTGCCAAAAGATTCAATCGGTAATGTAGGTGATCTTTCCAGAAGGAACAACCGTAGAGTTCAAGACACCAGTAGATACAACAACCCCAGGTGATAAAGACGCTGCAGTCGTTGTAACATACCCAGATGGATCTAAGGATGAAGTACCAGTTAAAGTAACTCTAAAAGATCCAAGTGCACCAGCTACAGATGCAGACAAGAACACCCAACAGCGAAAGATCAAACTGTTAAACCAGGAGATAAACCATCTGCCAAAGATTCAATCGGTAATGTCGGAGATCTTCCTAAGGGCACAACAGTAGAGTTCAAGACACCAGTAGATACAACAACCCCAGGTGATAAAGACGCTACAGTCGTTGTAATATCCCAGATGGTTCTAAGGATGAAGTACCAGTTAAAGTAACTGTAAAAAGATCCAAGTGCACCAGCTACAGATGCAGACAAGAATACTCCAACAGCGAAAGATCAAACTGTTAAACCAGGAGATAAACCATCTGCCAAAGATTCAATCGGTAATGTCGGAGATCTTTCCTAAGGGCACAACAGTAGAGTTCAAGACACAGTAGACACAACTACACCAGGTGATAAAGGAACTACAGTCGTTGTGACTTTACCCAGATGGTTCTAAGGATGAAGTACCAGTTAAAGTAACTGTAAAAGATCCAAGTGCACCAGCTACAGATGCAGACAAGAATACTCCAACAGCGAAAGATCAAACTGTTAAACCAGGAGATAAAACCATCTGCCAAAGATTCAATCGTAATGTCGGAGATCTTCCCAAGGGCACAACAGTAGAGTTCAAGACACCAGTAGACACAACTACACCAGGGTGATAAAGGAACTACAGTCGTTGTGACTTACCCAGATGGTTCTAAGGATGAAGTACCAGTTAAAGTAACTGTAAAAAGATCCAAGTGCACCAGCTACAGATGCAGACAAGAATACTCCAACAGCGAAAGATCAAACTGTTAAACCAGGAGATAAACCATCTGCCAAAGATTCAATCGGTAATGTCGGAGATCTTCCAGAAGGAACAACCGTAGACTTCAAGACACCAGTAGATACAACAACCCCAGGTGATAAAGACGCTACAGTCGTTGTAACATACCCAGATGGATCTAAGGATGAAGTACCAGTTAAAGTAACTGTAAAAAGATCCAAGCACCAGCTACAGATGCAGACAAGAACACTCCAACAGCGAAAGATCAAACTGTTAAAACCAGGAGATAAACCATCTGCCAAAGATTCAATCGGTAATGTCGGAGATCTTCCAGAAGGAACAACTGTAGACTTCAAGACACCAGTAGATACAACAACCCTCAGGTGATAAAAGACGCTACAGTCGTTGTAACATACCCAGATGGATCTAAGGATGAAGTACCAGTTAAAAGTAACTGTAAAGATCCAAGTGCACCAGCTACAGATGCAGACAAGAATACTCCAACAGCGAAAGATCAAACTGTTAAAACCAGGAGATAAACCATCTGCCAAAGATTCAATCGGTAATGTAGGTGATCTTCCAGAAGGAACAACTGTAGAGTTCAAGACACCAGTAGATACAACAACCCCAGGTGATAAAAGACGCTACAGTCAGTTGTAACATACCCAGATGGATCTAAGGATGAAGTACCAGTTAAAGTAACTGTTAAAAGATCCAAGTGCACCAGCTACAGATGCAGACAAGAATACTCCAACAGCGAAAGATCAAACTGTTAAACCAGGAGATAAACCATCTGCCAAAGATTCAATCGGTAATGTCGGAGATCTTCCTAAGGGCACAACAGTAGAGTTCAAGACACCAGTAGACACACAACCCCAGGTGATAAAAGACGCTACAGTCGTTGTAATATACCCAGATGGATCTAAGGATGAAGTACCAGTTAAAGTAACTGTTAAAGATCCAAGTGCACCAGCTACAGATGCAGGTAAGAACAAAGTAACGGATCCAACAGTAACACTGGTTACAGATCCAAGCAACTTGACTGATGCGGAAAAAGCTAAAGTAGCAGAAGAAGTTAAGAAATCAAACCCAACCGTAACTGACGTTAAAGTTGGCAAAGATGGTACAACAACTGTAATCTTACCCAGATGGTACAACAGCTGTTATTCCAGCCGATAAGACAGTTAAGAAATCATCAGATAAAGTTAAGGAATCAGATGGAGTTAAGAATCATCAGCAACTCAGTTACAGATCCAAGCAACTTGACTGACGCCGAAAAAGCTAAAGTAGCTGACGAAGTTAAGAAAGCTAATCCAACCACGAAAGATATCAAGGTTAACAAAGATGGATCAGTAGTTGTAACCTTTGAAGATGGATCAGTAGTCGTTATTCCAGCTGAAAAATCTGTTACAGCTGCTAACCAAGATTCACCTGCTCACACCAGCCAAGCTAAAGCAGGAGCGAAAAGAATTGCCAAATACTGGTACAGAACAATCCCAGCGCTTCACTTGCTTTTAGCACTTCTTGCAGCAGCGACAGGCGGACTCCTCTTCGCTAAAAACGTGAGGAAGAAGAGTAAGAAATTACTCAAATCAAAAGCAAAACTGAGAATCTCAATTCTATGAATTTAGTTAGAAAAACCGTAAGAAGAAATTTCATGGTTTCTTTTTGATAGATAAAAGATTAGAGAATGGTGAAATGTCAGTTTTACAGATCTTTGAAACGTTAAAAAATTCACTCAAATAGCTATTCAATGTATATGCTATTTTTCCCATAGAAGAAAAAGTTAATGTTCCCATCTTTCAAGTGTCTTGATGTAACATTGCAAAACTTGTTCGAGGACAGAAAAACGTTGAGATCATCAACGTTTTTTTAATATAATGGAGCCGGTGGAGTCGAACCCACGTCCAAACACCTGCTAACATATTTGTCTACGACCATAGGTTATGTATTGTTTTAACAGCCCCTCGACACATAACTCAAGCCTAGGAACTGCGAGTCTATAAATCTCTTATCAAACTGCTAGACGAAGCTTGATCGTATCTCGCTAATAATAAGACCTGTCATCAGACACGAGCAATCCGAATCGGGTCACGCCTGCTGGTTTTTAGGCAGCTAGAGCGTAAGAAGTGTTATTTTTTGCAGTTATATTTAACTGAGCGTTTACGTCGCCACACGAGTCGCAAAATATGCCTCATAATGCCTGTCGAATCCGTAACGACCCCAAAAGACAATACAACTATTATACCTTATCTATTGGGAAAATGCAAAAGCTGAGTAAAGATTAGCATTTGCTTTGTTTTTAGGGCTTGTCTGTTACTCTAGAGGGCTAAATATTTTTGCTGCTTGTAAAGAAATAATTGGGAAGGTTTATGGAGAAAGAGATGGTCTGAGTTGTAGAGTATTTGACTTGTTGTTTCGAGAAACCTTGTTGGCTGAGAGCTTTTTTTCAAGTTCAGAAATGATAAAACCGTGTGCTCTCCATCTGGTGCAGTAAAAATCAGCGATAAAGAGTTGTCCGCCATGAGTCAAATGTTCCTTGAACATAGATAGACTGTCATCAAGATTAGGCATATGATGAAGAACTCGACTGACGATAATAAGATCGAACTCTTCTTCAAGTGGTTCAAGTAATAAATCCTGTTGAATCAAGGATAGGTTTGCAAGTTTTTGACTTTCAATCTTGATGCGAGCTTGCTTTCAGCATTTTATCCGCAATATCAACCAAGGTCACTGATTTAGCTCGTTTGGCAAGAGGAAGGGCGATAAGCCAGTTCCACCTCCAAAGTCTAGGATTGATTTGTTTGACAAATCAGGCACTTGTTTTATTAGATGCTGGCAAACAAGATCGGCCAGAAATTGATTTTTTGGAGAATCGAATGATTCTGCTCGATGATTAAAATGATGTTCCATATTTCTAGTCTAGCATAGAGTTTGGCAGTTTAACATTTCCTGCTTTTTTTCTAGTAAAGGAATAAGCAAAAAGATTTTTCTCAAAAGGCGGTGGGACAGAAATCGATAGACAAAGTCTCGATTTCGTAGTCTCAGCCCCGCGAGGATGATTAGGAGCTTTTGGGAGTCTAAAAGACGAACAAAAAGTTCAATCAGCTACCGCGTCAAAGTTTGATTGTTAATAAAAAGTGAGGTAGGGATTTTTTGTCCCAACCTCTTGTTATTCTGCAGCTTGTTGCCAACGTTTTGCTAGAGTCCGTGAAAGGCTTGAAATAGCTAGGTTGAAACTGAAGTAGATTAGGGCGATCAGGATATATAAGCTAAAAACCTGTTCGGGCTCAAAGTATCGGCCCATAAGGATTTGACTGGCACCAAAAAGCTCTTGGAGGGCGATTACAGAGTATAAAAGACTTGTATCCTTAATCACTGTTACAAATTGAGAGATGATGGCAGGGAGCATCTTGCGGATGGCTTGCGGTAGGATGATGTGATAGAGGATTTGGCGATAGGAGAAACCTTGTGCCATCCCTGCCTCGTATTGTCCTTGATCCACTGCGTTAAGACCACCTCGGATAATTTCAGCCAGAGCTGCAGATGTAAAGAGAGTAAAGGCGGTGATTCCAGCTGGGGTAGATTTCATTTTAAAGACTAAAAAAATAGTGAAAATCCATAGTAAATTAGGAACATTTCGGACAAATTCAATGTAGACACTAGCAAGGATTCGTAATAGGGTGTTTTTTCCATTACGCATGACAGCGAGGATGGTTCCAATCAGTGTTGAAAGCGTGATAGCAATCAAAGAGATATAGAGGGTTAGACCAAAACCTTTTAAAATAAAGATGAGGTTGTCTAGACTGAGAACTTCAAGAATACTTTCCATAAAAACCTCCTAAAGTGAATAAGCTTTTTTGTTAGCTTGCTCCATTTTTCGTCCAAATTGGGCTACAGGGAAGCAGAGGGCAAAGTAGAAGAAGGCAGCACCTAAAAAAAGGCTGGGATGTAGTTGCCGTTGAGTGCGGACCAAGATTTGGTGACAAACATAAGATCAACTCCAGAAATGATAGCTACTGTCGAAGTATTCTTAATCAGGTTGACGACTTGGTTGGTCAAGGGAGGGAGAATGATGCGAAAAGCCTGCGGTAAGATAATCAGGCGCATTGCGTTTGCGTAGGTGAATCCTTGAGAAAGGGCGGCTTCGAGTTGGCCTCTAGGGATAGACTGAATTCCTGATCGAATGACCTCGGCGATATAGGCACCGTGGTAGAGTCCGACGCAAAGAACGGCAGTCCAGTAGATAGGAATCATGATAGTATGGTTACTAATCAGAGGCAAGCCGTAAAAGACAATAACGAACTGAACTAGGAGAGGGGTGTTTTGATAAAATTCGACAAAGATACGAGACAAGATCCGTAAACTACCATGTTTGCTAGTGGATAAGGTACCAAATAGGATGCCCAATAGCATGGCTAGGGTAAAAGAACCTAGAGCAATAGCTATAGTAAAGAGAAATCCGTTAAAAAATTGACCAAAATGTTGAAAATAAGCTGTCCAAGATGATAAATCTATCATGTAGCTACCTCCTTATTCTGCTGAGTGTTTGGAAGGTTTGAGATTGTAGCGACCGTATAAGTCCTGCAAGGTCCCGTCCTGACTCCATTTGACAACCAATTGATCTAGGTAGTCATTCAGTTGCGTGTTTGATTTTTTGGTTACAATACCATAGTCAGAAGGTTTGAAGCTATCGTCAAGTAGTTCAGTTCTTTTGCTGGTATACCCGGAAAGGATAGAACGGTCTACTGAGAAGGCATCGATCCGATGGGCGTGGAGGGAGGTGATCAACTCAGGATAAGAGCCGAGTTCGACAAATTTAAAGGATAGTCCTTTTTTATTACCTAGCTCTGTAATCAGCTTTTGGGTGATGGATCCTTGTGCGACTCCAATGGTTTTTCCGTTTAAATCTTCAATATCTTTAATCTTACCTGATTTATTTTACCAAAAATCCACAGGCGTCTGTATAGTAAGGGCTGGTGAAGTTGTAGAGTTTTTTCGTTCGTCAGTAATTGTGAAGGTGGCGATATCCATATCCACTTGTTCGTTGTCTAACAGAGGACCTCGAGTTTGAGCAGTAACTGGAACGTAGCGGACCTTGACCTTGAGTTGATCTGCAATCAGTTTGGCTAAATCTGTTTCAATACCTGAGAATTCTCCAGTTTTTCGGGTTTTTATAGCCGAAATTAGGGACGTCTTGTTTGACGCCAACAACGATTTCTCCCTTTTTTTGGATATCTGAGATGCTGGTATCTGCTTGAACTGATGTCACAAATCCAATGCTTAAAAGACTGGTAACTACTGTTGCAAGAAAGAAATTCTTTTTCATAGGCATCTCCTTATTTGACCTTGTCACTTTCGTGGTTGATAATCTTGCTGAAAAATTGTTGGGCGCGCGGTTCACTTGGGTGATCAAAAAATGCATCCACATCTGTTGTATCGACCAGGACTTGCCCTTCTGCCATAAAGATGATGCGATCAGCTACCTTACGAGCGAAGCCCATTTCGTGTGTGACGATGATCATATTCATGCCGTCGTGGGCTAGTTTTTGCATAACAGCTAGGACATCACCGATTGTTTCAGGGGTCGAGAGCTGAGGTTGGTTCGTCAAAGAGCAGGAGTTCAGGTTTCATAGCTAGTACTCTAGCGATAGCTACTCGTTGCTTTTGTCCGCCTGATAAGGTGGCTGGATAGGAATCTTTCTTATCCCACATATTTACAAATTCTAAATATTTTTGCGCAGTTTTTTGAGCCACTTTGGGATCAATACCCAGTACTTTAATAGGTGCAAGAGTTACATTTTCTAACACAGTCTTATGTGGATAAAGATTAAAATGTTGGAAAACCATACCTACTTCCTTGCGGAGAGGGACCAAAATCCTTTTGGCTAGCACCTGCCACTTGGTGTCCGTTTACCAGGAGACTTCCGCTATCAATCGCCTCTAGACCATTGATAGTACGGATAAGGGTTGACTTTCCAGAACCAGATGGTCCAAGTAACACAACGACTTTCACTTTTTTTCAAAACGAAGGTTGATATTCTGGAGTGCGGTAGTCTCCGTAATACTTTTTCAACAGCTTTAAATTCTACTAAAGTCATAATTTTTCTCCTTTGTGTTAGATTTTTGTAACATAGATTCTACAACAAAAAGCGTTTTCCTGTCAAATGATATTACAAAGAAATTAGTAAAAACTTTGATAAAAGCAAAAGCAGATAGAGAAAAACTGAAAAATCATGTTATAATAAAAACGATAGAATCGTAAGAAAGAGTGGATGTTTTTGATAATTCCTACTTATAATTGGCAATTTTGCTCGCAAGTTGAGGATGCGGATTTTACAAAGATAGCTAAGAAAGCTGGTTTGGGACCTGAAGTAGCTCGTTTGTTATTTGAACGAGGCATCAAGGATGAGCCCAGTCTGAAAAAATTTTTAGAACCTTCTTTAGATGATTTGCATGATCCCTATCTTCTGCATGATATGGAAAAAGGCAGTGGAGCGAATTTCGCCAGTGCTATTGAGCAAGGGAACTGATTCTCATTTACAGGGGACCACGATGCGGATGGGATGACTTCGGCTTCCATTGTTAAGGAAAAGTTTAGAACAGTTAGGCGCTGAGTGCCTGGTTTATCTTCCCAATCGCTTTACGGATGGTTATGGTCCAAATGCCAGTGTCTACAAATATTTTATCGAACAGCAGGGCGTGTCTTTGATTGTGACGGTGGACAATGGTGTGGCGGGGCATGAAGCCATTGATTTGGCTCAGTCTATGGGAGTGGATGTCATTGGACCGACCACCATTCTATGCCTGAGGTTTTACCAGATGCCTATGCTATTATTCATCCTGAACATCCAGGGGCTGACTATCCTTTTAAAGCATTTGGCGGGTTGTGGGTGCATTTTAAGTTGGCTTGTGCCCTTTTAGAAGAAGTGCAGGTTGAGTTGTTAGGACTTGGTTGCAATTGGGGACAATTGCCGACATGGTCAGCTTGACGGACGAAAAATCGTATCATGGTCCAGTATGGTCTTGAGGTCTTGCGCAACACTCAACGAATGGGATTGCAAGAAATGTTTGAAATCGATGGGATTTCGAGTAGCGATGTGACAGAAGAGACGGTTGGTTTTCAGTTAGGCACCGCGTTTAAATGCTCTAGGACGTTTGGATGATCCCAATCCAGCTATTGAGTTGTTGACTGGATTTGACGATGAGGAAGTGCATGAAATCGCCCTTTGATTCATCAAAAGAATGAAGAACGTAAGGAAAATTGTTCAGTCGATTTACGATGAAGCCAAGGGCATGGTGGATCCTGAGAAAAAGTGTTCAAGTTTTGGGCTAAAGAGGCTGGAATCAGGAGTTCTTGGGAATGTAGAAGGGCGCTTGCTTGAAGAACTAGGGTCAGACAGTTATTGTGCTTAATATCGAAGATGGACGAGCCAAGGTAGTGCTCGAAGCATAGAAGCAGTCGATATATTTGAAGCTTTGGACCCGCATCGAGAACTGTTTTATCGCATTTGGTGGTCACGCAGGTGCTGTGGTATGACCCTCGAAGTGGATAAGTTGGAAGTCTTATCTGATCTTTTGGAAGCCTATATCCGAGAAAAAGGTGAGATGCCTAGCGTAAAAACAATCTATTTTTAGACGAAGAACTGGACTTAGAGGTCTTGAGTTTGGAGACGGTGAAAAGTTTTGAACGTCTAGCTCCTTTTTGGGGATGGATAACCCAAAACCTGTCTTTTATATTCGAGATTTTCAAGTTGAAAATGCTCGCGTTATGGGAGCTGGTAATGCCCATCTCAAGCTGAAAATTTCCAAAGGAGAAGCTAGTTTTGAGGTGGTCGCTTTTGGTCAAGGTAAATAGGGCGACTGAGTTCTCGCAGACCAAGCAACTGGAATTGGCAGTGACTCTCTCTGTCAATCAGTGGAATGGTCAAACAACCTTGCAGTTGATGATGGTTGACGCCCGTGTAGAAGGGTGTCCAGCTCTTTAACATCCGTGGCAAGAATGCCCTGTTGCCAGAAGGTGTACCTGTTTTTGGACTTTACGCAAGAGTTACCTGATGTCACCTCTTGTTCAGCTATTGTTATAAGAATGTTCCTGAGGATATATCTCTCTTAAGAAAATCTGTCAGGAGCAGGATTTTTCTGCTATTTATTTTAAAAATGATATAGCTAAGGCTTACTACTTGACGGGCTATGCACGAGAGAGCAGTTGCAAAATTGTATAAAACCATCTATCAATTTCAGAGTTTGATATTCGCTATAAACTCAAAAGATTTGGCAGCCTATCTCAAGATTGAACAAATTCTATTAGTCAAGATGATTCAGATTTTTGAAGTAGCTATTGTGACCATTGAAAATGGTGTCATGACGGTGAATAAAGAGGCTGAAAAGCGTGATATGGCTGAAAATCAGATTTATCAAAAATTGGAAACAAACTGTCAAAAGAGCAAAGAAATAATGGCCCTGCAGAACAGTCCAGGAAATTTATGATTTCTTAATGGAAAAAGTGAATAAGAATAGAAAGAGTTGGTTTGCTTGACTCTTTTTGCTATCAAAAACTACATCAATGAAAGGAATTTAGTGCTATAATGAGGAGGGTGAAGGACTGTTGAACCTTTGCTGAAGAAAGTTATACTCTTCGAAAATCTCTTCAAACCACGTCAGTGTCGCTCTTCACTGTATATGTAGTTACTGACTGTCAGTTCATTCACAACCTCAAAACTGTGTTTTGGAGCAACCTGCACTTCCTAGTTTGCTCTTTTGATTTTTCATTGAGTATTGAGTCTCAAAAGTACCAGAGAAGTTGGTCGAGAAAATGGATAAAGAGAAGAAAAAGAAATTACTGGCAGAGTATAAGCAGCAACAGAAGAAAGAATGGAAAGCAAGTTTACCGATATACAAGGAAATCTTTTTAGATTTGTTTGATTTTTGGATCAGGAGTTAGAGTCATGACTTGTTATGACGCTTTTCTTTTGAAAAATTATGTTTAAAAGTATTTTGACAAATCCTGTAAATCAAGTGGAAGTTATTTGAGAAATTACCTTAAAAATCAAAAACCATTTAACTTGTCAAAGCAGA
>BNJU01003199.1_pt1 | contig 49316 bp, 59 predicted proteins | sample 8539281 | NCBI WGS metagenome assembly BNJU01 (sample SAMD00202456, study PRJDB9452) | human saliva metagenome | isolation source: human saliva | place: Japan | reverse complement strand
GAGTGATAGAGCCAATCTCGGCAATTCCAATAGATGCGGCAGTTAGACCAAAGAATATTCAAAAAAATGCACCAACATTCACAATTTCAAGGCCAACAGGAGCATTACCAACATTTGCTACAAGAACAGTATCAGCACCATCTGCACCAGCAGATATTGAAGTTGATCCACCAACAATTGTAGACGCAACAATGCCGGCTTTTAAAGGAGGAGGATTTTGGCAACATGCTTATGTAACTTTATTCCCTGTTGACCAAAGTATTTCTAATGCTACTTACTATGAAGGAAGAACATTTGTGTCAAATTTTGATACATATAATACTGAAGGGCGTGTAAAAATTAATGTTTCAAATAATACAATGACACTTCCGCAAGGTAGTGGAAAATTAAAAGTAAATACAAACGTTGCTTCTGGTTTCAACTTAAGTGGAATAACAGGAGAAAGAATTCTTAATCCTACTTCTGGAGATATCAGTTATACTATTGTTGAACGTGGGCCTAAAGGATTAGCATTCATTAATGATCTTAGGGATAGAAACTCTACTTATGATGGGGAATATGAAATGACTGCCACAGAAGATAATGGACCAGATACGAAAATATTTTTAAGCTATAATTCTGTTGCAGGAGCTAATGCAGGTTATTATAATGCTTTAGGAGATCACACTAGTAAGACAGCATTAATGAAACCAGGTTTTAAACTTTATCTGAATGGAGTTCCGGTAACATCTTCATCAAATAAAGTTCTAGTTGGACTTGAGCACCAGGCAACCAAAAGTAGTTCGATGAATCCAAATGCTGCTTCAATTTTAGATAATCAGGGTGAAATAATTTTAAACAGTGGTAAAAATATTGTTGGTATTATGATAGATCAGGAAATTGGTAACATGAATAACAACAATCGTACACCGGATGTAACAAAAAATAATGGGAAAATTATAATAAATAGTGAAAAAAGTATAGGAATAGACTATGGGGAATATTGGGATACCAGATTAGTTAATGAGTTACAATTAGGGAATATTGAAGTAAATGGTAAAGGTAATGTTGGTTTTAGAATGTTTGATGTTGCACCTAAACTTGTTGGAAGTACTATTTCGGCTACTTCACAGCGTTATAATGATTATTATGACTATGTTAAGGTAGACAGTGGTGGATCAAATAAAACAATTTTAGTAGGTGGACATAAAAATATTGGAATTGCAATTGTTAAAAGTTTATCAGATAGTAAAAATGCTAATCCAATAGCCAATCTGGCAAACTTGAATGTTACTGTTGATGGTGGAACTGATTCAGCTGGTGATCCAATTTCTGAAAATGTTGGTTTTTTAAGACATAAGGATTATTCGGATAATAATAAAAAAGCTATGATTTTTAATTCTTCGACTATGGGAGAATTTAAGTTTGGAAGCAATGCTTTTAAAAGTACATTAATCCGTAGTGATAAATATGATATTGAGCTTCAGAAGGATATTACAATTAATGCAGGGCATGAAAATGGGGAAAATACAATTGGATTTGCAAATGATGATAGCCCAAGAAGTACAGTACCTAATACTCCTTTACAAACTAAGATTATTAATAAAGCTAAACTTACAGCTTCTAATCAGAAAAAATTTCGAGGATTGGTTGCTAATGGGAAAAATGCCGCTGTTGAAAATGTACGGACTGGAACAACTGGCGGGATAATAAGTATTACTGGAGATAAAGATGAAAGTATTGGAATGGCAGCTATTAAAGGTGCTAATTTAAAAACAGATGGAACTATCGAAATCACTGGTAAGGGAATAAAAAAGGTGGGAGTGTATAATGATGGAGATACAGCAGAAATAGGCGATGGAAGTAAAATCACGGTATATGGTTCAGAATCAGCGGCCATTTATAACAAAAAAACTACAAAAATTACAGGAAATACAATAATCAATGCAAAAAATGGTACGATTGGAATTTTTAGTACAGGCTCAGGAAAAAATGTAAATTTTACTTCTACAAATCCAAGTCATAAGGTAACTATAAATGTTGATGATTCTGGTATTGATGAAGGTGTAACTCGTGGATTAGCTGTATATGCAACTGATAATTCGATTGTGAAAATTGAAAAAGCAGAAATAGATGTTAAAGATGGAAGTGCAGGGTTAGTTGCAACAAAAGGTGGATTAATCAATATTGAAGGAGGAAAATTAAAATATAGAGGTGAAGGTTTTGCAATGTACACTGGAGAAAGTGGATCGACAGGTACAATTAATGCAAAGTATACAACAGTAACATTGGAAGGGAAGGCAGTAGGATTTGAAGTGACAGGAAATACTTCACATGTAGATTTAACAGGAGCAACAGTAAATATAAATTCAGACGATGTCATCCTAATGAACGTTTCCAATCCTTCAACATTGCAATTAAGCAATTTTGACACAACTTTAAATTCAATATCAGGATTAGCAAGTATTGGAGGAACTTCGACAAAATATAAATTGGCTGTCATTACTGGTTTGAATGGTGGAAATTCGTTTAAAATTAATTCATTGCTAGATAAAAATGATGCGATAAGTAACACTACTTCACAAACTTATAAATTTGTAAGAAATATTTTGATACAAAAAAGTATTTTAGATGTAGACAATGACGTAAAATCTATTTTAACTTCAGCGAATGCTACAGCAATAAACGAACCAGCAGTTTATGGACTTGCAATAAGCTCAACAAAAGGAGCTATAACTAATGCAGAAACAGGAATTAATATAAATGGTAAGACTGTAACTGCTGATAGGATAGATGCAGGTAATGGAGCCATCGGATTGTATACGAACTTTGGAACAATAAATATTGATAATGGTGGAAAAGTTTTGGTAGAAACAGATAATAAAAATGTAGTAAATAATCGAGGTGTTGGTATTTTTGCGGTAAACGGTTCAAAAGTTAATAATAAAGGAAATATTGAAGTTAGTGGAAAAGAATCAATTGGAATTTTGGGATTAGCTTATAGACAGAATCAGGCAGGTAATGTTGTTGGGAATGAGTTTGAATCAGTAAATGAAGGTAAAATAACTATAAACAATTATAAAAATATTGTGTTAAATTCAGCAAATGCCAAAGGAATTTACATAAAAAATAATACGCCTGACGCACTGGAACTTTCTCATTCTGGAACATCATCAGAAACAGATAATATCGCAACAAATCAATCAGGCGGAGTAATAACAATGAAGTCAAGTGGCACATCTGGAAATGCTTCAGTAGCAATGTTTGCTGAAGGAGCTACTATTATAAATGACAATAGCGCAAAGATTGATTTACAGGGAGCAGGATCACAGATAGGAATGTACGGAATAACAAATGGAACAAACAATTCTGTGCTTGTTAATAAAGGAATAATTATAGTAGGCTCTTCAACAGAGGCAGTACCAAATGTTGCAATGTATTCAGATAATGCAAATATAATTCCAGAACAAGCTGGCGGAATAATAGATATTAAAGATAATTCCTACGGAATTTATGGAAAATCAGTAAAAATGACAGGTGGGACAATTAAAACAGCAGATAATGGTGTTGGAATATTTGCAACAGGACCAACAGTTAATTTACTTTCTGGAACAATCAATGTAGGAAATAAACAGTCTGTAGGTGTATTTGTGGCTGATGATACTACAAGCCCAGTTACAACAAATGTTACTGGTAATGTAAATATGACAATAGGAAATGATTCATTTGGGTATGTAATTACATCAACTACATCAGGAAGTCAATTAATAACAGGAAATTCTACAACTGCAACAGTAAATAAAGATTCTATTTATGTTTATTCAGCAAATCCACTTGGAAGAGTTATAAACAAAACAGCAGTAACATCAACTGACAGTAACAACTATGGCCTATACGGAAATGGAACAATGGAAAATTATGGAACAGTCGATTTTAGCAATGGGATAGGAAATGTTGCAATTTATTCAACAGGAGGAACTGCTATAAATTTTGGAACAGTTAAGATTGGAGCTTCAGATACAGCAAATAAAAAATTTGGAATAGGGATGGCAACAGGATATTATGATGAAGCAACTGATACGGTCTCAAATGAAGGAACTGTGATAAATAGGGGAACAATAGAAGTTAGTGAACCTGATTCAATGGGAATGTATGCAGTTGGAAAAAATTCTAAGGCGATAAACTATGGAAATATCAATCTTTCCAGCAGTAAAACAGTTGGAATGTATCTTGACCGTGGAGCTGTAGGAGAAAATTGGGGAACAATCCAAACTACAGCAAGTGGATTAAGATCAGTTAAAGGAATTTATCTTGCAAACGGAAGTTATATAAAAAATTATGGAACAATAAATATTGCTGCCTCAGATTTAAAAAGTGCAGGAATTTGGACAGATAAGGCAGAAAATGTGGAAGAAAATGCAGAAGGGGTAAATTCAGTAACAGGAGTAAATCAAAAAGGAACTTCAACATCAACAATGAAAGTTGCCACAGCAGATGACATGAAGGAAGTTGGAGGAGTTACGGTAAAAGTTCCACCAAGAACACCATCAGCAACTGTAACTGATGTAAAAGGAAATATAATACCAATAGTAAGTATAAATACTGCAACTTTATCAACAGCAGTTCAGCCTGCAATAACAGTAACATCTCCATCAGGGATAACAACATTAGATTTAGATGCATTAGGATTTAGAAATTTTGGCTCAACTTCAGAAGCAACAAGTTTTGGGATGTATATTGACACTTCAGGAATACGCCATACAAATCCTATTCAAGGACTAAGTAATCTTGCAGGACTTGAAGATATTAATTTATACTTTGGAAGTGAAGCATCAAGATATACAACAGCAAAAGCGATAGAAGTAGGAAGTAACATAATTGCACCATATAACGATGCTTTAGCTCCAATAGTAACAGCTGGAACAACACTGAATGTAACATCGGCAAATCTTACATGGATGGCGCAGCCTACTAAAAATGCAGTAACAGGATTGCTTGATAAAGTATATTTGGTAAAAGTTCCATATATGACATTTGCTAAGAAAGAGGATGTTCAAACTCATAATTTTTTGGCAGGACTTGAAGAGAGATATGGCGTAGAAAGTTTGGGAACAAGAGAAAAACTGCTATTTGACAAGCTAAATGGAATAACAAATGGAGAAGGCAATATTTTTGCACAAGCTGTAGATGAAATGAAAGGTCATCAATATGCAAATATTCAACAAAGAACCAATGCCACAGGAAATGCTTTGGATAAAGAGTTTAATCATTTGAGAAATGCTTGGAGAAATCCAACTAAGCAAAATAATAAAATCAAAGCGTTTGGTTTAAGAGATGAATATAATACCAATACAGCTGGAATTATTGACTACACAAGTAATGCTTATGGAGTAGCTTACGTTCACGAAGATGAAAAAATCAAGATGGGCAACTCAAGCGGATGGTACGCAGGAGCGGTAACAAACAGATTCAAGTTCAAGGATATTGGAAAATCTAAAGAAAACCAGACAATACTTAAAGCAGGAGTGTTCAAGACAATGTCGCCTAAGAAGGACTACAACGGAGCATTGCAATGGACAGTTTCAGGAGATATTTTTGCTGGAATTAACAATATGAAACGTAAATTCTGGGTAGTAAATGATGTATTTGAAGCAAAATCAGATTACCATTCTTATGGTGCTGCTTTAAAAAATGAATTAGGTTATGATATAAGAATAAGTGAAAAAACACATTTAAGACCTTATGGAACATTAAAAATGGAATATGGAAGATTTAATAGTATAAAAGAAGACTCAGGACAAATAAGACTGGAAGTAAAAGGAAACGACTATTTCTCAGTTAAACCTGAAGCAGGAATAGAATTTAAATATATTCAGCCATTAGCAGTAAAAACTAATTTATCAGTAGGATTGACAGCAGCTTATGAAAATGAAATTGGAAAACTGCAAAAGGGAAATCAGGCAAGAGTAAGATATACAACAGCAGACTGGTACAATCTTGAAAAAGAAAAAGAAGATAAAAGAGGAAATGGTAAATTTGACTTGAACATTGGAGTAGATAATACAAGATTTGGAGTTACAGTAAATGCAGGATATGACACTAAGGGAAATAACGTTAGAGGTGGAATTGGGGTTAGATTGATTTATTAATTTTTTTGTCACTAAAATTTAATGTAATTGTTTAGCAAGGAGTTTTGACTCCTTGTTTTATTTTTGAATATCAAGATAATTAAAATTAATAAGTGCTGCTATGGCACTCAAAAAAAGAGATGTTTTAATAGGTATAAAAAAATAAGTAGATATTATTTTTTTAGTGAGAGTGTACAGAATTTTGTGTAAACTCAAAATATAATATATGGTACAGGATGGTAGTTTTTATCATCCTGTTTTTTTAAATTCTTCCTTCAAAAATAAATATTTAACTGTGAATATATTTCTCCCCAGCCTGGTATTCTTCCAGTCCATTTCTTTGTTGCTTCCTTTAAGCTTAGATATACTGATTTCATTAATGCTTCATCTGTCGGATAAAGTGATTTTGTCTTTGTATACTTTCTTAATTGTCTGTTTAAGCTTTCTATCGGGTTTGTCGTATATATCAGCTTTCTTATCTTTGTATCATATTTAAAGTATGTTGTCAACTCATTCCAGTTACTTCTCCAGGAATTAATTACTGCCATATACTTTTTACCCCATTTTTCTTCTAATTCATCCAGTTTAAACTCTGCCTGTTCCAGTGTTGGTGCATTATACATTTCTTTTAAGTCTGATGTAAATTCCCTTGCATCTTTGTAAGAAATATATCTTATGCTATTTCTAATTTGTTGAACCACACATTTTTGAATCTCTGTCTTTGGAAACACTGAAGATATTGCTTCGCTGAACCCTTTTAAATTGTCAACAGACATAATTAGTATATCCTGAACCCCTCTGTTTTTCAATTCATTTAAAACATTTAGCCAGTACTTGCTTGATTCATTTTCTCCTATCCAAAATCCTAAAACCTCCTTTCTTCCTTATCTATTCCTATAGCTAAATATACCGCCTTTTTAACAACAACTCCATCTTTTCTTACACTGTAATGGATAGCGTCCATAAAAACTATTGGATATACATCCTCAAGCTGTCTAGACTGCCATTCCCTAATTTCAGGTATAATTTTATCTGTAATTTTACTGATCATAGATGGCGAAACATCAATTCCATAAAGATTATTAAGATGGTCCTCGATATCTCTGTTGCTCATTCCTTTAGCATAAAGAGAAAGAATCTGCCCTTCAATGCCAGTAATTTCTCTTTGATATTTAGGGATGATTTGAGGCTCAAACTCAGCATTTCTATCTCTAGGAATATCTAAGTCAATATTGCCGTACTCACTTCTAACAGTTTTGTTGGAATGTCCATTTCTAGCATTAGAGGTAGTCTTATCTTTCATAGAATGTTTAGCATACCCCAGTTCATGCTCAATTTCAGCTTCAAGCATAGTTTGAATAGTACCCGAAAGCAAATCCTTAAGCATATCCTTAATATCATTAGTATCTTTAATATTGTAATCCTCAATCAGTGTTTTAAAAAAATTTCGTTGTCAATTTTCTTTTTAGCCATAACAAAAACCTCCAAATATTATATAGTTATTTTACCATATATTATTTAGAGGTTTACACAAAAATTTTTACACACTCTTTTTAGTTATCTTCTATAAATTTATGAGTTTTAAAAAAATTCTTTCCATTTCTTTTTTTAAATGTTGGAGATCCGACTAAATCATATTGTTTTTTTGTGTAGGCTTCTTACATACTGCCGCATAGTAAAAATTCATGGATTTTATCTTTTTGCCATTAATATCACGAAGCCCTGCTTCACCTAGCGTTTCGTTAAATTGTTTAATTATATTTTGGACTTCAGTTAAAGTATGTGGCATTTTTTTGCCATCTTTTATATAGCTTTTCTTCCATGATCATAGATCCAATTGGAATACATGCATCCACATCTTGTCCATCTTTATTATAAAATCTTACCCATTCTTCTTCAGACATAAAAAAAGCACGCCTCTTTCATCTCTGTAAGGTTCTGCTATTCCAAAGGCTGAAAATGCCAATAATCCCAATAAAATAAGTTTTTTTCATTTTTAAATCTCCTTTTTTTATTATTTGTCAAAATTTATAAATCGCATTAATACAATATTTTTTTCGATTTTAATTTTACTGTGTTTTCTAAGATAATTATACTATATCTTTCCTAAAAATTCCAAATATTCAGCTTTAAAAAAATTTATTTTTTTCAAAAAAACTATTGCTAAAAAGTCAAAAATATACAATATAAACATTATAAATACTTTATTTAAATAAAAAAATGAATATAGAAGGAGAAGATATGAGATTATCGAAAGCATTTTTAAAAACATATAAAGAAGCACCAAAAGAGGCAGAAGTAATAAGTCATAAATTGATGTTGAGAGCTTCTATGATTAGACAGTTGACAAGAGGAGTTTATAGTTATTTGCCATTGGGATATAAAGTTTTGAAAAAAATTGAGAATATTGTTAGAGAGGAAATGGATAGAGCAGGATCGCAGGAAATTTTAATGCCAGTGTTACAACCGGCTTCATTGTGGGAAGAGTCTGGAAGATGGTTTGCTTATGGTTCGGAACTTATGAGAATGAAGGATAGAAATGAAAGAGAATTTGCGTTGGGACCTACGCATGAAGAAGTTGTTACGGATATTGTTAGAAATACAATTACTTCGTATAAAGAATTGCCGTTTAACTTGTATCAAATTCAGACAAAATTTAGAGATGAAATGCGTCCAAGATTTGGTCTTATGAGAGGAAGAGAGTTCTTAATGAAAGATGCCTACAGTTTCCATTTGACAAAAGAATCGTTGGATGAAGAATTTTTGAATATGAAAAATGCATATTCTAGAATTTTGGAAAGAATGGAATTAAAATTTAGAGCAGTTGATGCGGATTCTGGTTCGATTGGAGGAGATGCTTCAAATGAATTTATGGTACTTGCTGAAAACGGAGAAGACGATATTTTATACAGTGATTCATCAGATTATGCTGCAAATGTTGAAAAAGCAACGAGTATCATTGAATTGAAGGAAAGTTCAGAGGAAAAATTGCCGAAAGAATTGGTTGAAACGCCTAATACTAAGACAATTAAGGAATTGTCGGAATTTTTGAATATTCCAGAGGAAAAAACTGTTAAAGCGGTTATGTTGAAGGAAGTGTTGGAAGATAAAGTAAATTATGTGTTGGCACTTATTCGTGGAGATTTGGATGTAAATGAGATTAAATTGAAAAATGCAGTGAATGCTTCGATGGAATTGGAAATGATGACTGAAGAAGAATGTGAAAAATTTGGGATTGTTCCTGGATTTGCGGGATCTTATGAAAAAAAAGAAGGACTTACAGTTGTTATTGATGAAACTGTAAAATATGTGAGAAATTTTGCATTGGGAGCAAATAAAAAGGATTATCATTTTATTAATGTTAATTTGGAAGATTTACATTATGATGTAGTTGCTGATATTAGAACGGCTAGAGCAGGAGATATTTCGCCTGATGGAAAAGGTGTGTTAAAAATTGCTCGTGGAATGGAAGTTGGACATATTTTTAAATTGGGAGATAAATATTCAAAAGCGTTAGATGCAAAAGTTTTAGATGAAAATGGTAAACAGCAAGTAATCCAAATGGGATGTTATGGAATTGGTGTTTCAAGATTGATGTCGGCTGTAATTGAGCAAAAACACGATGATTTCGGAATTATTTGGCCAAAATCAATTGCACCATATATTGCAGATGTGATTATTGCTAATGTAAAAGATGAAACTCAAGTAAATGTTGCTGAAAGAATTTATGAGGCGTTGAAAAATGAAAATATAGATGTTGTTTTAGATGACAGAAATGAGAGAGCAGGATTTAAGTTTAAAGATGCTGACTTAATCGGTTTCCCACTTAAAATTGTAGCTGGAAAAGGTGCGGTTAATGGAATTGTGGAAGTTAAAGATAGAGCAACTGGAGAAAGTGTTGAGATTAAGGTTGAGGAAGTTGTTAATTTTGTGAAAGAGTTTTTTTGGTGAAAGAATAAAAAAGAATTATTATAATTGTTATGAAATTATATAGATAATAGTTTTTATGGAAGGAGGGAAAAAATGATAAAAAATGATTTAACATATATAAGTTTATTTTCATCAGCAGGTGTTGGTTGTTATGGCTTTAAAATGGAAGGGTTTGAATGCATAGCGACTAATGAATTGATAGAAAGGCGATTGAATATACAAAAAAATTAATAAAAAAATGCAAATTTGAAACGGGGTATATTCAAGGTGATTTAAAATTGTTGGAGACTAAGAAAAAAATTTATAATGAAATAACAAAATGGAAGAATATGGGAAATGATAAAGTTGATGTCATAATTGCAACTCCACCATGTCAAGGAATGAGTGTTGCTAATCATAAAAAAATCTGATAATGAAATTGACAGAAATAGTTTGATTAGAGAAAAGTGTTAATATTATAAAGGAAGTAAAGCCTAGATTTTTTTATTTTTTTGAAAATGTAAGAGCTTTTTTTGGAAAAACAGGATGTATAAATAACAAAAAAAGAGGTAGTTTCTATTGGAAATATGATATTAAGTGAATTGGAAGAACATTATCTTATTGAGCATAGAATTTTAAATTTCAAAAATTATGGTTCAAATTCTTCAAGAACAAGGACAGTTGTTATTGGAGTGGAAAAAAAGAGTTATCTGATTATATAACTCCTTTGGAAATTTATCCATTTTATAGAAAAAGAGCCTTTGTTAAAAAGAAGTTATTGGAGACTTAAAAAGATTAGAATGGGGAGAATATTCAAAAAAATGATTTTTTTATCATAGTTTTAGAACGTATCCTGAATACATGAGAAGTTGGATTTCAGATTTGAAGCAGGAGAGAGTGCTTTTGATAACAAAGAGGACCATAAAAAGCCTCATAAAATTGTAAATGGAGAAATAGTTTTAAATGTTGCTAGAAATGGAGATAAATATACAAGGCAAGTATATGATAAAGTTGCTCCTTGTATTCATACTCGAAATGACCAACTAGCGAGTCAAAGTACAGTGCATCCTATTGATGATAGAGTTTTTTTCAATAAGAGAATTAATGAGAATGATGACTATTCCAGATGATTTTAAATGGATTTCAAGAAATTTGAAAAGAATTGAATAATTTGACAATAGAAGAAAAAAAGAACTTTCAAAAAAAGAAGAATTGAATATTAGACAAAGCATTGGAGAAGCAGTTCCAACTGAAATTTTTTTAGAAACATTGCAAAGAACATAAAAAAAGATTATTTTACAAAAAAAAATTGAATGATAAGGAAATAAATTCAGAAATTTTGAAATATGATTTGAAAAAAATCTTAAGAACTTGAAAAAAATATTATGAAAAAAATAAGGATATAATTTGTGACAGTTGTCTATCTAGAATTATTGAATTAGCAAATATTTCAAGGAAAGAAAGATCAGCTTATTATACGAATAAATTTATTGTACAAAGAGTAGTTGATGATTTGCCAGAGTTTAAGAAAAAAATGAAATAACAATAATTGAGCCATCTGTGGGCATTGGAAATTTTTTTACCATTACTTTTTAAAAAAATATGAAACTATACAAAAAGTAAAGTTAATTTTAATAGATATAGATTCAAATATAATCGAGTTATTAAAATTGATTTATAATGAAAAAAATTCTGATAATTTCGAAGTATCGTTTATCTGTAGTGATTTTTTTTAAATTATGAGATAGATAAAAAAAGTAGATTTGGTAGTTGGAAATCCGCCATTTACAAAAAGTTAGGGGAGAAGTTTTTAAAAAGAATATAGAAGACAAAAATTATAATGTTGAATCAACAAATTTATCAGAATTTATTCTTGAAAAAAATCTATAAAAAAATTTCGAATAATGTATCTTTAATTATGCCAAAAAAATTTATTAAATACACCTGAATATGCTAAAAACTAGAGAATATTTAGAAAAAAATTTGATATAAAAAAATAACAGATTTTGGAGAAAAGGGATTTAAGAATGTTTTAGTTGAAACTGTAAATATTTTAATATCAACCGTGGAAAAAAAGTAAATATACTGAAATACATTCATTTTTCTAAAAAAATTATATTTGAAACAAAAAAAGAATATTTTTTTGATAAAAAAACATGCCATATTGGATTATTTATAGAAATCAATTTTTTTGATGAAGTATATTCAAAAATTAAAATTTGGTGTTTTTGATGTATTTCGTGATAGACAAATTACAAATTCAAATTCTAGTTTAAAAAAATAAAAAAACGGACATAAGAGTTATAAAAATCAAGAAATATTAATGATGATGGGACAGAAATTTTAGATATAGAAAATTATGATGCTTATATTAGTTTAAATGAGATAGATAAGTTTGTTGTAAAAAAAGTATTTGAATGATGATAGTGTATATTTGACTCCTAATATGACTTATAAGCCAAGATTAATGAAAAAAAGAAAAAAAGGGTATATAACAAATGGCTCTGTTGCAATATTAATTCCTAAATTTGATTTCTGTTTAACAAAAAAACAAATGAAGTATATTTCAACAGAAGAATTTAGAAAAATTTTATCAAGTAGCTAGAAATTATCAAACTCGCTCATTAAATGTGGATAAAAAGCAGCAGTTACTGGTTTGGTATTTATAATGTAGATAACAAAAAGTAAAAATTTTTATCAAGTAATTAAATATTTATAAGAAGGAGAAAAAAATGAAAGAAAAAAATTAAAAAGAATTTTTTTAAAAAATAAAAAAATTATGATATAAGAAAAAGGGGAGATGCTAGGTGGATCGATCAAAAAAATGTGCCTGTGATGTACTTTCAATTATAGCAGATTGTATTTTGGAATATGTTGGAGATGAAGGTGAAAAAAAGAATTTACAGTATCAGATATATGGCATAATGATTATACAAGAGAAAAATGTAGTTCAAATATTTTTCTAAGCCTGATCCTGAATTAAAGGCTCAAAATGAATATGATAAATATTTTGGTCAACCAATAAAATTATTCAGTTATAGTGGGCTATTAGATAGTGTAAAAAGAGGTAATAAATATTTTTTTACAAGATTAAAGATTTTTGAACTTTTTGAAATATATTTCAATTAGACCGATGAATGCAATATATTTTTTTGAATGAATATATAAAAAAAGTTTTTAAAGGATAGTGAAATTTATGATAAGTTTGAAATATTTTTTTGAAAAAGCAAGATAATACATCATATAGTGAGCTAAGAAAAAAATTTATAGATTTCACAATAGAAAATACAAAAAAATAAATAAAGAGAAAGAATGTGGACGAATTTTTTTATTAAAGTGTTGAATCCCTTTAGCATTTTCAAAAAAAGGAAAAAAAGGTACAGAAAAAAAGGATATATCTCAAAGGGAATAATTAAATTTAGTGATATTCAATATAATAGAGTTAATTGAGAGATGAATTATCTGGAAAAGAAAAAAAGATAAAACAAGAATAGAATCTGAAAGTGATATTTCGAAGAAAAATTGCCTTAATAAATTATACTGTGAATAAAGCTAAAAAAATATGAGAAATTATAATGATAAGATATATTTTGGAGAATCAGAAGTTTTTGATGAAAATGAAAGAGTGAAAAGCTACGCAAGTTCATCATATTTTTTTCCGCAGTCTGAATTTCCCAAAATAGCAGACTATCTTGAAAAATTTAATTGTTTTAACTCCAAATCAACATTTTAGTATGGCACATCCTGATAATAAGACGAGATATATTGATAGAGATTTTCAATATATTTGTTTAATTTCTAAATTTTCAAAGATTTTTTTGAGAGTTTAGTTTTACAAAAAGAAGATTTTTATGATTTTAATAATTATAAAGAAGTATTGAATATAGGATTAGAAACAAGAGAATTTACCTGTATAGAAGATAATGATTTTTTTGAAATAATGAATAAGATAGATATTTTTTTTATGATGAGAATAGAAAAAAATAATAAGTATATGAATTTATTGAAAAAAATTATCCTAAATTGAATTAAAGACTTAATCTAAAAAGTTTAATTTATGTAGATAACTCGTATCTAAAAATGGTGCGAGTTGTAACATAATTTATAAAAAAGGAGAAAAGATGTTAAAGAAAATATTATTTTTATTGTTAGCAAATGTACTTTTTGTAATGAATTTGTCTGCTGTTCAAGAAATGATAATTCCAAAAGCGTTGAAGCCTGGAGATACGATAGGACTTATTGCTCCAGCGAAATTATAAAGGGGATTCGGCTCAAGCGGAAGTGGATTATTTGTTATCTAGAGGATTTAAAGTGGTTTATGGAAGATCGTTTGATTCTACTTGGTATGGATTTGGTGGAACTGATTATGTTCGGGCAAAAGATATAAATGATATGTTTGCAAATCCAAATATTGATGCGATTTTTGCGATAAGAGGTGGATATGGAGTTATAAGAATGATTGATAAATTGGATTATGATGTGATTAAGAAAAATCCAAAAATTATATCAGGATTTAGTGATATTACAACCCTTCAATGCCAGTAATTTCTCTTTGATATTTAGGGATGATTTGAGGCTCAAACTCAGCATTTCTATCTCTAGGAATATCTAAGACAATATTGCCGTACTCACTTCTAACAGTTTTCTTGGAATGTCCATTTCTAGCATTAGAGATAGTCTTATCTTTCATAGAATGTTTAGCATACCCCAGTTCATGCTCAATTTCAGCTTCAAGCATAGTTTGAATAGTACCCGAAAGCAAATCCTTAAGCATATCCTTAATATCATTAGTATCTTTAATATTGTAATCCTCAATCAGTGTTTTAAAAATTTCGTTGTCAATTTTCTTTTTAGCTATAACAAAAAACCTCCAAATATTATATAGTTATTTTACCATATATTATTTAGAGGTTTACACAAAAAAATTTTTACACACCCATGACTAGACTAATCTCTCTGAAGTCATCAATTTTTTTTCATTAAGTAAAAATTATTTGCCAAAATAAGCTATTGCTTCAATTTCTACTAGTACTCCCTTTGGTAATTTATCTACAGCAAAAAGCAGATCTTGCTGGATATGGTTCAGTAAAATATTCTGCATAAATATTATTTACTGTCACAAAAATCATCAATATTGTCTAATAATACAGTTGTTTTTTTATAACATTTCCTGTTGACAATCCATTGTTTTCTAAAAATTGCCTTTTAGGTTTTTCAAGCACTTGTCTTGCCTGATCTTCAACTGTAACAGCTTCAACTTTCTGATTTTCAGGATTAATTGCAATTTGTCCTGAAATATACAAAAAAATCTCCAGCTTTTTCTAAATGCTGAATAAGGACCAACTGCTTCAGGTATTTTTTTCATTTTTTTCCTCCTAAATTTTTTTATATTTTTTTAAATTTTTTTACAATTTCATTTTTATCATATTTTTTTCAATATTAAAAAGAGATTTATCAATTTTTTTGACATTAAATTATTTTTATTCTGGTGAATATCCAAAGTTTAATAAATATCTCCAGCTTTCTCCCGGCACTTTCGCAAATCCAAAGTAAATCGGTATTGTCAAGGCTTTTACTCCAATTCCGAATTTATAACTTTCCTTCACATCATTGCCAAAACTGTAACTTTTTCCAGAAATATTTGCTCTTGAATAAGTTGTATCCAAATATACAAGGTTTGATAAATTATATTGAGCTTTTAACTTTCCTGTAAAAATACTTCCGCCACGAATTTTGTCAGCCGGCATTCCTGCAAATTCCAATGAATTATCAGCAGTTCTTATTCCTCCCATTTTGGGCCTGTATGTTTCAGGAATGTCTTTTCCGTAAGATGTCAAATAGGCTATTCCAGGAGTAATTGTTACTTTTTCGCCAATTGGAATATTAATTTCTCCGCCTGCATATAGTGAATTAAAGTTAGCATGCTTTGAATTTGCCAATGTGTAATTTGAAAACAGGTAAATTCCTTTTGTTGCAAAGTTAAGGCTGTCTCTTGTATCGTAATTCAGCTTTGCTTCAAAATACGGAAATGGTTTTCTCATATTTTCAGCATTATTTTCATGTTTTTCCACATCTGATATCTGATAACCTCCACCAATTGAGAATAGCAGATTTTTATACACTTCTACACCTATTCCTGTTCCAATTTTAAATTTTCTGTTTTCAAAACTGAAATATCCATTTTTATATTTTTGATTTTCAATAATATCACGTTTATATTCAAATTCCCCATAAATTATTGCCTTTGAATTTTTTCCAAGCTCTGCGGTTGTTCTTCCTTTTGCTCCATATTCATTTGCAACTGTTCCGCTTACTGAATATCTGACATTTGTATTATTTATAAAGCTTGCTTCCTTGGAAACCTACATTTACAGTAGCCAAATCCTCATTATTTATATTTCCTGAAAGCGTTAAATAATCGCTTGGCTTTTCCTGAACATTTATTATAAGGTCGTTATCCTTCACTTCATAATAAACAGTTGTAAAATCACCATTCTGATAAATATTATTAACAATCTTTTCCATATCCAGCCTTGTTAAAGTTCCAAGCTTTTTAGGAAAAAAATTTATCAAAATATGCTCTTGTATATTTTTTATTTCCATCAATTACAATTCCAGTAATATTATATTCATCCTTCCAAGTCTGCCTAAATTCTTTTCGTTTTTCCTCTAATTTTTCATAAAGCTCAGGATTTGATAATTTTCTGATTTCGTTTATATTTGCTCTTGCCACAGCCTCTCCAGCCGCAATAATATCTTTAACTTTTGAAAAATCATAAGATTCAAACTTTTCCAAATCAGGTTTCATATACAAGTCAAGCATCCGGATTTGCCGCTCAACCTCCTGTCTTCCTGCAATTGTTGTTGCATCTGAAATTACATCAATCAGATTCATTTTCGATTCATCCCTTTTTGTAAATCCATCTCCCACGTTTACTCCAATTGTATAGTCAGCGCCAAGCACCTTTACATCTTGAACTGGCAAGTTTCGCACTACTCCGCCATCAATGTAAAGTCTTTTTCCATCTCGTATCGGAGCAAAAACTGATGGAATTGACAGGCTTTCCCTTATTGCTGTTGCAATCGAACCTTTATCAATCATTACGCCTTCTCCAGATTCCAAATCAGTTGCAACTGCCGCAAATTTTCTTGGGAATTTTTTAAAATCTTCAACTCCAAGTGCACCGTAAAAAAGTTCATTTAATCTCTGGCTAGCTGTCTTTCCGCCAACAGCCCCACTTGGTAATTTTGGCATAAAGTTTTTTATCGGAATTACCGTACTATTTTTATCTTCAATCGAGTTTCTTACAGCTCCTTTATCCTTTCTTTCGATTTTATCGTTAAAAAGGCTCATCCAGTCCATGCTGACCGCTATTTCCTCAATTTCGTCCGGAGTATATCCAACACTGTACATTCCTCCAATAATACTTCCCATGCTAGTCCCTGTTACATATTCTATCGGCACCTTTTCTTCATCCAGAACTTTTAATATACCAATGTGGGCAAGCCCTTTTGCAGTTCCTCCGCTAAGTACCAGCCCAATTCTTTTGTCTTCCTGATTAATTACATTTTTTCTATTGGCATCGTTTTCTTTGTTTTCAAGATTTTTTTTAATGCCATTATTTTCATTATTTTTTAAATCCATATTTTTTTTTAATTCAGATTCTTTTTCGTTATTTCCATTATCACTTTTCAAATTCCTATTATTTTCATTTTCCAGAGCAACGTAGTTTTCAGATTTCCAGTTTTTTTCATTTTGAGTTTTTTCATTTTCAGCCAATCCAAAAGCATTTACCAACAGAAAAATAATAAAAAAACAGATTGCCTTCTTCTTTCCAGTCACTGCCTAATCTCCTCCATTCTTTATTCATTTATAAGATTTCAAATAATTCTTCTAATTTTTACTTCATATTTTTGGAACTGATCCAGTATCATTCACAATATTTTTTTAAAATTTACCCAGCAAGTGTCAATTCCGGCATTTTTGCGCACCTTTTATATCAGCCTCCAAAGAATCGCCAATCATTATTGCAGATTTTTTTATCCGATATTCCAAAAATATTCCATTGCACATTCAAATATTCTTTTATCAGGCTTATTCACTCCAACTTCTTCAGAAATAACAATTTTATCAATGTATTTTTGCAATTGCTGAATTTTTTTATCCGTGAATGCTGAACTTCCTTTATACCATTTGTAATAACTCCAACTTTATATTTAGAATGTAAATATTCACACAGTTTTTCAGTCGCCTCAAATGGAAAAAAACTCCTTCTCCCAGTTTTTTTAAATACAGTTTACTTACCTCAATCGAATCATACTCCAAGCCAAATTCCTCAATTATTTTTTTCAAATCTCAAAACTTTCAGTTTATCCTTATCCATTTTCCCCTTTTCCAAATCCTTTCCCACAACTGTAAGTTTATCTCTTTATACCGTTTCCTTATTTTCTCATAATTTTCTTCAATTTTTTTCTTTTTTTCAATCTGATTTACCTGAAAAAAATCCAATTTTTTTCAAATGTTTTTCTAAATGCTGAATCTTCCGTCTTTGAATAATCAAAAAAAGCGTATCATCCAAATCTATCAATACGAGTTCATATTTCATTTTTACCTTTTTCCTCTCTTCTTTATTTTATTTTTAATTTAATTTATTTAAAGATAAAAAAACGACATTATAATTAATTATATCACAATTTGAGAAAAAAACTTAATTTAAATATTTTTAGAAAAAAATATGAAAATAATATAAATAAAAAAATATCTAGTCAGTAACTTATATTTTCTATTTTTTTAAATAAGGTTTAATTTTTCCTATATAATATAAACAAATTTTTTTATAAATATATGTTGAAAATTTGTAAAAAAATATACTAAAATTATAGTGAAGATTTAACATTCAGAAAGGAGATGCGGGTGAAAGCGATTTTTAAGAAAAAGTATCATTATTGGCAATTACAGTTTTAACGGCAGCTTCGTTGAACGCCTCTAGCATTATAATGGGGAATCGTAACAATGCGGCAAAAGTTAATAATCAGAAAGTAACAAAAAAATAGGGAGTTAAGAGGTGTATGGGTAGCGAGTGTAAGCAACATCGACTGGCCATCTAAAAAAAGGACTTAGTGTAGATCAGCAAAAAAAGAGAATTTTTTTAACAATTCTTGACAATGTAAAAAAATGGAATATGAATGCAGTATTTGTGCAGGTAAAACCGACATCGGATGCCTTTTATCCATCAAAAATACGCACCTTGGTCTGAATATTTGACAGGAACTCAAGGGTGTAAATCCTGGATATGATCCATTAAAAATTCATGGTGGAAGAAGCACATAAGAGAGGAATCGAATTTCATGCATGGTTTAATCCATACAGACTTTCGACATCTGGATCAAGAGATAAATTATCAAAGGATAATATTGGACGTAAAAAAAGCCTGAATGGACTGTTTCTTATGGAGGACAGCTTTATTTAAATCCAGGGATTCCTGAAGTTGATGACTATGTTGTAGACAGTATTGTTGAAGTTGTGAAAAATTATGATGTTGATGGTATTCACATGGATGACTATTTTTATCCATACAAAGTTAAAGGGCAGGAATATCCTGATTCAGCACAATATCAGAAATATGGTAAAAATTTTGCAACAGTTGGAGACTGGAGAAGAGATAACGTAAACAGACTGATTGAAAAATTGCATAAAGCTATAAAGAAGGAAAATGAAAATGTGGAATTTGGAATAAGTCCATTTGGAGTATGGAGAAATGCTTCTACTGATCCGTCAAGAGGTTCTGACACAACTGCAGGTGTGCAAAATTATGATGACTTGTATGCAGATATTTTACTTTGGATGAATAAAGGATGGATAGACTACGTTGCACCTCAAATTTACTGGAATCAAGGATTCAAAGCTGCTGAATATAATACGCTTGTAAAATGGTGGAGCAAATATGCTGGACAAACAAACACGGATTTATACATCGGACAGGCAGCCTACAAAGTAAATGACTGGAAAAATGCAAAAGAGTTAATAAATCAAGTTAATTTCAATAGAAATTATCCAGAAGTAAAAGGAAGCATATTCTTTAGCTACAAGTCATTACTGACAAACCCTAAAAATGCTACAAATAGCCTAGCTCAAGGGCCTTATGCCAATATTGAAAATCAATAATTTTTCAGAAAAAGTAACTTTTTGAAAAAAGAAAATAAATTTAAAATTGAAATTTAAGAAATCAAGAAAAATCAGTATCAGAAGAGTTTTTAAAACTTAAACGGTACTGATTTTTTTGTTTTATATTTCTTATAATATTTTTTTATAAATTTGCACTTTCATAGGTTTTATAGTATAATAACTTATTGTGAAAAAAATTAGATTGAGGTGATAATGTTTTTATGGTGAAGATTAACATGGATATGATCCAGACAATCGGGTTGGCAGTTATTCTGCTTTTTAATTGGAATGAAGCTTAGAAAAAAATTCAATTTTTTTTGAAAAAAATATTGTATTCAGCTCCTGTTATTGGTGGATTTTTATTTTCAATAATCGTTTTTATTTTTAGACAGACAAATGTAGCTCAAATTAAATTTGATGATACGCTTCAAAAGTTTTTTATGGTAATGTTTTTTACAAGTGTAGGATTTAACGCAAGTCTTAAAGTATTGAAAAAAGGTGGAAAAAAGGTTGTTATGTTTTTATTTGTTGCGGCGGGATTATGTGTTATGCAAAATGTTGTTGCAGTAGTGCTTTCAAAATTTGTGGGAATTCCTCCACTGCTTGCGTTAATGACTGGATCGACTCCAATGACTGGTGGACACGGTACTTCAGCAGCTGTTGCACCTACAATTGAAGCTCTTGGTCCAATATATAAAGGAGCAAATGCGATTGCAATTGCATCGGCAACTTTTGGGCTGATTATAGGATCTGCGATGGGAGGGCCTATTGCTAGCAGACTTATTAATAAACATAAGTTATTGCCTGAACATTTTACAAAAGATGGAGTAAAGCACGGTGATGAAGATATAGATGAGGAAGTTTTAAAAAGACAGAAGCCTTATCTTGACGGAGAGCGTTTTTCAATGGCGTTTTTTTATATTTTGATTGCAATGGGGATCGGTTCATATTTATCAATGTTTATTGATTATCTTATGAGTTTTACAGGATTTGAAGCACATTTTCCTATTTATATCGGACCAATGATTATTGCGGCTATTATTAGAAATATTTCTGACAATGTAAAGGCTTTGAATGCTCCAATCAAGGAAATAAGCATTCTTGAAGATGTGGCACTTAGCTTGTTTTCTAGCAATGGCACTGATGACTTTAAGATTGTGGGGAACTTATTGACTTGGCGCTTCCAGTATTTATATTGTTAATTGCGCAAGTTGTATTAATGTATGTTTACTTGAACTTGGTAACATTTAAGGCGATGGGATCAGATTATGATGCGGCTGTAATGGTTTCTGGACATTGCGGATTCGGGTTAGGTGCAACTCCAAATGGAATTTCAAATATGAAAGCTGTTACAGAAAAATACGTTTATTCTAAAATGGCATTTTTTGTAATTCCAATAGTCGGTTCATTATTTATCGATTTCGTTAATATTAGTATTATTACTGTATTTACACAGTTTTTTTAAATAATAAAAATGTATGGTTCATAAGATAATAAATTGCTAAATTGTAAATTTTTATTTGTTTTATAAAAAAATAATATAATTTATGAGAGTTAATTTATTTTTGACTTGTGAACTTTTTTTAATTCTTTTTCAAATTTTATTTTTTTATTTGTTATAACTGTTAATATTCTTTTTAGAAAAATAAAAAGTGATTTAAATAATTTGTCATTTTCTCCCAAAAAAATATAAAAGATATGCGGTAAATAGCAGGTTAAATTAAATAATAATAAAATTTGCAAAAAAATTTAATTGGAGTATAATAAACATATGTAACAAAGTTTTTTTAAATCTTTACTCAAAGTTGAGGGAAAGGAGGGAAATCAATGAAAAAAATAAAAATTTTTTTAAGTTTTTTAGGCTTCCTATTTCTTATGATGATTGTCGTGAATCTGATTTTTGTCAGTTATTTCGACATTCTTACCAGTAAAATTTGAGTCACCAAGTTCAGTTGTAGAAGCTCCGCATTATTTTAATTTTTGTTCTGGGCGGACTTAAGTTCTCACTTAGTCAAACTGTAATTAATACGTGGGTGCTTATGCTTATAATTATGTTTATTGTAGGGGCTGGAACAAAAAAAGCAAGTGTTGAAAATCCAAGTAAAATGCAAATTGTGATGGAAGAGTACTATCACTTTATTGAAAACACTTTTTTAACTACATTTGGAAAGCATAAAAAAACTTATGTTCCGTTTTTCTCGGCATTATTTGCGTTTATAATGTTTTCAAACTTAAGTACATTTTTATTTCCATATATTATGATGGTAGTTAATGAAGATGGAGTTAAAATGGTAAAACCGTTTTTTAGAACGCCGACAGCAGATCCAAATACTACAATTGGATTATCGCTTGTAGTAATTGTACTTTTTCTGGCGGTATCTATAAAGCAAAAGGGATTAAGGGGATATATAAAATCACTATTTGAACCAATGTGGTTTATGTTTCCGCTAAATATTGTGGATATTTTTTCAAAAGTTTTAAATACTTCAATGCGGTTATTTGGAAATATGCTTGCGGGACTTGTAATTGTAGGGCTTTTATATAGCCTTGTTGGTAGAGGTCTGCTTCAATCATTGACACATGATATGTTGAAGGGAAGTTTCTCCTTTTCAGTTGGATGGCCGATGATTATACAGCTTTTATTTGGATCTATTCATTGGTATTGTTCAAGCATTTGTGTTTACGATACTTTCATCAGTTTACATAAGTGAAGCATTGGGTGAAGAGGAATAAAAATAAAAAAACTGCAGTCCTGAAATTCTTTTTATATGTTCAAAGTTAGTATTTTGTATAAATAAGAGTATTGTAGGGACAAGATTAACTTTATTAAGACAAAAAAATAAAAAAATAAAAAAATTAGGAGGATTAAAAAAATGGCAGGAGTAGAATTAATTAAGGCAGCAGCTTTATTAGGAGCAGGGAATTGCAGCAATAGGAGGTGTTGGAGCAGGATTAGGACAAGGGATTGCAACTGGTTATGCAGTAGAAAGCAGTTTCAAGACAGCCTGAAGCTAAGCAAGACATTATGCAAACATTGATTACAGGGCTTGCGATTACAGAATCATCAGCAATTTATGCATTAGTAATAGCATTCCTATTAATTTTCTTAAAAGGATAAGACTTAAAAAAATAAAAAAATAATATTTGGTATTTTTTTAGAATTTGAATCAAAGTTAGATTTAAAGGAATAAAAAAAGAATTCTAAAAAGTGAAGAGTTATAAAAAAAGAAAAATAGGATTAATATGTAAAAATCAGGTTAATTTCTCAAAAGTTAAGGAGTAAATATGGGAGGAAAATTAATAAACATCGACTTTACGATGGCTATTGAAATAATAAACTTTATAGTATTAGTCTATTTTTCACGAACTTTTTCAAAAAAATTGGTAAAGTCCTAGAAGATAGAAAAAAACTGGCTTTATCTGAAATGGAAATTGTTGAAAATGAAAAAAAGAAAAACTGGAAGATCAAAAAAATCAATTGAAAAAAATTGAAAAAAAGGAATCTAAAAGACGTGCTAATGATATTTTTGATAAAAGCTGAAAGACAGGCTGATGACAGAAAAGATCAAATTATATCGCTAGCTATGAGTAATCGTGAAAGAATGATGATGAAGGCGGAAGCTGATATTGAAAAAAATGCGTCAAAATGCTAAATTTGAACTTCAAAAAGGAAGTTGGAGAAATGGCAGTTGAACTTGCTGAAAAAAATTATCAAGGAAAAACATTGACGAAAAAGCAGGATAAAAACTATAAACAAGTTTATTAATGAGATAGGAGATTAAAATGGCTAATGATGAGATTGCAAAAAGATATGCATCAGCAATTTACAATATAGCAAAAATCTTCTGACAGTATAAATGAAGTTAGGGAAGTATTGAATATTCTTAAGGAAAAATTACGCGGAGGAAGAGGAGTTCAGGAAAAATTTTGGAAGATCCTCTTAAAAAGTTTCCAGAAAAGGAGAAAATTTTTGGAAAAAAATCCTTTAATCATGTATCTAGCGAAGCACTTGGAATAGTAAAATACATTGTAAGAAAAGCAGCGGTTATCGTTGATTGGCGATATAAAGGAATATTTTTTTGAAACTTTATTATGAGGAAAATAATAAACTTCCAATAACTGCTATATTTGCAAAAGGAGCTATCGGAAAAAAACAAAGGGATCTGTTAGTACAGAAACTTGAAAAAAAATATGGTAAAAAAGTCGTTCTTGACCTTAAAGTTGACAAGGGAATTATCGGTGGAGGAATTTTAAGAATCGGTAATGAGGTTATTGACGGTTCAATAAAAAATCAAATTGATGAAATAAAGAAAAATTTTTTTAGAAATGGAGGTGCTTTTTCTTTGAGAATCAAGCCAGAGGAAATAAGTAAAATAATCCGAAGCGAAATCGAAAATTACAAAAGTTCACTGGATATTTCCAATACTGGAACGGTTTTGGAAGTGGGAGATGGAATTGCCAGAATTTACGGATTAAGTGACGCTATGGCAGGAGAGCTTTTAGAGTTTGAAAATGGAACTATCGGAATGGCACTAAACTTGGAAGAAAGTAACATCGGAGCAGTAATTTTTGGGAAAACACAAGGAATAAAAGAAGGAAGCATAGTAAAAGGATTGGGAAAAGTAGCTGAAGTTCCAGCTGGAAATGAGCTGCTTGGAAGAGTTGTTGATGCGCTTGGAAATCCTATTGATGGAAAAGGTTCAATAACTGCTGACAAATATATGCCAATCGAAAGACAAGCATCAGGAATTATCGCAAGAAAACCTGTTACACAGCCTATGCAAACTGGAATTAAGGCAATAGATGGAATGTTCCCAATAGGAAAAGGGCAAAGGGAATTAATAATCGGAGATAGACAAACTGGTAAAACAGCAATTGCAATTGATGCAATTATAAATCAAAAAAATAACGATGTTTTGTGTATTTATGTGGCAATTGGGCAAAAAGAGATCGACTGTTGCGCAAATTTATAAAAAATTGGAGGAAGCAGGTGCATTGGAATATACAACTATTGTTGCGGCAACTGCTTCAGAATCAGCACCACTTCAATATTTAGCACCATATTCAGGGGTTGCTATGGGTGAATATTTTTATGGATCAGGGAAAAAGATGTATTGATAGTTTATGATGACTTATCAAAGCATGCCGTTTCATATCGTGAAATGTCATTATTATTGAAACGTCCACCAGGAAGGGAAGCATATCCAGGAGACGTATTCTATCTTCACTCAAGACTTCTTGAAAGAGCGGCAAAATTAAGTGATAAATTAGGTGGAGGTTCGATTACAGCGCTTCCAATTGTAGAAACACAGGCTGGAGATATTTCAGCATATATTCCAACAAATGTTATTTCAATAACAGATGGACAAATATTCTTGGAAACAGATCTGTTTAATTCTGGATTTAGACCAGCGATAAATGCAGGAGTTTCAGTATCACGGGTTGGAGGAGCAGCACAAGTTAAGGCTATGAAAGCAAGTTGCTTCAAAAGGTGAAAACTGGAACTTGCGCAATACAATGAATTGCTGGCATTTACACAATTTGGATCAGATCTGGATAAGGCTACTAGAGATCAGCAACCGTGGATCTAAGATTATGGAAGTATTAAAGCAGCCGCAATATAGTCCATACAGAGTTGAAGAACAGGTAATTTCATTTTACTGTGTAACAAATGGATATTTTGATGATGTTCCAAATGAAAAATTGAGAACATTTGAAAAAGGATTTAATTGAAGCAATTAGAAATGATTCAAATATTTTAAGTGAAATTTTTAGAGAAAAAAATCATTAGATGATAACTTGAAGAATGAACTTGATGAATTTATAATTAATTATAAAAAAAGAATATGTCTGGTAAAAGCAGGTGAAAATATATGGCAGCAAATATGAAGGAAATAAAGGAACGTATTGACAGCGTAAAAAAATACCAGTCAAATTACAAATGCGATGAATATTGTATCTTCTACTAAATTTAAAAAGATTTCAAGTTCTTACTTTAAAATCAAGAAATTATGCACGTGCTGTAAATGAAGCCTTTGATAATCTAGTTGCAAAGCCTTACAGGAAATAAATTTGTAATTTTTGATGGAAAAAAACTGAAGTTAAAAAGGGTTGGAATTATTGTGATGACGTCGGATAGAGGACTTTGCGGAAGTTTTAACTCAAATACTTTTTAGAAGCTTGAAAGCATGAAGAAGGAATTCCAAAAAGGAAGGCAAGGATGTTTCAGTTATAACAATTGGAAGAAAGGCTAAAGAATATTGTAAAAATCAGGGATATTAACGTGGATAGCGAATATACGCAGATGATTCCTGAGACAATGTTTGAAACTGGGAAAAAAATTAGTGAAGATGTTGTGCAGTTTTACTTAAATGATTTTTTTATGATGAAGTTTATATGATTTATTCAAAAATTTGTATCGGCAGTTGAGTATAATATTCAAGTGGAAAAAAATTGCTTCCAATTGAGAAAAAAGGAAGGATTGCCGACAAAGGAATATGTATTTGAGCCATCAGAGGAAGAAGTATTAAATTCATTTGTGCCACAAGTGCTGAATATAAAACTGTATCAATCGTTGCTTGAAAATTCGGCAAGTGAACATTCGGCCAGAATGTCAGCGATGAAGCAGGCTAATGACAATGCTTCTGAAATGATAAGAAACTTGGAAGTACAGTATAATCGTGAAAGACAAGGAAAAAAATAACACAGGAACTGACAGAAATAATAAGTGGTTCATTAGGTGTACAGTAATTTTTAAATTAATAGAAATATTAACAAAATTAAAAGAGCAGAATTTTAAGAAGGAGGTTAGACTTAACCTATGAATAAAGGTAAATTAGTTCAAGTAATTGGACCGGTTATTGACGTAAAATTTGAAAAGCAGTTGCCGGATATTTACAATGCGCTTGAAGTATATAATGAAAAATGGTGAAAAAAACTAGTAGCTGAAGTTCATGCACACAATGGAAATAATGTTGTAAGAGCAGTTGCAATGTCTGGAACTGAGGGATTAAGACGTGGACTTGAAGTTATAGATACTGGTAAGCCAATTCAAGTTCCCGTTGGAAGATCTACACTGGGAAGAATTTTCAATGTGCTAGGAGAAACAGTTGATGATGGGGAAAAACTTGATACAGATGTTTTAAGGGAATCTATCCATAAGGATGCTCCATCATTTGAACAGCAAGGTACTGATTCAGAAATATTGGAAACAGGAATAAAAGTAGTTGACTTATTGGCTCCTTACCTAAAAGGTGGAAAAATTGGACTGTTTGGAGGAGCAGGAGTTGGAAAGACAGTATTAATTCAAGAATTAATTAACAATATTGCAAAAGGGCATGGAGGGCTTTCTGTATTTGCAGGAGTTGGAGAACGTACACGTGAAGGACGTGATTTGTATAATGAAATGACTGAAAGTGGAGTTATCGACAAAACAGCGTTGGTGTATGGGCAAATGAACGAACCGCCTGGTGCAAGATTAAGAGTTGGACTTACAGCGCTTACAATGGCAGAATATTTTAGAGATAAGGAAGGACAAAATGTACTTTTATTTATTGACAATATATTCAGATTTACTCAAGCAGGTTCAGAAGTATCTGCACTTCTTGGAAGAATGCCGTCAGCTGTAGGATATCAACCAAACTTGGCAACTGAAATGGGAGCATTGCAGGAAAGAATTACATCTACAAGTACAGGTTCAATTACATCAGTGCAAGCTGTATACGTACCGGCAGATGACTTGACAGATCCGGCTCCAGCAACAACATTTGCCCATTTGGATGCAACTACAGTATTATCAAGACAAATTGCATCGCTTGGAATTTATCCGGCAGTTGACCCGCTTGATTCAACATCAAGAATATTAGAGCCAGAAATTGTTGGAAATGAACATTATAAAATTGCAAGGGAAACTCAGAAAGTATTGCAAAGATATAAGGAATTGCAAGATATTATAGCAATTTTGGGAATGGATGAACTGGATGAAAGCGATAAATTGACAGTAAACCGTGCTAGAAAAATCCAAAGATTCTTCTCTCAACCATTCTCTGTAGCAGAACAGTTTACAGGAATGAAGGGAAAATATGTTCCATTAAGGGAAACAATACGTGGATTTAAGGAAATTTTAGATGGACTTCACGATGACTTGCCTGAACAAGCATTCCTATATGTTGGAACAATTGACGATGCAGTTGCAAAAGCAAGAGAATTAATGAGTGAATAATTAATTTTAAAGATTATATTAAAGGAAGCAGGGATTTAACATTCCCTGTTTTTCCCATAAATTTTTTTAAATTTTTTTAAAAAAATCACTTTTTAAATGGAAGGAGGCTTTATGGCAGCAGAATTTATTTTTGGAAGCAGTAACTCCAGAAAGACTCGTTTTTGAAAAAGCCTGTCGAATTTGTAAAATTACGTACAGAAAGTGGAGATATTGGAATACTTGCAAAAGCATATTAATTACATAACAGCTATTGGTGCAGGAGAGATGCTTGTACGTGAAAAAGGACAAGGAAGATGTGACATATTATCTGGAAGGTGGATTTTTTTAGAAGTTAGACAGGATAAAGTTGTTATTTTTGGGAGTAAATATAGTTGAAACAACTAAGGCAGAAGCTGAAAGAATGGCAAGACAAGTTGCTATTGAAAAGGCAAAAAAATCAAAAAGTTAAAAAGAAGATCGAGATATTTTAGGAACAAAAAAACGTATTCAGAGTAATTTGAGCAAAAAAAGTAAATTTTTAAAAAAATGTGTTAAAATAGTTTCAAAAAAATCAAGTAAATTAAAAATAAAAAAATATTTGAATTTCTCTTTTACTTTATGATAAAAATATAAACAAAGAAATAAAGTTCTTTTTATGAAGTAGTATTTTGTTTCAAAAATTTTTTTAAACAAGGAATAGTAAAGAGATTCTTTAGAAAAAAAGTTAATAATAACAATTTTGTTAGATTTAGCAGTGGTATCCAGTATACCATTTATTAAGATTTAATTTTAATAATAAACTTAAAAAAATATAAATTCTTATTTTTTTAAGAACTGTTATAAATATTATAAATAAAAAAATTAAATAAATAATTAATGTAAAGGTGGAATGGGAATGGAGCAAGCAAGAAAAAAATAGAAAAAAAGAACACATTATAGAAATTACATAAATGAAAAAAATTAGTTGGAAATAAAAAGAAAAAAAGCTTTAAAAAAAGTTGAAGAAATAGTTTCTTTTTGAAGTTATTGAAAGAGAAATTATTGAGAGAATTTTTAGTAAAAATATTTTTTTAATAAAAAAAGAAGCAGAACGTTTTATAGAAATTTCATAAATAGAAAATTAGTTGGAAATTTTGGGAAAAAAATATAAGAGAATGTTTAAATCTTTGAATTTTGACTTTGAAAATATTTCACCAGATCAAATAAAACGTAGATATGTAGAAACTGAAATTAACCGTTCAAAATTTGCAAAAGGTGTTGAATATGATGGAAACTCAAACCATGAGGATATTTACTTCGATAAAGCTCCATTGCCAGCAGCATATTTTGTTGATGAAATCGTGCTAATGCCAAAAAATCCTACAACATTGTTTATGTATTGGGAAATTCGTGATGATACGTATGAAAGATTATCATCAAATAATGGAGTCATTGACAATGTAGTTATAAAACTTTTCAAGGATGGACAAGAATACAGAAAAATTATAAGACATGAAAGAATAGGTTCACACTATATTACTGGCATTGATGTAAATCAAGATTATGAAGTATTTATCGGATATGAAGATCAGTACGGAAACTTTTCTGAAGTAGCTCATTCGGTACAAGCTATAACACCAAATGACAAAGTTTCAGATAATTTTGACTTAGTATGGGGAACTGTAAGATTAGATGAAAAATACAAATCAATTAATAAAATATATAAATACACCAGTTTCTACTCCAGAAGGAAGAGAACTTTTAGGAATACCTGAAGGTTCTTATGTTTCAGAAGAAAAATGATGAATTTATAATTGAAGTTATAGAAAGATTGACAAAAAGTTGGAGCTTCAGAATCATTAATTGAAAGAAGAGTAGTAAAAAGGAAAAACTTCCAGGTCTTAGACTTGATATGAGTGGAGCAAGAAGTAGTTAAAATATTCTTAAAAATAAATTAAAATGAAAAAGGAAGGGAATGAAATGGCTATTTTAAACATGTTGCACGCTTGCTTACGTGTAGAAAAATTTGGAAGCGTCTATTGAATTTTTATGAAAAAGGCATTTGGATTTAAAGAAGATCGACGTATGGATTATCCAGAGCATAAGTTTACTATTGTTTATTTGGCTCTTCCAGGTGAACATTTTTGAAATTGAGTTGACTTTACAATTACGGTCATGGACCATATACGATTGGTGATGGTTTTTCACATCTTGCAATTGCTTCAGATGATTTGAAGGTGACAATGCAAAAACATAAGGCACTTGGATATGAAACAACTGATATTAAAGGGCTTGCCTGGAAAGCCAGGACATTATTATTTTGTGACAGATCCAGATGGTTACCGTATGGAAGTAATTCGTGCAAAATAAAAATGTTAAGAGCAGTTAAATAGAAATTTTGATAAAAATAATATAAAAAGACCGAGATTTTCGGTCTTTTATAATAATGGTAAAAAATTGAGTTTAAAAATTATAAGGAGGTTGTTAAATGAAAATAGTAGTTTACGGTGCTGGAGTTATGGCACAATATGTGAAGGAATCTGTAATAAATTCTGGAAATGAATTTGTTGGATTTGTTGACCCGCTTGGAAATGGAGATTTTAAAAATTTGAAGGAAAATAATGTGGATTTTGATGCAATTATAGACTTTTCACACTTTAGCCTTTTGGAAGATGTGCTGGAAGCGGGAATTAATAAAAAAGTTCCAGTGTTAATCGCTACAACTGGACATTCTGAAGCTCAAATAAAGGAAATTGAAGAAGTTTCAAAAAAAATACCGATAATTAAGGCTACAAATACTTCGGTTGGAGTAAATATTGTCAATGAAATTGTAGCTTTTGCAACAAAAATTATTAAAAAGATTTTGATATTGAAATAGTTGAAAAAGCATCATAACAGAAAAAAATTGATGCTCCAAGCGGTACGGCAGACACTTTGCTGGAAATTGTGAAAGAAAACTTGGATAATAATGGAAAAGATTACAGAACAGTTTATGGAAGAGAAGGACATAGTAAACGTGCTGAAAAGGAAATAGGAGTTCATGCTATCCGTGGTGGAAATATCGTGGGAGAACACACTGTGATTTATGCTAAAAATGATGAAATAATTGAGATAAAACATGAAGCATTGTCAAGAAAAATGTTCTCAGATGGTGCAGTTAGGGCTGTGGAATTTCTTTTTGGGAAGAAAGCAGGGCTTTATACTATGAAGGATGTATTGGGATTATAGTAAAAATTATTTTGAATAATCTAAATATAAGAAAAAATGGAAAAATTAGACAAAGTGTGCTATACTATACATAGTAAAATCGCTTTTAAAAACCGAACTTACAAAGTTATAACTATTTTAAGGAAGATTCCGATATTATTTAATTTTATCAGTTTGATGTTAAAGAGATTCGAATATATAAAATTAGGAGGAAACTTATTATGAAAAAAAGTATTTTTGCATTATTTGCAATTTCTATGACAATGTTTGCGGCTGGAGAAAGTAAGAAAGTTCACGAAGTAACAGCAAAACTTCAAAAGGATTCTTATTGCAATGTTCCGAAGGAAGATGGTGAATTTAAAAAGGTAGACGGCAAGGATTATTCTAGAATGGATGTAAATTTTTGAAAAAAATGTGTGTTTGATGGAGAAACTTATGAAAATGTAAAAAGTTGGAGTGATAGTTAAGGATATTGAAAAAGCTAAAAAAACTATTTGAAAAAAATATAAATACATGCATTTGAAGGCAGGTAGAAATTTAGTCTACAATTCAAGTGATAACAGCTATTATTATACTGGTTCTTGGGCTTTTAACAATGATAAGGCATATCCAACAGTATTTAACGGAAAATAGTAAAAAGGTTTTAAGTACGCATTGAAAGTATGCAACTAAAACAAATAAGAAAAGGAGAGGAATGTATGATTAGAAAAGTATCATTGTTAATGTTGTCGTTTCTGATGATAATGATGGCAGGCGTGATATCATACAGCAGGGAATATAAGATGAAAGTAAAAATTATGACTGAAAAGGGTGATATAAATATTAATTTATTGCCTGAAAAATCGCCTGTAACTGTGGCAAATTTTGTAAATTTGGCTAAAAAGGGATATTATGATGGATTAAAATTTCATAGGGTAATTGACAACTTTATGGCTCAAGGTGGAGATCCTACGGGAACTGGTGCTGGAGGACCTGGATACCAATTTGAAGATGAAGTTAATAATGGACTGAACTTTTCAAAGGCTGGGAAATTAGCTATGGCAAATGCAGGACCTGGAACAAATGGAAGTCAATTTTTTATTACAACTGTTCCAACAGAATGGCTAAATGGCAATCATACAATTTTTGGAGAAGTTGTGTCAGATGATGATTTGAAAGTTGTAAAAAAATTGTCTAATGGAGATGTAATGAAAAAAGTTGTGGTTGAAGGAGATGTTGATGCATTTTTAAAAACACAAAAAAATAGAGTTGACAGTTGGAATAAAACATTGAAACAAAAATTTTTCCAAAACAAATTTTTAATTGAATAAATCTTAAATTAGAAAGGACAAAAAAATATGGCAAAAAGAAAAAAAGTAGTTTTAGCATATTCAGGTGGACTTGATACATCAATTATCATTCCTTGGCTAAAAAGAACATTACGACTTAGATGTAATCGCATGTTGCGTTGATGTGGGACAAGATGATGATATGGAGGAAGTAAAGGTAAAAAGCTATTGAATCAGGTGCTTCAAAAAGTTTATGTGGAGGATATGAAAGAAGAATTTGTAAGAGATTATGCATTCCGTGCATTAAGAGCAGGAGCAGTTTATGAAAACAAATATCTTTTGGGAACTTCAGTTGCAAGACCTTTGATTTCTAAGGCATTGGTAGATGTGGCTCATAAGGAAGGGGCGGCATATATTTGCCATGGATGTACTGGAAAAGGGAATGACCAAGTTAGATTTGAAACTGGTGTATTTTCATTGGATCCGACATTAAAAATAATTGCACCTTGGAGAATTTGGGATATTTCTTCAAGAGAAGATGCGATTGACTATGCACAAAAAAAGGGTATAAAAGTAAGTGCAACAAAAGAAAAAATTTATTCGAGAGATCAAAATTTATGGCATATTTCGCATGAAGGTGGAGATATTGAAAATCTTGAAAATGAGCATAAGGAAGATGTTGTATATATGATGACAACTCCACCCGAAAAGGCACCAGATAAGCCAACTTATGTGGATATTACATTTGAACAAGGCTGGCCTGTAAAAGTAGATGGTGAAGCTCTAGAGCCTGTGGAATTATTGAGAAGATTAAATAAAGTCGCTGGAGAAAATGGTGTTGGAGTAATTGACATTGTGGAAAACAGACTAGTTGGAATGAAATCAAGAGGGATTTATGAAACTCCAGGTGGAACATTGCTAATGGAAGCATTAAAGGAACTGGAAACTTTGATTCTTGATAAAGATACTTTTGAATTTAAAAAATTAGTATCACAAAAATATGCAAGTATCGCATATTCAGGACAATGGTTTACACCGCTTAGAGAAGGGCTTGATGCATTTGTGGATGAAACTTCTAAAAATGTGACTGGTACAATAAAATTAAAATTGTATAAGGGAAGCATAAAAATCGCTGGAAGATTTACTGATTTTGCATTGTATGACGAAGAAATTTCTTCATTTGGTGCAAGTGAACTATACAGCCATAAGGATGCAGAAGGATTTATTAAATTATTCTCACTTCCAAATAGAATCAGATCTTACAAAAAAACATAAATAAATTTTTAGTTAAAAAAATTCCTGGAATTAAAAAAATTCTGGGGATTTTTTTGTATTTTTCAATGTAGTTTAATACTATTTACACTTAAATAGTAAAAGCTCTAACGGAAACTAGTATAAATTTAAAAAAATTATAACTTTTAAATTTTGCTATAACTAAAAATTTATTGCAAACAAAAAAACTAAAAAAATATAGTTTAAAAAAATTTACAAAATGGATTTTTTTGTAGTACAATATAAGAGAATTGATAATACAAATGTAAGTGATATTATAGTAAAATTGATTTTAAAAACTGAACTCAAAAAGTTATAACTATTTTATTCAAATCCTAAGTTCATGTGATTTTTAATAGTTCGATTTTTAAATAGAGTCGAGTATGTTTTTTTGATTTAATATAGTAGATTTGCTTTTAAAAAAATAAATATAAAAAAAGTAAAAAAAGTTTTTACAAATTAAATGATAAAAATTTATGTAATCAGAAATTAAAAAGTTTTTGTTGTGAAAATTGAAATAAGAATAGGAAAGCATAAAAATTGAAAAAAAGAGTGTATTAATAGGATTTTATAAACTTTTAAAAAAATAATAAAAAAATAATTTCTAAATTGGGAGGATTTATGAGAATAAAAGATTTGTTTGAGAAAAAAAGGAGCATCTGATTTCCTTTGAGATTTTTTTCCGCTAAATAAAAAAATTTTCTCTGAAGAGAAAATTAAAGGATGTAACGGCTGAATTAGTGCAATATAAGCCTGATTTTATCAGTGTTACTTATGGAGCGGGCGGAAAGACTAAAAGGCAGGGACTATTGAGATGGCTTCGCATATTAAAAAAATAATTTGAAAAACGGAAGTGCTGGCTCATTTGACTTGTGTTGGAAGTAAAAAAAGTGAAATTAATGATTATTTGCAGGAGGCTAAAAAAATGCAATATCAAAAAAATATTTTGGCACTTCGTGGAGATGTTCCCCTAAGGAGAGACAGAAGATATTTATAATAGAGGGATTATAAATATGCTTCAGAGTTAATTAGCGACTTGAGAAAAAAATAGTGAATTTAATGATTTATCAATCGGCGGTGCATTTTTATCCTGAAACTCACTATGAAAAATAATGATTTAGTTGACTTGTTTCACTTAAAGAATAAAGTTGAAGCTGGTACTGACTTTTTGGCTTCACAAATGTTCTTTGACAATGATGTTTTTATAAAATTTAAGGAACAGGCTGAAAAATTAGATATAAAAGTTCCACTGATTGCAGGAATTATGCCAGTTACAAATGCAAAAACAGATAAAAAAAGAATTATAGAATTGTCAAAAATGCTCTGTGCCTGAAAAAAACTGGATAAAGTTATTGGAAAAAAATATGGAGATAATCCAGAATCTATGAAAAAAAGCGGGAATAATGTATGCAAGTGAGCAAATTATAGAATTACTGGCTTATGGAATTAGAGGAATTCATATTTATACGATGAATAAGCCTGAAATTGCTAAGGAAATTATGAAAAAATATTGAATTTGCAAGATAATTTAATAAAAAAAAATACAAAAATAGGAGGTAGCATAATGTCTATAAAAAAAGTTTTAACAATTGCAGGATCTGATACGAGTGGAGGAGCTGGAATACAGGCGGATTTAAAGACTTTTCAGGAAAGAGGAGTTTATGGGATGAGCGCCCTTACGGTTATTGTTACCATGGATCCACGAAAATAGATGGGCACATAAGGTTTTTCCCAGTTGAAATGAATGTTATTAAAGAGCAAATTGATACTGTTATAAATGGAATTGGAGTGGATGCATTAAAAAACTGGAATGCTTCCAACAGTGGAAATTATTGAATATGTGGGATCTGTTTTAAAGGATTTGAAAAAAATCCGATTGTTATTGATCCTGTCATGGTTTGTAAAGTAACTAGCGGATCGACTGAAAATCTTTTTCCAGAAAATGTAGAGGCAATGAAAAAATGTTTGTTGCCTTATGCAACTGTTGTTACTCCAAATCTATTTGAAGCAGCGCAGTTAGCTGGAATGGAAAAAATAGATACAGTTGAAGAAGCAAAGGAAGCGGCTAAGAAAATATGTGACTTAGGTGCAAAAAATGTTGTAATTAAAGGAAGAAAGTTTTTTGCAGGAGATAAATCTGTAGATATTTTATATGATGGAAAGGATTTTGAATTTTTTGAATCTGAAAAAATAGATACAGAATGGAATCATGGGGCAGGATGCACATTCTCAGCTTCAGTAACTGCAGAAATCGCCAAAGGGGCGACAGTATCTCAGGCTGTTGCCACAACTAAAAAATTAATAGCAGAAGCCTTGAAGCAATCCTTTAAATTAAATGATTATACTGGACCGTTGAACCATAAGGCATTTGCACTAAAAATAATATTTTTGAAGTATGAAAAAAACTAAAGGATAAAAAAATAATTTGGAGAAAAATTTATTGTAATTAGATTTTACAGTTAATTTTCTCTTTTTTTATTTTTAAAATTTTTTTAAATATGTTTTTGTAGGAACTTTATTTTTGATAATTTTTTTCAAAAATATAGTATAATGTAAAAAGTAAATCAAATATTGAATAAAATTAGGAAATAATATAATTTTTTTATGAAATAAAAAAACAAAAAAATCATAAAAGTAAAGACTATGAAAAATTAATCAACGTTAGTATTTATTGCAGTAGAAAAATTAAGAACTTTTATTGGAAAAATAATAGAATACTGTGTTAATTGGAGTTTTTAGATTTTTTTACAAATGATTATATTGATAAAAAAATTGATAAGGAGGGAGAATGATTTATTTAGATAACTCTGCTAGCACAAAGCCGTATAAAGAAGTTATAGATGTGCTAGTTCAGACAATGGAGGAAAAATTATGCGAAATGCTGATGCGATTCATGATTTTTTTCTCATAAAAATTCTTTTGAAAAATAAAAAAAGGCTAGAAAAAAATTGTGGCTGATTATCTAAAAGTGGAGGCTGACAGAATTTATTTTACAGCAGGAGGCGGAGATGGAAATAATCTTTTGCTGCAAGGGATTATCAATGCAAATTCCCGTATAAAGAAGCATCTGATTACGACAAAGATTGAGCATCCATCTGTTTATGAAGTATTTAGGCATTATGAAAATGCTGGATTTGAAGTTGATTATCTGGATGTTGACAAGGATGGATATATAGATTTAAAGCAATTAGAAGATTTGGTTCGTGAAGACACGATTTTGGTTTCTGTGGGTGCTGTAAATAGTGAAACTGGAGCAATTCAGGATTTGGATAAGATTTCTAAGATTATTCGGAATAAAAATAAGGATACATATTTTCATACTGATTTTGTGCAAGGATTTGGGTGTACAAATATAAAATTTGATAAAATTCCTGTGGATGCGATAACGGTGAGCGGTCATAAAATTCATGCGCCAAAGGGAATTGGGAGCGATTTATGTAAATAAACGTGTTAAAATTACTGATGTAGTTTTTGGTTCAAATGCGGAAAATGGGATTGTAAAAAGAACAATGCCGACAGAATTGATTCTTGCATTTGCGAAGGCTGTGGAAATTTTGTCAAAAGAGGATAAAAAAGATATGGAACATTCTCAAAATATAAAAAAAATGCTTGCTGATAAAATTTGTGAAGAAATTACGGAGATTAAACTTAATTCATCGCTTGATCCTGAAAAATCGAGTCCAAAGGTTTTGAATGTTTCTTTTAAGGGGACAAAAGGTGAAGTGCTGACACATTTTTTAGGGATGTATCAGATTTATGTTTCTACAGGTTCGGCTTGCTCTTCTAAAAAAGGGAATAGCAGAATACTGGAAGCTATGGGTCTTAATCAGTCGGAACTGGATGGGGCGATAAGATTTAGCTTTTCAAGTGAAAATACAGTGGAGCAAATTGATGAAGTTGTAAAAAGGCTGAAGGAAAGTGTGGCAAGAATTAGGAAAATGAGATAGTTTTATTATAAATTTAGATAAAAATATGGAAAGGAAAAAAATGAACAATTATACTGACAAAAAAATTTATTGAATGCAGTGGGGGCTTTCTTATGGGGAGTTGTCGTTAAAGGGGAAAAAAATAGAGGGCAGTTTGAAAAAAATTGCGAAATAAAAATTAATAAAGTGTTGAAGGGGTTTGAATATCAATTATTTGATGATTTGTCAAAATTGTATGTTTTTTTATAAATCCTGAGAATTTAGATGAAATAACAGATAAATTAAAAAAAGGTTTTTTTGGAATTGTGGGGGCTTAATCAGTCGGCTAAAGGTTGAGAGAAACGATGAATTTATTAAGGAAAAAGGTGCTGGAGTTTGCAAATTATGCTTATGAACAAGGGGCTAGGACATTTAAGATAAAAAGTTAATAGAAGTAATAAGGGATTTGAGAAGAAATCTATGGATTATGCACGTGAATTGGGGGCTTATGTGCTTGTAAACAGTCCCTTTGAAAAAGGTTAAGATGAAGGATCCTGATGTTATGATAAATGTCGATATTAGAAAAAAATGTTTATATTTATACAGATAGAATAAAAAAACTTATGGTGGACTTCCACTTGGGTCGACTGGAAAAAGGGCTTGTGCTTTTATCTGGAGGAATAGACAGTCCCTGTTGCGTCTTTTTATGATGGCAAAAAGAGGAATGCGTCTGAATTTTGTAACATTCCATAGCTTTTCCCATTTACAAGTCAGCAGGCTCTTGAAAAAGGTGAAAGGAACTGACAGATATTTTATCGCTTTATGTCGGAAAAACAAGACTTTATTCATTAAATATATTAAAAATTCAGGAAGCAATAAATACACAGACAAAAAAAGACCTGGCTACGATTTTAACAAGACGTGCTATGATGCGTCTGGCTGAGAGAATATCGAATACTATGCAATATCAGGCTTTAGTTACAGGAGAAAGCCTTGGGCAAGTTGCTTCTCAAACAATGGGAGGGCTTACTTGTACAAATGCTTCGGTAGAAAAATTGCCAGTATTTAGACCGCTTATTGGGATGGATAAAACGGAAATAATAGAAATTGCGAAGGAAATAGAGACTTATGAAAAATCTATTGAGCCGTATGAGGATTCCTGTGTAATTTTTGCTCCAAAACATCCAGTTACAAATCCTAAGTTGGAGGATGTGCTGGCTGAAGAGGCAAAAATTGAAAATTATGATGAAATTATGGATGAAATTTTTGAAGAAAGGGAATATTTTAATTTTGGATAAAAATTATAATAAAATTATTTTAGTTTAGATAATTGTAAAAAAATAAAGTAATGGAAAAATTAAATAAAAACAGCAATTTAAAAATTTTTTTGTTAAAATTTTTAGAAAAAAATAAGAAAAAAAGTATGGAAAAAAATTGCTATATTAGGAGAAATTTACTAATTTTTACGAATGGTTATTTAAAAAAATAATAGTGGATAAATTTATGAAAGAAAAAGACTTGAAAGGAAAGAAGGAAAAAAAGAAGCTAGATTGAAAAAGAATTGATGAAATCAGAAGGATAATTTATTTAATTTATAGAAATTATCGGGATGGAGAAACTCAAATACTTGCTATATCCCTGACTTATTATTCGCTTCTTGCAATTTTTCCTGTGGTTGCCCTTGTATTGGGAATCACAAAGGGATTTGGGCTAGACAAGATATTTATACAGAAATTTTTTGAACTGTGGCCTGGAAATAATAGCTTTTTAAAAGTAATTGTGGATATAGCCCAAAAGACTGCTTTTTATCAACTGAAAGCAGTATATTAACTGGAGTTGGAATTGTAATTTTAATTTATTCTGCGGTAAAAGTGCTCATAATGCTTGAAAAATTCATTTAATAAAAATATGGAAAAATAAATAAAAAAAGATCACTTGCAAGAAGAATAGTTGATTATGTTGCGATTATATTTTTTTAGGACCGATATTTTTTTTGTTTTATTATCTGCATTAAATTCAGTTGTAGTTGAAGAAATGGTAAAAAAATTTCCAAATAATGTTATTTTAACAAATTTATTTATTGGATTTTTTTGGGCCTGCAACTTATATTATTTTATTTAGTTATTTATTTTATGTTATTCCAAATACAAATGTGAAAGTTAAGCCAGCTATTTTTTTGCTGGAGTTGTTACAACTGGACTTACTTTTGGATGGAAATTGATATTTTTGCTGTTGCAATCTTCAATTACAAAATATAACATAATTTATGGAAGTCTTGCATTAATCCCAATTTTTCTAATCTGGGTTCAATATGTATGGGTAACAATTTTGCTTGGAGCTCAAATAGCCTTTTTCAATACAGACTTCAGATGAATTTTTTTGTATAATGAAAAAAATTGAGATGCCGATAAAGATAAAAAAAGGGAAGCAGGAATACTGATTTTATCGCTGATTATTAAGAATTTTGTAGAAAAAAAGAAGCCTTCACATATCAGAAATTGACTGACAGGCTTGGAATGGAAGTGTTCTTTGTAAAGGAAGTGCTTTCAGACCTTGAAAAAATGGGATTTATAAATGAAGTATTCTATGACAAGAATTCAGATAGCCAATATCAGGTTGCTTATAGTCCAGAAGCTATAACAATTAGGGAATTTATGAAAAAAATTTGATACTAAAAAAATATTGAATATTATGAAAAATATTTTTTTGACAATTTAAATGAAGAAGATCGAAAAATTACTTGAAAAAAATACGGGAAAAAAACTGGCAATGAAAAAAGATTGAAAAATCCAGAAAGTGAAAATGGAAGTAAAAAATGAGGGTGAAGATGAATTTCAAAAAGCAGAAATCACCACTTCCAGAAAGCAGAATATGCTGAAAAATTTAGAACGTCCTGTAAAAGCCAAGAAAAATCAGAAGAATTAAAAAAATAGATTTTCAAATTTCAAAAGAGCCGAAGCAAAAGGATGAAAAATATTCAAGTGAAAAAAATCGCAGGAAACAGTAAAAAAAGAAATAATAAATTTTGAAGATAAAGAGCAAGAAACTGAAGAAAAAAATAGAAAAGTCAAACTGAAGAAGAAATGGATGAATCAGAAGATTCTGAAAAATAACAGAAAAAAAGTTAGATATGAAGATGGAACTTGGAAATTTTTTTCTAATAGCAGTGTGAGTAATAAAAAGAAGGAGAATAGCAAATGATACTGATAGCAGTGGCAGTTATTATAAATATTCTTATAATGGCTGTGATAATTGTTTTTTTGAAATAAAAAAATAATGAGAATTTGGAAAGATTAATGTTAAATCAGATTAATGAAAAATAATCGACAAAAATTTTGAAGAAAAATAAGCGAAAATTTGATGAAATTGAAAAAAATCAATAAATTTAGGTACAAAAAAATAGCTTTGCTTGAAGGGACAGGAAATATTGGTACACTTTTTGGCAGAAAAATAATGAAAAAAATGCTTTTGAGATTTAATGAGCTTGGGCAGAATATAAATGGGACGATAAATACGAATAATCAGCTTTTTGTCTAAGAATTATACGGAAAAATAGCCAACTTTTGACTGATAGTATGAATAATGCCATTCAAAAAGCTGTCAACGGGATTGAGTGAAAAATAATACAGTGCTGACTGGAGTTATGACTGAGAATAATAACAGGCTGACAAAAAAATATAAATGAATTTAAGGATGTGCTTAATCAAAAATATAAATGAGAATTTTGAGAAATTAAATCAGAAGGTGGAAAAATAGGCTTGATTTGATGAATACGAAAAGTGGAAGAACGTTTGTCGAAGGGTTTTGAGGAAACAACAAAAAAACTTTTTGGAAATGTTTTGGAACGGCTTAGTAAAATTGATGAGGCACAGAAAAAAATTGAAGCATTGTCAAGTAATGTCGTTTCGCTTCAAGATGTTCTTACTGATAAGAAAAAGCCGTGGGATATTTGGCGAGGTTCAGCTTTATCAGATTCTGGCATCAGTTTTTGGAGAAAAAAACGACAAACTTTACCAGAAGCAATATAAACTTTCAAACGGCACAATAGTTGACTCAATTATTTTTACACCCTGAACCATTGGGAAATATCGCAGTCGATTCAAAAGTTTCCGCTGGAAAAATTATAGAAAAAAATGTATAATAATGAATTGAACCAAATTGAGCGGGAAAGTGCGAGAAAAAGATTTTTGTAAATGACCTGAAGAAACATATAGATGCAATTTCTTCAAAAATATAATAAAAAAATGAAACAAGTGAACAGGCAGTGCTATTTTTTTACCTGCTGAAAGCAATTTTTGCTGAAATAAATGCCTATCATACTGACATAATAGAATATGCCAACAAAGAAAAAAATGTAAGAATAGCTTCACCTACAACATTAATATCGGTATTAACCGTAATTCAAGTTATAATGACAAATATGGAACGTGATAAATATGCTAGTGTTATTCAGCAGGAACTTGAAAAAAATTAAATATTGAATTTGGAAGATACCAAACTCGTTGGAACAGTCTTCAAAAAGGATATTGAAAAAAAGTTTCCAAAAGATGTAAAAGACATTACAACAACTTCCAAATAAAATAAGCAAACGTTTTACAGAAATTTCAAATGTAAAATTTGATAAAAAAATCAGATAATTTATTTGAAACTGTTCAAAAGTCAAATTACTGAAAAATTAAATTAAAGTAAAAATATTTATTTTATCAAATAATAAAAAAACTATAACTTGAAAAAAATTGCAGGCAGACTAAGAATAAAAACAATAGAGATAAATAATAACAAGATTTATAACCAGGAAGCAGAAAAAAATAACAAATCTAAAAAAATGCTGTGTTTATTGAAATTTTATAATCTTAAAAATGGTTAAATAAAAAACAGAAAAAGGAGAAAAATTTAGATGTTAAAAAATGGAATAATATTTGGAAAATTTTATCCACTTCATATTGGACACGTTGATTTTATACAGCAGGCAAGCGGTTTTGTGGAAAATTTATACGTTGTTGTCTGTAGTGATGTTGACAGAGATAAGAAACTTTTTGAAGAATCAAGGATGAAAAAAATGCCGACTGTAAAAGATCGGCTTAGATTTGTTGAAAAAACCTTTAAGCATCAGAAAAATATAAAAATCATACATTTGGCAGAAGATGGAATCCCATTTTATCCAAATGGCTGGAAATTATGGAGTGAAAGAGTACAGGAAACACTTTTGAAAAATAATATAAAAAGTAGATGTGATTTTTACAAATGAAACTCAAGATGTAGAAAAATTACAAAAAAACAATTTTTTTAACATTACCAAATTTTGAAAAGCACATTCAATAAAAAAATTTAAAAATCCAAATGATAGATACAAATAGAAATAATTTTCATATAAGTGCAACAGAAATAAGAAAAAAATCCTTATAAAAAAACTGGTTTTTTTATTCCAAAAATACGTAAGAGAATTTTTGTTTTGAAAGTAGCAATAATAGGTTCGCAACATTCAGGAAAAAAACCAATTTAACTCATAAATTAGCAAATTATTACAATACAACTTATGTAAAAAGAGTATAAAAAAAGAATATGTAAAAGAAGAACTGCAAAATAATGTAGATAATCTTCAATATGATGATTACAGCAATATAGCCTATGAACATAACAGAAGAATAATGGATTCTATAAAAAAATGCAGAAAAAAATTAAGTTTTATCGATACAGATTTTTATTCTTTGCAATCCTTTTTCGATTCTTGAAACAGGAGAAAAAAACATCCAGTAGTGGAGGATTTTTGTAAGACATACAAATTTTGATGTATTATTATATATAAAAAAAGATACAACTGATAAAAGCTATTTTTAGATCAAGATTCTGAATATGATAAAATATTACAAAAATTTATTAAAAAGAAAATAATCAAAAAAATATTGAATTATTACATAAGTCAAACAAGAGTCTTACAGAAAAATTATATAAAAAGTATTCAAATAATAGATAATTATTTAGAAAAATCAAAAAAATTAAGAAATATGCTCAAACTCTTTTAATATCGAATAAAAAAATAGAATAGCTGAAATGGAAATAAATATGGAAAATTGAAAAAAATTTTAAAAAAATCAAAAAAATTTCAAAAAAAGTAGTTGACAAATATTTTCTTTTATGATAATATATATCTTGTCGATACGAAAATGTATCAACGGACAATAGAGATATTAATAATGTAAAGAAGCAATTAAGTGTATAATCAATAAAGTCAAGTATCTTGAAAGAAGATAACGTCAAGACTAATTAGGTGAAATTTAAATATATGTAAATATATTGAATGAAGAGTTTGATCCTGGCTCAGGATGAACGCTGACAGAATGCTTAACACATGCAAGTCTTTTGGCGAAGCTGTGCTTGCACAGCCCTAGCCAAGGCGGACGGGTGAGTAACGCGTAAGGAACTTGCCCTGCAGTCAGGGATAACAGACGGAAACGACTGATAAGACCTGATAAAGTCAGGCGGACTCATGTCCAGCCTGATGAAAAAGAGATGCTGCAGGAGAGCCTTGCGTCCTATTAGCTTGTTGGTGGGGTAACGGCCCACCAAGGCGATGATAGGTAGCCGGCCTGAGAGGGTGGACGGCCACAAGGGGACTGAGATACGGCCCTTACTCCTACGGGAGGCAGCAGTGGGGAATATTGGACAATGGGGGCAACCCTGATCCAGCAATTCTGTGTGCACGATGAAGGTTTTCGGATTGTAAAGTGCTTTCAGCAGGGAAGAAAAAAATGACGGTACCTGCAGAAGAAGCGACGGCTAAATACGTGCCAGCAGCCGCGGTAATACGTATGTCGCAAGCGTTATCCGGAATTATTGGGCATAAAGGGCATCTAGGCGGCCAGATAAGTCTGGGGTGAAAACTTGCGGCTCAACCGCAAGCCTGCCCTGGAAACTATGTGGCTAGAGTACTGGAGAGGTGGACGGAACTGCACGAGTAGAGGTGAAATTCGTAGATATGTGCAGGAATGCCGATGATGAAGATAGTTCACTGGACGGTAACTGACGCTGAAGTGCGAAAGCTAGGGGAGCAAACAGGATTAGATACCCTGGTAGTCCTAGCTGTAAACGATGATTACTGGGTGTGGGCATGAAGAGTGTCCGTGCCGAAGCTAATGCGATAAGTAATCCGCCTGGGGAGTACGGCCGCAAGGCTGAAACTCAAAGGAATTGACGGGGACCCGCACAAGCGGTGGAGCATGTGGTTTAATTCGACGCAACGCGAGGAACCTTACCAGATCTTGACATCCTGCGTAGGCCTGCGAGAGCAGGCTGTGCCTTCGGGAACGCAGAGACAGGTGGTGCATGGCTGTCGACAGCTCGTGTCGTGAGATGTTGGGTTAAGTCCCGCAACGAGCGCAACCCCTATTGCTAGTTGCCATCATTAGGTTGGGAACTCTAGCAAGACTGCCTGCGAAGAGCAGGAGGAAGGTGGGGATGACGTCAAGTCATCATGCCCCTTATGATCTGGGCTACACACGTGCTACAATGGCCGGTACAGAGAGCCGCAAGGCGGCAACGCCAAGCCAATCTTTAAAGCCGGTCCAAGTTCGGATTGAAGTCTGCAACTCGACTTCATGAAGCTGGAATCGCTAGTAATCGCAGATCAGCAATGCTGCGGTGAATACGTTCTCGGGTCTTGTACACACCGCCCGTCACACCACGAGAGTTGTCTGCACCTGAAGCTGCCGGTCCAACCGCAAGGAGGAAAGCATCTAAGGTGTGGATAGTGATTGGGGTGAAGTCGTAACAAGGTATCCGTACCGGAAGGTGCGGATGGATCACCTCCTTTCTAAGGAGTAATAAGCACTGCTTCTTTATATATCTTATGGGCGTGTAGCTCAGGTGGTTAGAGCACTGTGCTGATAACGCAGGGGTCGCTGGTTCGAGTCCAGCCATGCCCACCATAAGAAGTCTTGGGGATATAGCTCAGTTGGGAGAGCGCTGCCCTTGCAAGGCAGAGGTCAGCGGTTCGAACCCGCTTATCTCCACCAATATTATTATTTAGGACAATGGGAAATGAATAGTAGGTAAAAGATTATAACTGAACTGGAGTAAAAAGTTATTCTGGATATAAAAGCTAATAAGGGCACACGGAGGATGCCTAGGCAGCAACAGCCGATGAAGGACGTGATAAGCTGCGATAAGCCGGGAGAAGATGCACATAATCATTGATCCCCGGATTTCCGAATGGGTAAACCTGCATGCCTGGAGGGCATGCGTGAAAACGGTAAGCCTGCGAACTGAAACATCTAAGTAGCAGGAGGAAAAGAAAGTAAAAACGATTCCCTAAGTAGCGGCGAGCGAACGGGGAAAAGCCTAAACCGTGCCAGTGTCAAGCGGACAGCGTTGCTGGCACGGGGTTGCGGGACTTCCATTAACGGATTGTCATAATGTTTAATCTGTATATGTGTAAGTGGAATCAGCTGGGAAGCTGAACCAGAGAAGGTGAAAGTCCTGTAGAACATAAAGCATATATGGAGACTGGAAGCACCCGAGTAGCGTCAGGCACGAGGAATCTGGCGTGAATCAGCGTGGACCAAATCACGTAAGGCTAAATACTGTTGTTGACCGATAGTGAAGAGTACCGTGAGGGAAAGGTGAAAAGAACCCTGAGCAAGGGAGTGAAACAGAATTTGAAACCGTGTGCTTACAAACGGTAGGAGCACATCATGTGTGACTGCGTGGATTTTGGTTAATCATCCTGCGAGTTATGGCTGGTGGCAAGGTTAATAGACGGAGCCGAAGGGAAACCAAGTCTTAACAGGGCGACAAGTCGCCAGCCATAGACGCGAAACCTAGTGATCTAGGCCTGTCCAGGCTGAAGCTGAGGTAAGACTCAGTGGAGGGCCGAACTCACCGCCGTTGAAAAGTTGGGAGATGAGATAGGTCTAGGGGTGAAAAGCCAATCGAACTAGGAGATAGCTCGTTCTCTCCGAAATGCATTTAGGTGCAGCCTTGAACTGAGATATGTGGGGGTAGAGCTCTGTATGATCTAGGGGGCGTACTGCTTACCGAAATCAAGCAAACTGCGAATACCATATATCATGTTCAGGAGTGAGTCCGTGGATGACAAGGTCCTCGGACGAGAGGGGAACAGCCCAGACCGCCAGCTAAGGTCCCTAATTATGTCTAAGTGGGAAAGGAGGTGGACATTCATAGACAACCAGGAGGTTGGCTTAGAAGCAGCCATGCCTTGAAAGAGTGCGTAATAGCTCACTGGTCGAGAGTGCCTGCGCCGAAGATGTAACGGGGCTAAGACATAAACCGAAGCTGCGGAAGATACACTGTATCTTGGTAGGAGAGCGTTCTGTAGGCCGTCGAAGGGATGCCGCAAGGCCGTCCTGGAGGTATCAGAAGCGAGAATGCAGGAATGAGTAGCGAGAAGGCGGGCGAGAATCCCGCCGGCCGGAAGTCCAAGGTTTCCAGGGGAAGGCTTGTCCGCCCTGGGGAAGTCGGGACCTAAGCATAAGCAAAATTGTGACGGCGAATGGAAAACAGGTTAATATTCCTGTACCGCTGTTATCGCTTGAGAGACGGAGTGACGCAGGAAGGTATGCGAGAAGGCTGACGGTTTAGCCTTTCTAAGGGCCCAGCGTGGGCGTGCAGGCAAATCCGCACGCCTAAACGTGAGACCTGACGGGGAAGTGCATTTGCATAAGTCGCAGATCCTACACTGCCAAGAAAAACTTCTATCGATGAGAACCAGCGCCCGTACTGTAAACCGACACAGGTGGACAGAGTGAGAAACTTAAGGCCGACAGGATAACTCTAGCTAAGGAACTCTGCAAAATAGCCCCGTAACTTCGGGAGAAGGGGTGCCTGACATACCTGAAGGAGAGAAGCGCTCCCAGGGGAAACAGGCCGCAGTGAAGAGTCTCAAGCAACTGTTTACCAAAAACACAGGTCTATGCTAAGCTGAAAGGCGACGTATATGGGCTGACACCTGCCCAGTGCCGGAAGGTTAAGAGGAGGAGTGAGAGCTCCGATTTGAAGCCCCGGTGAACGGCGGCCGTAACTATAACGGTCCTAAGGTAGCGAAATTCCTTGTCGGGTAAGTTCCGACCTGCACGAATGGTGAAATGATTTGAGAGCTGTCTTGGCTGGAGACCTGGTGAAGTTGTAATGCCGGTGAAGATACCGGCTACCTGCAGTAGGACGGAAAGACCCCGTGGAGCTTTACTGTAGCTGGCATTGGGTTCTGGCAATGTGTATAGGATAGTTGGGAGACTGTGATGCAATGGCGTCAGCCATTGCTGAGTCGCTGTTGGAATACCAACCATATGCTGTCGGAATTCTAATCTGGCAACGGAGACAGTGCTAGGTGGGCAGTTTGACTGGGGCGGTCGCCTCCCAAAGAGTAACGGAGGCGTTCAAAGGTTCCCTCAGGCTGGATGGAAATCAGCCTAAGAGTGCAAACGCATAAGGGAGCTTGACTGCAAGACTGACGGGTCGAGCAGGTACGAAAGTAGGAGTTAGTGATCCGGCGGTTCCGCATGGAAGGACCGTCGCTCAACGGATAAAAGCTACCCCGGGGATAACAGGCTGATACTTCCCAAGAGTCCATATCGACGGAAGTGTTTGGCACCTCGATGTCGGCTCGTCTCATCCTGGGGCTGGAGAAGGTCCCAAGGGTTGGGCTGTTCGCCCATTAAAGAGGCACGCGAGCTGGGTTCAGAACGTCGTGAGACAGTTCGGTCCCTATCCACTGCAGGCGCCTGAATATTGAAAAGATCTGACCTTAGTACGAGAGGACCGGGTTGGACAGACCTCTGATGTATCAGTTGTCACGCCAGTGGCATGGCTGAGTAGTCACGTCTGGTACGGATAACCGCTGAAAGCATCTAAGCGGGAAGCCGACTTTGAGATGAATATTCGTAGTATCCATAGAGAACATATGGTCGATAGGGCTAGGGGTGAAAGTGCAGCAATGCATTCAGCTGACTAGTACTAATATTACGTCTGCTTTTAAGATAATCTTTTACTGCTGCTATTTATTTCTCATTGTCTTAATGGACAGTATATATATCTAGTTTGGTGATGATAACGACAGGGATACACCCGGAAACATTTCGAACCCGGCAGTTAAGTCTGTTAGTGCCTAAAAATACTTGGATTCGTCCTGGGAAGATAGGTAGTTGCCAAACTTTTTTAAATATGTGTGTCTCCGTAGCTCAGCCGGTTAGAGCATCTGACTGTTAATCAGAGGGTCGTTGGTTCGAGTCCAACCGGGGACGCCATTTTTTTATTTGCAGAATTGAATTTATTTTTGTCATGTCATATTCT
>BNJU01005658.1_pt1 | contig 49323 bp, 70 predicted proteins | sample 8539281 | NCBI WGS metagenome assembly BNJU01 (sample SAMD00202456, study PRJDB9452) | human saliva metagenome | isolation source: human saliva | place: Japan | reverse complement strand
AAAAACAAGGAAATGGTCGAATTCATCAACAATCCAGACGGCTCTGTTTCGGTACTGATCGAAAAATATCGAAAGTATCTTAAATAAATTTAATGCGTAGCACTATCTAACCTAAAACAAGAAACCTCCTAGAAAATGTACTGACCCCCTAAAAAGTTAGACAATTAATTTAAGCAAAGGATTTAGTTCTGTATTGTACAGGACTAAGTCCTTTTAATTTTACTTTGATTCGTTTGTTGTTGTAATAATCAATATAATCAATGATTGCCCCCTCAAGTTCCTGTATAGATTTAAATGTCTTTTTCATAGCCATAAAACATCTCTGATTTAAGAATGCCAAAGAACGATTCCATCATGCCATTGTCAGTACTATTACCTTTGCCGGACATAGAGGGCTTGATGCCTTGTCTTCTAAAAATTTATGATAAAAACTCATGCTGGTATTGCCATCCCTGATCACTGTGGAGAATAGTATTCTCGTATTGTTCTTCTCTAAAAGCTTTTTCTAGCATATCTTTTACTTGGTTTAAATTCGGTGAAGACGATAGAGAATAAGCTATAATTTCGCTGTTATAACCATCTAGAATTGGTGATAAATATAGTTTTTGGTTGCTTGTTGGGATAGAAAATTCCGTAATATCTGTATAGCACTTTTCCATCGGTTTTTCAGCCTCAAAATGGCGTTGAATAATGTTCGCAGCTTTCTTTCCAACTTCTCCATGATAAGAAGAATACTTACGTTTTCGACGAATACGAGCAGTTAGCCCCAACATTTTCATCAAACGTTGTACCTTCTTATGATTTACTATGAACCCACGGTTTCTAAGCTCAAGAGTAATACGGCGATATCCATAATTACCTTTATGTTCGGTATAAATGGCTTCTATTTCGTTTTTTACGGCCTGATTCTTATCTTCTTGGTTTAACTGCTTTAAGTGATAGTAGTAAGTTGAACGAGCGAGTTTGATAATCTTTAGAAGAATAGCTAAACGAAACTCGTGCACTAACTCTCTGACAATCTGCGTCTTTCTTCTTTCTCTTTTTCCTCCTTCAAGCGGAGTTCTCTCAACTTTTTTAGAATGGCATTCTCCGCTCTTAAATACTCATTTTCAGCCTGAAGGCGTTCTAGTTCCGTCATCTCTTCTGGTTGTTTCTTTGGTTTACGTCCCATTTTAGGTACTCTCCCTCTTGTTTTCTCAACAATAGTATACTTATTTTTCTTGTATTGTGCGAGCCAGTTAGTAAGCGTACTATGAGTTGGAAGTGCGTATTCAAGAGAAACTCTATTTTGAGACCACCCATCGATTAAGACTTTATCAATCATTTCCTGTTTTAATGCTGGAGAGTAATAATTATTTCTCCCTTTTTTCACTATTTCCAAACCATATCAATTAATCAATCTAATCATGTATTTAAGACTTGCCTTATTTATACCATACATATCTGAGAGTTGTTGAAAGCTAAATCCTTGTTTTCTAAGTTCATAAATTTGAACTTTTATCTTCATAAGTTAATTTCATAGTAGCACCCCAAAAGTTAGATTTTCTGTCTAACTTTTGGGGTGCCTCAAAATTTCTAGGAGGTTTTTCGCTTATAACGGCTTCTTCAATGGAAGACCAGGTTTTCTTGGATATTTATTTGGTGTTTCCTTCGTCTTTAAAATCGTAACAACATGACGGTTTCCGCCTTCATATGGCAAGTCGAAAGAGACATCTCCTTCACTTTTCCCACCAAGAATCGCGATGGCTTTTTCGCTTCTTCTAGCTCCACTTCTGTATGCGCCGCTTTTAACGCGAGGAAATACCCTGCTTTTTCACGAGTGGCATGCAAAATTCGCTCAATACACTGAGTTTGGCAACGGCACGAGCGGTCACCACATCAAACGATGCACGGAAAGCTTTATTTTGCCCAAAGGTTTCAGCGCGGTCATGGAAACACTGCACGTCTGTTAACCCAAGTGTCTCCACTAAGGTATTCAAGAAGGTAATGCGTTTATTCAACGAATCCACAATCGTTACTTTCAAGTCTGGGAAGACGATTTTCAGCGGAATACTTGGAAATCCAGCACCCGCACCCACATCGCAAAGCGTTTGGTCGGTCAATTCGTGATGGAATCCAAGCGCCAATGAATCATAGAAATGCTTCAAATACACGCCTTCTTCATCCGTAATCGCCGTCAAGTTCATCTTCTCATTCCATTCCACTAATAGATGGAAATATTGGTCGAACTGCTTCTTTTGCACATCCGTCAATGTAATTCCATGCACTTCTTGGAGTCTTTGATAAAATTCTTCTGGTTTCATACGCGCCTCCTTATTCTTGCACTTTCGCGATCTTTCCTTGTTCGATATAGACCATCAAGATCGATACGTCGGCTGGGTTCACCCCACTAATACGGCTCGCTTGCGCAATTGTTTCTGGTTGAATTAATTTCAAACGTTGACGCGCTTCGGTCGCGAGTCCATTAATCGCATCATAGTCGATATTTGCTGGAATACGTTTGGCTTCCATACGTTTTAATTTCTCCACTTTTTCAATCGCTTTGGCAATATAACCTTCGTATTTAATCGAGATTTCTACTTGTTCTTTCACTTCACGAGAGACTTCTACCGTTTCACCGGCAAAGCCTACTAATTCGTCATAGCTTAATTCTGGACGTTTCAACAAGTCGCTTAAAAAGGGATGCCGTCTTTCAATTCTGCAGATCCTTTTTCCGCCAAGAACGCTTGTAATTCAGCAGTTGGCTTCAAGCGAATCGATTGCATGCGTTTGATTTCGGCTTCAATCGCTTCTTGTTTTGCTTGGAAGTCGGCATAACGTTCGTCGTCAATCAATCCCAGTTCGCGTCCTTTTTCTGTTAAACGTAAATCGGCATTATCATGACGAAGTAAGAGACGATATTCCGCACGAGAGGTCAATAAACGGTAAGGTTCTGTCGTTCCTTTTGTGACCAAGTCGTCCACCAATACGCCGATATACGCATCGCTTCGGCCAAGAATAAATGGCTCTTCTCCGCGAATCTTACGAACGGCATTAATCCCAGCATAGAGCCCTTGCCCCGCTGCTTCTTCATATCCACTTGTACCGTTCATTTGTCCGGCAGTGAATAAGTTTTGAACGATTTTTGTTTCAAAAGGTATTTTTTTCAATTGGTGTGGCACGACCACATCGTACTCAATGGCGTAACCCGTACGCATCATCTCCGCATTTTCCAACCCTTCCACGCTACGAATCATCTTGATTTGCACGTCTTCTGGAAGAGAGTCGATAACCCTTGAATATACACTTCTTCCGTATTTTTCCCCTTCTGGCTCTAGGAAAATTTGGTGACGAGGGCTTGTCGCTGAAACGAACGATTTTATCTTCAATCGATGGACAGTAACGCGCGCCGACCCTTCGACAATCCCTGTAAACATCGGTGCACGATGTAAGTTCTCACGAATCGTTTCATGAGTCCCTTCGTTCGTATACGTTAACCAGCAAGGAATTTGGTCATAGCGGTAGTCTTCGTCTTTTGAAGTGAAAACTAAATAAGTTTGGCGTATCGTCCCCTGGTTGAATTTCTGTTTTACTATAATCAATCGATGAGCCTTTTGATACGTGGCGGAGTCCCTGTTTTGAAACGCGCCAATTCAAAGCCTAATTCGAGTAAGTTCTCTGATAATTTAATCGATGGTTGAGAGTTATTCGCACCCGATGAATATTTCAATTCTCCCGATAATAATTTGACCACGAGAAGACGTTCCGGCCGTTAAAAACAACCGCTTTTTGAACGGTAGATGGCACCTGTATTCGTGATAACCCCTTTACATACGCCATCTTCAACAATCAATTCTTCCGCAATTGCTTGGCGTAAATCCAAGTTTTCTTGCTTCTCGATTGTCTTCTTCATTTCTTGCGCGTATAAATGCTTATCCGCTTGCGCACGTAAAGGCACGTACTGCAGGGACCTTTCCCTGTATTTAGCATACGCATTTGAATATACGTTTTATCGATGTTGCGACCCATCTCGCCCCCAAGAGCATCGATTTCACGCACAACAACCCCTTTTGCAGGTCCCCCTACAGATGGGTTACATGGCATGAAGGCCACCATTTCTAAGTTCATTGTGAGTAATAATGTTTTTGCGCCCATACGTGCACTCGCTAGCGCCGCTTCACTGCCGGCATGACCTGCACCGACAACTACTACATCATAATTTCCAGCTTCGTAAGTTGTTACCATAGTCTCTCCTTTACTTTCTTTCTCCATAAAATTCTACATTGTGACTGACATATTCTCCGGCTTCATAGATGAATTTCGCAGAAAAAGAACGGCTTCTGTCCTAAAAATCCACTCTAGGAAAAATGCGGTCCCCTTCCCAAGAAGGTTTACTTAGGATTTCATCATACGGAACCCATTCCAGCGTTCCCTTCTGGCGAATCAATCAGCTCTCCTGAAAACTCCGTCACACGAAACACATACGTATACCAATCGTGCCCTGGGGTAAATTCCGGGAAGGTGATGATTCCTTTCATCTCCATCTTTGTAGCCTGCAGTCCTGTTTCTTCAAAAATCTCACGCACGGCACATTCTTCTGGAGTCTCTGCTGCTTCGAGCTTGCCACCAACGCCAATGTACTTGCCCTCATGGACATCGTTTGGCTTTTTGTTGCGTAATAACAGTAAAAATTCTTTTGCCATTGTCCAAATAACAAATGGTCGCTAGCTTCGTCATCAGCATTTCCTCCTTGTACCTTTCGTTGAAAGAGTTATAACTTCAATTCTTTACGGATATCTTCATAGTAGCGATAATGGGCGCATCGGATTGAGCCTACGTCTCAATTCCTACCAAGCTTCAAACTGACTCTACAGGTTTCAATCCCTAGAGTCAGTAATTCACATGGTTGCTATTCCCCATTACTGCTACTAATAGAATCCGTAGAATTTCCGTTATTACTCTTTCACGAGAGCTCTAATTAAAACTCTGCATGCTCTCATCTCTTTATTATTCGTACTCTGTCTCAGTTTCTTACAGTAAACCGTCGACTCTCTATTTCTTTTGTTTTAGCTCTTATTTCCCTAAAGCAGAACTGGCTGAACAATTGTGTTAACAGCTCGTCTTGAACAGTGTCGCCTGTGATTTCGCCTAAGAGATCCCAAGCGCGGGTAAAATCGATCTGGATTAAATCAACAGGCATGCCCATATCGACCCCGTTCGCCACTTCTTGCAGCGCTTGTTCTGCCTTTTCAAGAAGCGCAATATGACGCGTGTTCGATAAGTACGTTGCGTCGCGCTCGTTCATTTGCCCTTGGAAGAAGTAATCAGCAATCTTTTCTTCCAATTGGTCGATGCCCTCTTTCTTCAGCATGGACGTTGTGACAATTTCGCTGTCTGTCGCGAATTCTTTGACCTTTGTCCATGTCAATTTTTCGTTGGCAGGTCTGTCTTGTTTAATAAAAATAATACGTTTGAAGTCTTTTCGTTTGTTCTAATAAGCGGAGGTCTTCATCCATCAACTCTTCGCTTTGGTTTAAAATCAAGAGCACGAAATCCGCTTCATTTAATGCTTTGCGGCTTCGTTCCACCCCGATTCGTTCAACAACGTCATCCGTTTCACGAATTCCCGCCGTATCAATCAGCTGGAGCGGCACGCCTCGCACATTCACGTACTCTTCGATGGTGTCACGAGTCGTTCCAGCGATATCCGTTACGATGGCTTTTTCTTCGCGTAATAACACGTTCAACAGACTCGATTTTCCCTACGTTTGGACGTCCAACGATAGCTGTCTTCAAGCCGTCACGCAAGATTTTTCCTTGGCTTGCCGTATTTAGCAAAGCGCGAATCCCTTGTGAAACTTGCTGCGTCTTCTCTCGCAACAGTTGCAAGGTCATTTCTTCCACGTCGTCGTATTCCGGATAGTCGATATTCACTTCCACTTGTGCTAAGGTGTTTAAGATTTCTTGGCGTAAATTCTGAATTAACTTCGAGAGTTCTCCGTCGAGTTGGCGCATCGCCATTTGCATCGATTTATCCGTTTTCGCACGAATCAAATCCATCACGGCTTCTGCTTGCGACAAGTCGATACGTCCATTCAAGAAGGCGCGTTTTGTAAATTCACCAGGCTCCGCTAGGCGTGCTCCCATGCGAAGAACGAGTTGTAAGATGCGGTTAATCGCCACAATCCCACCGTGACAGTTGATTTCCACAACATCCTCACGCGTAAAAGTCTTTGGCGCGCGAAGTACCGTCACCATCACTTCATCAATGACTTCATCGTTCTTTGGATCCACGATATGCCCATAGTGAATCGTATGACTTGGCTGTTCTTTTAATCGTTTGTCTTTCAATCGATACACTTCGTCAGCAATGCGAATCGCATCATCTCCCACTAATACGGACAATCCCGATAGCCCCTTCTCCAGGAGCCGTTGAAATCGCCGCAATGGTATCAAATTCTGTCTGCATACTATCCCTCACTTCCGTTTCATTGCACAAAAAAAGTGCACACTCCACCCCTTCAATTTCTAGGGTGGCTCGCACTTTGACTGCTAACCGATATTCTCAAAGAGATTATACACTATTTTCCTTAGAATTCATAGGCAGAAAGATAGATTGGATAAATTCCCAGCGTTTTTTTATTTTCTTTTGTAAAAATTCTATACTTCTCGTTGCACTCTTTCTCAAAACAAGATACAATTTTCCCTATGAATAAAAAGGAGGATTCCTATGACAGTAGAACATCCATTTAACAAAAATCGTAGAAGGCATTGGAGTTTCTGATATTCGTCAATTTCGACGCAGAAGTTTCTTCGATTCCTGGCATTATCAAATTAACTCTTGGAGAACCAAACTTTTGACACACCTGAGCATATTAAAGAGGCGGCTATCCAAGCGATTAAAGACAACCACTCTCACTACACACCAAACTCAGGAATTCCTGAACTGAGACAAGCTGCGGCTGAGTATTACAACAAGAAATTTAATTTCAATTACACTGGAGACCAAGTCATCACAACGATCGGGAGCAACAGAAGGGATTGCGGCAAGCTTACAAGCCATCTTAAACCCTGGCGACACAGTCATCGTGCCAACACCAGTCTTCCCCTCTACTTGCCAATCACATTGGTGAACCAAGGAACTTCATTACGGTGGACACAAGTAACGACGGCTTTGTTTTAACAGCGGACAAATTACGCGAAACCATCGAAGCAAACCCAGATAAAAAAACTTCAAAGCGGTGGTTCTTGTATACCCAAGTAACCCAACAGGCGTAACTTACTCTAAAGAACAATTAGAAGACTTAGCCGAAGTGATTAAAGAGCACCAACTATGGGCGCTTTGCGATGAAGTCTACGCAGAATTAACATACGACAAGACTCACTACTCTCTTGCGAACATTTTACCGGACCAAACGATTGTCATCACTGGTTTATCAAAATCACACGCAATGACAGGATGGCGTATCGGATTCATCTTAGGGCCAACACACTTCATGAACGAAGTCGTAAAAACTCACCAATACATGGTGACAGCTCCAACAAGCTTTGCGCAATACGGAGCGCTTGCGGCAATGTTACACGGCCAAGATGACTGCGCGAAAATGATGGTTGAATATAGCGAACGTCGTGACTATCTTGCGGCTGAGTTGAAGAAACTTGGCTTCGAAGTAGCAAGTCCTGACGGAGCGTTCTACTTATTCGCGAAGATTCCTGCAAAATGCGGTACTGACTCATGGGCATTCGTTCGTGATCTTGCTCCAAACGCAAAAGTAGCGCTCATTCCAGGGGTATCTTTCGGACCTGGTGGCGAAAGCTATGTTCGTTTCAGTTACGCTGCTTCAATGGAAAACTTAAAAGAAGTTGTTGCTCGTTTAACAACTTACTTAGCAAATATCTAAAAAAATTTGAAGGCGAAAAAAAGACCATATATGGTCTTTTTTTCTGCTTTATAGTTTATATACTATATCATTTTTATTAAAAAAATTCAGAGGAAGAAAGTTGGGAGAAAAATGGGTAATAAATCAGAGGATTTTTAATCAATTAGTGCTATCCACCTTATCAAAAACGACAAAACTACCTTTTGTTAAGGTTAGTCGTGAGGAATTTCTTAGAAAGGAATTTAAAGGGAGTGAATATTTAGATATCATTCTAAAAAATGGACCGCAATCCGTTTTTACGCCGGAATCTTTACGAAAAAAGAGCTACGAAAATTATTAATGACACTACGAAGAAAAACAGCCTTAACGTCTTTTGTGGCTGGACTACCTTCAAACCCAATCACCGCTACTCTGTCTGGAGGAGCAGACGTCGTTCAATACTTTGGGTTTTCACTCAATCTAGCACAGCAATTGGCTTATCTATTTGGAGAAGATGAGTTATTTACAGGTGAATTTGATGAATTGCCAGAAGAAGCAAAGGCTCGAATGATTGGTTATTTAGGAATTATGCTCGGTGCAGGCGGGGCGGCAGCCTTGATTACAAAAAGTTTCAAAAAAATATCGCTGAAAAAGGTCGGTAAGAAAGTCATTACTACGCCTCTTACAAAGAAAAATGTGGTATCCGATTATGAAGAAGATTGCTGCCTTTCTCGGATGGAAGATTACGAAGATGTCTGTCGGAAAGACAGTCACAAAGGTCATTCCGGTCATCGGCGGTGTGTTCTCAGGAGGTATAACTTACTACACCTTCAAACCTTCAGCAGAGCGTTTAGCTAATACCTTTGAAAAATTATTAAAAGGTGAATTTATTGAAGATGACGTCTCTATCAATGATCTGTCGGATGATTTTTAAAGAGTACTTAGAATCTGACGAAGCCATCATTGACGGTGAATATACTGAAGTTGAATAAAAATAAAAGAGCTAGAATTATCATATATGATAATTTTAGCTCTTTTTCTTATTCCCAAATACTTTCGATAAAAGTGTCGCGACCTGAAAGTCCGCGGTAACGTTTGTAATGTTCTGGATCCTTCTTGTAGAAATCTTGGTGATATTCTTCTGCAGGATAGAACGTACTTGCAGGCTCGATTTTTGTCACGATGTCTTTTTTTGAATCTTCCGCTGGCTTGCAAGGCTGCTTTTGAAGCTTCCGCAATCTTTCTTTGTTCCTCGGAATGATAGAAGATAACTGGACGGTATGAATCCCCACGGTCCACGAATTGTCCCATTGCATCCGTTGGGTCCGTTTGTTGCCAGTAGACTTCTACGAGTTTTTCATAAGGGAATACTTCTGGGTCGAACGTGATTTGCACGGCCTCTGTATGTCCTGTTGTTCCGCTACATACTTCCTTGTATGTCGGATTTTCTTTGTGGCCGCCTGTGTATCCTGAGATCACAGAATCGATTCCTGGTTGGCTGTCAAATGGCTTCACCATGCACCAGAAACAGCCTCCTGCAAATGTAGCAATTTCTTTTGCCATGTGTATTCCTCCTACTCTTGTTCCGGGTTCAACGAAACATCTTCCCCGAAAATGCGCATTTTAATCGCAACACCCGTTCTTGTGCCTGCCAATCCACCGAGTCCCGTTTCACGGAGTTCTCGTGGCATTCTCACCCCGATACTGCGCATCGCTTCGATGGTTTCATCGGCTGGAATCACGTTTGTAATGCCTGCAAGTGCCATATCTGCGGCAATCAACGCATTCCCCGCGCCAATCGCATTCCGCTTCACGCACGGCACTTCTACAAGACCGGCTACAGGGTCACAAACGAGTCCTAATAAATTCCCTAGCGCTGTCGCAAAGGCTTCGGAACTCTCTTGCGGCGTTCCACCGGCTGCTTCAACGGCTGCAGCTGCGGCCATCGCGCTGGCACTTCCGACTTCGGCTTGGCATCCACCTGTCGCCCCGGCAATCATCGCGTTATTGGCCACGACCATCCCAAAGGCTGCCGAAGTAAAGAGGAAACGCACTTGTTGTTCATGGTTCAATTTCATCGTATCGGCAATCGAGAACACAACGCCAGGTAAAGTTCCACTCGCTCCTGCTGTTGGAGTCGCACACACAAGCCCCATTGCAGCATTGACTTCGTTTGTTCCAAGCGCGTATTGTACCCCCGCTAGAATACTATCCCCCGACAATGTTTTTCCACGTTCACGATATTTCTTCATCTTCAACGCATCGCCACCCGTTAAGCCTGTTGGAGAGAACACACCCTCTCCTTCCACGCTTCGTTCAACGGCGTTCTTCATCGTTTGTAAGTTTTTTTCCATTTTCTCCCAGATGTACTCACGACTTTGCTGGGTCATTTCCATTTCTTGTTCAATCATGATTTCCGAAATGGGCTTCTTTTGTTCTGTTGCTAATGCTACCAATTCTTTAATGGTCGAAAACATTGCAAACTTCCTTCCTTATCATCACGCAAACATGTAGATGTTATGCGTTTCTTAATGTTTGTATTTGTTCTTTTAATTCTGGGGATAATAAATCAATAAGCTCATATCCCATCATTTGGCTATCTTCAGTCATTTCCACTCGTTGTTTTGAAATGGTAACGCCATGCTCATGTAGTAAATTGTAGAGAACTGGCATTTTTCCCAAGAGGAACCACTTCAAGTAAAAATCGGAAGAGGGACCTGTAAGCTCCATCTTAAAGCCATCGACCTCGATGACCTTCACTTCCACCGCTCCGCCACCAACTGAGGTCCCGATAAGGCGAATCGTACGCTTCTCATCACTTAAGATTAAATCCGCGGTATTGGCATGATTCACAGGGCTTGGTTCTTTTCGTTCGACAAATTCAATATGCATCCCTTCGGATACGGCAATTTCAACGGCACGCGGCACGCGCTCATCATCTGTCGCAAAACCTAAGATTCCGCTAATAATCGCAAAATCCGTTCCGTGTCCCTTATGCGTTTCGGAGAACGATTCATAATAGTCGCATCGCACATTCTTTGGTGTGCCTCCGAACAATTGTCTTGCAAGAGCACCAATCGCAATCGCTCCAGCAGTATGTGAAGAAGAAGGGCCCACCATAATCGGACCAATAATATCAAAACAACTCTTATAATTTTGTACCTTATTTTCTTCCATGTCGGCCATCCTTTCTTTGCTTTACTATCGTATCAGTATCCGCCTTTAATGTAAATTATTTTTGACTTAAAGGTGGCTCTACTCAGCGATTTTTAGCATTCTTTAACTTCTTTTGCAAAATCCCAAAATCCACTTAACAGTAATTTTTGAGAAATTCGGTTAAAAGTCCTCGTAATCCCCCTCTTTTTTATGAAAACTCTATTGACGAAAGCACTAAAAAAACTTACAATGGTATTAACTGGTAGTGACCAGTTGTAGAAGAGTTTTTTACGAAAGGAGGAACCGATATGGTAGCCAAACCTTCTCCACTTTACTCAACACTGAGTCTAGCGTTGATCGACTTCATTAAGACCAAGGGAAAAGCACACGAAAAAATGCTTTCGGAGCGCGAAATTACAAAAGTCTATAATGTCAGTCGCACCACCGTTCGAACAGCGTTGAAGGAATTGGAGACGCTTGGATATATTTATAAGCGTCATGGAAAAAGGCACGTTCATTTCAACGCAATGGAAAGAACGCCAAAACTTGCTGGAAGGCTACAGTTTCACGGAACAGATGAAGGAACTCGGCAAAGTCCCTTCCACGAAAATTACTTCGCTGGATTGTTACGAAGCCGATGAATTTATCGCTCCACTCGTTGGAATCGAAGCTGGCGACAAGCTCTTTCGTCTGAAACGCATTCGGTATGCAGATGGCATTCCACTCATGAAAGAAACAACTTTCTTACCATACGACGTCTTCAAAACCTTAACGAAGACGCAGTTAGAAGGCCAATCTTTATATGAAGTGTTTGCGAATGATTTTCATCAGCAAATCCACTACGCCGACGAAGAATTCTCAGCGAGCATTCTCACGCCGGAAGAAGCGGAAGTCTTGGATGTGGATTCGCACAGCGCTTGTTTACGGTTTATGCGAACTACATTAAATCCTGAAAATCGCATCATCGAATATACGATTAGTGTTGCCAGAAGCGACCAATTCTTCTACAAAGTAAGACACTATCGCACAAACAACTAAAAAAATATTTGGAGGGTATTATGTTTCAATTTTCAACTAGTCAATTAGAAGCTTTATCTGCAGAAATTACAACGCGCGAAATTCGCCAACAACCAGAATTGTGGAAAGAAGCTTTTGATTACTACAAAGCAAACTTAGAACGCATCACTGCTTTCTTAGACCATTTACCAGAAGGAAAACTTCGCGTGATTTTCGCAGGTGCGGGTACATCACAATATGTGGGAGATACGATTCTTCCTTACTTAAAACGTACAGGAAATGAAGACCGTTTTGATTTCCAATCGGTCGGAACAACAAACCTTGTAAGTAATCCACATGACTACTTCAAAGCAGAAATTCCTACAGTGCTTGTTTCATTTGCACGTAGCGGTAACTCACCAGAAAGTCTTGCCAGTGTGCAACTTGGCCAACAAATCGTGCGCGACTTCTATCAAATCACGATTACTTGTGCGCCAGAAGGAAAATTAGCCGTTGCTGCTAAAGACGACACAAACAACTTACTCTTAATGATGCCAGACCGCTCTAACGACGCTGGTTTTGCGATGACAGGAAGCTTCACATGTATGACTCTTACAGCGCTTCTTGTATTCGACGAAGCACACTCACTTGAAGAAAAAAAGAAGGCTTCGTGAAAGCCATCCGTCAAATGGGGTCAAGCGTCCTCGAACGTGAAGACGTGATTCAACATTACGTGAACTTAGACTACAACCGTGTGATTTACTTTAGGGTTCTGGTTCACTCAGCGGCCTTGCTCGCGAAGTTCAATTGAAGATTCTTGAATTGACTGCTGGACAAATCGCAACAGCGTTCGATTCTTCAATGGGATTCCGTCACGGTCCTAAATCATTTGTAAACGGCTCTTCTCTAGCCTTCGTATTCGTATCGAACGACGACTATACACGTCAATACGACATCGATATCTTAAACGAATTACACGGCGACCAAATTGCACGCCTTGTTCTTGCGGTTGGAGTGGATGCAGAAAGTGACTTTGAAGGTCTATCTTTCAGCTTCGATAAAGAATATCGTTTCATTCCAGATGCTTACCTTGCACTTCCATATGCGGTATTTGGACAAACGGTTTCTCTACTTTCTTCTATCAAAGTTGGAAACAAACCAGACACTCCTTCACCAACAGGGCACTGTGAACCGTGTCGTTAAAGGAGTAACGATTCACCCATTAGAAGCATAAATAACTTTATTGAAAAGAGATGATCCTATGACAACTTATATTTATGCCAAAGCATTTTATTTTGAAGACGAAGTGAAAGGCCCAGGGTACTTACCAATCTTAGATAATGGAACTTTCGGAGCCTTCCAAACCGAAAAACCAGAAAGTGGCGCTACGATTATCGACTACGGCAACTATCAAATTGCCCCAGGTCTTGTAGATACACATATCCACGGATTCAAAGGCGCTGACGTTATGGATAACGATGTAGAAGCACTTCGTACCATTTCAGAAGGACTTCCTTCATGCGGGGTTACTTCATACTTACCAACAACCTTAACCGCATCTCGCGAATTATTAGCGGATGTCTGCCAAACAGTCGGCGATAACGCCACAACACTTGGCGGCGCTAAAATCAGAGGGATTTTTCCTAGAAGGTCCATTCTTCTAGTGAAAAAAATACAAAGGCGCGCAAAACCCTAAATACATGGGCGACCCTAAATCTGAAATCTTGGATGAATGGCAAGAACGCGCTGGCGGTTGGGTGAAGAAAAATCGCGATTGCGCCTGAACGTGAAGGTGCCGTTGATTTCATCAAACACGCGAAAACAAAAAGACATCTATGTAGCTCTTGCACATACAGATGCCACTTACGAAGATTGTAAAAACGCCGTTGAAGCTGGTGCAAACATCTTCGTTCACACTTACAACGGAATGCGCGGCTTACACCACCGCGAACCAGGCGTTGTCGGTGCGGCACTTACATTGCCAAACGTATTCGACGAACTCATCTGCGACGGTCACCACGTCCACCCAGTGAGCGCAAGTATCGTGATGAAATGTTGCGGTCACGACCATGTAGCTCTGATTACAGACTGCATGCGTGCTGGCGGTATGGGCGAATGCGAATCGATGCTGGGAGAATTCCCTGTTATCGTAAAAGACGGTACGGCTCGCTTGAGGGACGGCGGTAGCCTTGCTGGAAGTATCCTAGAACTCATCCAAGGGGTTCAAAACGTTGTAAAATGGGGCATTGCGACTCCACACGAAGCTCTTACAATGGCTAGCCTTGTTCCTGCAAAATCAGTCGGTATCGACGACGTTTGCGGACGCATCGACCCAGGGTATGCAGCGGACTTCATCGTATTAGACGATGATTTACAACTCAAAGCGACTTACTTAGACGGTAAGCCTTATTTCGAAGCTTAATAAAATAAAAACAACTAAAGGAGTGTTATTATGTCAAAATTAGTATTAACAAAAGGAAAAATATGATCACTTAGTAAAACTTTCAAACAAAAAAACCATGTCATCGGTGCTTTAGCGATTGACCAACGTGGTTCATTGAAAAAAATGATTGCTGCAGGAAATCCCAAATGTAAAAGGTGACGAAGGCATCATCCGCTTCAAAGAATTAATCTCTGAAGAATTAACAAAATTCTCTTCTTCAATCCTTTTTAGACCCTGAATACGGTCTTCCAGCTGCAAAATTACGCCACGAAGACTGCGGACTTTTTAATCTCTTACGAAAAAAACTGGTTACGACGCAACTGAAATCGGCCGCTTACCAGACTTACTTCCAATCTGGTCTGCAAAACGTATTAAAGAATTAGGCGCTGACGCAGTTAAAGTTCTTTTTATACTATGATATTGACGAAGATCCAGCAATCAACGACATCAAACATGCATGGGTAGAACGTGTTGGTAGCGAATGTGTGGCAGAAGATATTCCATTCTTCTTAGAAATCGTTTCTTACGAAGCAAGTGACGACGATGTGAAAATCAGCTGCATACGCAAAAGTGAAACCTCATAAAGTAAACGACGCAATGAAAGTCTTCTCTGACCCACGTTACAACGTTGACGTATTAAAAAGTAGAAGTTCCAGTAAACATGAACTTCGTAGAAGGCTTCACTAAAGAAGGCGTTGAACCTGTTTACACTCGCGAAGAAGCATTACGTTTATTCAAAGAACAATCTGAAATCACTGACCTACCATTCATCTTCTTAAGTGCTGGTGTTTCTGCTGAATTATTCCAAGAAACTCTACGCTTTGCGAAAGAAGCTGGTTCTACTTTCAATGGTGTGTTATGTGGTCGTGCAACATGGAAAGATGCTGTAGCTGTGTTTGCGACTGAAGGGGAAGAAGCTGGTCGTGCGTGGTTGGCAAACCAAGGACGTAAGAACATCGAGGACCTTAACGTTGTTTTAGATGAAACTGCAACTCCATGGTTAGAACGTGTTGAAGTAAAATAATTACATTATAAGTAAAGAGCGTTGCTCTTTTAAACACCTGATGTCCGCTGTGGTTTCTTTAAATCCTTGCGGATATCTTCATAGTAATAGTGATGAGGCACCGGCTCGAGCCTAAGGTCTCTCGCCTTTAAAGCCTCAAAGGGGACGTACGGAATTTTATTCCTACGTCCCCTAATTCATTTTAATGCAAACTCCCATCACTATTACTATAGAATCCGCAAGATTCTCCAAAAACCACACTGGGTGTTATTCGCAACGCTCTACTTTTTACTTCCACTAACCATGGGCGCAGTTGAAACCAGACCCAGTGAAAAATGCCAATCAGAAGTCTAGGTGTTTTTCGCAAAGCACTTTTTTTACTTCTTCTAACCATGGATTGCGGGGAAAGGATGACAGATAGAAAAAAAGGCCGGGCGAAAACGCTCGGCCTTTTTGGGGTTGATTATTTTTTGATGCTGTATTTTGTGCCTTCAAGAGATGCTTGTAATGCGTCGACGCTTGCGTCTCCTTCGACTGTAGCTACTTTGTTTTCTAAGCTGACTTCAACGTTTGTCACGCCTGGGACGTTTGAGAAACGTTCTTTCACTGTGTTGGCACATCCTGCGCATTTGATTCCTTCTAAATTATATTCTTTTTTCATAATAGATCTCTCCTTTATAGTTATGCTTTCCAGCGTTTTAATCTTAGGGCGTTGAGGACAACGGATACGGAACTGAAGCTCATTGCGGCTCCGGCAATCATTGGGTTGAGGAGTGGTCCGCCAAAGAGGTGAAGAACTCCCATCGCAAATGGAATTCCGATAACGTTGTAGGCAAATGCCCAAAATAGATTTTCTTTAATATTACGGATGGTTGCACGGCTAAGTTTTAACATCGCTGGTACATCCATCAAGTCGCTCTTCATTAAGACGGCGTCTGCAGATTCGATGGCTACGTCTGTTCCGGTACCGATTGCGATACCAACTTGCGCTTGTGCAAGAGCTGGGGCATCATTGATACCATCTCCCACCATCGCCACAATATAGCCTTCTTCTTGTAATTTTGAGACATAATTCGCCTTATCTTGCGGTAAAACTTCACTAAATACGCGGTCAATCCCCACTTCAGCGGCAATCGCTTGTGCAGTTCGTTCGTGGTCCCCTGTCATCATAGCGACTTGAATGCCCATTTCATGTAGGGTTTGGATGGCACGCGCGCTGCTTTCTTTAACAGTATCCGCTACAACAATCAAGCCTTGTACGGCATCGTTATAGCCGATATAGAGCGGTGTTTTTCCTTGTTCGGCAAAATGATTGGCTTTGTCGTTCATCTCAACATTGGCAAGACCATTTTCACGCATCCATTTTTTTCATTACCAGGAAGACGAGCGTTTCACCAACGTGGCCTTTAATCCCAAAAACCTGGAATGGCTTCGAAAGTTCGTCACTTCATCAAATGCAGCCCCTTGTTCTTTGGCTTTGGCAACAATCGCTTCGCCAAGAGGGTGTTCGGACGCTACTTCAAGACTGGCAGCTAGGCGAATGAGGGCATCTGCATCGGTAGAATCGGCAGTGACCACATCTGTGACCACAGGAGTTCCGTTTGTGATCGTACCTGTTTTGTCGAAAACAACCATATTCACGTGGTTGGCTTCTTCCAACGCTTCCCCACTCTTAAGAAGGATTCCATTTTCGGCCCCTTTACCAGTCCCAACCATGATAGCAGTTGGTGTCGCAAGCCCTAACGCACATGGGCAGGCGATAACGAGCACTGAGATGGTAATCGTGAGGGCAAATACCCATGATTCTTGTCCAAGGAAATACCAAAGCAAGTCCAGAAACAAGAGCCAAGACGATTACGATTGGAACGAATACTCCAGAAACCTTGTCGGCCAGTTTGGCAATCGGTGCTTTTGGATCCTTGTGCTTGTTCGACTAACTGAATAATTTGAGAAAGAGCTGTGTCTTTCCCGATTTTTTTGTCGCTTTGAGAATGAAAGAACCTGTCTTGTTTAAACTTGCTCCCAATCACTTCATCGCCAACTGATTTCGATACTGGAATACTTTCCCTGTTAACATCGATTCATCAACGGTTGAGTTTCCTTCTGTCACGACGCCATCGACTGGAACTTTTTCACCCGGTTTAACACGAATGAGGTCGCCCACTTGCACTTCTTCTACAGGAACTTCTACTTCTTGTCCGTCGCGTAAAACCAGTCGCCATTTTAGGGAGCAAGTCCTACGAGCGTTTGAATCGCCATGGATGTTTTCCCTTTTGACACGTCTTCGAAGTATTTTCCAAGTGTGATTAAGGGTTAAAAATAACGCCGGCTGATTCGTAGTAAAGGTTCATCGCAAAATGCGCGTGCCCTTCTAATACGTGGTACGTTCCGTAAAAGCTATAAAGGAACGCAGCGCTTGTGCCAAGTGCGACTAAGCTGTCCATGTTTCGGATGACCTTTAGATAAGGCTTTAAATCCATCCACGAAGAAACGACGTCCCAAGCCAGATAATTGGGAGAACTAGCGCCAATTGAATCAACGCGTAGCTCACAGGGCTTTGCATTGGGCTTAGAAAGGCTGGCATTGGAATTCCAACCATATCGGCCATTGCGATAAAGAGAAGTGGCACGGCGAAAAATCGCTGAAATGGTTAGGTTTCGCTTCATTTCTCTTAAGTGCGCTTCTTTCTTTTCGTTCTTTTCTTCAAGTTCTTCTTCCACTGATTTGCCACGAGGACGAGCGCTATATCCCACACCATCGACCACTTTGGCGATGTCTTCAGGGGTCACGTTATCGGTTGCTTCAACAGTCATGATCTCGGTTGCCAAGTTGACGCTGGCTTTATCAACGCCTGGAATTTTTGCTGACGGCATTCTCGATCGTCATGGCACATGAAGCACAACTCATTCCTTCAATAATGTACTCTTTTTGTTTGCTCATTACTTTCACCGCTTTCGTTTACATTTGTAATTTACATTGTTAGTTTACACCAGTAATCTACAAATGTCAACAAGAAAGTTTAAAAAAATTTTTTTGAATAAAAAAACTCAAGCCAACAGCGATTCTGCCAGCTTGAGTTTGGGATAGTCTATTTAATTTGCTGAAGATAAAATTTCTTCTATCGTAGTTTCTCTCTCTTCGATTAAATCGTAAAAAGCCAACATGAACACCCTCTTCATATAGCCAACATAAATCTGTCCCATACGGTGCATCGAAAAATCTCAAGCATTACTGGAGCGATCTCATAAAATGGAATTGGCTCCTAGAATTTTTGAAATTGGCTGCATCTGAAAGATACTCTTCATCATCTTCAATGGATAATAGATTCCATCCGTTCAATGGAGGGATGGAAGATTGATCACGAAAAATATATCGAATCGGCTTGCCCTCAAGAATATTGTTCGAAACAATAAAGCCACCAAAATCACTATTATTAATCATTGTACTCCTCCATTCAATTAGGAAATAACAACATTGATCAAAAATGAAGTTGATTAACCTCTTAATTTGCCGTTTTGGCCAAGGTTTTCGGCTTTAATTTCTTGAATAATGATATGAATATGTTCTGTTGGAGCGCCAGTGTGTTTAGAGACCACTTCTGTCACTTCTTTGACAAGGGCTTCTTTTTGTTCACGGCTTCTTCCTTCGATCATTTCAACATGAATAAATGGCATGGTTGTGCCTCCCTTCGTTTTGAACTAATTAATATAGTTGCTCTTTGGTTCTATTCTACTCCTAAATGGGAGAGAATACTAGGTGTGGTGCTGGAAAGGACTCACAGGACTGCAAAACTTCGCACTGTGAAGTTTTGCTTCCCAGAATATCCGCACGACTGCAACCAGTCCCTTGCGTTATTCTGGTCCAGTGGTTCAGTCCTGAGCGTTCGCCCTCATATCCTGTGTAGTCGGGTTCGGCTTCGCAGAAATGGCGTGCGTTTCCCCAAACGTACGCACGACTCGTTCCGAGTCCTTTGCGTCGTTCGGGTCCAACGTTCCATTTCTGGGCGCGAAGCCTCACACCCTATATTTCTCTATTAAAGTCTTCATGGTTTTGTTTGAAAAGAGCACGGTGAGGATGGCGGTATTCAATGGGAGTGTGATCATATTTTTCAGGATTCGCAGTGGCATAATGACGGCGAAAGCTTTTTGCGTCATCATATGCACCCAGATTGAATTCAATCCGAGGTTACAGAAGATGGTGACGAGTAATACTGTCATAAAGATTTGTTCCCATCTGAGTGGTCTCTTATATAAGAAGTATCCGTAGATGAGTCCTCCGACAAGGGCTGTGAAGGTGTATCCGATGAAGAATTGTCCACTCTCTCCGCGGAAGAAGTTCCCGAGGATATCGACTAGGATTCCCACAAGTGCTGCACGCCACGGTCCAAGCATCACCCCTGCGATGGCTGCTCCGATAAACCCGAAAGCCGATTTGTACGTAGAGGCCGAATTTAATTGCCGGCAACATTTCCATCACAAGACGAATGGCTACGACCATCGCCATCACTGTAATATCCAGTGTTCTTTTTCGATTGTATTTCTTTGTATTTTCCATATTAGCATCTCCTTTAATTGTAAAGAGTTGCTCCATTTAACTTCTTCTATTTCTAGTGTTGTTTAAATGCAGCGAATGCGACTAAATTACCGCAATGTTTCCATTTTCGTCCCAGTGGCAACATTCCATCCGCCGGGCACTTAACGCAATAAAGTCTACTCTGATTTTAGGTTCTAGAAAATTTAGTTCCTACTTTCCATGAATCTCCTTTCTTACTCTTGGTTAGAATACCTGTCCTTTCTGGTTGCGTCAAGCAAACATGATTTTTCTTCGTTTAAACCGTCCAAACCTGAATGAAAACTTGCTTCCAATAATTTTTCATAACTTTTATTAAATATTTCACTTAAAATTTATATAATGTTTAAGATTGATACCGTTTTCGCTAACGTGTATAATATTATTAACTCTCTTTACAAATAGAAAGGTTAGACAATGAGCAATGAACGTTATTTAATGATGGAATCCGATATTAAGAGCTTATCGTTTCAATTGGAATCTATCACAAAATCTAAATATGACAGCGACTGGCATAGTACGCTCCATACGCACCCTTTTACGGAATTATTTTACGTTGTAGACGGAAAAGGCGAGTTTAATATTCAAGGCCAACGTTTTCCTGTAAAACCAAACGACTTTGTCATTATCAATCCGCAAGTAGAACATACAGAATTATCCTCTCCAGATGAACCGCTGGAATATATTGTGTTAGGAATTAATGGGCTCTCCTTCTCAAACTTAACGCCCTGTCTCGGAAGGTGGACATCCATTTTCATTCTTCAACTTGCGAGATGAGCAAAAAGACATCTTGCGTTATTTGAATGCGATGGTACAAGAGGCCACTTCCCAATCGATGAGCTACGAATTAGTGTGCCATAACTTATTAGAAATCTTATTAATTAAAATTTTGCGTCACCAACACTTCGACCTTGAAGTCGGCAAGCAAAGCAAGGCGACAAAGGATATTTCATTTATCAAACACTACTTAGAAACGTACTATCACGAAAGTATCCAACTAGAAGACCTCGCTTCGATGACGCACTTAAGTCGATTCTATATTTCTCACAGCTTTAAGAAAGAAATCGGCATGTCTCCGATGGAATATTTGATTGCGATCCGGATTAAAGAAAGTAAGATTTTACTACGAACAACGAATTACTCGATTTCTCAAGTGGCGGATATTGTTGGATTTACCACTCCAACGTATTTCTCAAAACAATTCCGTAAGAGTACAGGGAATTTCGCCAACAGATTATCGGGAACAATATCAAGGAGTTCAGAAATGATTCGACAACCTAAGCGCGATGAACGACGACAAATCATTCCTCTGATTGAACTGATTATGCAAGATATGGAACTGCCGATTCTGAAACACACGAGCCCGGAAATGCTCTACGCGATGCTAGAAGAAGCCATGCTCGATGACCAGTTTCGCTACGGACTGAAGAACACGCTCGTCTATATTCATGAAGGAAAAGTCGCCGGCGCCATCTTTGGATATCACGGACACTTAGAAGATGCGATTGACGACCCGTTCCACCGATTGTACGAGGATTACAATACCCCGCATCAACTCCCGCTCTACGAGGATAAGGAGACGATGCCTGGGTGAATGGTACATCGATATTTTAGCGGTCTATCCCAAATATCGTCGCATTGGAATCGGCCGTAAATTATTGGTCGAAGTAGAAAACTTAGCGCGTCAACAAGGGGCTACAAAAATCGCCCTCAACTGCGAGAAGGACAATACGAAGGCCTACAAATTATACGAAAAACTAGGCTACACGCCTGAAAGTGAACGCGTCTTAAGCGGTCATCCGTATTACCATATGACGAAAACCTTATAAAAAATCCCACTTTGGACAAAATCGTTCAAAGAGAGAATTGTTAAAATGTAACTTATATGTTACATTTTGCTTTTTTACAAAACGAAAAAGAGACTCGAAATTTCGAGTCTCTTATTTTTGCTTCTATGATTATTTTACAGAGGCTTGACGGAGGTTGATTGTACGTCCGAATGGAAGTACTTCGAATCCGTCTACGTTTTCAGCAAGTAAGTAGCTTTGGCTTGCTTGGTAGATTGGAGCGATAGCCACATCATCCATCACGATTTTTTCAGCCGCAATCATTTGTTTGTAACGTTCTGCTGGCTTCGTTGCGTATGTTGTTTTCACTTCAGCAACGGCTTTATCGTAGGCTTCGCTTGAGTAGTTCCCGAAGTTGATTCCTCCACCTGTTACGTATTGTTCTAAGAAGTTTACTGGATCTTGATAGTCAGGTGCCCATGTTCCGAAGAAGAAGTCGAAATCATCTGCACGTTGTAATTCAAGACGGTTTTTCAATGGCACTGATTTAATGTTCAATGTCACGCCTGGTAAGTTCTTTTGGATTTGCGCTTGTAAATATTCGCCAACCACTTTCGCACTACCTGCATCTGACGTTAATAAGGTCACTTCGATTGTGTCCATCCCTAATTCTTGTTTAGCAAGTGCTAATTCTTTTTGCGCTTCTTCGACATTGTAGGTGAGTAAGTCGCCACGGTCTTCCACATAATCTTTCCCCGTTTCTGGGTTTTCAGCAAATCCCTTTGGAACAAGACCATTTGAAACGATTGAGCCGTCTTTTAACACGTTGTTTACAAGAGCCGCTTTATCGTATGCCATCGCAATCGCACGACGGAAGTGTTTGTTTCCTGTAATCTTACGTTCTACGTTGAAATTCATGTATCCCATTGTTGCTTTTGGAATAGCGTGATACGTTGGTTGCGTTTTATATTGATCGACGAATTGTTCGCTGATTGTTGTGTATTGGACTTGTTTTCCGTCAAATAATTGAACAGAAGTCGCTACTTCTTTCGATACATTCACAGTAACGTTTTGTAATTGAACGTTTGCTGCATCCCAGTAGCCCTCGTTCTTCACAAGTTTCCAAGAAAGTTCAGAACCTGTCCATCCTTCTAATTTGAACGGTCCGTTTGTCACGATTGAATCTGCTGAAGAACCGTATCCTTCGCCTTTTTCTTTCGCCACTTTTTCAGATTGTGGTAAGAAACGTGACCCTGTTAATAATTTTTGGTAAATATGGAGCAGGATTTTCAAGCGTGATTTCTAATGTTTTATCATCAATCGCTTTAACCCCTAATTCTTCTGTCGATAATTCGCCTGAACGAATTTTTCTTCGCGTTTTTGAACACATCAGCCGATTGCGCCACGTGTCCTTCTTTAGGGTCTACTAATTTACGGTAAGTGTACACGAAGTCGCCTGCTGTTACAGGAGTTCCGTCAGACCATTTTGCATCACGTAATTTAAACGTATATACAAGGCCGTCCGCACTCACAGTTGGCTCTTCTGCTGCCATTCCTAATTCAACTTTATTGTCTTTAGTGACACGATATAATCCTTCAAAAATTTGCCCTAACATATCTGAGCTCGGAACATCATCGTAGTCCGCGCTATCTAATGTTGCTAACTCTCCGAATGTTGTAATTGTTAAACTTTGTTGATTACCTGATGTCGATGTCGATGTTGAATTGCCACCACATGCAGCCAAACCTAACGAAACAAGTAGTGTTGTCATTAATAATTTGGTTGATTTTTTCATAACAATTCTCCTTTACTGGTATAATCCATCGCCTATGCGATAACAACATGATAGCATGGATAACCTAACCACCAAAATTTAATGCTTAGGATGTGAGAAAAAGGCTTGAGCCTATGCCTTTTTCGAACTCAACTACAGGATACGAGGCAGAAAGACAGAAGCTAAGAATAAGTTCACAGTGCGAAGTCATTCTGCTTTTTGTTGAATTTCAAATCATTCACACTGTGAATGATTTCTCATAAAAGTTTATTAGACTTTCTTGAATCACGAGTGATGAAAAGAAAGTCAATAAACTCACTACGAAAACGCTCAGAAATGGAACGTTTGAGGAAGCGCACGCCATTTCTGCGATGGCGAGCTCAACTACAAAACAGGATGTGAGACTTCGCGGTTAGTCTCCCAGGTATTTTGACAAGCAACACAAAATAAGCTTTCAAAGTCTACTATTTTATGGTATTTTATGCTTATTACATTCATCATTTTAAAGGAGAACAATTATGACAGAAACGCATAGTAATAAATCCTTCATCGGTATGATCATTATTGCAGTTCTTATGTTCATTATAAGTATAGGTGCGGTAGGATACTCACTACTCTATCCAACTGCAGATACTTTATATAAAGAAGGAAAAGTCTTTGGTTTGCCTTACAAGAGCGACCAAGAAACGGTTGCTGTAAAAATCACGTATTTCGACCCTGATTATATGGCTACTGTCACTAGAAGTAACACAAAATTATATTTTATTCAGTTTTCAAGACCAAAAACAATTATGAATACAAATCCATTCGGGTATGCCAGCATTGAGATTAAAGACGGCGATCCCCTTCTGGATAAATTAAAGTCAGCGCCTGATCTATCCCAGAACCCAATGATTGTGGCCGCCACTATTCGTAAATCTGGCGCTAAAGACGCTATTCAAGATTATCATTATAAGTTCAGTAATCTTGTGGATCGAGATGAAGATATCAAACCTTATGCTGAAACATTATATTATGTTTCGGTAGATGAATATGATAAAAGTCGTTTGGTAGGTTATCCTATTGCTCTGATGACTATCCTGATTGGACTATACTTCCTATACGGTGCTTTTTCTTTAAGAAAAAAGAAGAAAGCATACAATGAACTATACGATTCCTATCCAGAATTAAACCATTCAATGGATACGGTGATTAGGCAACGCAACTTATGTAGACCATGCATTAGGAATTATTTTATATAAGAACCATCTGATTATTCCAAAAGGGAACTTAGAGTATATGACCTAAGAAAAAGCAAAACAAATGTACCACCGTATCTTGAATCATAAATCCTACGGAATAACAACAAGCAGTTTTTCACAACTGATTATTCTTACGAATGATAAAACTTACCGAAAGAAGAAAAACTTCTTTTCCATTAATAACGTTGGAAAAGAAAACAGATGACTTACTACAACCTTTCTTTTATACCGTAAGCCAAGAATTCCCTGATATCCTCTTGGGAGTCACAAATAAAAACAACGCCCATTCTAACCAAGGATACGAGGGCGAACGCTCAGGGACGAATCATTGGAAACAAACACCGCAAGGAACTTGAAACAAGTCGTGCGGATGTTTGTTGAAATGGACGTCGGCCCTGTGAGCCCGAGTTCAACTACATGATACGAGAAAAAGCGGTCAGAAACGAATCACTGGACCGGAGTAACGCAAGGGACTTGGAACAAGTCGTGCGGCTACTACGGGAAGTGGACGTCGTTTCTGCTTTTTCGAGTTCGAATGCTTAGGATGTGAGGCAGAAAGACAGAAGACAAAAAAGAGCTCACAAGTGAGCTCTTTTTGCTTTTCTTGAATTCCAAACCATTCACACTGCGAAGAGCGCTCAGACTCAACTACTACATTTTAGTAATTGCACATAGCCCTGAACTCCCCCCTTGCCTTTCTCTTCCATCTCCATTACCATAGAACTAACAAGAAAAAGGAGTTTTTCATATGCACAAGAATCGTGTTCGTGGTTATAATAAACGTTTTTATCCCGGGGTGGCCTTAATCGTGGCGGCTATGCTTTGCCTTGTTTTCGCATTAACAAGACTAAACGTTCCATTATTACAACTACAAAATAAATATTTTAACCTAAAGGACATCACTAAAAATGAAGATTCTATCTTAAAGGTCACTGGTATCGACAAGCACTCCGTCCAAAACTCGGACTTTGGAAAATGGTCGCTTTATATCGTCTCTTATTTAGAAAAAGATTCTCATGGAAACGAAACGACACAATACATCGGGTTAGAATTAGATGAAGAGACCGCCAAACAATTAATCGATAAGAAAAATACCTTAAGAGATCATCCTGAAAAAGTTGCGGGTACCTTTGTTGAGCCAGAATTTCACGATAAGAAAGTGATGGATTATAGCTATCGTACCCAAGATGCGATGGAAAAATACATCAAAGCCCCACTTTCACGTCGTTATCAGAACTATTTATCGATTAAACCAGGAAAGGAAACACAAAAACTATTCCTAATCATCTCTCTCGTCCTCTTCATTCCAGGACTAGCACTCGTATATTTAGCGGAAAAACATCATCAATTTGCGACGTACTACAATAGTCTATTTGCAGGATATAAGAACACAGAAGCGTTAGTGGAAAGTCATCCAGAGTTGAAAGGCAAACGTTTATCTACATTATTGAATAAATCCGATTATATCGATGATACCTTAGGAGTGTATATCTATAAAAACTTTTTCTGCTCCACTGTAAAAAGGATTAGAGATTTATGATTTAAACAAAACGAAGAGCGTACACCATTTCGAGAAAAACATTTTTACCCTGAAGAAGGTGGCAGCTTTCATGAAATCGTACCTTGTATTTTCAACCAGTAATCCAGATGCTGCGGTTCGCAGTACGAAAATTCAAATTAAAAATATCGGCGAAGAGACCGATGCACATCTACAGCCATTCTTTTGACAAATTGCGTCAAGATTTCCCAGCTATTGAGATTGAGGCTAAAAAAAGAAAGTAAGAGATAAGGAGTTGAAGTGCACCCTGTCAAGTAGACAGGAAAAATAATTAAATTATATGACGAGTTCTTATGAACTCGTCTTTATATTTATGCTGGGATTTTTTTAGCCCCATTGATAAAGTGATTCTTTTCTTATTATAGAACTGGATATACTCCTCAACTTTTCTTGAAAAAGAGATTCATAGGTTTTGAAATGATATAAACGATATACTTCTTCCTTTAATGTTCCCCAGAATGATTCAATCGGTCCATTATCGATACATCTTCCAGGACGGGACATACTATGTGTTATTTGTCCTTTTTCTATAAAGTGCTTAAAGAAATGAGAAGTATATTGAAATCCTCGATCACTATGAATCATTGTTTTTTTGTTGGAATTATCTTCCTTTTTATTTGATCAAAAGTATCTTTAACGATTTGATTATTATTTTGTTTAGATATTTGATATGCAACTATTTTTCTTTGTTCCATAATCTAAAACTGCACTTAAATAAGCTTTTTTTCTCCCTTTCCATACTTCAATTCAGTGATATCCGTTAATAGTAGAGCCATTGGCTCGTATTCCTTCTTAAATTCTCGATTTAAAAATATTAGCTGCAGTGTATTCTTCAGTGTTCGATTTATAACGATAACGTTTTTCGTATAATTGCCTTTTAATCCCATTAGTTTCATAAGACGCTGAATACATTTATGATTCACTTTTGCATTTCTATAATAGTTTAAATAGATTGTGATACGACGATATCCATATATACCTTGAACAGATTCATATACTTCGTGTATTATTCCATTAAACGACGTAGTCGTTTTTCAGATTCCGAAGGGACACGATTTAACCATTTATAATAGCCAGCTCTACTGACTTTTAACACTTTACATAATAGAGTAATATGAAATCCTCTTTACTTAATTTTTTTAATCGTTTGATATTCCGCTTCAAATCTCGTTTGGCAAACATCAACTCGCTTTCCACTTCTTGTAATTTTTTTAGTGCGGCATTTTCTGTTTCTAAATATTCGTTTCGCGCCTTTAATATTGCCATTTCTGCACGAATACGCTCAGTTTCTGTCTGTATATTTTCTGGTTTTTCGTTTCCTCGACTGTCTATTAATCCATCAGACCATATTTTTTTGATATTTTTTTACCCATTGATACACCAAGTTGTAAGAAACGTTATATTTCTGTGCGGTTTGTTTATAGTTTAATTGATTTTGAATACAGTCTTTGACGATAAGGATTCTTTCTTCGTGCGTTGTTTTTTTCTATATTTCATAGTGTACACCTCTGGCTTAGGATCGTAGGCCTCGTGGCCTCACCATTAGTATACTTAATAATCCAATTTCGTACAGTTCTAGCAGAAGGAATTTTGTATTTTTCTTGCGATTACTCTTAAATAGGTTTTCGATTCTAAAAAACTCTTTAACCACCTTTTTCTTTAAATTCCTTTGTATAAGTGTTAAACCCTGTCTCGATCTTCTAATGCAGAAGGTCCATTTGCTTTTATAGTTCAAAAAAATACATATTAAATGCTCCAGGTGAAATCTTTAAACCATATTCACTACGCAGCTCACGAAAAAGGCACACCATCTAAATACAATTCTATGAATCGTTCTAATTCTTTTTGCAGTATGTTTTTTTAACCATCTAGAAATGCCCCTCTAAAGTAGTTTACTTTTTTTAATTGTCTACTTTAGAGGGAGCATATCAAGTCCAACAGGATTCCTTATCAACACGAAATTATCATATATGATATTTTGAGGCACCCAAAAGTTAGACAGAAAAATCTAACTTTTGGGGTGCTTTTTATGAAAATTAACTTATGAGGATAAAGTTCAAATTTATGAACTCAGAAAACAAGGAGTTAGCTACGCACGACTTGCAGATACGTTCGGTATAAATGCGAGAAATCTTGTCTATATGATTAAATTGATTGATCGTTATGGTTTAGAGATAGTAAAAAGAGGGAAGAAAAATTTATTATCCTCCAGAAATAAAAACAAGAAATGATTGATAAAGTCTTACATAAAGGTTTGAGTATAGAAAGAGTTTCTCTTGAATACGGTCTTCCGGGTCCTGCGATGCTTTATAACTGGCTCGCACAATACAAGAAAAAAATAAGTATACTATTGTTGAGAAAAACAAGAGGGAGACTACTTAAGATGGGCCGTAAGCCAAAGAAAAAAATCAGAAGAGATGACAGAACTAGAACGCCTTCAGGCTGAAAATGAGTATTTAAGAGCGGAGAATGCCATTCTAAAAAAAGTTGAGAGAACTCCGCTTGAAGGAGGAAAAAAAGAGAAAGAAGAAAGACACAGATTGTCAGAGAGTTAGTGCCAGAGTTTCCTTTTAGATATTCTTCTAAAGATTATTAAACTTGCTCGTTCAACTTACTACTATCACTTGAAAGCAGCTAAACCTAGAAGATAAGAATCAGGCCGTAAAAAACGAAATAGAAAGCTATTTATAACGAGCATAAAGGAAATTATGGCTATCGTCGTATTACTCTTGAACTTAGAAACCGTGGTTTCATCGTAAACCATAAAAAGGTACAACGCCTGATGAAAATGTTAGGTCTAAAGGGCTCGTATTCGCAGAAAACGTAAGTACTCTTCTTATCATGGAACCGTTGGAAAGAGAGTTGGAAACATTATTCAACGCCAATTTGAGCTGAAAAACCGATGGAAAAGTGCTATACAGACATTACGGAATTTTCTATCCCAACAAGTAACCAAAAACTATATTTATCACCAATTTTAGATGGTTATAACAGCGAAATTATAGCTTATTCCCTTTCGTCTTCACCAAATTTAGACCAATTAAAAGATATGTTAAAACAAGCTTTTTAGAGATGAACAATACGAGCGTACTATTCTCCACAGTGATCAGGGATGGCAATACCAGCATGAGTTTTATCATAGTTTTTTAGAAGATAAGGGCATTCAGCCATCTATGTCCCGCAAGGGTAATAGTACTGACAATGGCATGATGGAATCGTTCTTTGGCATTCTTAAATCAGAGATGTTTTATGGCTATGAGCAGACATTTAAGTCTATAAAGGAACTTGAGAGGGCAATCGTCGACTATATTGATTATTACAACAACAAACGAATCAAAGTAAAATTAAAAGGACTTAGTCCTGTGCAATACAGAACTAAATCCTTTGCTTAAATTAATTGTCTAACTTTTTGGGGTCAGTACAAATTACCATATATGATAATCTCAGTATTCAAATAAAGTCACTTGCAAAATGCTATTTTCTAGAGTATTATAGCTGTATTATATATATATTATTGAAAAGAGGTTTATATCATATGACAGAAAATCGTAATCACGGCTTTAGAATTCGTTTTTACTTCGGACTTATTTTAATTATTGCCGCTTGCGTCATCGGATTTTTTTCAACTTTCCAAAAACCAGACGCTAAAAAAATCTATGAAGATGGAAAAGCTCTTCCCTTCAGTTCAAGCAATGACGATAAAGAATCAGCTCTAAAAATTACTGATATCTCAAAAGAACCCGTCATCGAAGTAGATAAAGGAAAAACCTATATCTACATTGTTGAATATGAAAAAGCAGGTACTTCAAAAGGCAAAAGAACCTGGTTATATCGGTCTTGAATTAACAAAAAGAAGATGCTGCAAAAATTAGTCGCAAAAAGCTGATACAATGCAAGACAATCCAGAATATGTTTACGGTACAATCATTTATTCATACCGTAATAAACATGCGATTCAAAACTACAGCGACTTAATTACTCAAGCGTTCAAAAACTATAACCTTCTACAAGCTGGTGCAGATACACAATTCTACTTCTCTCAAACAGAAGCTAGCTCTGCAAAAAAAGGTGGATTAATGGTTGCGGCAGGTCTTACACTCGCAGGGCTTGTATTTATCGGTTTAGCGTTCTTGAAACGTAAAAAAGTTGGTGCGGCTTACGACGAAATGTACGCTGCTTACCCAGAATTACGTGGCAACTTAGATTTACTACGTACAAACGCTACTTATGCGGATGACGAAACATATGTATACATCTACAAAAACCACTTCTTCACTACTTGGAGCGGATTAGAAGTATACGACATCACAAAAGCAAAACGCGTTTACCACTATCAGTTATCACACAAGAGATATGGAATCACAACGAACATTGAATCATTCCTAATCTTCTTGTCAGACGACAGATCATACAAAGGTAAGAAGAAGAAAATTGAAATTAAGAACATCGGTGAAGAAACAGATGACTTCTTACAACCATTCTTCCGTGCAGTTGCCCAAGAATTCCCTAACACTGCTGTAGGATATGAAAACAATCGACCGTTCTAATTAAGGATGCGAGGGCGAGCGCTCAGGACTGAAACACTGGACCGGAGTAACGCAAGGGACTTGGAACAAGTCGTGCGGATATTTCGAGCGAAAACTCACGTGCGAAGTTTTGCAGTCCCTGTGAGCCCTGAGCTCAACTATCAGGATGTGAGTAAGAACTCAACTATAGGATGCGAAACATCGCTCACCTAAACAAAATAACAGAATCTAGAAACGGACTCGCACTGCGAGTCCTTTTTTAGTTCATTTTCATTAAGAATCAGCTTGCAAAAAATCATTATCTAGAGTACTGTTAATTTAAATCAATATTATTGCAAAAGGAGTTTTTATTTTATGACAGAAAAATCGTAACCACGGTTTTAATATCCGTTTTTATTTCGGAGTAATTTTTATTAATTGTAGCTGCTGTCCTTGCTTTCTTCGCTCTCAAGAAAGTAGACGTTGACACATTGGTAAAGGACAATAAATTCTTTACCCACTATTCTGCAAAGGATGGCGATCAACTAGCTGTCAAAATCACACAGATTACAGCTAACCCTGTAATTTACAGTGGATAACGGAAAGTTCATACGTATACATTATTGAGTATGAAGATGAAGGTAAAGAGTCAAACGGCCAAAAAAAATACGCTTATGTAGGTCTTGAACTCGATAAAGAGACTGCTCAAAAATTAGTCGCAAAGAATAGTACTTTACCAGATAACCCTGAGATAATGGCTGTTACCCTTGTGGACTCTTCTAGAAACAAAGGAGCTATTAAAAACTACGACGACCTTATGCTCAATGGTTTCAAGAGCTATAATTTAGTTGGACAAGAGATTGAATATAGAGACTACTTATCTATCTCTGACAAATCATCCACTCAAAAAACTCAATTAATCATCGCAGCGGGTCTTACACTCGCAGGTCTTGTATTTATTGGTTTAGCGTTCTGGAAACGTAAAAAAGTTAGTGCGGCTTACGATGAAATTTACGCTGCTTACCCAGAATTACGTGACAACTTGGATTTATTAAAAACAAATGCAACTTATGTCGACGATGAAATGTTTGTATACATCTACAAGAACCACTTCTTCACTACTTGGAGCGGATTAGAAGTATACGACATTACAAAAGCAAATCGCGTTTACCACTATCAAGTAACCCATAAGAAATATGGAGTGACAACAAACATTGATTCATTCCTTATCTTCTTATCAGACGACAGATCTTACAAAGGTAAGAAAACAAAGATTGCTATCCATAATATTGGGGAAGAAACCGATGACTTCTTACAACCATTCTTCCAAACTATGGCCCAAGAATTCCCTAACGTAGCAGTAGGGTATGAAAATAATAGACCATTTCTAAGGATACGAGAAAAAAAGCGCTTTTCAGAAACGATCACTGGACCAGAATAACGCAAAGGACTGCTTGACAGTCGTGCGGACTATTCTGGGAAAGTGGACGTCGTTTCTGCCTTTTTCGAGTTCAACTACACAGGATGTGAGCCCGAGCTCGACTACAGATATAGATAGAAACTCACCAACTCCGACTCGCAATGCGGGTCGGATTTTTTTATGCACACACAAATAAATTATCTCCATTAAAGTGGAAAAATTTATTTTGCAGTTCAAAAATTGTTTATGGTATATTATATCCATCATACAACCTATTTTAAAGGAGAATAATCATGATTGAAAAACGCAGTACTAAAACTATTATCGGCTTAATCATCGCTGGAGTTCTCTCTATCATCGTTGCTCTTGGCGCGCTAGGATACTTCCAGTTCTATCAAACTGCCGACAACTTATACAAACAAGGTAAAATCTTTGGTACTTCTACAATGAAAGACGAAGAAACGGTAGCTGTAAAAATTACGTACGCTCAACCTGATTCTATCGGAAGTGTCAAAGAAAGTGACACAGACCTCTATTTTATCGAATTTTCAGGAGTAGATACGGATGATTACGGTTATTCAACTATCGAAATTAAAAAAGGAGATAAATTAGCTGATAAAATTAAATCTGCTGATGTAGATACTCCAGTGATTGTTGCTGCTAAGATGCGTAAATCAGGTGCAGATGGTGCCATCCGTGACTACACTATTAACTTTAAAGATTTGATTAGAGAAAATGAGACAGTTTCAAAACTAGCTGAAACGGAATATTACGTATCTGTTTACGAATTTGATAAAGACCGTCAATTCGCATACATCGTTGCTGGTATCGCTGGTATTATTGCTCTTGTATTCTTCTACAGTGCTTTCGCAACACGTAAAGGGGAAGACAAAGCGTATAACGAATTATACAGTGCTTATCCAGAATTAAACTATTCAATGGATACAGTATTAGATAATGCAACTTATGTCGATAATCAATTAGGAATCGTTTTATACAAACACCACCTACTTGCGACATACAAGAATTTCCAAGTATATGACTTAACAAAAGCTGAACGAATTTACCACTACATTTACACTCAAAAATCTTACGGAATGACAGTTAGCCGTACTTCTCAATTAATCCTTCTAACGAACGACAAATCATACCGTAGAAAGAAAAACTTCTTACTCATTAAGAACGTTGGGGACGAAACAGATGACTTACTACAACCATTCTTCTATGCAGTAAGCCAAGAATTCCCAGACATCCTATTAGGGCTTCGAAAACAAAAAAACAAGAGACCGTTCTAGGCAGAAAGACAGAAGACAAAAGAGCTCACAGTGTGAGCTCTTTTTGCTTTTATTTGAATTCCAAATCATTCGCACTGAATGATTTCCGCAAGTTTATGAGACATTCTTGAATCACGAGTGATGAAAAGAATGTCAATAAACCACTGCGAGACGTGACGTAGATCACTCCCAGATCTAGAAAGGACTCATATACAGCAAAAAAAGAACCGCCATTTTCCTATGGCGGTTCTTTTCCTTTACAATATTCATTTTTTTGATTAATCAACATATGACAGTTTTTGAACGGTTTAGGTATGCATAAAGCTAACCCGATAATGATACCTCCACCAATCCAGTTACCCAACAAAATGCATACTGATCCAGTGACGAATCATATTTGAACCAGTTCATGAATTCGATGAGCTTCCAACGGGATGAGAATTTCACGATTGAAAATGAAGCGAAGTTGGCTACCACGTGCTCGTTTCCTAAGTATACGAACATGAAGATGGCTGAGATAACAATCCACATTTTCAGCATCATCGCTCTTAATTAATAAGAATGATAAGATAGCTACGTTATACAAAGACATTTGCTAACGATGGCTTCTAAGCAACACTAGCTTCATTTGAACGAGACTAGTTTACATTCAACCACTTTTGCGATGAATTGACCAGCTTCTAATCCGCTGAATGCTGAAGTGTTTGCGAAGACGCTCCGATAAATCATTGCACCAACTCAGTTAAATATACTACAGTACAATAGAAATCGTTAATTGCTTTTAGACCATTTGATATGCTTTTTGGATAAGCGCCTGCTGTTAAGATACATCATGTTTGATGTTGCTAGTTCCGTATTTAAAGAAATAGAATATAAACCTAAACCCCATGTAAAAGATAAATGCAAATGTGAACTTGCTTAGCGCTGGGTTTGATCCATGCAATATTTTGTGCTGCAAAGAGCTCCTGCTGCTGTACTCATCGTTAAAGAAATGCTCCTGCAAACATTGAACGAATCGCATAACGTCCTTTACTTTCTGTCAAAAAAAGCTTCCTTTTTTTCTGACATGCTTTTTGACTTTTGTATCGAATTCACTCGTGTGTTCCATAAAATGCCTCCTAAAAATTAATTACACTTTAGTATACCACTTTTTCTCACAGATTTCATAGAGTTTTTTTTTCTGTCAAAAATTTACTTTACAAGACTACGGATGCTTGCTAGAATGAGCAGTGGTTTAAAAGACAACTTCAAAGGAGACTCTCATGAAAGAAAAATTATTGGAATTTTAACGGCTGCCCATCTTCTTAACAGCATGTGGACAAGCCGCAACGACAACAACGACTACGGAAACAACCACTGCAACTACTGCAGCGCAATCGACAACAGTGACACTTAATATCACAAAAGACGGTCAAGCCATCGAAGGGAGCCCGTTCACCCTCACTTTCAAAGAAGGCGACAATCTTCTAGACGTGATGAAAGCACAACTAAAAATCGTTGAGAAAGACGGCTTTATCTCTTCTATTAACGGTGTGGAACAAGTCCCAGCCGAAAACAAATACTGGTTATTCGACGTGAACGGTACGATGAGCCCTGTCGGTGCAAAAGAAGTCATCCTAAAAGCAGGCGACGTCATCGACTGGAAACTCAATAAACTTCAATAGTCCTATGGTCAATTCAACTAAAAAAATTACCCTTATCGCCCTACTATCAGCCTTTTGCGTGATTGGAAGACTTGGACTTCTCTCACTTCCAAATGTTCAACCGATTACCGTTGTGGTCATTTGGATTACGCTAGAACTTGGACTTTTGTACGGCGTTGCTATCAGTAGCATCTCCATTTTGATTTCCAACCTTCTAGTAAGCATGGGGCCGTGGACGCTCTACCAGATGGTAGTTTTGCCCTCGTCTGCGTGTGTGCGTTACTTCTTCGTCCACTGTGGCGAAAAAAAGAAAACAATTCCCGCGCTTGTCTTGGATTCTTTTTCCCAGTCTTTGCAGGACTGATGGGCTACTTTATACGGCTTTTATCATCTCGATTTTCTGGGTATTCAGCATGCCCGGTCTGAAACTTCTGGATTTACTACTTAAACGGCGTTCTATTCGATACGTATCACGCTATCGGAAATGTCGTCTTCTGGATCCTATTGATTCCACTCTTCGAGAAGTTAAATCCCATTCAAAATGCTACAAAAATAATAACAGACTTAAAATCACTCTTGTAAAAGAATGGTTTTTAAGTCTGTTTCTTTATAAATGATGACGTAAAAATCTTTACGGATATCTTTATAGCAGAGTTCATAAGGAACGCTTATTAATTCTTTTCCGGATTTCGAATAAATTCCCAAATCTTAGACACGTCGTCTAAACTCCTTGACACTTTTGTATTGACATCCACTGTTCCTTCTGCGTCATAAACATTGTGCACTCCGTACAGAACAATTTCATTTTTGTATTTACATATACTAATTTTTAGATTGATAACCCTGTCTTCTTTCGCGTCTCCTGGATAATTAACGAACAGCACCTGTTTGATATCTTTAGGATAATGATTATAGAGCTGCTCTATCTTCGGATCATCCTTATCAAACTTTACTCCGGTCCCTGCATAATACGAGATCGTATTATTCTCAAGAAGCACAGTATTTGCTATATCTTTTTGCAAATTGATTTGTAGCTTTGGAGCCATCTTAACGATACCCTTAGTATTCCAAAGATATACAACATCCTGTTTATCAATAAAATAGCTACCTTGAATATCTTTCACATTATCCATTATCTTTGTAAATTCCCGTCATACTGCTTAAAAATAAACAGTTCCGTCCTTCGTTAACGTAAAGAATCTCCAAGCTGAATCTCCCATCGATGATACTTTGACGACATCTTTAACATCTTCAATTTTCGTTAATTCTTTGAAATCTTTGTCGAATCCATTATATGGTTTTATCCCATAAGCATACAAGTTCCCATCCTTATCAACTGCTAAGAGTCCCATTTGAGTTCCGGATGCCATAACGATATTGCTACCGATTTTTTTCGGTTCGCCAAGATATCCGATATACAAATCGTTATTATTATCAATCCAAACTTCTGAAGATACTACTTGTTTCACATTTTCAATATATTTCGTTAGAGATTCGGTAAATTTATCGTAATTCTCCATTTGAACGCCTCTACCAATATAATAGACGTTCCCTTTATTAGACAGTACCTTTATTCCCTGGGATGTTAAATCATACTGTGCGACTTCTTCTGCTCCAAGGTTTCCACATGCAGCAAAAACAACTACACACATTAACGCTAGAAGCATCCCTAATATTCTTTTTGCTTTTTTTCCATTGTCATACTCCTTTTTGATAATTTTCAAATGACGATTACTTATTTTTAGTTGATAATTTAATATATCTTTTTCTAATTTTCGGACGGGGTACTGCGCCTTCACCTTTATTTTTGATTATTACATCCAGCGTATCCCTGCACGACATCCACTTGTGGAATGACCACCCAATCTCCAAGAACTTCTTTTGCGCCTTCTGTGTTTTCATCCAAAATGCACACAAAGCGGTATTCTCTCTCGTGTTGCCACTCTTTGAATTTTGCAAAGGTCGCCTTAATATAAAAATTCAGATTCGAATAAGAGAATTGATTGCTATTGCTTCTCGTGTTCGGACGTTTATCAATATATTCCACCGGACCGTATACACAGAGTCCGTCTACCTTCAAGGAATGGATTTTATCCAACAGACTCGCATACGAATACTCCAGCGCATACCCTGCGTGGCTATTGGCGTAATAAGACCACATTAAAATATTATCCGCAGCATGCGTAAAGCAAAACACTCGGAAGAAATCCATCATCGAATGACCATCTGCGTAGTAGCAATTGCAGTCAAACGGGTCGTTAAAATGCTTCGGATGGCTAAACGACACATTCCCTTCCACCACCTGATACGGATTCTTCTCAATCGTTTCCTTGGCATAGTACTTCACAAAAACTTGCCGCTCTTTTTTTGAATCGCTGCTTCTGCCTTTTTAAAATACGTCTCAACGTCTTCTTTTAAATACCCCTTGAAACTGCTCGACTAACTGATCTGGTGCTAAAAATCCCAGTCGGATATTCTTGGCGAGCTGGTCATTGAACTCTTTATCCGCCCTTTCTACGTCAAACCCTTCCGGAATCTTCGTATTCGCATTTTGAATATACACAACCTTTTTATATTCTAAGTCAGTCGGCTCTTTCGTTGGTTGTTTAAACAGTGAGACAAACACTTTCTCTTTTGTTTTGCGGTTGGCTACTAAAAAACAATTACTATCTAAGAAGGATTCCACCAAGCGGTACTCTTTATGCGTTTGTAAAAATGTCGCCTTAGCAATCAAATAACGATACAGCTCGATGTCCTCTTTTAAAATGATTTTCAACAACCCCACCTCCTCACTGAAAGTATATCATTTCTTTCTATCGGTTTAAACATCCTCATAAACCATGCACAAAACTCCCCAAAGTTCCAAGCACCTTTCCCTTTACGAAAAGAAGACTCATTTTTATAAACATACAAAGGCGGCTCCCTTCTTCTTTGTATACTCAAAAAAATAGTCTATCTGGAAGATTCCCGGATTCCATAATAGTCGTATTGGGGAAGTGCAACCAATGTGAATTACTGACTCTGGAAATTCATTTCCTAGAGGCAGTTTGAAGCTTGGTAGGATTGGAGACCTTGGCTCAATCCGGTGCCCCATTATGACTATTATGAAGACATCCGAGGAATCTGAAAGATGAGACGCAAGTCTACTTTTATTATTTTTAGCACTTTCAGCACACAAAAAAGGAGGGTTGCCCCTCCTTTGATTAATCATTATCTTCATAGGTTTCGTCTGTTTCGCCTTCTTCAGCACGAATCTGCTCGAGTTCTTCCTCAGAAAGTTTTATGACATGGATCTTACGAATACGATCATTCTCGGTTTCTGTCGGTTGTAACAGATACCCTTCGAATCTCACTTTCACTACCTCATCATCATCTGGGAAGTAGCCAAGCTTCTCGATAATTGCACCCGCCATTGTGTCCACTTCATCAGACTCTAATGACGTTTGATAAATTTGATTGAATCGGTCGAGCGACATTCCGGCATCAATCACCGAATTGTTTTCGTCGATTTCTACGACTTCTTTTTCTTCTTCGTCGTATTCGTCTTCGATATCTCCGACGATTTCTTCAATCAAGTCTTCTAATGTAACAATCCCTTCAACCCCGCCGTATTCATCTTTTAATACCGCTAAGTGTTGACGAGTTTTTCTAAATTCTACTAATAAATCATCCACGAAAATCGTTGATGGAACGAATACTGGCTCATGCGCTAAGGCACGTAAGTCAATATTGTCGAATCCTTGCTCTTTTGCTGCGCGGAAAACATCTTTTACGTGAATTACTCCGATTACTTTATCCTTATCTTCTTCGTAAAGAGGAAGACGAGAATAAGAACAGTTCAAGATGGTCTCTAGGTTCTCTGAAATATCGTCATCCACGTCGAGCATTAATGTATCTGTACGTGGAACCATCACTTCACGTGCTAGTTTTGTATCTAGAGAAAGCACCCCTTGCATCATCGCAAACTCGGAAATATCAATCGCTCCGTCGTTACGACTGTTGGCAAGTAAAGACTTCATCTCGCTTCGTGTTAATTTTTCTTCTACTCATGTAAATTCAATCGGTGTAATTCGTTTTAATAACCCTGTTGAGAACGTCAAAATCCATACGAATGGTTTTGCAATCTTTTTGACAAACAAAATAATTCCTGCAGTATTTAATGCAATCGGTTCTGCCACTTGCAACGCCACTTGTTTTGGATATAATTCCCCGAAAACTAAAGTGAGGTATGCTAGAACGACTGTCACAATCACAAGTGATAATGTTTCAGCTCCAGGAATGTTTCCTAATAATGGTTGAATTCGTGAAGAGAAACTTGTGGCGGCAGACGCACTCGAGAAGAATCCTGCAAACGTAATCGCTACTTGAATTGTTGCGAGAAATTCATCTGAATTCTCTAACAAGCGCATTACTTTAATTGCTTTTTTATCTCCTTCTTGCGCTCTTTGTGCCATTTTCCCTTGGTTGATAGACACAAACGCAATCTCCGCTGCAGAGAAAAATGCATTTAATGCAGTTAGTAATACAATGATTAAGATCTGGACTCCCAGCGAACTCCCATCTGAATCAGCTGTCATAATTTTGTTAACCCCTTTTAACTATAGATTTTTCCATTTTATGAAATGGTATAGAGATATCATATCAGTTTTTTTTGAAAAATCAAGATTTAGTACTGTTTTGTAATGGTTCTTTAATGTTTAAAACCCTTTCTAATGCAATTTTTAGATTGAGTCTTTCCATTTTCTCATCATTTCCTAACTTTTCTAGTTACAATTTGCCTAAAAAGTGGTACTATTGTAGTGAAACCAATCTCAAGGAGGAATGAGTATGTTATTAAAATCTCTTGTAGTTCCAAAAAAGAGTCTAACGGTTGTTAAAGAATCTTGTACGTTAGAAGAAGCGATTGCAATCTTAGAAGAATCAGGATACCGCTGTGTTCCTGTATTAGATGAAACGGAAACGTTCTTTAGAGGAAACATTTATAAAATGCATATCTATCGCCACAAAGCAAACGGTGGAGATATGAGTCTTCCAGTTACTCATTTAATTAAAAACTCAACTAAATTCATCAGTGTGGATAGCTCTTTCTTCAAAGTGTTCTTCACGATTAAAGAATTACCTTACATTGCCGTATTAGATAAACAACAACGTTTCTACGGAATTTTAACGCACAACAGTTTATTGTCAATGTTACAAGAATCTTGGAATGTGAAGAGTGGATCTTATGTTTTAACCATTATTTCTGGTGGTGAAAAAGGCGCCCTTGCGAATATCTCTAAAGTAATCAACAAGTACGCTTCTATCGCCAACGTAATGACCATCGATACCCAACAAGATAAAAGCTTACGCCGTATCTTGGTGACATTGCCAGCAGGCGTGTCAAAAGATACTTTACACCAAATCGTCGACAGCCTTGAAAAGAAAGACTATTCTGTTGCGGAAGTGGAAGATCTGCAAAACAACTAGGATGTGAGCAAAAGCGCTCAGAGACGATGACGGTTCGAGCTTTGCCGTAAGCGACTTGTAAAGTCGTGCGGACAAAGCAAGAAAGGCTTGAGTCTCTGCTTTTGCGAACTCAACTACTAGGATACGAGACCGAACTCAACTTCACAGGCAGAAAGACAAAACAAAACAACAGCACACCAGCCTTCAGCTAGTGTGCTGTTCTTTTTTCTTTCTTATCGAACCACTGAACGTGCCATACGAGCTACTGTATGACGAATTCCTCGAATCGCAACTGACAATGCGTAAATATTTTCCACTGTCGCTAAACCGCCGTATCCCGCGTCCCCGATATGTTGAATATCCACACCAGCCACTTTATTACGGATAGCAATTTGTTCGATGACTTCTCTTGAAGAACCTTCTTGGCTTGTTCCGATTGCAGAAAGCACGAGTGCATCGTTGGCATGCGCCACTTTCACAATTTCCACCAATTCTGCGTCTGTAAACCCTGGCACCGTTCCAACCGCTGGAACAAGAATCACATCGGCCCCTGCTTTAATGAAACGTTTCGCGATATCCACGTTCATCACAGGTTCCTTCGAGCCTGCTCCGTGCATCTTCCCAGCGATCACAAGCCCTGAATAGTGTTGTTTCACCATGGAAAGAGACGCTTCAATCGTTTCATTGGTTACCCCTGTCCCTGGATTTCCTGTTAAGCAGATAAAATCAAGGCCAAGTTCTTCCGCACGTTTCACGGTTTCTACCGTACATTGACGCCCTGGTGAGATTTCGATACGTGTTTCTAGCATTTCTGCATTCATATCCACTGGCTCCAAGTTCGCCCCAATTGGCAACCCACTCAGTTCTTTCGCACGTTGGACTGGGTTTTCACTTTCTTCAGCACCGTAAATCAGTGGATCAATACAGTCAAACCCGTTCAAGAGCACCATGTCTCCGCCGAACGCCTTTGCGATTTCTGCGTTAGATAATTCATACAGAAACGTTGGTCGTGAGCATCCCGTTTCACAGCACACCGTTCTTCCTTCTGCGGCTTCAATCGCCTTTTTCAATTCTTTTCCTGTCATTTTTCTGAAATCACTGGCCGCACAATTTAACAATCGTTTACTCATTTCGTTTCCTCCTGTCCACGAACAAGCGCCACTACTTCCTTCAACAACGCTTCATCCGTCTGTTCGTAATCTCCATTTTCATGATAGGCATAGCTCAGCCCATCTCCTGCAGTCGTCGGGTCCGTTTTCCACGTCTTAAACGTTCCATGGATTTGCGAAATTCCCGTCTCCTGCATTAAGTGTTGCACATTTTCTTTCGTGACACCGCCGCCACAAAGCAGTTCCATTTGACTTCCGTAGCGAGATTGTAACTCTTTTAAGAGCGGGATTCCTTTTTCAATGTGCGCCTGTTGTCCCCCTGTTAAAATGCGCGTGCATCCAAGTTTGATTAAGCCCTCGATGGCACTCTCCACATCCGGCACAAGGTCAAACGCCTTATGGAACACACTCTCGGCATGATATTTCTGACACAACTCAATCATCTGCTTCGTACGGTTCCAGTCAATCGTCCGGTCTTCTAATAGAAATCCAAACGCTAACCCTTTCGCACCCGCTTCTAATAAGAGTTTGGCATCGATTAGCATGCTTTCAAACTCTTCCTTCGTGTAACAAAAGCCTGCGCCACGAGGACGAACCATGCACACAATCGGAAGGCTCACTCCAGAATCGAGCACTTTCTGTAAAGTACCGATACTTGGCGTTAATCCTCCTAAGAAAAGAGCGCTATTCAATTCAATGCGGTCAGCACCAGCACGCTCTGCAATCTGGCAGTCTGTAATGCTTCCAACACATACTTCTACTGTCATACCGACCCCTCTTTCATGCGCGACAATGCGAGTAGCGCTATTCCGTAAATAATCGTATCTGTTTCTAAGTCTTTAATGCCAATCCATTCGTTTGGCAAATGCGCAATATCTCTTTGCCCTGGGAAACTTGGGCCATACGCAATGATATTTGGAATGATTTTGGCATAGGTTCCACCCGTTGTTGTCACTGGAACGCTATCGCTCTGCGTGATATCCGTGTACACCTTCTGCAAGGCTCGCACATAGGCGGAATCCTTGTCATAAAGCACTGGGTCCCAATGCGAAATCACGTCTAGCACGCCACCTTCTGGCACATGCGCATGGATGTGTTCAATCAACTCGTCTTTCGTACAACTAGCTGGATAGCACATCGTCCATTCGACATAATGGCGACCGTCTTCCACTCCAAACGTTTCTCCTCTCAGTTGCATCATCCCGAAGTCACTATCTTCATAGGCGATGCCCAATTCTTCCCCGCGATGGTTTGTATGGAGCAGTTTTTCGTTGGCAAATGTATACAATCCGGATACTTTATCCGAAGATACAGACAATCGTACTCTGAGACGACCGCGTTCGCCGTAGACGACTGGCCATTTACAGTCTGGCGTCCACCCGAATGTCGGAGGAATTTCTTTCGTTAAATAGTGCTTCACGCATCCAAATCCTGTCTCCTCATTCGTCCCAAAGACAATCCGCACCGGTCTATCAAAGGTCACACCCTTTTCCTTCAACACATATAACGCATATAGGTTCGATAGAATTGGTCCTTTGTTATCCAATGTACCGCGCCCGTAGAGTCTTCCATCACGAACGGTAAGCTCTAACGCTGGAGAAATCCACCCTTCTCCAAGCGGCATCACATCCACGTGTCCAAAGATGCCATAGTACGCGCCATCTGGTCGGTCTTCTCCGTACTGTGCGTATCCGATCTTATTATCGATATTCTTTGTTTGAAATCCAAGTTCACTCGCAATCGCAAGCACTTCATCAAGCGCCTGTCTAGGCCCCTTGCCAAATGGAGCACCATCTTCTGCTTCTCCTCGAATACTTGGAATGGCGACTATTCGTCGTAGCCCTTCAAAGAGTGCAGGTTGAATGCCTTTCAACTCCGCAATCCATTCTTCTTGATTCATTCTTTGACCTCCAATGGCTTCATGCGCTCTTCTAAATATGCTTCAAGCCATTCTTTTGTCGCTAATTCATGTCGCATCGTGCCATCACTTTGTGGATGCACACGGAATACCGTTGGTGCTAGTGTACTTGTGGCAACAACAAATGAGAAGTTCTCGATATTGGAAGCTGCCCCAAAGTCTCCTTTGGCATTCATGGCCACCACAGAAATATCTCCGGCTTCGCCACGCGTTCTCTTCAATCTTTCTGCAAGGTCGCTCACGGCTTTTTCACACGCCTTTTGCGGAGAGAGGCCTTCTTTCATTAGACGGACGATTTCATACGAAATCACGCCTTTCATCAAGTCTTCCCCTAGACCCGTTGCCGTCGCGCCACCAATCGTGCTGTCGACATATAATCCAGATCCGATAAAAGGAGAATCTCCTACACGACCCGGCTTCTTCATAAAGAGTCCGCTCGTTGAGGTCCCTGCGACCATATCTCCAGATGCGTCCAATCCCACCATACCAACCGTATCATGTCCAGCATACGGCGTGAGTTGTTCGCGTTCAATATCTTTCAATCGATTATGGAAATGAATCTTCGCACGGTCCGTCAGCATGTCTTTTTCTTCGAAATGATGAGCCTTCGCAAAGGCTGCTGCTCCTTCTCCGACCAGCACATTATTCACTTTATAAGCACTCAAGGCACGCGCCACCGAGATTGGATTGGCGAACTGTTTTAAGGCACAGACCGCACCGAAATCAAACGTCGATCCATCTAAATAAGCGGCATCCAACTCCACTTCCATCTCTTCGTTTGGAAGTCCCGCCATATCCAACAGATTTAAAGTAAGGGAAGTCCTCCACTTCTTTAATCGCGCCTTCAATAGCATCTCCTGCAGTCCCGCCCGCTTCTAAATTCGGGGTCACCTTCTGGATTCCTTCGAGCGCCATTCTCCATGTCGCAATCATACCCCACATTCTCTGTCACCTCTTTTACTGAAATCGTTGTTCACTTTCGTCTTTTGTTCCGCTAATAATTGCTACGGCTCCGCCTAATGCTTCGCGTAAGCCCACGCCGCCTTTTTTCGGCATTTCGAGCATGACGACTTTATCTTTATAGGCTGCGATGGTTTCTTCATTCTCTTTCGAACAAATCACATAAGGCTTGCAGTCAGTTTGCTCTTGAATCGCTAACGCAATTTCTGCTGCCATTTGCGCATAGGTGCCGTAGTTAAAACATGGGCCTGCAAACAGCACTTCTGCTTTCGTTTTTAAAATCAGATTTTTGATTTTATGAATCACTTCTTCTTTATGCGCTTGGAAATAATCCGGCCCACAATAAATCGTCGCAAGTGCCGTAAGTCCTGCTTTTTCAAAATCCTCTTTGAACATTAAATAAGAACCCACTCCGCCTTTTTCAAGGCCTAATTCTGTATCGCCACGTTCCTTTCCGCCGTATCCTGCTTGAACTTGGTCAAATAATAATAGTGTTCTCATCTGTTCACCCTCTCATGCAAAAAGGTGGCAGCGTTTTTGCATGCCACCCAATGTTATGAAATCTTGTGACTTATGCTTTTGTAATTTTATAAATCATCAAATGATAAGTCGTTTAAGTCAACATCGTCTAATTCATCACCTGTTAACATGCTAGAGCCTGCTTCTTCTTTCAAGTATTGGTTATCCAACGCTTTGAAGAATGGGAAGTAGATTAAGCAGCCTAAAATAATCAAGAAGATTTGGAAGAATCCGGCTACGATACTACCTGTTGATAACCATCCAGAGAAGAAGAATGGCGTTGTCCATGGGAGAGATGCCCCTGTTGTATAAGGGATAATTCCGACCATTGTAGCGATTGTTGCTAAGATTGTATGTTTACAAGTGGTGTTAATAAGAATGGAATCGCGATAATTGGGTTTAATACTACTGGTAACCCGAATGTAACCATTTCGTTAATACCGAAAATACCAGGGATTAAAGCCAATCGACCGAGTTTCTTCATTCGTTCTGATTTTGCAAGGAAGACCATTAAGAATACAAGAGATAATGTACTACCTCCACCACCGAAGTTACCGAAGAAGTCTCCGAAAGGTCCAGTGAAGATGTTTGGTAATGGTTGACCTGCTTTAAATGCTTCTAAGTTTTGGTTTGTTAATACTAGGTGAATTGGGTTAAATACTGTATTTGTTACAGCTGGACCATTAATTCCGAAGAACCAGAATAGAGTTGATAGGAATTGATAGATTGGTTCGAAGAATACTGTTTGACGAATCCTTCTAACGGAGCTTGTAACACTTTATAAATAAATGTTTGTGCGTATTGATATTCTGTTAATGAGAAGATGAGATAGATTGCAAAAGCAAAGAACATCGCAAATGCACTAGAATTAAAGCTGCAAATGAATGGTAAACTGCTGGTGGCACTGCATCAGGTAGTTTGATAACCCATCCTTTTTTTCTGAATCAGTTACGAAAGATTTTTACTGACACAATCGCTGTAATCATCGCTAAGAACACCCCTGCAGAGCCAAGGTTTGAGAAAGGCAAAACACTAAATGCTTTACCTGCTTCATTCACAAATTTTGGGTGAACTTTTGGAGTCATGATAAGGTAGCAGACAAGTGATAAAGCTCCACCTGCAATGGCATCACTTTCTAATTGTTTGGCATAAGAATAACCGATACCAACTGCCCCTAAAACTGCTAAAATACTAAACGTTGAGATCAATCACGGCATCCATCGAGTTTTCCCAACCCTTACCGAAGAATTGCGCCATAAAGTCGCTATACCCTGGCACCGGGAAGTTGGCAATACAAGGAAAATGGATGCTACGATAATTAATGGTGTACCGACTAAGAACCCGTCACGAATCGCAACTAGCACCTTATTCGTGCTAAGACGTTCTGCCACGCGTCCCATCGTGTTTTCTAAACCTGCAAACATTGTACTAACCTCCTATTGTTCTTTTTGATTTTAATAATTGAATGGCACGTTTCAAAATACGTTCGCCATCTGCATTTCCGTAATCTTCGAGATTGATGACATCGACAGGAACTCCCATCGGATCGTATTTGTCGTGAACCGCATTGTATTTGAATTTCACTTGAGGCCCTAACAAGATTACGTCTGGATGGTACTGCTCGTAAATCGTATCGATATTGCGATCTGGAAACGCTTTAATTTCCAGCGGCAAATTATGCTTATCTGCCACGTCTTGCATTCTGCTAGCCACTAGACTGGTTGACATCCCGCACTACAAAAATAGATAAATTCTTTTCATTTTCATTTCCTCCTTCCATTTCTATTTAATACTTTCAATCCGTTCATAAAGGGCGATAATTTCTTCTGCTGTAATTTTAAGAAATTCCGCATTCATCAACTGGTCTTCAGCATGGACCAGTAAGAGAGATAATTGCACCGGCTCACCGGATGTTTCTTGTTGTAATAACCCGAAGTGCGCTTCATGACCTTCTGCATGATATTTATCTCCTTCTTCAATACAACGGCGCGCTTCTTCAAAATGTCCTAAACGCGCTTCTTGCACCGCCTCCATAAAACTGGATTTTGCTGCACCTAGTGCGCTAATCATCTTAAAACACACTAGCTCAATGCCTTCCATATGATTTCCTCCTTCCTTATCGAATCGCTTGAATAAACGACTCTACATTTTTTGCTTCTAATAAACACATCATTTTGTCCGGGGAGTCCAGTTGCTTCCCGAGCCATCGTAAGAAGAGTTGCATGAATTCCATATCCTCTTCCTTCAATGCGAGTAAGATGACAAGTTTCACTGGGAAATGATTCCACTGAATCGGCTCTCTTAATACCGCAATGGAAATCATCGAGCGCTTGCTAGATGGATGTAACGGATGCGGAATCGCAATCGAATAATCGAAATCCGTCGAAGAGAGACTTTCGCGTTTCATGACAGATGGTAGAAAGTCTTCAGTCACAATACCTGCTGCTTCTAAGTGCGAACCCATTTGCTGTAGGATTTCTTCTCGGCTTGTCGCCTCCACGTCCGCATAGAAGAAATCTTCATCCATCAACTGCCCAATTTGCGTGCGAATCGTTTCACTCATCTTCTGCGTTTCTAACGTATTCATCACTCGAATCAGCTGAATCTCATCTTGCGTATTGAAAAATAGTCCTAATCGAACGACTGGAATCGCAACGGATGGTTCCATTTGCTCAAAGGTGATGAGTAAATCGGCCTCGTAAAACTCCGTCACACCTGTAGTGAACGTCGCTTCTTCGGCTACAAATCCAAGCGATGTTGGAACTGCTCCTTCAATCGCTCCACACTTCCAGCAATCAACGGATATTGCGTATTCGCGATAAGGACAGCGCGTAGTTTCGCGTTTGTCGCTCCTTGCATATATGCTGCACCAATATGCAGTGCCAAAAATCCAATTTCCTCTTCGGTAATTTGGCATTGCAGCTCGCTCATCAAATACTGACTCACGGAAACTGCCGTATCAAACACCAGCGGATATTGTCGTTTAAAGGTTTGCACATAATGATTAGGTAGGCTTAAGTTCATCTGTACTCGTTCGAGTAATCCTTGTAAGTGCAATTGGAATCGCACCTTGAATTCCTTTTGATCCACAAACGAGATGCCCATCCACTGAAAGAGTCGCTCATCAATAGCGTTCGTTAGTTCTTCTAATCGAATGGTTTTTCCTTTGAAATGAACTTCTGATTGAAAGGCATTTGAATTATGATACGCCTTTAAGAGTTTTGCATAGGAAAGAATTTCTCCTTCCGGAATCTCTTTATCGCCTAGAATTTCTTTGAAAATCGAACGAACAATCATAGCTTCAACCTCTAAATCAAGGTCTTCTACACTACCTTCTTGTACCGTTTGTCCTAGTCTTACTCGTTGCAACACCAGTCCTAAATGTAACAATAGAAACGGCATGAGCGTTTTGCGAATCGAATAGCGATATTCTTTTAATTTCGCTCAAATAATCGCCTCTAATTGCTCCATATCCAACTCAGGGATACACATTCATGAGCTCTGAACTATTCAAGAAGTCTTCGTTTAATTCTTTTTCAGTAGTTCTCTATAATTTTTCGCTTGCTGGCTTCTGGCCCTTCTAATACAGCGCCCCATTCTTCGTCACGAGTTCCAGACCGTCGTATTCTTCCAGTTGTTGTTGGACACGAATGCGGTCTATATCAAACGTTTTAGCGCTTACAAAACATTGTTCGCAAAAAGCTTCGATGGAAACGCCCTCCCCATTGAACAAGAGTTGCTTCAGCAAGTTGGCACTTCTTTCTGCACTATCTTGTGGCGCTCTTAGTAATCCTTCTGGGTCTGCATATCGATTTTTGTTGGAAAGCTACGAGGTGATATCCTTTTTGGCGATCCGCTTGAATGATATGCGGCATTTCTCGAGTTGATTTGTTCGATATCGGAACGCACTGTTCTTGCACTGACGCCGAGGCAGGAAGCTAATTCGCGTCCTTTGATCCATTCTTGGCGTGCAAGTAAGTGCAACAGTTGTTGAGTGTCGTTGTTTCATTAAAAAATCCCTCCACCTCAATTTGACTATATCAGATTCTTTGATTCCATTATACCTAAAATCTTTTCCTATTGTTAGGAAATTTTTAGTCCCTTTTTGAAACATTTCGTAATTTTTCTTACTTTTTGACCGATTTTGGAGGATTGGTGTGCAAA